>NPIG01001283.1_pt1 | contig 13814 bp, 9 predicted proteins | sample 8637441 | NCBI WGS metagenome assembly NPIG01 (sample SAMN07420675, study PRJNA396082) | bioreactor metagenome | isolation source: sample BR6 brine-fed electro-methanogenic bioreactor BR | place: Japan: Kochi | collected 2016-06-14 | reverse complement strand
ACTCGCCGCGGCCCACGTGGCGGGCGCGGACGCCGTGCTCGCGGCGGGCGGCGCACACGCGATCGCGGCACTCGCCCACGGCGCCGGCGTAGTCGGGGCGTGTGACGCGGTCGTGGGCCCCGGCAACTCGTGGGTGACGGCGGCGAAGCAACTCGTTGCGGGTCTCGTGCGCATCGACGCCCTCGCGGGGCCCTCGGAGCTCGTCGTCGTCGCGGACGCCAGCGCAGACGCCGCGCGCGTCGCCGCGGACCTCATCGCGCAGGCCGAGCACGATCCGGAAGCGCGGACGACGTTGGTCACGTTCGACCCGGCACTCGACCAGCGGGTGCGCGACGCGCTCGAATCCCAGCTCGCGACGCTGACGAGCGCGGCGGTGGCTCGCGCGGCGCTCGAGCGGGGGGCGACTCTCGTCGTGGCCAGTGAAGACGAAGCATGGGAGCAGTGTGAGCGCCTCGCGCCCGAGCACCTCCAGCTCGTGCTCGCCGAGCCGGCGGCGCTCGCAACGCGCCTGCGTTCGTACGGCGCGCTCTTCATCGGCGACGGCGCTGCCGAAGTCTTTGGCGACTACGGCGCCGGGCCGAATCACGTCCTCCCCACCGGAGGCAGCGCGCGGGCTTTCTCCGGCCTGTCCGTGCAGACCTTCCTCCGCGCGCCGACCGTCATGGAAGATCGCGGTGGAGGGCTCCCGCAGGAGGTGATCGAGGACGCGCGGGCACTCGCCGAGCTCGAGGCGCTCCCTGGCCATGCCGCTGCGGCACGGGCGAGGCTCGAATAGAGCGATACAATCTCCGCGCGCGGCTGCCATCCAGCGGGCAGCGGCTGGCGGAGACGATGGCAACGGGCGAGAGCATCTCTGGACGCTCCTCCTCCCGGCGAGAGACGCTCGCGGAGGCGGCGCACCTCCTCGGCCTGGAACCCGCGAGGTTGCAGCGCTCGACGGCGGGGCTGCCGACGGCTCGCGTGGGCTGGGCCGCCCTGCGGAGGTTCTGCGGCGCGCCGCTCGATCGCGCAGCGCGGCGCGATCGCCGCCTCGCCCGCCTCGTCGCGCATGTGGCCTCCGAAGTGCCTCACTACCGCGAGCGCCTGGCTTCACTCGGGATCGATCCGGGTACGATCGGAGGCGTGAGCGAGCTCGCGCGGCTCCCGATCCTCGAGCGTTCGGAACTCGGCGAAGGGGGGCGGCGCTTCGTCGCCGACGCAGCGCTCGCGCATGGCCGACTCCGCTGGGTGCGGACCTCCGGTTCGAGCGGGCGTGCACTCAACGTCTTCTTCGATGACGAGGAGGCCGCGACCAACGTCGTCCTCATCCTCGCCGCCTTCCTTCGGGCCGGGTGGCGGCCGTGGCACACGCTCGCCTATCTGTGTGTTCCGACCTACGCGCGCCGCACGCGCGTGCTCGCGCGCATGGGATTCTTCCGCGAGGTGCTCATCGACCTTCGCGAGGGAGCGCGAGCGAACCTCACGGCACTGCGCGCGTTGCCGCGCCCGGTCATCTACGGCTACCCGAGCCAGCTCTCCTTGATCGCACGTTTGATCGAGGCCGAGCCGGGGCAGCCCGTGGCGGCGCGTCTCGTCGTCACCAATGGCGAGGTGCTCGGCGCGGGCGCGCGGCGCCGGCTCGAGCGCGCTTTTGGCTGCCCGGTACGCGACAGCTACGGGAGCGCCGAATTCCAGCGCGTCGGCATCGAGTGCGAAGCCGGGCGCCTGCATCTCGACTCCCGCTCCTTCGTCGTCGAAACGGATCCGGCGACTCGCGACGACGAGGGTTTCGAGGACTTGCTGATCACGAGCCTCTACCAGCGGACGATGCCGTTCCTGCGCTATCGCATCGGCGACCGGGCGCGGGTCGGGAAAGGGCGCTGTCCTTGCGGGCGCCGCGGGGCGACGCTCGAGTCGATCCAGGGTCGATGCGACGATGGACTCCGGCTCCCGGGAGGCCGCACGCTCAGTCCGCGGGCGGTCAGCCTGCTCGAGGAGGTCCCGGGCATCCTCGAGTTCCAGCTCGTGCAACCCGCGGCGGCGCGTCTCGTCGCGCACGTCTCGGTCGACGCCTTGTTCGGGAAGAGCGAACGCGAGCACGCGCTCGCCGTCCTGCGGCGCGGGGTGGGAGACGAGAGCGTGGCGCTCGAACTCGAGGTGCACGAGACGCTCGCGCGTGGTGCGAGTGGGAAGCTGCGCGCCGTGATCTCGCACGTGGAGAGCCCCGGTGCCTGAGTTCGTCCGCAGCGAGCGTCTCGAAACGACCGGGGGCATGGCGCAGCTCGTCGTCGATCGTCTCGTTGGGGGAGGTTCGTTCGGGGGCCTGCGCATCGAGCGCACGATCTCCGAGGACTCCCTCGAGGCTGCCGCGCGTTGCATGAGCCGCAAGTTCGGCTTCTGGGGTCTGCCGCACGGGGGAGCTAAAGCATCGGTCGAGCTCGCCGCGGACGCATCGCGCGTGCTGCGCGTCGCGGCGATGGAGGAGCTCGGGCAGCGCTGGGCGCCTCTCTTGCGCGAGGGGGTCTGGCAGCCGGCGATCGACAGCGGGACGGACCGTCACGACATCGCCGCGCTCTGGCGCGGGGCAGGGCTGCCGGATCCGACGCGCCTCTGGCGCGGCCGCTCGCACCTCTACACCGCTTGGGGTCTTCTCGCTGCGGCCGAGGCCGGCTGCGCGGCGATCGGTGAGAATCTCGAGGGGGCGCGGGTCGTCGTGCAGGGGCTGGGACGGGTCGGCAGCGTGCTGCTTGCCGAGCTCGCTGGGCGAGGCGCGCGCGTCGTCGGTGTCGCCGAGGAGGAGGGCGCCCTCGTGCGCGCGGCCGGTCTCGATGTTCGAGCCGTGCTCGCGGCGCGTTCTGCGGGCGAGAGCCTCGCGTGCTGCGATGGTGACTTCGACGCGAGCGGCCGAGCGCTCTACGACGAGTTCGCCGAAGTCTTCTGCGCGTGTGCCTCGCGCGAGGCGTTCACTCCCCCCGCGATCGACGCGTTGCGCGCGCGTGTTCTCGTCCCCGCAGCCAACGGTCTACCTGGCGATCGGCGCGCGCTCGCGCTCGAGGACGCCGGCGTCGTGGTGGTGCCGGACTTCGTCGCCAACGGGGGCGGGGTCTTCGGGAGCTTCCTCGACGCCTACCTCGGCGATGCGGAGATTCGCCGCTTTCTGCTCGATCGCCTGCCTGGCGAGATCGGGCGCTGGGTCGCCCACGCCGACGAACGGGGCGCGAGCCTCGCGGAGACTCTCGTCGCGGCTGCGGAGGCGCGCCCGCGCGCCTTGGGCGGCCGCACCCGCTTGGCTGCCGCAGGGCGCCGTGTCTTGCCGCGTTTCCCTCGCGTGTTGAGGCGGCCGCTCCTTCTGGGCTGGCTCGCCCGCCGTACCTTCCCTCCACTCGAGCTCGGAGAGACCGTATGAAACGACTCGTTTCGAGCATCCTTGGCATCTTCGGCTGTCTGAGTCCGCTCGTCCTCGCCGAGACCCCGCAGGCGGTCGTCGCGCGGCACTTCGATGGGCTCGACGCCTGCGTGATCATCGCCGAGCAGGAGAGTGGCGAGCTGGTCCTGCGCCACGGTGGAGCGCGCTGCGCCCTGCGGCTCAGTCCTTGCTCGACCTTCAAGGTGCCCCACGCGCTGATCGCGCTCGAGACGGGTGTCGCGGCCAACGAGCGCGCCGTCATCCCGTGGGACGGTGTCGCGCACTCGCGTGCGGTCCTCAACCAGGACCACACCCTGAGCTCGGCTGTCTCGGACTCGGTCGTCTGGTACTTCAGGGAGACGGCGCGCCGCATCGGCGAAGAGCGCATGAGCGCGTTCATCGAGGCCCTCGGCTATGGCAACGAGGACCTCAGCGGCGGCATCGACCGCTTCTGGCTCGAGAGCTCGCTGCGCATCTCGGCCGACGAACAGCTCGCCTTCCTGCAGCGACTCTACGCCGGCACGTTGCCGTTCGAGGCGCGGCATCAGGAGACGGTGCGCCGCATCCTCGTGCTCCGGGAGGGCGAGTCCCACGCCTTCGCGGGCAAGACGGGCTCCGGCAACTCGAACGCGCGCAGCATCGGCTGGTTCATCGGGCGCGCGGAGCACGGCGCGCGCGCTTGGTTCGTCGTCGCCAACGTGCGCGGCCAGAGCGGCCCCTACGGTTATCACGTGCGCGATCGCCTCGCTGCGGCGCTGGTCGAGCTCGGCTGGCTGCCGCCCGAGTAGCTACGCGCCGAGCACCGTGCAAACGAGCCGGCGCTCCTTGCGCGGGCCGTCGAACTCGCAGAGGAAGAGGTTCTGCCATCGCGAGAGCGCGAGCTCTCCGTCGATGACCGGCACGCTCTCGGAAGGGCCGACGAGCCCTGCCTTGAGGTGGGAGTCGCCGTTGCCGTCCTGGGCGTCGTGCTCCCACACCCCGCGCGGGATGATCCCGGCGAGGAAACTCACGACGTCGTTCTGCACGCTCTGATCCCAGTTCTCCTGGACCATCACGGCCGCCGTGGCGCCCTGGGCGTAGACGGAACACAGCCCATCCTTTATTCCGGATTGCGCGACGATCGCCCGCACCTCTTCGGTGATGTCGACGAGCTCTTCCCGGCGGTGGGTCTCGACTCTGATCAGCATGTGCGTGGACATACGTGTTGGCTCAGTGGACCAGGTCGGGCAACGGGGACTCGCTACCGATATCGACGACGAGCCGCCACGCGCCGCTCGCGTCGCGGCGCCAGATGGAAACGTAGGAGCCAACGCTCTCCCTTGTCTCGCCGTCCTCGCCGGGGTTGCGCATCGTGTAGCTGCCGACGCTGTAGGCGAGCTCCCCAGACGCGGCGACTTCGATCCGTCGTGGCGACCAGAGGAGCTCGATCTTCGGGTTCTCGAGAATGGCGCTCCACCCGCCGACGACCGCGTCGGGGCCATCGAAGACGCTGCTGCCGAAGAACAACGAGTCCTCCGTGAGCATGCGCCGGAACGCGGCTTCGTCGCCGGCGGCGACGGCGGCCTCGAGCGCCGTCTCGGCGGCGTGGATCTCCCGCTCCCAAAGGTCCATGTCGACTGGCGTTGGGGCCTTCGGGTCCGAGGCTGGCGGGGAGCAGGCGAGGAGGACGGCGAGAAGAAGGGCGATGGTGAACGGGCGGTAGGACGACATCGGGGTTCCCTCCGTGTTCGCTGTATTCAATCACAGCTCCCCGCCGTGGAGGCAGTGTCATCCCTGACCGTGGCGACTCCTGGAACGGGCCCCTCATTCGGGGCCCGCTTCGGCGACTCGGACGAAGGGCTTGTGAGGGCTTCGGGGGTCAGGCTTCCGGAGCCGCGGGGTCGGTCACCGGACGCTGGGCGAGCTCGCGGTCGATCATGAACAGCGCATGGGGCGCGCCCTCGATCAGCGTGAGCTGCTGGACGATCGCGTCGACGTTGGCCTCCTCCTCGACCTGCTCCGTGACGAACCACTCGAGGAAGAGGCGGCTGGCGCGGTCCTTCTCGCCCTCGGCGAGGTCGACGAGCGCGTCGATGCGGGCGGAGACCTCCTGCTCGTGAACCAGGGCCTGCTGGAAAGCGTCGAGCGGCGCCTTCCACTCGTGCGGCGGCGCGGCGATGGCGCCCAGGATGACCTTCCCGCCTCGCTCGTGGATGAAGTCGAAGATCTTCGTCGCGTGGGAGAGCTCCTCCTGCCCCTGGATCTTCATCCAGTGCGCCATGCCAGTGAGGTTGATCTGGTCGAAGTAGGCGGCCATGGAGAAGTAGAGGTAGGCGGAGTAGATCTCGGCGTTGATGTGGTCGTTGAGGGCGTCTTGGATCTTCGGCTTGAGCACGATCTCGTCTCCGTGAAACGCGCGAAACGGGGTCCCGCGCGGGGTATGGCGCCGTGGCCGCGCCGTGGAGTGCGCGGCGAAAAACCGATTATACGGGGCGTCTTTCGCCTGTTCCGCTTCTGTACGTGACGCTCCGGCGTCAGTTCAGGCGAAAAAGGGGCCCGGAGTGCCCGCGGATCGGCGTAAATTACGGCTTAGTCAGCTTGGAGGGTGGGCTCGCGCAGCCCCCGATTTGTCCGCCAGTCGACAGCAGCCCGTCCCCGACGGGAGCGATTAGGGCGGCGATGGCGAGGCGCGAGCGTCACTGAGATCAGGGAGTCCGGCCGCGCACCGCGTTGGTACCGAGTCCGCGGGTGCGCCGTCCGGGCCCGAGAGGGGTCGTCATGCGCGTGTCGAGTCGTATCGTCGTCGCGGCGTTGGTCGCACTCTGTGTGTGCGTCAGCTCTGCCGCTTCTTTGGATCCCGTGCACCAGTCGATGCGGGAGCAGCTCGTCGGGACCTTCCTCGGAGGTGTCGAGGATGGTAGCCGGATCGTGGCCAGTCCCGTGCCGATCGAGGGCGGCGCCACCTTCGAGCTTCTGTGGTCCGGCGGGGAGCTCATCCCACCGGAGGGCACGGTGTGGATCGCGGTCATCGACGACCGCATGCCCGGCGCCCTCGGCTTCCATCCGGTGCGCCACGTCTTCCTCGATGGCGATCTCGAGGTCCTTGAAGTGCGCGACGCGAACTACTACCCGCGCTTCTATCGGAACGGAGAGCGTCTCGGCTGGAAGACGCTGGTGAAGTACAGCGCCAAGCCCGGCGAGCTCGACGGGAAGCGCGAGCTCATCGAGCAGGGGAAGGGAGGTCGCGCCTCACGTGACTTCTCCTACAACGAGTTCTACGCGGTGATCATCGAAGGCGACGTGCCTTCGGGCAGCTCCTACTCGGAGTTCTGGTCCGACAACGTGTGGATGTTCCGCCTCCTGCTCGAGTTCGGCTACGACGAGGATCACATCCACGTGCTCTACGGCGACGGCGCCGACGAGGCGGACTTCGAGTGTGAGTACTACCGGGAGAACATGACCGACTTCCCGGCGCACCAGCAGTACGTCCGCGACCTCTTCACCTGGATGCGGGATGGCAACGCCTCCCAGGGCATCGACCGCGTGACGGATCAGGACTTCCTGTTCCTGTTCACGTTCGACCACGGCGGTAGCAGCGGGGGCTGCGACGCGACGCTCTGCCTGATGGACGGCTGCATGCCGGACACGGAGTTCGCGTCGTACTTCAACCAGATCGCGTACAAACACCGCGCGGTCGACATGCAGCAGTGCCACTCCGGCGGCTTCATCGACAATCTCGAGAACGACACGACGGTGATCTCGACCGCGGCGAACTGCACGGAGAGCGCCTACGAGGCCGACGAGTGGGACGACTGCGGCGGCGGCGTCACCGTCAACTACGGTGAGTGGAACTACTGGTGGATGAGCGCCATGCAGGGTCACCTGCCTTGGCCGGGGTTCGAGCCCGTCGACGCCGACACCAACGACGACGGCAAGGTCTCGTTCCTCGAGGCTCACAACTACGCCCTCGCAAACGACGACCGCACCGAGCATCCGCAGTGGAGCGATCCGGGGAATCTTGGCGACGATCTCAGCCTGCAGACGACTTGGGACGGTGCCCACCTCGTCCACGACAGTCACACGATCGAGGATCCGTCGGGGAACGACGACGGCGTCGTCAACCCGGGTGAGACCGTCACGATGCCGGTCACGCTCTTCAACAACGGCACCTTGCCCGCGACGGGAGCCACCGGCACGTTGGCGACGAGCTCGACCTACGTGACGATCGAGGACAACCAGGCGAGCTATCCCGAGATCGCCGCGGGTGGCGGCATCGGGACCTCGTTGCCCGATCACTATCGCTGGACGGCCTCGGCCGACGCCCCCGACCACACCGAGGTTGCGTTCACTCTCGACTGGCAGAGCGATGGCGGCGCCTACGGCGGCACGACGGCATTCGTCGACTACATCGATCGCGTCGAGCTCGCCGTGCATCAGACCAGTGTCTTCGACGGTGCGGAAGGCAATGGCATCGCCGATCCGGGAGAGACCATCGACCTCGCCGTCACGCTGCGCAATCGGGGGCACGCGGAGGCGCGGAGCGTCAGCGGCACGCTGACGACGAGCTCGCCCTACGCGTCGATCACCCGTGACATGGCCCAATGGCCTGCCGTGCCCGGCCTCGGAGTGCGGCGCAGCCTCGAGCCGCACTTCGGCCTCGCCATCGCAGCGGACACGCCGGACAAGACCTGGATCGACTGCACGCTCGCCCTCGACGCGGCGGACGGCTACCAGGCGAGCTTGCCGCTGCGATTCATGGTGGGCTCCCGCGGGACGGTCCTCCTTGTCGCGGACGGTGACCAGGAGGACGCGGATCTGCTCGAGCTCATCGTCGGTGACCTCGGATTCGGCGTCGAGACGCAGAGCGCGGCGGAGACGGACCCGGCTTCGTGGGCCGGTTACACCCTGCTGGTGTGGTCTGCCGGCGGCAACCCGGACCCGATCGACGACGAGAGCCATCGCAACGCGCTCGAGAGCCACGTCGCGGACGGCCAGCGCCTTCTGCTCGTCGGGGGCGACCTCGCCCATCACCACCGCTACGACAGCGGCTTCTCACAGAACGTGCTCCACGTCGCCAACTGGCGCTCCCACGACGGAGGCGACCTCGCGGTCGGTGACGTCGATCACCCGCTGACCACGGTCCCGCAGGTCCTCGACGAGACCCTCGCCCACGGATCGACGGACGCGTCGCTCGCCGACGCGGCCGAGCCGACCGCGAACGCCTCGAGCGCCCTGGTCTGGTCCCAGCAGCGCGGGCGCGGCTCGTTGATCGCCTTCGACGACGACGCGCTCGAGGGCAACGGCGGGCAGGTGCTCACGCTTCTGAGCGCCGTCCGTGCGATCGACGAGGCGAGCGGGGCGCGCGAGCAGGTCCTTGGCAACGCGCTCTCCTGGCTGCTCGGCAACGACGACCCCTACCTCGTTCTGACCGGCGAGAGCTTCCGGGACAGCGCCGAAGGCAACGGTGACGGCGTGCTCGATCCGGGGGAGACCGTCGAGATCGAGATCCGTGTCGGCAACCGGGGCTCCGGCACGGCGACGGGCGTCTGGGCCCGTGCGTGGCTCGAGGATCCGGCGCAGGGCCGCTTGCTCGACAACTTCGTCGCCTGGCCGACGATCAACTCCGGCGCCGAGCAGCCCTCGAGTGCCCCGCACCTCACCCTGCAGCTCGACGAGGCCGCTCCGTGTGGCGCCACGGTCCCGATCGCGCTCGAGATCTGGAGCGCCGAGGGCTTCGTCGCCCACCGCCACTTCGAGCTTCCGGTCGGTGCGGGGGGAGGCTTGCACACGACCTATAGCTGGGGTGGTGATAGGACGCCGATCCCGAACCCGGGGGTCCTCGAGGAGACGATCGTCATCGCCGACCCCTTCGTCATCGGAGACGTCAACACCCGGCTCGACGTCGCGCATTCCTCGACCACGCTCATCCGCATCGACCTGATCTCCCCGACGGGGAAGCAGATCACACTGCACGACCACACGGATCGTGGCCCGAGGATGAACACGACCTTCGACGCCCAGACCCAGCCGGACGGGCCGGGCGCGATGAGCGACCTCGACGGCGACGAGGGCCACGGCACCTGGACGGTGCGCATCGAGGACGACGCGCTCGACATGATGATGGGCGCCCTCGACGCCTGGTCGCTGATCTTCGACACCGAGAACCTCTGCCACGGCCTCACCTGCAGCGCCGGCCCGGCGGGCGACATCGGTAACACCCTGCGGGTCGAGGCCCTCGGCGACGGTGACCTGCGCCTGAGCTGGGGCGCTGCATCCGGCGCCGCGCTCTACCGCGTCTGGCGGGCCCCGAACGTGCAGATGAACGACGCTCAGTGCGTCGGCTCCACCAGCGCTCTCGAGCTCGAGGAGCGCGGTTTGCCGCAGCGCGCGCCGCTCTACTGCTACTCCGTGCGCGCCGAGAACGAGTGTCACGACCCCGCGCCGTGACCGAAGACCGATCCCGAGGGACACCGTGAAGGACGGGCCCCGCCTGGTGCGGGGCCCTTCTTTTGCGGAATCGATCCTGGCTCTGTCGTCGCTTGCGAATCAGCGACGGGTGGCTTGCATATCTGCAAGCCGGGCTCACATCCTGAGATATCACACGAAGGGGGGCTGGTGTACATATAGGCCAGACTCCCGATTTCCTTGGTAGACAGTTCGGGAGCGCGGCTGCACCGATTACGGTGCCGGACGAAGTGGGGCTCGCTGATTGCAAGGCAACCCCCCGGAACGCCAGCGAGCTTCGGTCCGGACCGCCATGGCGCAAGACCCCCCAAACGCGCGAATGGCAGCCGCGCAACTCGGACTCGGTGCAGGGTAGACCCTCTCCAACCGAGGTGATCGACCTTCCCACACTGCGGCCCTGGGAGGCTCAGCTCCTTCCCCCTCTAAACCTCCCAGGGCCACGACTTCACGCGAGATCGAAAGCTCCGGAGTCCCGCCCCCGACGGGACCCCCTCCGGAGTGCGTGTGTCGTGCTCCCGGCATGGCCTGGTCAGGTGGCCACACGCGCTCGACGAAGAGCTCGCCGCCCCGAACCACTTCGAGCCGCCTGGTTCTACCTCGAACGCAACGAAGCCTCCCCATTGGGGGAGGCTTCGCTCACGCCGGACGCTGCGCGCCGGCGATGATGCGCTGATTACTGGGCGAACACGGCGAGCCTCACGCTCACGCGGGAACGTTCCCGAGCGAGGTATTCACCTTCGGACTCGTCCCAGGTGTAATTGAGGGAGATCGGGCGGCACCATGATCCCGTAACCGGGTCCCAGACCGTGTAGGAGATCACCCCGTCGCCGCTGACCCAGTCGATCCAGACCGCGTCATTGCGCTCGTGAATCTGTATGTCGAGGTCGCCGTCGCCAGCCGGTCCCTGGTAGCTCGTCGTCGTGATCAGCCACCGCTCCCAAGAGGCCTCTTCCAGCGCCTCGGTGCGCCGCATCGCCATCACGCCGTAGAGGCCAAGGCCGAACGGCTCGGACTGGTATGAGATGAAGAGGCGTTGATCCGCCGTGGTCGTGCTCGGCTTGCTGCCCGAGAACAAGTCGCTCGAGATGCGTTGCGCGTCGCTCCACCCGGAGTGACCGGCATCGCTCTCCGTCAGCCAGATCTCTCCCCGGCCGTTGGCGCGCCACCAAGTGACGTGGACCTTACCGTCCTCCGCGATCGTGATCGCGGGGTCGAGGTCGTCGATGCCGAGGTTGCGCGTGAGGAAGTCGATCTTCGTCCACGCGGAGCCGTCCCAGTGGGACAGGACGATCTCGTAGTCGTACCCGTCGTTGTACGCCCAGACGACGTAGGGCTGGCCGGTGTCCGGATGCATCGCAAACGCCGCCGGGCCGTCGTCGTACTCATCCCCGCGGGGATTGAGCGGGTTGAGGCTGCCTGTCTCGCGATAGACCGTCCAGGGCCAGGGCGTGCCGCCGTCACCGCCGCCACGACCCATGACGATGAAGCTGGATCCGGTCGATCCTCCCCCGAGATCGGTGATGTCGACGCCGACTTCACCATATCCGGGGGGCGAGCAGAGCACGAGGGCGAGCAGTAGTACCTGCCAGATGCGGAATCTCTTCATGAGTCCGCCCTCCTGTCCCGCGATCGGCGTTCCGTCTCGGCTTCGAGGAACTCCCTCGCCTCCGGAACCGCCGGGGGAACGCGGCGCAGCAGCTTGCGGAGCTTTCTTGCGGTCTTCTCGAGCTCCGCTTCGCCCGCTGCGGCGTCTTGAGCCTTCCACAGTGTGTACCACGCGATGAACTCTTGCGTGGGCAGATCGAGGTCGCGCGCGCGGAAGGCGGCGTCCTTGAGTAGCTGAGCGGCCTTGTCGAGCTCTCCGCTCTTCGCGTTCATACGCCCTTCGGTCGTCAACGCGTAAACGAGGACCTCGCCGTAACCGGCGCGTTCGGCGCGCTGGCGCGCGTCGCGTACGAGACGTCGTCCGCCCTGGGGGCGGCCGAGCGCGAAGTGACAGTAGCCCAGCGTGACCGAGGTGCGGGTCACTTCGATCTCGCACTCGAGCTGCTGGTAGACGTCGCGCGACGCCTCGAGATGGGGGATCGCTTCGTCATGTTTGTCTTGCTCGAAGAGCAGCATCCCGAGCACGGCTTCGGCGAACGCGCGTGTCCTCTCCGTGACTCCCGAGAGGAGCCTCTTCGCGTGCTCGGCGTAGATCGTGGCCCGGTAGAAGTCCCCCGTGATGTAGCCGACCTCCACGTGCAGGAGGACGGCGTGCAGCTTCAGGTCCGTCGAGACCGCGTCCATGTTGAGGACACGCGCCGCGGTGCTCTGAGCGCGGGAGAAGCTGTGCAAGCGCCGATAACACGCGGCCTCCCAGGTCAGGACATCGGCGAGCCGCTCGCTGCGGTCGACTTCGTCCTCCTGCATCAGCAGCCAATCGTGTGCGGCTTGGAGCAACATGAGCGCCCGCCGGACCTGCCCCTTGGTGGCGGCGTCCGTTGCGGCCTCCATCAGCTTCGTGTCGTCCCAACCCGTCAGGTCGAGCTCCTCGCTCGACGCTGCCGACCGCACAATCTCTTCAATGTACGCAAGCGACGACCCGAGGCTGTCGCACAGTGCCGACAAGGCCTCGGCTGGAACGCTAGTCAGCCCCCGCTCGACACGGGAGACCGTGCTTGCACTGACCGGGATGCCGTTGAGGGAAGCCTTGTCCGCGACCTCGTCCAAGGTCCAACCAAGGCTCGATCTCAACCGGCGAAGGTGCACCCCGATCTCACGTCGCACCTGGGCGCCGTAGTCCCGCATGACCTTCCCCCGTAACTCGACTCCTTCTTGTCCTTCCTTCCTTGCCCGGGAAGATACCCTGAAACGAACTCGTCACCGGCAATTAATTCCGCAGTCGAGCGGAAGGGCGAGGCGTCTCGTTACCGACTTGTTGCGTGATCGACTTGGTCCGATCGGTAAGCTCGTGGTATTGATAACCCGTTCTCTTCTCCGGCCAGTGCGGCCGGTGCGAGCACGAGGAGCCGGTGCCAACGACTTTCCACGCAGCGAATCGACCGGGCGACGCGTACCGACGCGTGGCCGCGCTCGTCGTTGCGTTGGGGGTCTTCGCTGGAGTCGTGCTCGGTACGGGGCACGATCACGGGGCTGGCGTCGCCGGTCCCTGCCATATCGAGGCTCCGGGGAGGCACGACTCGGACCACGCCGCTGGTGAGACCTGCGCGGCGTGTGTTCTCGCGCGGAGCGTGGCCACCCCGCCGCCTACCTGGGCCCTGGTCCACGCCACCCTCGTCGCAGACGCCTCGCACGGCGGCGTCTCACATCCTCGAGTGCGCGCGCAGTCTCACGCCCCGCCCGCGCTGCGCGCACCCCCCGCCCGCGGACTCGTCTGAGCTCTCGCCCCGATGGGGTAGCCCGGTACCCGCCCGGGCGCACTGCGGTGCGCTCGGGCCACCCGAGGACGTTGGTATGCGCAGATCGTTGTCACGGCTTTCGCTTGATTCTCGCTTATTGATCGGAATCCTTCTCTTCATCTCTCTCTTGCCCATCGTGCCGGCGTTCGCGTCGACGGCTCTCGAAGCCGGGCGCGCGGAGCGCGGTGCGGTCTCCGGGATCGTCGTGGATCACGACGGCCAGCCGGTGTCCGACGCGAGTGTCGTTCTCGCCGAGCTGCGCTCGGTGGAGCTCACCGACGCTGCGGGGAGCTTCACCTTCACCGGGCTCGTCCCCGGCCACTACCACCTCCGGATCTCGAGTCCGTCTCGTGGTTCGGCAGCGCTCTCCATCGACATCGAGCCGAACCAGACCCTGGAGCTCGAGATCGAAGTGCACCTCTCCGTGCACCGCGAAGAGATCGTCGTCACCGCGGGACCCGGACTCCGCGTCTCGTCCGAGGTCGTGCAGCCCGTCGCCGTGCTCACCGGTGACGAGCTGCTCGCCGCGCTCCAGCCGACGCTTGGCGAAACCCTCGATGACACACCCGGAGTGTCGAGCACCT
>NPIG01000479.1_pt6 | contig 13842 bp, 11 predicted proteins | sample 8637441 | NCBI WGS metagenome assembly NPIG01 (sample SAMN07420675, study PRJNA396082) | bioreactor metagenome | isolation source: sample BR6 brine-fed electro-methanogenic bioreactor BR | place: Japan: Kochi | collected 2016-06-14 | reverse complement strand
CTGCCCGTCTTCGCGTTGGACCTGCGCCGCCATCAGGAGGAGGAGCAGGACCGCCGTCGCGGCGAAGACGCTGGTCGCCTGCCGGTCGTTCATGCCTCTCCGTCGGGCCCTTCGCAATCGAGGGCCTGTCGTTGCCCGCTCAGTCGATGCAGACCTTCCGGAGCAGCTCGAAGTCGGTCAGCATCCGCCCGATACCCAGAGCGACGGAGGCCAGGGGTTCCTCGGCGAGACTGACCGGCAGGCCGGTCTCCTCGCGCAGCCGCTTGTCGAGATTGCGCAGCATCGCACCACCACCGGCGAGGATGATCCCACGGTCGCCGATGTCGGCGGAGAGCTCGGGCGGAATCTGCTCGAGCGCGACGCGGGTGGCGTCGACGATGACCGACGCGGTGTCGGCCAGCGCCTCGCGGATCTCCTCGTCCGTGATGCGCAGCGTCTTCGGGATGCCCTCGACGAGATCCCGGCCGCGAATCTCCATGCTCATCTCTTCGTCGAGCGGGAAGGCGGAGCCGATCTTGATCTTCACCTCCTCCGCGGTGCGCTCGCCGATGAGCAGATTGTGCTTCTTGCGGATGTACTGAATGATCGCCTCGTCCATCTCGTTGCCGGCGACGCGGACGGAGCGGCTGTAGACGATGCCGGCCATCGAGATCACGGCGATGTCGGTCGTACCGCCGCCGATGTCGATGATCATGTTGCCGGTCGGCTCGGTGATCGGCAGTCCCGCGCCGATCGCCGCCATCATCGCCTGCTCGACGAGATAGACCTCGGTGGCCTTCGCCTTGTAGGCGGAGTCGCGCACGGCGCGTTTCTCGACCTGGGTGATCTCGGAAGGCACGCCGATCACGATGCGTGGGCGGACGCCCATCCGCCGGTTGTGAGCACGGCGGATCAGGTCCTCGAGCATGCGCTCGGTGTGTTCGAAGTCGGCGATCACACCGTCCTTCATCGGGCGGACGGCCATGATGTTGCCCGGCGTCCTGCCAAGCATCTCCTTGGCAGCGTGCCCGACCGCCTCGACCTTACCGGTCTTCTGATTGACCGCGACGATCGAGGGTTCGTTGACGACGATCCCCTTCCCCCGCGCGAAGACGATGGTATTCGCGGTGCCGAGGTCAATGGCCAGGTCATTGGAGAACAGGGAGAGCAGCGAACGCGGCCAGAAAGCCAACCTCAGTTCCTCCTCGGTCGCCCCGCCCGTCTAGAGGGGTCGCGGGGCGTCGACCGGGGCAGCCGCCAGCGGGCGCGCGGCGGCAACATCAACACGTTGAGCCGGGCCGGGCCCGGCATGGGTGCCATCACCCGAAAAAAACGCGTACTTCACCGCTAAAATGCGGTTTCGGGCGCACAAATGCTAGCACGCAGGTCCACTTTCCGTGCTTCTTCGCAGTGGAAATGTCCGATTCGTGGGTGTTCGCCGTCCAGAGGAGGCGATCAGACGGGGGTCGGGACCTGCGATCCGGTCGGCGGCGCGAGGAAGACGCCGTTCTTACCCGTGTACTTCACGTGGTACATCGCCGCATCCGCGGCCGCGAGCAGGGTCGCCGCGCTCGGCCCGTTCTCCGGCCAGGACGCGACCCCGATGCTCGCCGAGAGGCGGATCTCGAGCCCGAGCTCGCCGAGGTAGCTCGCCTCGCGGATCATGCGGCAGATCCGCTCGGCCATCGCCTCGGCTCCCCGGCGCTCGGTCTCGGGGAGGACGACGGTGAACTCGTCCCCGCCCCAGCGGGCGACGATGTCGATGTCGCGGACGTTCTCGCGGAGGATCTGCCCGACCTCGACGAGGGTCCGGGACCCCGCCATGTGGCCGTGAACGTCGTTGACCTGCTTGAAGCCGTCGAGGTCGAGGAAGAGCAGCGAGACCGGGTGGCCGTAACGCGACGCGCGCTTCGCCTCCCGCCTCAGGTAGTTCTCCATGAAGCGGGCGTTGTAGAGCTGGGTCAGGTCGTCGGTGACCGTGCGCTCCTCGAGCTTGCGGAAGAGCTGGGCGTTGTCGAGCGCGATCGATGCGGGCTCCATCAGCGCGTGCACGGTCTCCGCATCCTCGATCGGCAGGGCGGTGCCCTCGGGATCCGCGAGCTCGGCGACACCGATGATCCGCCCCCGGCTGACGAGCGGCACCGCGAGCAGCAGCCCCGGCGCGCGGCCCGGCCACTCGAGCACGCGGTCGATGCGCTCGTCGTCGGACGCGCGCGGCAAGCGCGAGACCTGGCGGTAGCGGGCGGTCCAGCCCGCGAGTCCGGCTTCGAGCGGCATCTCCGCGGCCGGCCGCGGCTGCTCGGCGTCGTCGGCCCACGCGTCGAGGCGCAGAAGACCCGCAGCCTCGTCGACGCGGTAGAGACGCCAGCGGCTGCTCCCGACGAGGCGCGCAGCGCGCTCCATGATGAAGTGCGAGACCATGCGCGGGTCGAGGAGCGCCCCCGCCGCCTGGATCGTGTCCGACAGCAGAACGAGGCGGTGCTCGAGCAACGCGACGCGCCGCGAGGCACGCCCCCGGCCGAGCTCGGCGCGCACGCAGCGCTCGCGTTCGGCGGCGAGCGCCTCGAGCGGGCCCGGCCCGACCGGCGCTTCGAAGACGCCGTCGATCCGCTCGGACCAGAGCTCGCGCTCCGCCGCATCGAGCCCTTCGGGCGCGAGCAGGTAGAACGCGCGGCGCGGGTAGCGCGCCCGTAGCTTCTCGAGCGCCGCGGCGAGCTCGGCGTCGGCCGCGCGTCCCCGGACGAGGACGACCCGACCTTCGGGCAAGCTCACCGGGTAGCTCTGCCCGCGGCGCCGGACGAAACGCGTCTGCGCGGCGGCCGCGCGAGCGAGCGGCGCGCGCGGAGCCTTGTCTCCCTCGATCAGGAGTGCGAGCGGGGCCCGGGCCACGTCAGAAGGCCTCGACGTACGCGTACCCGACGCGCCTCGTCTCGTTGCCCGCGGCGTCTTGGCCCTGGAACGCGATCTTGTTCTCGCCGTCGCGGTGCAGCTTGATCACCCAGGTGAACGCGCCGGACTCGTCGACATCGACGCGCTCTCCAGCGATCCAGACGAGCGCTCCGGGCTCGGTGCTCCCCGAGATGATGGCGTTGGTGCCGACGACGAGGATCTCCGAGATGCGCAGCGGCGGCGGGTCGGCGTCGTCGGGGTCCTGGAACTTCGCGCCGAGCACGCGCAGCTTCCGGGTCTCCGACCAGCGGCCGCGCACGCCGGTGCCATCGGTGCCCGCCACGCGCCAGTAGTAGGTGCCTGGCGAGAACTCGGGCAGGAGCGCCCGGGTCTCGTCGAGACCCTCGAGCCAGTGCTCGCGCCGCGAGAACATCGGGCGGCTCGAGACCTGGAGCTGGTAGGAGTCCGCGCCTTCGAGCGGGAACCAGGAGAAGGTGATCCGCGCCTCTTGGGGCGCGAGGAAGGTGCGCTGGTCGGGCGGGTCGTCGAGAAGCGGCCCCTCGAGCACCTTGCTTCGCTCGACGATCGCCCCGCGCTCGAGAGCGACACGGGTGTTCGCCGGGAGGGCGACTTCTTCGTCCCGCGTCTGCAATCGCACGTCCCCAGACAGCGCGACGACCTCGGAGCGCCCCGCCTCGCGGTCGTGGTCGACGCTGAACTCGGCACCCTTCTCGGCGCGAACAGCAGCGGACACCGTCGAGACTTCGTGGACACCCTTGACGCCGGGGGTCTCGTTGGTCGACGCGTGGAGGCTTCCCCAGGCGAGGCGCTCGGAGACCCGGTGCTCCTGCCGGTTCTGGTCCCGATACAGTTCGCGGATCTCGAGCAGGGTGCCCGGGCGGACGGTCATCATCGTGCCGTCGAAGAAGATCAGTTGCGCGCTACCCCGGGGGCCGGTGCGGATCTGGTCGCCCATCGCGAGCACCGAGCGCTCCGTCGCGGTCTCCCACATGAACTGCCCGGCGCGTTTGATCCGGACGTCGCCATCGAGGCGCGCGACCCGCACCCCGACGTCCTGGTCCCCCGAGCCACCAAGCAGCTCGCGGGCGATCAACTCGGCGGCCTCCGCCTCGTCGATGGCTCCCGGGAAGCGGTTCTCGTCGAACGCTTGCCGCGCGCTGACGAGGTGGCCTCGCGCGACGTCGAGAGCCTGCGCGCGTGGCGACGCGATCCGAGCCTCCGCGAGCGTCTCCTCAGCCGAAGCGATCGCCCGCTCGGCGCGCTCTTCGACCGGGAGCGACCCCTCGGAAAGCCACCACCAGCCCGCGATTCCCCCCGCCACGACGAGCAGGACGCACAGCGCGACGATCGTTCGCGTCCGGATGTAGATCCAGTCGACCGCCATGCGCGGCGTCTGACCGGAAGTGTGGGGCGACACGGACATGCTGCTCGCTCCCTCTCGCGGAGGATTCAGCGTGGGGCTCCGCCCCGCGGTGGACTCCCCCCGCGGGACGAGACTCCTCTCTCCCCGTCTAACTTGGTTCCGGCTGAGGGAGCGCGCAAACCCTCGAATAGAGTGCGACTTGCTGCCCGAAATCCCTTCGGGTACGCTTCGCGACGGCTCGTATTCTGGGCTGACTCCAGGATCGGCTAACCATGTGTCAAGCTTGCGTCAGCTAGCCAGGGTCCCCTGCTCGCCGTACAGAAGGGGGCCCGCAGCCTGGGTTTTGCGACGCAGAGGGAGTTCCGCGGTGCTACAGATCTTTCGCGACAACATTCAGAAGCTGAAGTGGATCCTGTGGGCGGTTGCCCTCAGCTTTGTGGCCTTCTTCGGCGTGAGCTGGTGGGACACCGACCCGCGCTCCGGCCGGCATGGGAACGCCATCGCCGTCGTGGACGACGAGCCCGTCCACACGGGAGTCTGGGAGTACCAGCTCAAGGCCCAGCAGGAGCAGTACCGCCGGATCTTCGGCCCCCAGTGGCAGCAGCAGCTCCGCGGGATGAACCTCGAGCTGGCCATCGCCCAGCAGATGATCAACGAGAAGCTGATCGTCCTCGACGCGAAGCGGCTCGGCATCACCGTCTCCAAGGAAGAACTCGGCCAGGCGATCCAGGCCGACTCCTTCTTCCAGCGCGACGGGCAGTTCATCGGCAAGGAACAGTACGAGCGGGCCGTGATGAGTCACCCGTTCCGCTTCCAGAACTTCCTGGAGTACGAGGACTGGCTCTCCGAGCAGCTGCTGCGCAGCAAGTGGATCAGCCTGGTCCAGAGCACTGTCGTCATCCCCGACGAAGAGGTCGAGACGGAGTTCCGCCGCCGGACGGAGAGGGTGAGCGCCGAGTACGTCTTCGCCGCCTACTCCGCCTACCAGGAGGAACTCGAGCCGAGCGACGCCGAGCTCCGTAGCTGGTACGACGCCCGCAGCGACGAGTACAGCGAGGGTGAGGCCCGCCGCGCGATCTACGTGCTCTTCGATGAGGCCTCGGTCGGCGAGATCGAGATCACCGAGGAGGAGATCGCCGCGAGCTACGAGGCCACGAAGGAGCAGCTCTTCAACCGCGGTCACGAGCGCCGCGCCTCTCACATCCTGATCGGCATCGGCTCCGAGGACGACGCGGCCGCCATCGAGGCCGCCCGCGCGAAGGCCGCCGGCCTCAAGGCCGAGATCGAGGGTGGCGCCGACTTCGCCGCGCTCGCGGCCGAGCACAGCACCGACACCAGCTCCAAGGCTGGCGGCGGCGACCTCGGCTGGTTCGGCACGGGGCGGATGGTCGGCGAGTTCGAAGAGGCGGTGTTCGGCGCCGCGGAGGGCGACTTGGTCGGCCCCGTGCAGACGAACTACGGCTTCCACGTCATCAAGGTCACCGGAATCCGCGAGAACGCGTACAGCCCGCTCGACGAGGTGCGCGAGCAGGTCCGCGCCAGCCTGCGCTTCGAGCGCCAGCGCGAGAAGCAGCAGGAGCTCGCACGCGCGTTCCGGACCGGACTCGAGAGCGCCGACGCGCTGCGCGCGAAGGCTTCCGAGGAGGGCCTCGAGCTCCGCGACTCCGGGATGGTGCCGCGGACCGGCGAGGTGCCGGACCTCGGCCCGTCGTTCGAGTTCGTCACCCGCCTGTTCGAGCTCGAAGAGGGCGCCGTCTCCGACGCGTTCACCGTCGCGACGGGCGAGGCCGTCATCGCCTTCACGGACAAGGTCGACGACTTCGTCCCGCCGCTCGACGAGAAGCGCCGCCCCCGCGTCCTCGCCAACTATCGCCAGGACAAGGCCCGTGAGGCCGCCAAGGCAGCGCTCGAAAATGCGCTCGCGCGCGGCGGGGACAACCTCGAACGCATCGCGAAGCGCGCCAAGCTCGAAGTCAACAAGACCGGCTCGCCGGTGAACCGCGGATCGAGCTTCCCGGGCATCGGCCTGGACCGCGCGATCGAGAAGGCCGCCTTCGCTGCGATCCCGGACACGCTCGTCGGCCCGATCGAGGGTGAGCGCGGCGTCGCGATCCTCCGCGTCACGGCGCGCGAGGAAGCCGACATGACCGAGCTCGCAAAGATGTCCGAGCAGATCAAGGACCAGCTCGCCGAGCCGCGTCTCCAGGAGGTGCTGCAGAAGCGCATCGAGGCGCTGCACGAGAGCGCGACGATCATCCTGCACCCGGCGTTGACGCAGGTGCCGGATCAGCAGAGTTGATTTAGTCAGCAGTCCTGTTTTGGATAGCCCGGGTCCGGGCCCCTTGGGGGGTTCGGGCCCTTTTCTTTGCTCCGGGTGGAGCTCTGTTTTGTGTTGGTTCGGTGGGTTTTCCCTCTGACTCTTGAGGGAATGGCTTGCTTGTCCTTTTCGGCGCGCGCTGGGTTTCTTTTCTTTGGAACCTGTTTCGGTTCTTTTGCGCTTCCTTTTGGGGACAGGCGACTTCTGGGTTCGCTTTTCGCTCAGATGTCGCCTGTCCCCGTCTCTACGGCGGCGCCGATGTTCGTCGACCTCATGGGGGTTGTTTCGAATCTTGTCGGTTTGAGGTCGACGAACACCGGCGCTCGAACGTAGCTGACAATTCTGAATGCTGGCTTACCAAGATCGCTCTGGAGCGCCCCCCTCCATGCTCGCTACATTCTCTGCGGAGGCCAGCATGCCGATTCACCCGAGCCAGGAAACCCTGCAACGTGCGATCCGCGCGTTCCGTCACGGTCACCCCAGAGAAGCGCTCGCGCTCGCGGAAGCCGCACACCGCATGGTCGAGGAGATCCCGGGTAACCCGCCCCACGCGGGCTTGGCCGCCTCCTGGCGCAGCTACCTGCGCGCTCTCGTCGACGACGAGCTGCTCGAGGGGCTCGAGGGCGTGCGCGCCGCCGCGACGATCGCATTCTGGGAACCGCGGGTCTTCTCCCACCTGGCGCAGCTCGAGCTGCGGGTCGGCTCGCGCCGCCGCGCGCTCGACGCCGTGCGCCGCGGTCTCGTCCTCGCTCCCGAGGATCGTGAGCTGCTGGCGATCCGCGCAGAGCTCGGCGTGCGTCAGGATCCCCCCCTGCGATTCCTCTCCCGCACCCACCCCGTCAACCGGATGCTGGGCGCGTGGCGCGCGAAAGGGCGCACGCACGAGGCCGCGACCCCGGCTCGCTGAGCGCCGTTCTACGCCGCTGCTATAGTACGGCTCCGTGGCGGCCGCCCACCCTCCAAACGGCGTGATACCCCGCTGTTCGGACCGGCCGCGGAGCTCACCGAACCATGACCTTCACCCTCTGGGAAGCAGTGGCCCTCGCGGCCCTGATCGCCGTCTCCGGCGCGCTGTTCACCCGCGACCTCTCGCGGAAGATCCGCGTCATTCGCAAGGGCCACAGCGACCGCCCGCGCACCGACCAGCTCGGCACGCGGATCGCCCGCGTCATCCGTGAGGTCCTGTTCCAGACCCGCGTGATCGGCGGCCGCCCGATCGCAGGCCTCCTCCACGCCGCCGTCTTCGGAGGGTTCCTCTTCTTCGCGGCGGAGACGACGGATCACTTCCTCAAGGCCTTCGGCATCCCGTTCCTGCACCCGATCCTCGGGCCGCTCGTGCCGGCCTTCAAGATCGTGCTCGGGTTCTGGGCGGTCATCGTGATCGTCGGCATCACCGGCCTCGCGTTCCGGCGCTTCGTGCTCGTCAAGATCTCGCCGGACCCCAAGTCCTACAGCTCCGGTGTCGTCGCTCTCCTGATCGTCGTCCTGATGGCGACCTTCCTCGTCGCCCAGACCGAGCTGGCCCCCCTCGTCGCCAAGGCGAACTGGTGGGTCCACGCGCTGATCATCCTCGTCTTCCCCTCGCTGATCCTGCGCTCGAAGCACTTCCACATCCTGATGGCGCCGGTCGCGATCTTCTTCCGCACGCACCGCCTCTCCGAGCTGCTCCTGATCAACCTCGACATCGAGGAGCTCGAGGACGAAGAGGAGATCACGCTCGGCCTCGAGAACCTCGGCGCGTTGAGCTGGAAGCAGCGGATGGACTTCCTCTCGTGCGTCGAGTGCCGCCGCTGCACCGACCACTGCCCGGCGAATCTCGCCGGCCAGGATCTCGACCCGCGCGGATTCATCCTCGACGGCCGCAAAGCGGTGACGACGCTCGGGGACGACGAGCCGGTCGTCGGCCCCGTGATCAGCGAGACGGCGCTCGGTCAGTGCACGAGCTGCGGCGCGTGCGAGAACATCTGCCCCGTCGGCATCGAGCACCTGCAGGTCCTGACCGGCGCGAAGCGCGCCCAGGCCCTCGCGACGGGCACCGGCATGGTCGCCACCGACATGCTCCAGACCATCGAGCGCACCGGCAACGCGCTCGGCAAGCCGAAGTCCGACCGGAGCAAGCTGATCGAGGAGCTCGGCATCCCCTACTTCGACGGAGAGAACGCCGACTACCTGCTCTGGATGGGCTGCGTGTGGAGCTACAACCCCGACGCGCGTTCTGCGCTCGAGTCCTTCGTCGAGATCCTCAAGGCGAGCGGCACCCGCTTCGGCGTGCTGAAGAACGAGGTCTGCTCCGGCCACCACAGCCGGCGCCAGGGCGAGGAGATGCAGTTCCAGACCCTCGCGAGCGAGAACATCGAGTCGATGCGTGAGGTCGGGGCGACGAAGATCATCTCCCCCTGCCCGCACTGCCTGCACACGATCGGCCGCGAGTACTCGGACGTCGACGCGGAATTCCAGCCGGAGGTCGTGCACCACTCGCAGCTCCTGGGCGAGCTGGTGGGCAGCGGCCGCCTCGAGCTCGACCCCGCGCGCTGGGACGCGAAGAAGAGCACCTACCACGACCCGTGCTACCTCGGCCGCTATGAAGGCGAGTACGACGCGCCCCGCCAGTTGATGAACCGTGCCGGCCTCGAGCTCGTCGAGATGGAGCGCTGCGGACCGCGCGCCGTGTGTTGCGGCGGCGGCAGCGGCGGCTTCGTGCGTGAGCAGGATGTCGAGGTCCGGGTCGATCAGATCCGCTCGGGCCATGTGAAGGACACCGGCGCCGAAGTGCTCGTCACCTCGTGCCCCGAGTGCAAGATGATGCTCGCGGCGGCAACGAAGGAGACGCAGGACATCGCCGAAGTCGTGCGCCATGCCCTGGTCGACAAGGGCGAGTAGGCCCCCCGTCTACGGCACGGGGAGCAGCACGCCGTAAGGGTCCCCCGCGACGCAGATGCCGCAGCCGACGCAGCGCGCGGCATCGATCGCGGGGGCCGCCCCGTCCCGAGCCTCGAAGACTTCCGCCGGACAGAGCGAGACACAAGGCTGGCCATACTCCTCCGCGCAGCGTGTCGCGCAGATCTCGTTCGGCACGCGCGTGACGCTCCCGGCGCCGAGCTCCCCGCACTCCTCGCCCCACCCCACCACCGCGAACTCACCACATTCCGCGCCGGGCTCGCCCTGGCCGCGACGGCGGCGGCGCGCCGGCTCGACCGTCGGGTAGCGTTCGCGAAAGCCCCGCCCGCCGCTCAGCGAGAGGGCGGCCGTGTGCAAGAAGGTCCCGAAGCGCCCGCGCTGATGCGCCTGCCGGAAGTTGCGGCTCGCGTACAAGGCTCGGCCGATCATCCCGTCGCGCACCCGCCGGTCGAACGCGAGCAGGCTCGCGCTGTCGAACGCGCGCTCGTGCAACGCCTTCATCGCCGCCTTGCCTGCAAGCCGCCCCGACTCGAACGCGAGGTGCCAGCCTCCGAGGCGCGCTGGGTCGAAGAGCCCCGCCGCGTCCCCGAGCAGGAGCGCCCCGGAACACGCGAGCTTGGGCATCGCCCAGTAGCCACCCTCGGGAAGGACGCCCGCCGTCCGCCGAAGGAGCGTGGCCTCGGCGAAACGCGGGGCGAAGTGGGGGTGATTGCGCACGGCGGCGATCAGACGCAGCGGGCTCGGTGCCGGGTCCGGCCCATCGAGGCCGACGCTGAGCATCAGCCGCAGGGTCCCGTCCGCGCGCTCCTCGAGCGAGATCGCTCCGTGTTGTCCCGAAGCGAAGGGCCAACCCGCCGCGCGTGTCACCCGGCCGGGCTCCCCCCCCGAGTCGGAGCGCCAGACCTCGTGGAGCGCCGCCGCGAAGAGCGCCGGGTTTCGCGTCTCGTCGAGACGCCGCGCCTCGACGAGCATGCGGGAGAGCGCCCCACCGGCCCCGTCCGCCAGGAGCACGAGTGGCGCATGGAGCTCCCGGTCCTCTGCGCCCCCCGCTTCGACCTCGGCGGCGACGCGCACGCCGGCGACGGCGCCGGCACACTCGATCACGCCGGTCGCCGCACAACCCCAAGCGATCTCGACTCCGCGTGCCACGGCCTCCGCGGCCATCGCGCGCACCAGAGCCGCCGCACCGACCATCTCGTAGCGCCCGCGCCGCATCGTCCCCGGTTGCCAGGGGAGCTCGAGCGCGCGGCGCCGCGTCAGGAAGACGAAGCGCTCGTTCCGCACCGGCTCCACCGAGACGCCCTCGGCGTCGCGCCAGCTCGGCCACAGCTCGTCGAGCACGCCGGTGTCGAGGAGTCCGCCCGGGGGAGCCGCGCCCCCGGGGACGCTCTGCCTCTCGAGCACGAGCACCCGCGGAGAACCGTTTTCCGCATCCCGCCCACCGGCGAGAGTCAACGCCGCCGCAAGCCCCGCGGCCCCGGCGCCGACGATGATCACGTCCCACTCAGATGCGCTCACGCGTTCGGCCACGTCCGAGACTCCTCGCACTCCTCCGCCGCTCGCGGAGCGCGAGCATCTTCTCCAAATGTGCTCTACCGCGTCAAACCCCCGCCTTGCCTTGGGATGCCGGAGTTGCGCGCTAGGGCGGGCGCAGGGACAATGCGCCCGTCCCCGGACGGACCCTATAAGAGGAAGACTCGATGCGTCGTCGCCACATCGCCCTATGCAGCTCCGTGCTCCTGCTCCTCGTCCTCGCCCTGCTCACGCTCGGCTGCGACGACCAGCTCCAGAGCGGCGAGGGCGGGAAGAACTCCCTGGTCTTGGGTGTCTCCACGCCTTGGTCCTGCCCGACGAACGAGAACAGCAGCGTGGCCAACGTCGACGTCCAGGCCACCGTGATCACGACGGACGGCTCCTACGTCCCGAAAGAGACCATTCTCTTCTCGACGACCGAGGGACAGCTCGAACCTGAGTCGGCCAAGACGCCGGACAACACGGGGAACCCGAGTCTGAACGACATCTTCGCGCGCAGCGTGCTCAGTCACGGCCGCGTCCCCGGGGCCAAGATCCAGGTCCGCGCGGTCCGCGAGTCGACCGGCGAGGAGCTGATGCGCGAGATCGACGCCGCGGGCGTCCCGACGCCGTTCTACGTCGGCGCGATCCGCACGGCCGATCAGTTCGTCTTCAACAACGAGATCGAGCTGCCCCCGTCCGATGAGGAGACGGAGTTCAACTTCTTCGTCTTCGTCCAGGCCGCGCAGAACTGCGACATCCACGACATTCACTTCGAGATCTCGTACAACCCGAGCATCGTCGATATCGCGATGCGGGATATCGAGGAGCCCGAGCCGGGTGACCCCACCGAAGAGATGGCGATCGACTACTTCGTGCTCGGTTCGACGGAGACCTCGACGCGCGTCGCTGAGGTGACCGGCGGAGGGAGCTCCGCGACGCTCTCGATCGATTTCTCCCGCATCGACGACGGCAGCCCGACCGGGATCACCTCCTTCGGCGGCGTGACCTATGTGCAGATCGCGTTCCGCACGGTCGCCGTCGGTGAGGCCAACGTCCAGCTCGACAGCCTCGTCTTCAACGCCGCGGACGAGACCTCGTTCCCGATCAACACTTCGGCGATGGATCCGGTCGAGGTGACGGTCGCGGTCCCGGACGAGAGCTGAGACGCGTGAAGAAGGCCGGGCTCGAGACACCCGACGAGGCACCCCGGGAAGAGGTGGCCGCGCCGCAGAGGATCTGGCGCGGCGACGATCTCCGCGCGATCTGGCGACAGCCGATGCCCGGCCAGCGCCTCGTCGGCTCCCGCGTGATGGCGAAGACGCTGATCACCCTGTTCCGCGACCACGTCATCGAGATCCGCGGCATCGAGCGCATCCTCCCGGAGTTCGACCCCTTCATCATCGCCTTCAATCACAACCAGAAGTACGAGGCGGTGCTCGTCCCGACGATCCTGATCATGGAGCGTTTCGGCAAGACGATTCACTTCCTCTCCGACTGGAACTTCCGCTTGATCCCGGTCGTCGGCTCCTACTTGAAGCGCAGCGAGACCATCACCGTCTTTAAAAAGGACGCGAAGCCGAAGTTTCTCAACGTCTTCAAACCGCTGTTCAAAGACCCACTGCCCGCGTTGTCCCGCGCGAAGCAGCGTCTCGAGGACGGACGTTCGATCGGGATCTTCCCCGAGGGGACGGTCAACCGCGACCCCAAGCGGCTGCTCTCGGGCCACCCCGGCGCGGCGCGGCTCTCGCTGGAAACCGGCGTACCGCTGATTCCGGCCGGGATCCGCTTCCCGGAGATCGATGGCACGCGGCCGATCGAGGACAGCGACCGCATGCTCGTCGAGATCGGGGAGCCGATGATCCCGCCAGCCCTCGGTTCGGCCCGTCGCGCGGCGGCAAACGAGGTGCGGACGTGGCATGATGCGCTGATGAGCGAGCTCGCTCGGCTCTCAGGTAAAGCCAAGCGGGTCAGGGCGCAGGGAGAAGGCTGATGGCTCTCAGGGAGAAGGTCTCGGTGCAGCGCATCGAGAACGAAGCCGATCGCGATCGCGCGATCGAGGTGCTGGCCGCGACCTACCGCGTGGAGAAACGCTGGGTCGACGACGAGAGCGCGCAGCTCCCGCTCGAGGAGATCGGGCGCGAGGACATCTCCTGGTTCCTCGTCACGGTCGCCGACAAGCCTGTCGGCGTCCTGCGCGTGCTCTACGATCCGCCGCTCTCGCTCTACGAGACCTACGGCTTCGAGATGCTCGAGGACGCGGCCGAGCTCGATCTCGAGCAGTTCATCAATGAGCACCAGATCGCCGAGATCGGGCGCTTCGCCGTCCTGCCCGAGTACCGCAAGTACATGATGGTCGTCGCTGGTCTGATGCGCGCCGCCGCGACGGAGACCGTCGCCCGGGGCTACACGCACTACATCACCGACGTCTTCGAGGACGACCCGCACAGCCCGCTCAAGTTCCACACGCGGGTGATGGGCTTCCAGCCGATCGCGACGCACGCCGTGGGCGAGCTGCACTGCGACAGCCGGCGCATCACGCTGATCCTCGACATCAAGGAGTCCTACACGCGGCTCAAGGACAAGGGCAACTGGATCTTCCGTTTCCTGACGGAAGGCTGGGACGAGGCCCTGCACCGCCGCCTCGCCTAAGCGACCTCCGCGAACCGAGACCTACGAGCCCGCGCCCTCTGCGGGCTTCGTCGTCTCGGCGCCCCCTGGCTCAATGACGGGCGCGGTCCACCCGCGCAGGCGGTACCAGCCCAGGCCGATCCACTCGTGGATCGCCGACGTCGACTCGGCGAGCGCGCTCGCGCTCGGCAGGAGCTCGACGGGCCGGAAGCGCCACGGCATGCGCGGGCTG
>NPIG01001281.1_pt1 | contig 13845 bp, 9 predicted proteins | sample 8637441 | NCBI WGS metagenome assembly NPIG01 (sample SAMN07420675, study PRJNA396082) | bioreactor metagenome | isolation source: sample BR6 brine-fed electro-methanogenic bioreactor BR | place: Japan: Kochi | collected 2016-06-14 | reverse complement strand
GAGGGGACACACAAGCGGAGGCTCCGTGAAACAGTACACGACACATTATTTGTGAAACCGCTCTAGCCAGGGGTTCCCAAGGGTTTCCCATCCTCGGCATACTCTTCTAGAACATCCCAAAGTTTTTCCGGGGGTGCCTCGGCTCCCGAAGAGGCGTCCTGCTCCAGCATCATATCTCCCAGAGGAGGGAGATCCGTATAGGGAAAGTTATGAAGCTCCTTCCCCGAAGAGGCCCGGAGGTATTGATCCACCCACCAGTAGATATCCCGCTTCTTCACGATTCGCCGAAGCCCTCGCATGCGCTTCCGCTGCTCCCTTTTCTTCATGGAGAGCCCCCACACCAGGGTATCCGCCAGACCCTCCACATCGTAGGGGTTCACCATGAGGGCGTAGCGATGGAACTGGGCAGCAGCGCCGGCAAACTCGCTGAGCACCAGCACCCCATCTTCTTCAATCCGGCAGGCGCAGTACTCCTTGCAAACCAGATTCATGCCGTCCTTCAGGGGAGTCACCAGGGCCATATCCGCCAGGCGGTAGTATCCCAGAAGCTCCTCCCGGGGAAGGGAACGGTAGAGAAAGAGAAGGGGAACCCAGCTTTCGGTGGTATAGGCCCCGTTCACGCTGGCCACCATCCGCTCGATCTCCTCCAGAAGAGTTCGGTAGGCCTCCACATTATCCCGGCTGGGAACCACCACCTGAATAAAGGTCACCTTCTCCCGAAGCTCGGGATACCGTTCCAGCATATCCCGAAAGGCTTCGATACGGTGGGGAATTCCCTTGGTATAGTCCAGCCGGTCCACCCCGAGGATGATCTTGCGATCCCCGTGGATCTCCCGAAGCCGGGAGACCTGCTCCTCCACCTTGGGAGATCGGGAGGATTCTTCGAACTCTTGCGCATCAATGCTTATGGGAAGCGCCCCCAGAGAGACCTGACGATCCCGGTACTGGATCCTGCTGATGGGCCCCTGGGTGGTTACCTTGATTCGATTTTCCACCGTCCGGAGGCAGGCGATGAAGTTCCGTCGATCCCGGATGGTCTGAAAACCGAGAAAATCGTACTCCATGAGAGACTCCAGAAGGGGGATTCGCCAGGGAAGGCAGGTGAAGATATCCGGGGAGGGAAAGGGGATATGCAGAAAGAAGTAGGTCCTTCGGGAATACCCCTGCTCCTTCAGCGCCCGGGCCACCCCGAGAAGCTGGTAATCCTGCACCCAGAGATAATCCTCTTCGTCGGAATAGATCCCCGCCAGAGAGGCGAAGCGGCCGTTCACATGGCGGTACCACTTCCAGAACTCCGGACGAAAGACACAGGTGGTCTGAAGATCATGAAAGAGAGGCCACAACAGGGCGTTGGAAAAGCCCTCGTAATACCCCGCCACCTCTTCTTCCGAAAGCTGCAGAGGCACCATGCGGTACCCCGCCTCCTGAGAGATGGGGGCCAGAAGATCCTGCAAGGTCTTCCGAGGGATCTCCTCTCTCGTGCCGGGCCAGCCGATCCAGTAGCCTCCCCGATCCTTCAGCACCGGATTCAGGGCGGTGACGAGCCCCCCGGAGCCTCTTCTCACCTGCCACTCCCCCTCCTCCTGGGAGAGCGCCGCCGGAAGCCGGTTGGAAATCACCACGAGCTTGGAATCCTTTTTCTTACCTTTATGTTCCGTCATAGCTACCACCTCTTCTCTGTCCACAGGACGAAACGATCCAGGAGAGCAAAAAGCTCCTCTGGAGGGGCAAGCCACCAATCCGCTCTTGTGGGACGCCATCGGGGGCGGACGAGAAAGGAGACCCCCCGTCCCCGGAGAGCCTCAAAGGCATCTTCATCGGTGGCATCATCTCCAAAGTAGGCGGCGAAGAAGGGAGCTTTCTTTCCCTCCAACACCCGATTCAGGGCCTTGTCCTTTCCCGTGAGGGGGCTCCGGTACTCTATGCCTCCATCAAAAGAAGCCTTGTGTAGCCCCGCCTCTTTCGCGGATAGATCAAACTTCTCCAGGCGGAGACGAAAGTCCCGCCGCTCCTCCTCATTTTTGAGAGGCCGCAAATGAAAGGCCACACTGAAGGCCTTGTACTCCACCAGAGAGGGGTAGAGCTTCTCCATGGCCTCTCCCGCTGTACGAAAAAAGTTACTCTGTTCCGGGGGGAGTGGGCGAGCCTCCACCTCACCAGAGAGAGTGAGGCGCTCCCCTCCGTGAGCCCCCCAGACCTCCACGGGGAAGGAGAGCTGCAAAAAATCCGGGATCTCCCGGGGGTTCCGACCGGTGACGAAAAGGAGCTGCACCCCCCGGCAGTGGAGTTCTTTCAGGCGCTCCCGAACCCCCTCGTAGGGGTAGGCTCGGGAGCGATCCTCCTGAAAGGGGGCAAGGGTTCCGTCGTAATCGAAAAAGAGGATCCGCTCCTCCCGGCAGGCTCGAAAAGCCCTTTCGAGAGGAGCCAGACATGCTATGGTCACGAGAGGAAGACCTCCAATCGCTCCCGCTCCTCCTCGTGCCGGGAAACTTCTAAAAGGGCCAGCACGCTTCGAAGCTGTCCGGTAATAAGGAAGTTCTGCCGGACATAGGCCCGGGCGTTCTCTCCCATGCGCTCCGCCTTCTCCCGATGCTGCAGGAGATAGCGCATCCGCAGGGCCGCCCCCTCGGGGGTGCGCACCCGGAAACCGTTGTACCGGTCGATGACCTGGAGCCGGATACCTCCCACATCTCCCCCGATGACGGGGCGTCCCTTCCACATGGCCTCGGTAACGGTGAGGCCGAAGCCCTCCTTAAGGGATTTTTGCAGTATCACCGAGGCTCCCCGCTGGAGGCAGTTGATCACCTTGTGGGCATCCGAGGGGAGCACCAGCACATGCACATCCTCCAGTGCCGCCGCGGCCTCCCGCACCTCCCGGAGCACCATCTCTCCTTCGGGGTCGTCCGAAGCGCCCCCCCCCGCAAGAACAAGCTGCAAATCCTGCCGTTTGGCACAGATCTGGAAGGCCTGAATAACTCCGACGGGATCCTTGAACTTGTCGAACCGGGAGACCTGGAGCGCCATGGGGCGTTCGGGGTCAATGCCGTACTCCACCAGGGTTTTGCGCACCAGATCTTCCGGCACATCCCGATTTTTCTGGCTCAAGGGATCGATACTGGGGGGGATGAGGTACTGAGGATGCGGCAAAGGCTGGGCAAAATCCGCCAGGGAGAAGATGCTGGCATCGTAGTTTTTCACCCGATCCCGGATAAAGCGCCAGGTGTTGCGGTTGGGGGTGCTCACGTCGATGTGGCAGCGCCATATCCACTTTCCCCGGCGGTTCGGGCAGAGATCCAGCAGCCCCGCGGGCTGAGGATCATGGATGATCACGAAATCCGCATCCTCCAGATTCTCCCGCAGTCGATGAGCGTTCTCCTCGTTGGTCTCCTGGTAGACCTTCTGGAGCACCGGGGTGAGAACATCCGGAAAACCCTGAAGAGAGTTATGGATAATTTTGGTGGCCTGGAAAAATTCTTCCGGCCCCGTCACAGTCTCCCAGGAAGTTTCAATGCCAAGATCCTGCATAAGGGGAACCATACGGTGCAGAATCTCCGCCACTCCTCCCCCCTGCTTGGTGGAATTTACGTGCACCACCCGGCTTCCCTTGAGTCGGGAACCAAGCTGTTCTATCTGCCGCAGGGTGGCCTCCCCTACGATGTTTTCGTAATCTCTAATCTGCAACGTCATGCCTTCTCACCTCCCGAGGGCATGTGCAATTCCACCACGGAGACAATGGCCTTCTGGAGCTCCTCCAAAGAGAGAAGATGGGGATCCAGGTTCTGCAGCTCCCGCCGCAGAGGCTCCGCCTTCTCCCCGAACTGCCCAAGCCAGCAACAGAAGTCATCCTCACCATCGGGGGTGCGCCGCCGGGCATCCAGAAAATGATAGAATGCCGAGCTGTAGGGAACCTGTTTCAGGGCATCTCCCAGCTCCTCGGGGCGGCTTGCGGAGACCCCCGTGTCGAAGACCAGCATCTGGGCCCGGGTAAAGAAAAAGGGGTAGGAAGAACGGGCCCAGCTCAAAAAATCCCCCTCATCCATGCGGTCTTCCAGAAGAACGATCATATCCTCCCGAAGATCCTCCAGAGTGTCATAATCCCCGGGGTTCATCACGCTGAGGCGTTCCCCCAGAGCCTTCTCTCCCAGAGAATCTCCCGCCCACCAGGCGAAATCGTTGTTGTATTCGGATTCTCCTATCTGAGGACGCATGAGGCGCCCCCAGAAATGATAGTGCAGGCTGCTTGCAGGAACAGTTCCCAAAGCATCCCGAAGCTCCTGAAGCGTTCGAGCCTTGATACCCGTACTCAAGGCCAGAAGCTCGCAGGAACGCAGTGAAAAAACTGTGGTATCCATACTCTATTCCTCCTTCGTAAACATATATCCGCTCTCAAGGCTCTCAAAATTCCTTCTGTTACGCACCACAACATGGCAGTGCAAAGATAGCACCACAGAAACCAAGAGACATGGAGATCCCAAGGAACACAAACCCATACAAGGAACGTTTGACCGCCATAGAAATGAATGTGAAGAACTACAATTTTTCCTGTTGAAGGAACGTGAAGGGAAAAATCCGCCTAGGGATCTCATGGAATATTGCTTCTATGATTATACCATAAAAGCGCGGCCTCTTCTACTTGCATACGAAAAGGGCCGCGCTTTTTTAATAAAGCACACTATTTCTTTAGGATTCTGAGGGTGCATCAGCTTGGTATTTGCTTTATTCTTCGGGGTTCATGCCCATAATCTGAAGAAAGACCTTTACCAAATCGGGATCGAACTGGGTACCGGAGCAGCGGCGACACTCCTCCAGAGCTTCGGCTTGGGAGAGAGGAGCCTTGTAGGGCCTTCCGTGGGTCATCACGTCGTAGGCATCCACCACGGAGGTGATCCGTGCCAGAAGGGGGATCTTTCGGCCCTTCACCCCCCGGGGGTACCCGGTGCCATCCCAGCGTTCGTGGTGCGAAAGCACGTCCTCCGCCACGTGGGCAAACTCTTCGGTGGAGCGGGCGATACGGGAGCCCATTTCGGGGTGCTTTTTCATGATTTCCCATTCCTCGGGAGTCAGGGGGCCGCTTTTGCCGAGAATGGCCTCATCCACGTGAATTTTGCCGATATCGTGCAGGATCACCACCAGGCTCAGCCGTTTGAGCTCCGATTCCGGAAGCCTTATCCTCTCTCCTATCTTCAGAGCCAGCATCTCCATCCGCCGGGTATGCTCCTCGGTCTCGTGGCTTTTGGCTCCCAGAGCCTTGAGAAGAGCGCTCACCACACCCCGCCTGGTGCTGCGGCTCTCTCCGAGTTTGCGCTTGTACATGTCGTCCTCGGCTCTGCTTAAAATATCCAGCAGCTTTTCTTCCTCGGAGTATTTCTCCGCCACCCCCAGAGAGACCGAAAGGGGGACATCCTCCACCATTCTGGACCGGCATCGCTCCAGAATAGCCCTCGAAACTTCCCCCGCCTCCTCCAGAGTGGTACGGGGCAAAACGATAACGAACTCATCCCCTCCCCAGCGGGCAAGAACGCCCCGGTCCGCACAGACCTCCTGAAGAATTCCTCCGATGGCCCGGAGCAGATCATCCCCCACGGCGTGGCCGTAGGTATCGTTTACCAGCTTGAGCCCGTTGGAGTCCGCCATGATCACCGCAAGGGGAAGGGCCTCGGGAGTGTCGAGCTCCTGCATCTTCTCCTCCAGGTAACGGCGGTTCCGGAGCCCCGTAAGGGCATCCGCAAAGCCGATCTCCCGAATCCTCTCTTCCCCAAGCTTGCGCTCCGTAATATTTCTTGCGGAGGTGATCACCCCGAACACATCCCCTTTTTCGGAAAGCTCCGGCATAAGAAGCCAGTCCATCCAAGTCCCTCCAGGAAGCTGAAACTCCATCTGCAAGGGTTTGGCGGCAACGAAGACCTTTTCGATGGCTCCGTCCCAGAGCTGCACCAGACCCTGAGGAAAGCCCATCTCCTGATGGGTTTTTCCCACAAATTCCTCCGAGGGGATCCCCGTCAGCCTTTCTATAGCAGGGTTAACATAGAGATGCCGATGCTCCCGATCGAAGCGCATGATCACATCCTCGGAGTGCTCCGCCAGAGCCTTGAACTGCTCCTGACTTTTTCGCAGTTCCTCCTCCCAGTCCTTGCGCTCCGTCACATCCATGGCGATGCCGTCCCAGACGATGCTTCCATCCCTCTCCCGATGGGGAATAGAGGAGAGGCGCAACCATCGCGCCTCCCCATCAGAACGGAAAAACCGCCCCTCCATGAGAAAGGTCTCCATGCTCTTGAGAACCCGCTCCTCCTCGTCCCGGAAAGCCTGAAGATCCTCGGGATGTATTCTCTTGTACATGGTGGTGGCATCCGCATAAAGCTCCTCCGGGGCAATGCCGAGAATGGAGGTCACCCCCGCACTGGCATAGAGGAAGTGACGAAAATCCCCCCGGGGAGAGCGCATGCTCTGGTAGGTAAAGCCTTCCACCAGGTTATCGCTGATCCGCCGAAGCTGCTCGTTTTTCCAGGAGAGCTTTTCTTCCACCTGACGCCGTTCCGCAATCTCCCGGTGCAGATCCCGGTTGATCCTCTGAAGCTCCCGGGTACGTTCCGACACGAGATCCTCCAGATGGGCCTCATGCTGCTGAAGAATATCCTGCATACGCTCCCGCTCTCGAATCTCCTCCTGAAGCCGGAGATTCTGTTTCTCCACAGCCTCCTTGGCCAGAAGGAGCTCTCCGGTACGCCGCTGCACCTGCCAACGCAGCAGTACCACCACCACCAGGCTGGCAAGAAGAATGCCCCCTCCTCCAAAGAGGATTATCCGAACCGAGAGAGGCAGAGAAAATCCTTGGGGCTCCTGGGGAAACCAGCGGTGCAGGATGTCGTAATAGAGGGACTCCGGATCCTCCTTCATGCGCTTCAGATGGGCATCCAGAGGTGGGAGAAGGCCCTTGGGATCTTCGAAAGAGGCCGCATAATACGCCTCCCGGGCGTTGAACATGATGGAGGTCTCTCTGAGATGGTACTCGGAGCGGTAGAGTTCTCCGGTGGTACGCACCGAGAGCACCGCCTCAGCCTCCCCCCGGGAGACCATGGCAAACCCCACCTCCTCTTCGGGCACGGGGATAAGAGTAAGATCCAGATCAAATCCCCGGATAAAGTCGAGAAACCCCGAGTGCTGCACAGATCCCTCAAGAAGAGCTACTCTCTTACCCCGAAGATCCAGAAGGGTAGAGATGGAGCTTTTGGGAGAGACGTAGGCGGTGGTCCAGGCGGAGATGGCGGGAACCTGGCTGTAGGCGTAAATCTTCTCCCGCTCCTCCGTCCGGGCGAGGCTGGTGACAAGATCCACCTCTCCCCGCTGGAGCCGCTCCAGCCCCTCCGCCCAGGTGCCGGGGATATATTCCAGCTGCCACTCCTCCTGAGAGGCGATCTCCTGAAGAAGATCCGCAAAAAAACCCGCCGCCTCTCCGGAATCATTTGTAAAAAGGTTGGGCTTTCCCTCGTAAAGAGCCACCCGCACGGTCTTTGCTTCTCCCGAGACGGAAGAAAGACCCCAAAATCCCGATCCCAGGCAAAAGACAAGGGCAAAAACAAGAACACCCAGACTTTGTATGCGCCGCAATCCAGAATCCCCTCTTCTCATGACGTACTCCTCTCTCGTCGGAAACATATAGAATAGACTGTACCACAGGAGGGGCTGAAGAATCCACGTATTTGTGGAGGGTCCATGCTTTTTCTGTTTTTCCGTCCAAAAATACTCTATAATGGAGGAACCTCCAGATCATCTATGTGGTTGGGTTGCCAGCTTTCAATAAGGAAAAGAGGAAAACTTTATGAATAAACAGAAGGGCCCCTCCTCGGGAGAGGCCATTCGGGTGCTTATTGTGGATGATGTGAAGACAAACCGTCAGCTTTTGTTCTACATTCTCTCAAAAGAGGGGTTTCAGGTAGAAGAGGCCACCGAGGGAAACCAAGCTGTAGAGCTTTTTCAGAGCTGGTCTCCCCATGTCATCCTCATGGATCATCTCATGCCCGTCATGGATGGGTTGGAGGCCACCAAAAAGATCCGGGAACTCCCCGGAGGGGAAGAGGTGGTCATTCTGATGATCACCGCCAACGTGACGGCGGAGAACGAGTCCGCCTCTCATGAGGCGGGAGCAGACGGCTTTATCCGCAAGCCCTTCCGAAAGGCCGCACTGCTGGAGGGAATAGCACAACACCTTCCCCCCTCACCCTAGAGGAGGCCTGTACATGTCTGGTATTACCCGATTCAGCGTATCCCTTTCCCAGGATCTTCTGGAAAAGTTTGATGCTCTCATCACATCCCAGCATTATCCCACCCGCTCCAAGGCCATCGGGGATCTCATCCGGGAGAGCCTGGTGAAGCACGAGTGGATCTCGGGCAGGGAGGTGGCGGGGGCCATTGTGCTGGTCTACGATCACCATAAGCGCGAACTCTCCAATACCCTGGTGGAGGTACAGCACAACTTTTATAAGGTCATCGTCTCCACCCAGCATATCCACCTGGACCACGACACATGCCTGGAGATTATCGCCGTCCGGGGAAAGGCGGAGGTGGTGCAGGAGCTTTCCCACAAGCTCAAGGCCCTGAAGGGGATTCTGCACACATCCCTTGCCATGGGGAGCAGCGGTTCGGGAATTTGATTCAGCCCCTCTTTCCCCTCGGTGTAGACGGTACGGATTGTGCGGAAAAATCCCTGAAAGAATCCAGAAGCTCCCGGGTTCTCTGAAGCACCGCCTCCTGGGAGACCCCCAGATCCAGAGCATACCGGAGAACCCCCGCCATCCCCATGAGATCCCCCGCATCATCTTTTCGAAAGGTTCCCCTCTCCAGGGAAAACTCTCCCGAAGCCACCTCCCGACGCTTCAAATGAAGATCTTTCGCCAGTTTTTCCCTCTGACGGCGAGCCTCTTCGTTTCGGGAAGGGAAGAGATCAAGCCCCAGAGGACGCCGGATCTTCTGGGAACGCAGAAAGGCCCCCACCCCAAGCATGGCAAGATCCCCAGCTAGAAAGACCTCACAGCTTCGGGGCACCCCTGCGGCAATCCCCCCCATAACGGAAAGGGTAGGATCCCCGCTCAGGAGCAAAGCCTCCCAGGGGTTTTCCTGAAGCCCTCCCTCCCGGATACCTGTTTTCGAGGCGTAGTCCCTCCAGAGAAGATCCCTCTGGGAAGAAACTTCCTCCACGTCCGAAAGGAGTTCCTCCTCCTCCGCCCCCAAGCCCCGAAGGAGCAGCAGGCTCCCCAGGGCGCTTCCGGGAACACAGCTTCCCAGAACGAGACGGTCCGTGATCTTTCCCAGCTCTCTTCCAAGCTGCACCCCCCGGGCAAAACGGCCCTTCTCCCCCTCCAGAGAGAGGGGGTACTCCGGGGAGGTTCCCCCCATTTCGATAAAAGGAATCTCCGGGGCCTTCCAGGAACCGCTGCGCACCACAAGGGCGGGAAAACCCGTCTCCAGAAGGGCCCCCCGGGCAAAAAGAAAAGGAAAGATCCTTTGCAGAGGGGGAAAGGAATCCACCGGGGGAAAGCCCCCCATAAAGATCTCTCCCCCCCGGGCAGTATAGTTATGGGGAGCTTCTTCTCCCCGCTCTTTCCAAACCCCCGAGCCGGGAAGGATTCCCCACGATAAATCTCCAAGAACACAGACAAACATAACAACCCTCCCAAGCTTTCACAGATACCCCTCAATTCTACACCAGGAACACCTCTATCCACCACCGCAGAGGACAGAATCCGAAAGACTCCCCCAAGGAAAGAAATTCCCGGGGTTGACGGATTACGGAGGGTACGTATAATACCGGAGAATGTCCCAAGGTTTACTTTTTGCCAGTTTTGCAACCCTTGTTTTTTGGAGGTCTCGACATGCCCGAAACGTACGCACTTTGCCTTACCCTGGAGGACGGCACCCAATGGTGGGGACGCTCTTCCCGCCCCATAACGCCCCGAGAGGGAGAGGTGGTTTTCACCACCGCCCAGGGGGGATACCCCCAGTCCATCAGTGACCCCTCCTATTGCGGCCAGATCCTTATCTTCGCCTTTCCCCTGGTGAACGTCTACGGGGTGGACACGGAAAATCTGGAAAGCTCCCGCCCCTGGACCACGGGAGTGCTCACCCAGCATATCCGCCGAAGCCCTCTTCCGGGGACCCTGCAGTTGGAAGAGTGGCTTGAAGAGTGGAATATCCCCCTGGGAGAGGATATGGACTGCCGGGGGCTTATTCTCCACCTCCGAAGCCGGGGCACCCTCTGGGGACGCCTGGATTCCCAGGCTGTTCCTCCTCAGGAGGTCCCCTTTTCGGATCACGTGGCCCGGGTTTCCTCCCGGAAGATCCTGCGTCAGGGAGAAGGAAGCCTTCGTATAGGTATTCTGGACTATGGGATGAAGGAAGGTATCGCCCGGTCGCTGCGGGTGCGGGGGTGCGAGGTGATACGCTTTCCTTCGGACACCTCTGCAAAAGTGATCCTCGGGGAAGATCTTACGGGGCTTATTCTGAGCAACGGCCCGGGGGATCCCAGCGTGCTCTCCCGGGAGATCGCCACGGTGCGGCAGCTTGTGGGAAAACTCCCCCTCTTCGGTATCTGCCTGGGAACCCAGATTCTCTCCCTGGCCTGCGGGGGGAAGACCTTTAAACTCCCCTACGGCCATCGGGGGGCCAACCAGCCCGTGCAGGATATCACCACGGGACGGGGGTACGTGACGAGCCAGAATCACGGTTACGCCATCGAAGAAGAATCTCTGAAAGGGACGGAGCTTGAAGTATGGTTCCGCCACCTGGGAGACGGTACGGTGGAGGGGATACGGCACCGGGAATTCCCCGCCCTGGGAGTGCAGTTTCACCCCGAAGCGTGTCCCGGGCCAAGGGATGCAAACCATCTCTTCCAGACCTTCCTGGAAACTGCAGCCACCTGGAAAGGAGCGAACAGAGCATGAACATGCTTCCCCAAGGATCTTCCATCCTCGTTCTGGGCTCCGGCCCCATCCGGATAGGCCAGGCGGCGGAGTTCGATTACTCCGGAAGCCAGGCCTGCCGGGCCCTTCGAGAAGAGGGGTATACGGTTATTCTTTTAAACTCCAACCCCGCCACCATCCAGACGGATCTGGGGCTGGCGGATTACGTCTACCTCCGCCCTCTCACCGCAGATACGGTGCGGCATATTCTGGAAAAACACCGCCCCGCAGGGGTTATCGCCACTCTGGGAGGCCAGACAGCCCTGAATCTCTGTATGGAGTGCGCTGCCCTCGGAATCTGGGAGGCATACGGTACCCGGATCCTCGGCACCTCGGTGGAGACCATCCAGAGAGCCGAAGGGCGGGACGATTTCCGAAGCTGCATGCTCCAGATCGGGCAGCCCATCGTGGAGAGCCGTTGCGTCTCCTCTCTGGAGGAGGCCCTGGAGTTCAGCGCCTCCAACCCCTTTCCCCTCATCATCCGGCCGGACTTCACCCTGGGGGGCACCGGGGGAGGGGTAGCCCGGGATATGGAATCTCTGCAAATCCGGGTGGCGGAGGGGCTTCGGGCCTCTCCGGTACGGCGGGTACTTCTGGAGCGGTATCTCCAGGGGTGGCGGGAGATTGAGGCGGAGGTGCTCCGGGATATCTACGGGAACCGCCTCTGCGTCTGCAGCATGGAGAACATCGACCCCATGGGGGTGCATACGGGAGATTCCGTGGTGGTGGCCCCGGTGCTCACCCTCAGGGATACCCAGTGGCAGCGGTTGCGCTCCGCCGCTCTGGAGATTGTGGATGCCCTGGATATCCGGGGAGCCTGCAACGTGCAGTTCGCCATCAGCCCGGATAGCTCGGAGTACGTCATCATCGAGGTAAATCCCCGGGCGAGCCGTTCCAGTGCCCTGGCGAGCAAGGCCACGGGATATCCCATCGCCCGGATGGCCGCTAAAATCGCCCTGGGAAAATCCCTTACGGAGATGCCCAACCCTGTGACGGGCACCGGAAGCGCCCTCATGGAACCCGCCCTGGACTACGTGGCTCTGAAGGTGCCTCTCTGGCCCTTCGGGAGCTTTCCCGGAGCGGATGTCTCTCTGGGAACCATCATGAAGGCCACCGGGGAGGTGCTGGGGTTGGGAAGCAGCTTTACCGAAGCCCTGCTCAAGGCCTTCCGTTCTCTGGACGGTAAATCACACCTCCCCTCTCCGGAGGGGCTGGACACCCGGGAAAACCTCTGGAAAGCGTGCCTCACCCCCACCCATCGGAGGCTTGAGGCCATACTAGAGCTTCTTCTCCTGGGGGTATCCGGGGAAGAGATCGCTCTCAAAACGCACATTCACCCCTACTTTATCGAAGAGCTTCGGGAGATCACCCTGGTTCTTCAGGAGCTTTTAAAGGCCCGTAAAGAACCTTCGGAGGAGCTTCTCCGGCGGGCCAAGGAGATAGGGCTTCCGGATGGCACCATAAGGGAATATACCGGCATTACTACGGAGAAGCTCATGGCCCTGTACTCCCAGGCATCTCCCGCACTGAGCCCCGCCTTTCGGGAGGTGGACGGCTGCGCCGGAGAGGTTCCCTCGGGGTCGGGATACTGGTACTCCTCCTGGGGGATGAAGGGGGATCTCCTCCCGGAAAACCAGGAATCCCCAACTCCTTCCAGGAGCCTGGCGGTACTCGGCTCGGGACCCATACGGATCGCCCAGGGGGTGGAGTTCGACTACTGCTGCGTCAAGGCGGTGCAGGCCATCCAACGCCGGGGATACCGGGCGGTGATGATCAACAACAACCCCGAAACGGTGAGCACTGATCACGACTGTTCCGACGCCCTCTACCTGGAACCCCTCTGCAAAGAGGAGGTGGAGCAGGTTTTGGAGCGGGAAAAGGTGGAAGGGTATTTTGCCAGCTTCGGAGGCCAAACCTCCCTGAGCCTGGGAATGCAGATCTCCCCCCGCTACCCCCTGCTGGGAACGGATCTCTCGGGAATCCGCCGGGCGGAGAGCCGGGGAGAGTTTTCCGCCCTTCTCGAAAAGGCGGGAATCCCCCTTCCTCCGGGGGCGGTGGCCCGCAGGGTGGATGAAGGGCTCGGCATTGCGGCAAAGCTGGGATATCCCCTCATGGTGCGCCCCAGCTTCGTCATCGGCGGGGTGGCCATGGCGGTGGTCTACGAAGATCGGGAGCTGCAAGGCATCCTGGAGGAGGCCTTCTCCCTGGAAAAGGATCAGGAGGTGCTTCTGGATCGGTTCCTGCCGGGAAAGGAATTCGAGGTGGATGCGGTCTGTGAGGGATCGGATGTCGTGATTCCGGGGATCTTCGAACATCTGGACCCTGCGGGAATCCACTCGGGGGATTCCATCGCCCTCTTCCCCGCCCTCTCTCTGGAGCCCCGGCACCGGGAGGAGATTCTGCGCATCACCTCCCGCATTGCAAAGGAGCTGAATGTGAAGGGGCTTCTCAACATCCAGTTCGTGCTCCACGACGGCACCCTCTACGTGATCGAGGCAAACCCCCGGGGAAGCCGAACCGTACCCATCGTCACCAAGCTTACCCAGGTTCCCCTGGTGGATCTTGCGGTGGGGGTGGCTTTGGGAGAATCCCTTCGGGAGATCACCCCGGAGCTGGGGCTCCTCCCCTACAAAGGCCCCTTCGGGGTGAAGATCCCGGTGTTCTCCACGGAGAAGCTGCCGGGGATAGACTTTCGGTTGGGTCCCAAAATGCAATCCACCGGGGAGGTTCTCGGGGTCTCCGCAAACTTCGCGGGAGCCCTGCGGGAGGCTCTGGCAGCTCTCGGCACAGCCCTTCCCGAAAGAGGGAAAGTGCTCTTTTCGGTGCATGACCGGGCCAAATCCGCCTGCTGCGCCACCGCCGCCCTCTACGCCGCCGCAGGATGGCAGAT
>NPIG01001119.1_pt2 | contig 13856 bp, 15 predicted proteins | sample 8637441 | NCBI WGS metagenome assembly NPIG01 (sample SAMN07420675, study PRJNA396082) | bioreactor metagenome | isolation source: sample BR6 brine-fed electro-methanogenic bioreactor BR | place: Japan: Kochi | collected 2016-06-14 | reverse complement strand
ACCTGGGCCTCGTATTCCACGTTGACCGGTTTTTCCGGATCAAACTCCGGCCCGTTTTCAATATCGGCTTTATCCAGATCCATTTCAAACTCCCCCTTGACCCAGCTGACCGCACCGGCCAATTTCAGGGGCAGCAGCACCTTTTTGCCCCCGGGCAGCCAGTTGCGGGTATCCACCACCACATACCGCAGCGCCCATGTATCATCGTCCATGATCAACTCCTCCACATGCCCCACATTCCCGTCCCTGGCCCGGATTTCATAGCCGGTCACCTCTTTCAACGATCTCAGGGAATTGGTCTCCCCTGTTTCCGGGGTTTCCCGGTCCGGAGCGGGCCAGTCTCTGGACACCCCCAACTCCAGGGCCCAGGGATAGGCCGCATGCCCCCAGAGGCCGGCATGGGTCCAGTAATAGGGAATGCCGTAATACCGGGACATTTTTCGTTCATGCTCCCGGGAGACCGGTTCATCTTCCTCCGGGGCCGGGCATTTCTCGATCTGTTCTGCCGACACATCCAGGAAAATGTGACGGGTTTTCCAGTCCACCCGGTTGATCATGACCGGAGAAACCAGCACTTTGTTTCCGGTCAGCCACCCCCCGGTGTCTGCCAGCATGTGCCGGACCGTCCACCACTGGTCATCGAACAGAAAATCCCGGCAGGTGCCAAGATCCTTATCCACTGCCGTCAGCCGATATCCAAGGATTTCATTCGCGCTTCTGAGCATGAGCCACCTCTCTTTTCTTTTGCTTGATTTTTTTATCCTTTTGCTTGTCCGGTTTCATGTCCGGGTTACCAGTCTCACCCAGTCAATCATGTCCCGTGTCATGAAAAAATAGGGGCAAACCTGTATTTTTTCATTTGGATCCCACCGTTTTTACCGCCAGGTGACCCAAAAATCAGAACCGCTGCCGGAAAATCCAAAGCCGGAAAAAACCGGTTCGAACACACACCGGCTGCAGATGGGTTTTCCCGGTAACTTGTTGCTTGTCATTGCCCTACTTACAGGCACCCGGCAGATCAAATGCATATTTCCATGTATTTCTGTCCTGGTGATTTTTCATTAACATCACACCCATGTTTTGTTTGCGGCAATGATGTTTGCCGGCACCAGAATGGACATGAACCCGACACAACCCGATACAAAGGAGGTTTTATGAAAAAATTATGCCTGATGATTACCGCGGTCTGCCTGCTGTGGACCATTGATGTCCCAGCCGAAAACCACTTGACCGGCCTGTGCGTGCCGCAACCCGACTTTACCATGGAAGGGATCCAGTATGTCTCGGGCGGGATCGGTATCATGGAGCGGCAGGTCATGGAGCAGATGGCAGAGGATTACACCCTCAAGGTGATTTTCGCCCGGCAGGACGGCCATTACCTGTCCCGGTGCCGGGTGGAAATCGATCGAACCGACGGCACAAACGTGCTTTCCACATTGACCGAAGGTCCCTGGCTGCTGGCGGATCTTGCACCGGGAGAATACCGGGTCAAGGCAAAGCACGATGACATCTGGAAAAGCATGAACATCGAGGTGTCTGAACAGACTCTCGAACAGGTCATCCTGAACTGGTAAAGGAGAAAACGTATCATGGAAAAAATAAAAATGAATCGCATCATCAGGCTGGCGAGTTTTCTGACAATATTGATCCTGGGATGGATGCTCCTTCCCTGCCCGCCAGCCGGCACGGCATACAGTGCACCCCACAGTGCAATGGAAGATTCCCGTCACCGCCTGGAATCACTGGGCCAGGCATTCAGGGATGTGAACAACAAAATCAGTCCGGCGGTTGTCTATATCAGTACGGTCTATACCATGGAATCACTTCCGGAACAGTACCAGGAACTGTTTGAAAACGACCTGTTCCGGCGGTTTTTCGGCATTCCCAAGCAGAAAGAGTACCAGCGCCGGGGATTGGGCTCCGGCTTTATTGTGGACAGCCAGGGATATATCCTGACCAACAGCCATGTAGTGGAAAAGGCCGAGGAGATCACCGTCACCCTGCCGGACAAACGTGAATTCGACGCACAAGTCATCGGAACGGACCCGATGTCGGATGTGGCCGTGATCAAAATNNGCTGGGTGATTCCGGTGCGGCACAGGTCGGGGACTGGGTGATTGCGGTGGGGACGCCCTTTGGCCTTTCACAAACGGTTACCGCCGGCATCATCAGTGCGGCGGGCCGCGCCAATATCGGCATTGTGGATTACGAGGATTTTTTCCAGACCGATGCAGCCATCAATCCGGGAAACAGCGGCGGTCCCCTGGTGGACATTTCCGGCAGGGTCATCGGCATGAATACGGCGATTTTCAGCCAGAGCGGCGGGTACCAGGGAATCGGTTTCGCCATTCCCATCAACATGGCCAAAGGCATTATGGAAAGCCTCATCGAGAAGGGGCGGGTCATCCGCGGATGGCTGGGGGTCAGTATTCAACCGGTCACCAGAGACATTGCCGACAGTTTTGGCCTGAAAAAAACCGAAGGGGCCCTGGTGGGGGATGTCACCAAAGACAGTCCCGCTGAAAAGGCCGGTGTGCAGCGGGGAGACATCATTGTTTCCCTGGATGGGACAGCGGTGAAAACCCCCACTGCCCTGAAAAACCTTGTGGCACAGAAAGAGGTGGACAGCAAGATTCCGATCACCCTGATCCGGAACGGAAAAAAGAAAACCCTGACAGTAACCGTCGGGGAGCTGGTAACCAAAGACCAGGACAAAACATCCCGACCGGATTCTCCGGAAAGCGCGCCCCTGGGGATCCAGGTGCAGGAACTCACGCCTGATCTCGCGGCCCGGCTGGGCTACGACCAGGAAACCGGGGTGATCGTCGCCGGGGTGAAAACCGGCAGTCCGGCAGCCGCTGCCAGAATTCAGCGGGGCGATCTGATCCAGGAGATCAACCAGACACCGGTGGAATCAGTGAGCGCCTATGAAAAAGCGGTCAGTAAAGGGGATAAATTTCTCTTTCTGGTCAGGCGTGGAGACAGCACCTTTTATACGGTGATCAAACCGGAAAAATGACTCCCATAACCGATTACAAACAAACACCATCATCACAACAGGAAAAAAACACCATGAAACAGATGACCCAGCAGAACATGATCAATGCCTTTGGCGGTGAAAGCATGGCCAACATGCGGTACCGGCATTTTGCCATCCAGGCCCAAAAGGAAAATTATCCCAATGTGGCCCGGTTGTTCGAGGCGGTCTCACATGCGGAATTTATCCATGCCGGGGATCATTACCGGGAACTGAAACACCTCGATGAGGGGGTCGTGGCAAACAGCATGGGGGCCTTTGGACCAGGCGATACCGCCAAGAACCTCGGCCTGGCCGTTGCCGGTGAAACCTTTGAAATCGAAGAAATGTATCCGGCCTATATGGAAATCGCAAAGCTGCAGGAGGAAACCAGTGCATACCGCAGTTTTGAATGGTCCTACAAAACGGAAAAAAAACACCGGGAACTGTTTGAAAAAGCCCAAAAAGCCGTTGATGCGGCCGGAGATGTCGATCTGGATGACATCCAGGTATGTGAGGTGTGCGGGTACACCCTGGAAGGCAACGCCCCGGAGAGGTGTCCAGTCTGCAGCGCAGAAAAAAAGGCGTTCAAAACCTATTGACCCCCTTGACTTGAACGGGGCATGTCCGGGAGGCATGCCCCGTCACCCGCCCGCCCCCAAAACAACCCCGGCCGGAGCTGCTCTCCGGCCGGGGTTGTTGATAAACAGCGTCATTGATAAACAAAAGCCAACACCCGACCCGGAAGCGCCTCTCCTGTTTCATTGAGATCTTGCGGGCCGGCTGTTTCGACTGGGCTTGTTCAGATTGTCCTCAGGTCCCTGAAACCGTCAGGCCCATGAAAGAGCTTTCTTGATTTTTTCTGGATCGTATTCCTGGTCGATCAAGGGGCCTGACCGGAGGGGCGCCAGTTCATCTGCATAAGACCGGCCCTCTTTCCGAAAGAGAATGCCCGTGGGAATGCCGTCTTCCCATTCCATGGCCAGATCCAGGGCCTGGTGCAGGTCATCGGCGGAATAGTCATCGCTGTCCAGCTGGTACACCCGGTCATTGTAAAATTGATAGGTATTTTCGTGATTGAACGAGACACAGACCTGGAGGACATCGATCAGGCTGAATCCGGGATACTCGATCCCGGCCCGGATCAGGCCGCTGAGGTGGTCGATGTCCTTGCAGTACCCACGAGCCACAAATCCCGCCCCCTGGGACAATGCCAAAGACAGGGGATTGGATGCCTGGCAGGCTGTCCCTCCGGGCTGGGCTTTGGTGACGAATCCATGCCGGGAGGTGGGGGAGGCCTGTCCTTTGGTCAGTCCGTACACCATGTTGTTGTGCACCACCAGGGTGAGGTCGATATTCCGCCTCAAGGCTGCCAGAAGATGGTTCCCTCCTTCGCCGTAACAGTCTCCGTCCCCCATATGGGCCAGGATGGTCAGATCATGATTGGCCAGCTTGGCCCCGGTGGCCACGGGCAGGGCCCGGCCATGCAGTCCGTGAAAAAAATTGCACCGCAGAAAATGCGGGGTTTTGGCGGCCTGGCCAATTCCTGACACCATGAGGATCTCTTCCGGTGGAATTTCCATGTCGGCCAGAGCATCTTTCACGGCGTTCAGAATGCCGAAATTGCCGCATCCCGGACACCATTTGTTTTCATAGTCATTGCTGTAAAGATCAGTATCGTTCATTGGGTTTCCTCCAGTACGGATGTGGCATGGTGGACTATCCAGTCGGGGGTGAATGGGCGGCCGTCGTATCTGCACAAAGATGCATCGAATTTCCGGCCGGTCTGCTGGCGGATGAGCCGGCCCAGCTGGGAGGAGGCATTCTGCTCCACGGTAATGAACCGGCTGCACCGGGACAAGGCTTCCAGGGTTTTTTCACCGGGAAACGGCCACAAATCGGAAAAGATCAGCGCACCAATATCGGCATTTTTGGCCCGCATCAGGTCGACGGCTTCCCTGATGGCCCCGTCTGAAGACCCCCAGCCCACCAGCAGTGATTCACTGTCTGGATGATATCCCGCAGGGCCCTGCATTTCATCGGCCATCCCTGTTTCCTTTGCCTGCCGTTTTTCGATCATGCGGTTCCGGTCGGCCGCGGTTTCGGTCATGTGGCCGGCTTCGTCATGTTCATTGGCCGTAACCCCCACCAGGGCCTTTCCCCTGCAGGGCAGGGCCCGGGGCGATATCCCGGATTCCGTCACGGCAAACCGCTGGTAATCCTCCGGGGTTGAGATCTGATCGTCAACGGTCACAAACCGGTCCGGCTTTTCCGGAACCCGGATCTCTCCGTCCGTGATCCACAACGAATCATTGATATACTGATCCGTGAGAACAATGGCCGGCACCTGGTATTTTTCCGACAGATGAAATGCCCGGATCAGGGTATCAAAGGCGTGGGCCGGGGAACACGGGGCAAAAACGAATCTCGGGAATTCATCCTGGGAGGCATGGATCACAAACAGCAGGTCCCCCTGACCGGTCCGGGTGGGCAGGCCCGTGGCCGGTCCGGGCCGCTGGGAATCGATGATCACTACCGGGGTTTCCGTAATCCCGGCAAGGCCCAGTCCTTCGGCCATGAGTGAAAATCCCCCGCCGGAAGTGGCGGTCAACGACCGAACCCCGGCAAAAGAAGCCCCGATGATCATGTTCACGGCACTGATTTCATCTTCTGCCTGCTCCACCACCACGGGCAGGTCATCCATAAACTGGGCCAGGTGGACCAAGATACCGGTTGCCGGAGACATGGGATAAAAAGCGGCCAGCCGGCAGTCTGCTGCCAGGGCTCCGGCGGCCAGGGCTTTGGCACCGGACAACAGAAGACCTTTTTCAGAACCGTCTGACGGCCAGTCAAAGGCGTTGTCGAACGCCGTATTTTCAACGGCATCAAACCCGCTGCGGCCGGCGGCAATATTGTTCTCCACTATTTTTTCCTTTTCTGAGAACCGGTCCCTGAGGACCTGTTCAAGCAGGGAAAACGGGGCGCCCAGCAGCGCCAGGCATGCCCCGGCAGCCACGGTGTTCGCCATGATCTTGTCCCCCGCCTCCCTGGCCATCCCGGTGAACGCCACGGGGATCGGATCGATGCGGCCGGACTTGCCGGATGATGCAGCGGCATCATCGTCTTTTTCTTCATCCGGGTCTGCATCCACCAATATCTGCCCGGTGTCTGCCATCTCTTCTTCATGCAGATCACAGGTGTCCTGGTTCAGGGCGATCAGCAGATCGATACGGCGGCGGGGAGCCGATACCGGCCGGTCGCTGATGCGGATCTGCATGAAGCTGTGACCGCCCCGGATACGCGATTCAAAATCATTGACAGCCATTAGATACAACCCGGCCCGGTGACAGACCCGGGCGACGATATCTCCCACGGTTTGTATTCCCTGGCCAGCCTCTCCGCCGATGGTGACGGTAACGTCAATAGACATGGGGTGTCTCCCTTGTAAATATGAAATGGCGCGGCAGAAAGATCTGCCGCAGTCATGGGATTCTTGGGTCAGGCCAGTTTTTCCAGGGCCGTGGAAATGAAATCCGGCAGATCCGAAGGGTTCCGGCTGGTCACCAGGTTGCCGTCCGTGACCACGGACCGGTCGACAAATGTGGCGCCGGCATTCTGGATGTCCGGAATGATGGAGGTCCACCCGGTCACGGTCCTGTCCCGGATCGTATCCGCTGAAATCAGCAGCTGGGGCCCGTGGCAGATGGAAAAAACCGGTTTGTCCTTTTCCATGAAATGTCTTGCAAACGCGACCGCCTCGGGGTGGGCCCGCAACTTGTCCGGTGAATACCCCCCGGGGATGAGAAGCGCATCAAACTGTTCCGGATCCGTCAGGTCGACCTGCTGATCCACCTGTACCGGGGTCTGGTTTTTTTTACCTGTCACTGTTTTTCCTTTTTCCATGCCGACATGGACAATGGCATGGCCTTTTTCCTGAAACGCCTTGACAGGTTCGGTGTATTCCGAATCTTCAAAATCATCGTCGATAATGACTGATAGTTTGCTCATTTTTCTTCCTTTCCCGCCCACCGGTGCAACTTCCGACCGGCGGTACAAAATTTTGGTTTGTCCTGTGATTTTAAACAACCCTTTTTTCCCCGGCAATGCAGGAACATTTGTATTTTGACACCATCCAGCCTGTAGAAAACCCTTGCCCGGCACCCCGGCTTGACCGACCTGTCAATTCTGACCCGATCCTTTTTTTTGACGGGACTGGTTTTTGACAAGGCATCCAAAAGACAAATACAGGTCAGGTAGATCAAAAATACATGATTTCACCCATGGTGCATGAAGTTCTGCCGGACTATCATGCGGGTATACGCATGTCCGGGATGCAGGCGGCCCCATGCAGGAGGCCAGGTGGCACGGCCTGAAAAGGGGGACATGGCGCAATCGAGGAGGATGTCATGAAAAATGAACCCATGGTAAACGGTATCGCCGGCAGGATGGCAAAAAAAAAGGACATGCCCCCCATCGCCGGGGCCGTTGATGAAACCCGCCCCAACCGGGTCAAAGGCATTTATCCGGAAGACGAAGAGATGACCAATGCGCTCTGGCTGGTGGAACTCATGATCCACAAAACCCGCCGGTGATGACAAGGCAAGTCCTGATCTGTCACCTGGTCCTTTTGAGGTGGTATGAACCAGATCCAGCTGATCCTGCATGGAATCCTGCATGGAATCCATCCAATGGAGCGCATGCAATGGAAGGGAAACCGCCGGGATGCGGTATGGCTGGCGAAAGCGCATGGACCCATAACCCGGGACAGTGAATATGCAGACCTACAAGACCGTGGCAGAACTGATCGACTTTATTGAAACCTACCATCGGCAGCTCAAAACGTTTTACCGGGATCACCGGGATTCAATGAATNNTGAATGCCGAACGCCTGAAAATGCTGCTGGACTATATCAGCCGTCACGAAAAAAACATCCAGGAGGTTCTCCGGGATGTCAGGGAACAAGACCAGGATGTCATTTTGAAAACCTGGGTCCAGTATGCCCCGTGGACGGAAACCATCCAGCCCCCAAACCGGTTGACAGACCCGGGGCCGGACCTGGACAGTGTGGTTCAACAGGTTTTTGAGCTTGATAATCACCTGATCCGGTTTTACAACACCATGATACACCAGAGCGGCGTTGGGGAACCTGTGAAGGCGTTTTTCCGGCAACTGATACGACTGGAGGAAAAAGAAAAAATACAGGTGGCTGAAGCAGCCCGGCAGATCAAGGAATTGTAACGCCCTGCTCGCGGATTCCCTCCCTAACTCAGGACCCTGGAGACTGGCTGTGGGGGATAATTTTTCCGCATCCATCCGTTTTGCCTTGAAACCGGCTTGCCTCTGCCTGACCCAACCGGTATAACTCAGAAAAGGAAATGAAACCAACCGGCGGCAACGACGGGCAGGACATACGACACAGCCGCATGCCGCGAATCAGGAGGCGCAATGCCCAATGTATTGTTGGGAATGGACCTTGGGGGCACCAAACTGGATTTTCTGCTCTCAGATGAAGACGGCCGGTTCCTGCATGAAAAACAGTTTCCCAGTCCTTTCCGGAAAACCGGAAAAAAGACAGCCGGCGGCGAGGCCGAGGTCCTCATCGACACCCTGTTGACAGACATTCCCCGGCATCAAAGGGTGTCCGTCTATATCGCCGGATGTGAAACCCGATTCCTCAAAGAGGCCAGGAAAGCCGCCGGTCCGTTTGACATTTCAGGCAAAGGGGCCAGCCTTTGCGGCAAAACCTGGCAGGAACAGGGAAAGATCATGGTGACCGGCGGCAACACCCCCCTGCGGTTTGCCGCGCATCCAGACCGGGCGGGCAGCGGCATCGCGGTCATGGACGTAAGCGGGGACGGCATCCTCAGGGCGGCCAATGACGGCACGGCCGCAGCCACAGCCCAGGGCATCCATTACCAGGCGGTCCAGGGCATCGCTCCGGAGAAAACCGGGTACTTTATCCTGGGAACCGGCTTTGGATGCGGCATTCCCGGACGGGACGTGCCGGCGGAAATCGGCCATATCCCCGTGGGATTCATGCCCCGGGTTCTCTGGCAGAGATGCGGCTGTACCCGGGAACACCCCACAGCCTGTGCGGAAAACTATGCCTCCGGCCGGGGCATCCGGAATACCGCCCGGCTGTTGCTTTCCCTTAAAAACGATCCTGTGCTCGAAGATCTTTCCAGATGCCTCGGCCGGGAGCAGGGTTTCCCTGACCTTCCCGGTTTGACTGCCGCATCCAGACTCAACCGGCATGACTCCCTGGATGCCAAAACCGTGATGGGGTATGCCAGAGACCGGACCGACCGGCTGGCGGCTTTCATCGCCGGTCTCGCCGCCGAGGTGACCGCACAGGCCGCAGTGACAGCAGCCCAGCTGTTCGGGTTGCAGCGCATCGGCATCGGAGAAAGTGTGGCACGGGCAAACCCCTGGCACGTGGCCCATATCGCCGAAAAAACCGCGGCCCTCACCCGAAACAGCCAGATGCTGATCCCGGCCCTGCACGTGGAACCGACCCCCATTGACAGCCCGGCCCGGTTCGGGGCCCTGGCCCTGGTGGTCCCGGAATCCCGATATGAAGCCTGGGCCGCCCGGATGACACGCCCTTATGACGGAAACCATTCAACAGGCATGGCAAAGGGTCGGTCATGACCCTGCGCGCCAGCGGCCTGCTCCTGCATGTCACCAGCCTTGCCGGTGAATACGGCATCGGTGATCTTGGCCCGGCTGCCTATCGGTTCGCCGATTTCCTGTCAGCCGCAGGCCAGCGGATATGGCAGATGCTGCCGCTCAACCCGGTTGATCCGGGCGGCTCCCCTTACAGCTCCGCCTCGGCCTTTGCAGGCAATCCACTGCTGATCAGCCCCTGTTTTCTCATCCGGTCCGGCCTGCTCTCCCATGAGGAGGCCCGGCCCCAAAAACCCTTTCCAGAGGAAGGTATCGATTATCCAGCCGTTGCCGCCCACCGGCAGGCCCTGCTTTCAAAGGCCTTTGACCGTATGGAGCAGCAGGGGAAAACCCCTGCCGGTTTCCATCGTTTCTGTGTGCGGCACAGGGCATGGCTGGANNCTTCTGTCTTCGGCACAGGGACTGGCTGGATGATTTTGCCGTCTTTATGGCACTCAAACAAGAATTTCACCAGCAGAGTTGGGATCGATGGCCCCGGGACCTGCGGGACCGGCATCCCGATGCCCTGGCCCAGGTGCAGGAAACGCTGGGCCGCCGGATCCGGCGGCATAAATTCGGGCAATTTGTGTTTTTTCATCAGTGGCAGGCCCTCAAAAACCACTGCCATGCCAGGAGCATCCGTTTGTATGGGGACCTTCCCATATACCAGCCTTTTGACAGCGCCGATGTCTGGAGCCGCCCGGACCAGTACCAGCTGGATGAAAACAGGACACCGATCAGGATTTCGGGGGTGCCGCCGGATTACTTCAGCGAGACGGGCCAGCTCTGGGGACATCCGGTCTATGACTGGCCCGCCATGCAAAAGGACCGATACCAGTGGTGGATGAGGCGGTTTGCCCACAACCTGGAGATGTTTGACGTGGTGCGTATCGACCATTTCAGGGGGATGGTGGCATACTGGGAAGTGCCGGCGTCTGCAAAAACCGCCGAGAACGGCCGGTGGGTGTCTGTCCCGTCAGATGATTTTTTCACCACGCTTTCCATGCGGTTCGGCCGGCTGCCCGTGATCGCCGCAGACCTGGGCACCATCACCCCGGATGTCCGGGAATGCATGCACCGGTTCGAACTGCCCGGCATGCGGGTGTTGCAGTTCGCCTTTGGCGATGATTTTCCCCGCAGTTCCTTTCTTCCCCACCACCATGAAAAACATGTTGTGGTCTATACGGGCACCCATGACAACAACACGTTGCGCGGCTGGTTTGAACAGGAACTGGACAGCCGGTCCATGCATCATCTGCGGTNNAACGCAGGTATCCGCGGACACGATCCACGAACAGATGATCCGCCTGGCCATGATGTCCGTGGCAGACACGGTGATCATTCCGGTCCAGGACATCCTGGGACTGCCGGCAAGCGCCCGGTTGAACCAGCCCGCCGGTGCCGGGGCCAACTGGCAGTGGCGCCTGTCAGGAGACAGCCTGACAAGACCGCATGCCGGGTGGCTCAGAACCGTCACAGCCACCTACGGCCGGTGCCGGAAATCCTCCGCCTGAGGCCTTGCATCATTTTTTTCCGGCCAGGCCCTGGTACACCTCCAGGGTCTACCGGGCGATGCTGGCCCAGGAAAAACAGGTTTCAATCCGCTGCCTGGCAGCGGCCCCCATCTGGGCTCTTCTTGCCGGGTTCCGGATCAGGCGGTTGACGGCATCTGCCAGGTCAGCTGCATAGGTTTCCGGATGAACAGGTTCGGCATCTTCTCTGGCGGCAAAGGGAACCAGCAATCCGGTTTCCCCGTGGGCCACCACTTCAGGAATACCCCCCACGGCCGCCGCCACCACCGGGGTCCCGCATGCCCCGGCCTCGAGGTTGATGATGCCAAAGGGTTCATACACGGAAGGACAGGCAAACACGGCGGCATGGCTGTAAAGAACCGGCAGATCCTGCAACGGAACGGTTTCGGAAATCCAGAGGACCTCCCGGCCCGTGGCCTGCCCCGCCTTTCTCACGGCGGCATCCATTTCTTCGGCGATCTCCCGGGTATCCGGCGCACTGGCACACAATACGGTCTGGACGCCCGGCTCCAGCCGGGGAACCGCTTCGAGCAGATGCAGGATCCCTTTCTGCCGGGTGATCCTTCCCACAAAAAGCAGATACGGCCTGTCCGGATCGATGCCGTATTTTTCCAGGATATCCGGCCGGGAGATGTTCTGGAAAAAAGCGGTGTCCACCCCGTTGTAAATGACATGAATCTTTTCGGAAGCCACGNNGATAATGACGTCGGCATTTTCCATGGCGGTTTTTTCAAGCCAGCAGGTGGCATGGTAGCTGTCACCGAGCTGGTCTTTTTTCCAGGGGCGGTGGGGTTCCAGAGAATGGGTGGTGACCACCAGCGGGGCCTTGAGAATTTCCTTGAGCAGGCACCCGGCCATATAGGTGTACCAGGTATGGCAGTGTATCACGTCCGCCGCCGCCACCGTCCCGGTCATGACCGCGTTGCGCAGAAGGGTGTCTCCGAGTTTCGGCCGTTTCATTTCCGGGATCCCGGAAATGATCTCCGGCACACCTGTCACCTGCAGCGTGGGATCCGCATGTCTCTGGTTTCCGAAACACCGGACGTCAAACAGGTGGTCACCCGGGGATACGGCCGTCATTTCCCGGACAAGATGGTCCACATGAACCCCGGCCCCGCCATACATATGCGGGGGATACTCATTGGTCAGGATCAGTGCTTTCATGGAATATCCTTTTGTTTCATCGTTTGTTGTTGTTTTATCGCTCCTGGTTATTCCCTTGCCTGGGGTTGTTTTATCGTTTCTGGTTATTCCTTTGCCTGGGGTTGTTTCATCGTTTATGGTTGGTTTCATCGTCTCATGTTGGTTCATCGTTTCCGGTCGGTTCATCGTTTCCGGTCGGCTTATCCTTTCCGGTTGGATTTCGCGGACATTGGCCGGGAATTTCCCCGGGACCGGGTAGAACCTGGGGCATCCCTGTCTCCGGGCATCTTCTGCAGAAAAACAATGCCCAGGGGGGGCAGCACCAGGTTCAGGGAAAAGGAAAGCCCGTGAGCCGGCACGGGAGAAGCCTCCACCTGCCCCAGGCTGCCCTGGTTACTGCCCCCGTATTCAGCGGCATCGCTGTTGAGACACTCTTCCCAGATCCCTTCAGAGGAGACCCCGAGCCGGTAATTGGGCCGGGGAACGGGCGTGAAGTTGCACACGGCAAGAATATCACCGGCAGAAGTTCCCCCGGACCGCACAAGGCTGAGGGTGGACTGCTGCACATCATGGCAGTCGATCCATTGAAACCCGGTGGAAGAAAAATCAAAGGCATGCATGGCCGGTGTCTGCCGGTAAAACCGGTTCAGGTCCTCTATCCAGCGCTGGAGCCCTTTGTTGAAGGAATTGTCCAGCAGGTGCCAGTCCAGGCTGCGGTCGTGCGACCATTCGCTTTCCTGCGCGAGTTCGGCCCCCATGAACAGCAGTTTCTTGCCGGGATGTCCGTACATGAAGGAGAAGTAGGCGCGCAGATTGGCGAATTTCTGCCAGCGGTCTCCCGGCATTTTGCCGAGCAGCGAGCCTTTTCCGTGCACGACTTCGTCGTGCGATAACGGCAGAACGAAGTTCTCGGTGAAGGCATAGACCAAGCCGAACGACAGGTTGTTCTGGTGGTAGCGACGGTGAACCGGATCGTTGCTGATGTACTGCAGGGTGTCGTGCATCCAGCCCATGTTCCATTTGAAGCCGAAACCCAACCCACCGAGATAGGTGGGACGCGACACCATCGGCCAGGCGGTGGATTCCTCGGCGATGGTGGTCGCGCCGTTTCCTTCGGCGAATACGGCCTCGTTCATCCGGCGCAGGAAGGCCACAGCTTCCAGGTTTTCGTTGCCGCCGAACTCGTTGGGGATCCATTCACCCGCTTCCCGGCTGTAGTCCAGATAGAGCATCGAGGCCACGGCGTCCACGCGCAGGCCGTCGATATGGTATTGGTCGACCCAGAACAGGGCATTTGAATGCAGGAAGTTGGCGACTTCCCGGCGGCCGTAGTTGTAGATCAGGGTATCCCAATCCTTGTGCTTGCCCTTGCGCGGGTCCGCGTGTTCGTAAAGATGGGTTCCATCGAAATGCGCCAGCCCGTGTTCGTCGCTCGGGAAATGCGCGGGAACCCAATCGAGGATCACCCCCAGCCCTTCGGCATGGCAGCGATCGACGA
>NPIG01001278.1_pt1 | contig 13865 bp, 14 predicted proteins | sample 8637441 | NCBI WGS metagenome assembly NPIG01 (sample SAMN07420675, study PRJNA396082) | bioreactor metagenome | isolation source: sample BR6 brine-fed electro-methanogenic bioreactor BR | place: Japan: Kochi | collected 2016-06-14 | reverse complement strand
GTTTTTTTTAAAGGCATAATACTCATCTATACAGAGTTTGTTTAATACTTTATGCGAGGAAATCACCTTTTCACTGAAAATAAAAATACCATTTTCACTCAAGGCATCATAAATTTTTTTAACCAATTTTTCTCGCAAAAGAGGTCGTATAAATTGCAAGGTATAGTTTGAAATAATCAATTTTGCCCCATGCAAATCGACACTGTGCATATCTGCATTGATTAAATCAATTTCAACACCAAAAGCACGGCATTTGTTTGTAGCACGATTGAGCATGGCTTGTGAATTATCAATGCCCACAAGATTAAGCTTTTTATTGCAATGTTTTGAAAGTTCAATCAGAGTTGATGCCGTTGAACAACCTAAATCATACACTTTGTCATTTTCTTCTAAAAATTTCAGTGCAAAATCAATGGTTAATTCTTGCATTTGTTTATAATAAGGAACCGAACGATTCAGCATATCATCAAATACAGAAGCGACCTCTTCATCAAACTCAAATTGCTTTGTAATGGACTTTTCAAACAGTTTATCTACCATGGGAATATTGTACCTAATTGTTCGTTATATTAAAATAATTTTGCACACAAAGTATATCCAAATCAATCTGTTTTTTTAAGGCTTCAAACGTGTCAAATTTTTGATTGTCTCGGATTTTTTTAAAAAATTTAATCTCTATATCTTTTTTATGTGAAGTAATGTTTTGATTTAAAATGTGTGTTTCTACTGCAAAACTTCCATCGGTTGAAACACGATGCCCCAAAAATGTAATGGAAAAATAACTGATGCCATCAATTAAGGTTTTACTTGCATATATGCCTTCTTGGGGAAGTAAATACTCTTCTACGTGCAGATTAATCGTAGGAACAAACTCTTTACTGCCCAACCCTTGTCCTTTGATTTGATGCCCTTTAATTTTATATTTTCGACCCAATAATGTATTGGCAGTATTAATATCTCCTTCTTTTAAAAAATTGCGAATAATACGTGAATGCACAGCAATATTATTGATACTGATTTCATTAATGACAACTACTTCTCCTAAAAACAGTTGCTTTAAATCATTCGTTGAGTATTTTCTGTTTTCACCAAAACAAAAATCAAACCCCACAACAATTTTACGAATATTGGGAAACTCTTCATTTAAAAGTTGTATAAAAGCTTGGGCGTCAAAGTGTTTAATGCTTTGTAAATCGTAATAATATAAAGGGAAAGGCGTAAACTCTTCACGAGTGGTTTTAGGTGTTAAATTGGCATAACCTGTTTCTATGACAACAATCGCTCCATTTTTGGTTAAGTTTGAAAATAGGGTTTGATGTGCCATATGCATACCATCAAAACCACCAATGGCAATTGAGGTAATGGTTTTTTTATCAATCATTGTTTATCCTAAAGTTTTTTTTGAAGTAGAAAAGTTCTTCAAGGTTTCCCTCTTTTCCTTGCAATTGGCTGGGAGAATTTTTTAGACATTCCCATTGTAATTTTTGAGTTGCTTCGATAAATCGTAATCGTGCTAACTCAATGGCTTTTTGGTCTTGTACTACCCCTTTTTTATCTCTTTTTACGGTGTTTCCTACTTCAAATTGAGGTTTGAATAATATAATAATTTCACTTGAAGAAAGCTCATGTATGGCATTTAAAATATTATGTAAACTTATAAAAGAGACATCACATGTAACGACATCAAAGGTTTTGTTGGGTTTGAAATTGCGAATATCACACTGTTCAAAAAACTCAATCTTGGGATGATTTTTTAAAAGAGGGTGCAGTTGATTGCTGCCCACATCCACACAAGTGACTTTTTGAATGGCTTTTTCCAAAAGAATTTGAGTAAAACCGCCTGTGCTTGAACCAATATCAAGGGCTTCTTTGTTTTTAAACTCCAAGTGAAGTTCATCTAAAAAATATTTGAGTTTATACGCAGCTCGTGAGACATAAAAATCCTCTTCAAGAAGCTCTATGGTGTGATGGTCTTCGACATTAAAAGAGGGTTTTGTTATAATGGCACCATTGCATTTGACTTTGTTGGATTTTATTAATTCATTGGCTTTATTTCGGCTTTGAATATTGAAATTTGTCGTTAAGTATAAATCTAATCTCATGGGGGAATTATAGTTGAAGTTTGTTCAAAAAGAGTTTAGCCATATATATGAAGAAAAGAAATCAAAATTTATGGCTTTTTTAATCCGNNTCTTTTGAGAGGTTTGATGGCGTAATGAATCGTCTTAAGAGTGAACATCCCAAAGCACGACATTTTGTCTATGCTTACCGATATTTAAATGAGTTTGACCAAATCGTTGAAAACAGCAGTGACGATGGAGAACCGAAAGGTACGAGTGGAAAACCATGTTTAAGTGTTTTAGCAGGACAAGAAATCATAAACACAGCTGTTATTGTAGTGCGGTATTTTGGTGGGGTTAAACTGGGAACAGGTGGATTGGTTCGAGCATACAGCGACAGTGTGAATGAAGTCCTACAAATCAGTGAATTTAAAGCGTATCAAAAACTTATTTCTAAGATTTTAGAGTGTGAATACACTGATCTCTCACAATTAGAATATCTTTTGAATCAAGAAGAAATAACCATAAAATCAAAAGATTTTTCTACGAAAGTAAGCTTAGAAATCGAACTTACTGCTGAACAATGCCATGCGTTAGAAGCAAAGCTTTCAAGAAATATCAAAACAGTATAAGTTAAAAAAATACTTGTATGTACATAAGGGATCAATTATAAGCTATGTATATTTTTTACCTCCAATTTAAGTACTTGTTTTGATATTAAGAAATGGGTTTTATTTTGAAAAATTTATAATTTTATAATCAAAAAAGATATTTTGTCGTTTTTTTGTGATAAAATCTTCAGATGAAATATTTTTTAAAGATGTTACTTTTTTCTTTACTCTCTTTAGAACTTTTTGCACAAGTTAAACTTTCGTCTATTAATTTCAATGAGTTATCGATTAATAAACTTATTGAAATAACCTCTAAAGTGCTTAATAAAAATATTATATCGACTGAATCTATTGAAGGAAAAGTTGATTTTGTTTCGCAGGCTCCTATTGATCAAGCACAACTTTTAGAAGTACTAGTAACCGTTTTAGAAACCAAAGGGTATCAGATAGAAGAGCATGGAACTCTTTTGAAAATAAAAAAAGCAGATGAGGTTTTGGAAGTCAATCAAAAAGAAGAATCACTTCTTGACATTATGACTTTGAAAAATGCCGAAGCCAAAAGTGTCCTGCCTATTATTCAAGAGATATTTCATCATAAGAAATATGAGAAAAATCAAATAAAACCACTTCTTTCGCTTGATGCCGAAACCAATGCAATTATTGTGTATGCTTCTAAAAAAGATACGCAACATATTAAAAAACTCATTGAGAATTTAGATAAACCTCGCTTACAAGTCTATGTCGAAGCTAAGATTATTGAGCTCAGTGAAAACAAAACAAAAAACTTGGGCTTAAAATATGGCTTAAGTGGTGCCAGTGCAAGCAGCAGTAACATTTTTACATTGGGAGCAAATTTTGGTGGAGCAGTAAATGCCTTAGAGAGTTCAACCGCTGCATTGTTTACGATTCCCACACAAACCCTTACTTCGGCGGTTGCATTGGGTGCTACGTTAAATGTATTAAAAACCAATCAAGCCATTGATATTGTTTCTGAACCATCCGTTTTATGTGTGAATAACAAAGAATCATCCATTTATGTGGGCGAAACTAAATCTTTTCAAACAGGCTTAAGTGTAACAGATGGAGGGAATACCAACAGCACTTTTCAAAGAGAAGACATTGGATTGACTTTAAAAGTCAAACCAAGAATTTCGACTCAAAACAGAGTTATTTTAGAGATTGAAACCATTTTGGAAGATGCCAAAGAGTTACAACACAATCAAACCAACCCTGACACAACCAAGAAAGAGATCAAAACAACGGCGATTGTTACCAATGGTGAGAGTGTGATTTTAGGAGGATTAATCAAAAGTAAAAACGATGTTTTGGATACGAAAACTCCTTTATTGGGAGAGATTCCTTTGTTGGGAGAACTGTTTAAACATACCAAAGAAGTTCAAGATAAAGTCAATTTGGTGGTTATTGTAACACCGTATATAATTCCCAAATCCAAAGATTTAACGTTTATTCGAGAACAGCTTACGGCACTAAAACAACTCGAAGAGCAATATACGGTGCGATTAGAATCAGCATTGCTAGAAAATAAAGAAAAGAAGACTTTTCAAAATGAAGCGCAAATACCATTAAAAAAGGAGCAAATTTCTGTAAATGAGCAACACAATGTCATTTTAAAAGGGTTTTCTCATTAATGGTTGATTTTATTGATTAAATAGTCATAAATATTCAGCATTGAAATAATTTTGGACTTATCTTCACTTGAGGTTAACACTTTATTGCAATCACTGCAAAGCACAGCAATATTCTCAAAATGATACGTGCCACCCTCTTCAAGAGGTTTGTGAAAGTAGGTCATGGCATTTGAAAATGTCAATTTTTGTCCACATCTTCCACAAGCACTTCCATATTGCCTAATTGCCAACTCTTTACGTTTTAAAAAATCTTTGGGCGTTTTGTTTTTTTGTGGAATTGCATACTCTTCATAGGTACTCCAAAGTTGATCTTTACTGACGTAATATTTGGGTGTTATATCAATATCTTGAACAGCAAATTGCATGACAATATCTTCAACTATTAAAATATCTTCGGCTAAGAGTTGATTTTTACTCTTTATTTTTTCAATTTTTTGATAATCAATGACAATATTGGGGTAGGTATTTTTGATATAAATTTTGATTTCATTAATTAAAAAATCAAGATTGACATGACTTCCTTGAGAGGTCTTTTGAATTCTTTTTTGAAGTAGTGCCCAAAAAACAACGCCCAATAGTGCCAAGGCAGCAAGAGAAAAAAGAAGAGCAGACCCAGACATAGTTAAACGAGGTCAGGGTTAACTGCGTGTTGAACTAATGTCTTTTTGGCTTCATCATGAAGACCACACACCAGTTTTGAAAGTTCATTGCTGTGTATAACAGGCAATAGGATTTCTCTTCCAGAAACTTTTTCCAACTCTTTTCGATTAAAATCTAAAAGATAAAAGGCTTGGATGTTATCAACGACAATAAAATCGGCATTGTTATCAAAAGCATCAAGCATCACTTGGGCTGTTAATGCATAACTAAAATTGGGGTTTATGTGAAACGTATTCATCGCCAAATCATTGCTTAAGCTTGGCAGTAAAATTTTTTTGGCTTCTAACGTATCTATTAGTGTTTGCGTTTTTTCACACCCTTGAAGTCCAGTAAAATAAGCAATATTAAAATCTTTAAATGAATGTTTTACAATAGATGTACCGCATGCTTTGTCAAAATCAATGGTTTTGGTGCTATTTGGTTTAAAATTTTGTTCATCAAGCGGTTTAACTGCATTAAGTTTTTGTTGTAGCTGTTGGATTGTTTCTTCAATAGTTGTATCAAAATTATAGATACGATTACCCAAATTGGTATGAAAAGAGATGCCCGTTTTTTCATCTGAAAGTAGAGCATAAATCTCTTTTTGTTCAAACCCTTTTTGAAGTAAGTTATGCGCTAAAAGAATAAATGCATCACCCATATAATTTTTGTTAAAGTTTAAGCTATTCGAAGCATAATAATAGAGTTTATAACTCTCATACAAAGCTTTGTCTTCATCGCTTAAAGGCTGGGTTAAAAGAGAGAGTTTTTCATTAAAAACATCGTCATTGATGAGTAAATCTTTATATGCCCGAACTTTACTTAATGGCTCAATTTGTAAATGGGAACCAAAATCTTGTTTGATTTGCTCTAACGTTAAATCAAGCGTTGTGTATAAACCATTAACAACTACGGCACTGTTTTTGTTTTTTTCAAAACCAAAAGGCGATTCTTTATGAATGGTTTGTAAAATATCCAACAAATTTTTTTCATTTTTAGGTTTAATATAGTGTTTGGTATAGTAGGGTAAATAGTCCGATTTTGCATCAAATTTGTAGAGTGATATTTCCAGTTTCATAATGTGTTGTCACCTTATTTTATTATTTTTTTCAATTTTATTAAAATTTAACTTAAGGTCACCTCTAAAAACCGAGGTGCCCTCTCTTACTCATCAAATCGAGCAACATTTGCACCTATGCCTTCTAATTTCTCTTCGAGTTTTTCATAGCCACGGTCTAAGTGATAAATTCTATGGATATTGGTTTCTCCTTTAGCCACTAATGCAGCCAAAACCAAAGCCGAACTCGCACGTAAATCCGTAGCCATGACATCAGTTCCTGTGAGTGAATTGGGCGTTCCAGTAATGGTTGCTGTATNNGCCCATTCGAAGCAATTCATTGACATGCATATATCGATTTTCAAAGAGGTTTTCATCGACAATACTCACTCCATGTGCTTGTGTTGCCAATGCCATGAACTGTGCTTGCATGTCCGTTGGAAAACCAGGGTATTCTGTGGTAGTGAGTTTAAAGGGTTTGATTTTTTGTGCGGGTAAAATCGTAATAGTATTGGCATCTTTTTGTATTGAAAAACCCATCTCTTCAAATTTTGATAACACCGCATCTAAATGTGAGGCAACAACATTGGTAATTTTAAGTTTGGTATTACAAATGGCTCCAGCACAAAGATAGGTACCTGCTTCAATACGATCAGGAATAATGCTAAAATCTTTAAAATCAAGCAATTTTTGAGCCGTACCTACAATCTCAATTTCATTGGTGCCAATGCCTTTAATATCTAAACCAGCTTCTTTTAATACTTCACACAATTGCACCACTTCAGGCTCTTTGGCGGCATTAATAATTTTAGTTCGCCCATGTGCCAGTGCCGCAGCCATAACAATATTTTCCGTACCCGTTACGGTAATTTTATCAAAAACAATGGTGGTACCTTTTAATCCATTCGGAGCAGTAGCTAAGATATATCCTGCTTTTATTTCAATGACAGCACCCATTTGCTCTAAAGCTTTTAAGTGTAAATCCACAGGTCTTTGACCAATGGCACACCCACCTGGGAGGGAAACTTCACAATGTCCAAATCGCGACAACAAAGGACCTAAGACTAAAATGGAAGCTCGCATGGTTTTAACAATATCATACGTAGCTTTGGTTTCGTGAATTTTTGAGGTATTAATTGTAATACTGTTGTTTGAAGTTTTTTCAAATGAACTGCCCAGCATTTCAAGCAGTTTTAACAATGTGTTAATATCCACAACATTGGGTAAATTGTCAATATTGACACTGTTTTGGGCTAAAATAGTTGAAGCCAAAAGAGGCAAGGCGGCATTTTTTGCTCCTGAAATTTTGACTTCTCCGTCTAAAAGTTGTTGACCAGTTATTTTTAAGTATTTCATTTGTTTCCTATTATATTAATTCATTGGTTGTTTTTGGAGTCTCTTTTTTGAGTACTTCTTCTTTGGGTGTTTCAATATAAATTGAACGACTTGGAAAAGCAAAAGAGGCATCGTTTTGTTCTACTATGTGCATGATTTTTAAATTGACATCTTCTCTTACACGCATATACTCTCCCCAATTGATTGTTTTGGTAAAAAAATAGCAAAAAATGCCTAAAGAAGAGTCTTGAAAATCGGTAAAATAGATAAAAATGGTATCTTGATGAATGTCGTTGTGATTTTCCAACATAGTGCGTAAATCTTGGACAATGTTTTGCATTTGAGTGGCTGTGGTACTGTAGGTTAATCCAATATTCATTTTAATACGTCGTTTTCCCATGCGTGACCAGTTTAAAATCGCACTGTTGGCTAAAACCGCATTGGGTACGGTTACAATGGCTTGTGCAAAGGTTCGCACCTTTGTTGAACGAATACCAATTTGTTCTACAATTCCTTCCACATCGGGCGTCATAATCCAATCCCCAATTTTAAAAGGGCGATCAGAAAAAATCACCAGTGAGCCAAACAGATTTGAAGCCGTATCTTTAGCCGCAAGTGCCAATGCCATACCCACAAGTCCTAAAGAGGCCAAAAATCCACTGATGTTGTATCCCCAAACATTCATAATGGCAACAAAACCAATAGAAATGACTAAAAATTTAAGCGTTTTGATTAAAAAGTTGGTAATGTCATCGCTTAATTCTTTGCCAAATTTATGAGTTAATTTGTTGATGACTTTAGTTAAAGGGGTTAAAATATTGTAAATGGTCCAAAAAATAATAAAGGCAAAGCCCGATTTAATTAAAGGCACAATAAAGGATTTAAACTCCTTGGGAACATCTAAAAATTGTAAGGCAATATTCGCACCAATAAAGATGAACAAAAAGCTTAATGGTTTTTGAATGGAATCAAAAATTTCTTCATCGAAAGTGTTGTTGGTTTTTTTAAAAATGGTTAATACCACAAATTTGGTTATCACTTGAAACAGTTTTCGTGCAATTAAAAAAAATGTAAAAATAGCAATAGCGATAGGGATTTGATAATCGGGATTATTTAAAAAGTTCAACCACTCTCCTTTGCATAAGATAATCGGATTTTAACAAAAAACTGATTAAAATTCGATATGACTAACGAAACCAAACAGGGCATAAAGTATATGCTTCTTGCCTCACTTTTATTTGCTTTTATGGGTGCTTTTGCCAAAGAGTTAAGTGCTTCCATGAATTCTGTTGAAATTGTATTTTTCAGAAATGTATTTGGCGTGATCTTAATCGCGTTATCGGTCTATAAAAAGCCCCTCAATCAAAAAGGTGGCAAACCTTTTTTACTTATTTTTAGAGGTGTGGCTGGGTTTTTAGCGTTGTTAATGTTTTTTTATAATATTTCACAAATCTCCTTAGCAGAAGCGATGACTTTTTCTAAAACCTCACCGATTTTTACGGCTATTTTTGCCTATATTTTTGTCAAAGAAAGAATCTCTTTTCAAGGTTGGATTGGAGTATTTATTGGTTTTATTGGAATTTTATTTATCACAAAATTTGACGGAAGCAGTTTAGACAAAACCGATTGGCTGGGTATTTTATGTGGAGTGGGTGCTGGATTAGCGTATACCTCCATTCGAGAACTTAAAAACTATTATGAAAACAGAGCCATTGTGTTGTCTTTTATGACCATTGGAACCATTGGACCCATTATTTTAATGATAATAGCCGAATTTTATGAAGCCACCACATTTGATTTTATGATAGCCCCTTTTACGCTTCCACACGCTTCAGATATTGTTTTTATTGTGGCATTGGGGCTTTTTTCAACGTTTGCACAAATTTATATGACCAAAGCGTATTCTTGTGCTAAAGCAGGCATTATTGGAACAATCAGTTATTCTAATATTGTTTTTTCCATCATTTTAGGGATGTTTTTAGGGGATACTTTCCCCGATATTTGGGTATTTTTAGGTATACTTTTGATTGTATACAGTGGCGTTTTAGTCAGTAAAGTAAAATCATAAAGGATGTTTCTATGAATTTAGATAAAGTGATTTCAGGTTTTTTTATTATACTTGCCATGACATTGAACTTTGGCTTTTTTTATGGTGATTTGGACTCTTTAGAAGCCCACAGTAAGTATGAATTGTTTGCGGCCATTATTGTGAACTTGATTGCTACAACACTTAAACTGGGTGATAAAACTCAAATGGGTTCAGTTTTGTTAGCCACTTCCTTGGTTGCTGACATACAACTCATTGCTGCTGCTATTGTTTGGGCGATTGCGTATTATGTATATGTTATTGACAAAGAGATTGTTGCCATTATTATCTCTTTAAGTGGTGGGGCATTATTGGCAAATATCACTTCGGTGGCATTGTATGTGGGTGAAACTTNNTACCACTAAAAAAGTTAGGAAATAGGGTGCAAAACAATTCACTTTGGATCATTTTACAAAAAATGCGTATTCCTTTTATTGTCATTATTTTAACCTATACCATTGCTATTATTGGATTGGTAAGCATTGAAGGGATTGATGATAATGGCAATGCGTACAAAATGACAATTTTTGATGCGTTATATTTTATTTCATACACGGCAACTACCATTGGTTTTGGCGAAACCCCTTATACGTTTACTTACGCTCAACGGCTTTGGGTAACTTTCTCTATTTATCTCACGGTAATTGGTTGGTTTTATGGTATTGGAACACTCATTGGTTTGCTTCAAAATAAAACATTTTTAAATGAGATTGCTCGAGTTAAATTTCGACGACAAGTCAATAATATTCGTAAAAAATATATTATTGTGTTGGGTTTTAGTTATGTTACGAATGAAATCATAAAAAAACTTTTAGCCAATGATATGCAAGTGGTGGTTATAGAAAAAAGTGAAGAGAAAGCCAATGCCTTAATTTTGGAAAACTATACTCCCACGGTGCCTGTTTTGGTTTTGGATGCCTATAAAGCCAATGCACTTGAGCAAGCAGGTATTAATAAATCAAACTGTAAAGCCGTAATTTCACTGTTTGAAGATGATGCTTTGAATTTACGAATAGCCATTGTGTCGCGTTTGTTGAATAAAAATATTCAATTAGCCATTAAAGCTACCACACCTAATAGTGTGAATAATTTAAAAGATATTAATACCAATGTTGTTGCCAATCCTTTTTCGATTATCGCCAATGAACTTAAAATGGCAATTAAATCTCCCAATTTACTTAAGCTTGAAAAATGGATTTATAAAATCGATACTTTGGATTCTCATTTGGTCAAACTTCCTGTGGGCAAATACATTATTTGTGGATTTGGTCGTTTGGGAAAAAATATTTATAGAGCTTTGAAAAATGAAGAAATAGAGTTTGTGTTTATTGAAATTGATGAGAGTAAAAGGCAAGAGTTTCAAGAAGAAGTATCACATCAAATGATTATTGGTGATGCGGACGATAAAAATGTGTTAATCAAAGCGGGAATTAAAACGGCCACTGCGGTGGTGGCATTTACCAATAATGACACAACCAATATCTCCATTTTAGCCACAGCAAAGAAGCTCAATGATGCCATTATTACCATAGCAAGAGAAGATGAAATAGAAGATATTTCAATTTTTAGCAATGCTCAAATTGATTATTTGTTTATGCCCTCAAAGATTTTGGTCAATAAAATCACCAATGCCTTAATTAATCCTTTAGCCGATGTTTTTGCTCGTGCTATTAAACGTAAAGATGAAAAATGGGCGACGTCATTGGTGAGAAATTTGGTGCAAAATATTGATGCCAATCCTGTATTATTTGAGCTTACAATTAATTCAAATCGAGCCAATCAAATATGCGACTACATTGAAGCTTCAAATGAGATAGCTCTAAGTCTATTTGAAATATCATTGCACAACCGAAATTTAAAAAATAATGTTATCCCATTATTGCTTAAACGCGAAGATGAAATAGTATTATTGCCAAGTGTAGATACTCTGCTTAAAATTGATGACAAACTGCTTTTTGCGTGTGATGAAAATGCACAAAATGACATTGAATATATTGCTCAAAATCCGTATGAATTTCATTATGCGTTAAGCGGAGAAGAAAAAACATTATTTAAAAAAGGATGATTAAAATGATTATAATAACAGGACCTTGTGTTTTAGAAGAGCGAGACACGGTTTTTAGAATTGCTGAAAAACTTAAACCACTCAGTGAAGATAAACGCGTAGAGTTTTACTTTAAAGCGTCATTTGATAAAGCCAATCGTACGAGTATCAGTTCATTTCGAGGGCCAGGATTGGAAAAAGGGTTACGTATTTTTGAAGAGGTTAAAAAAGAGTTTGGATACCAAGTTGTAACGGATATTCATGAATCGTATCAAGCCAGTATTGCTGCTGAGGTAATCGATGTTTTACAAATTCCTGCATTTTTGTGCCGACAAACGGATTTACTTGTTGCTGCTGCTAAAACTAAGNNGAGCAGTTTTTAGCTGCAGATTCCATGAAACATCCCGTTGAAAAAGTGTTACAAACACGAGGTATCAATGAAATTTCATATGAGTTAAGCAAAGAAAATGGGGTGTGGCTGTGTGAACGAGGCAATACGTTTGGGTATGGTGCATTGGTTGTGGATATGCGAAATTTACTTCTCTTAAAAGAGTATGCTCCCGTTATTTTTGATGCCACACACAGTGTTCAAATCCCAAGTACTGGGGGAACAACAGGGGGGAACTCAAAATTTGTTCCCAGTATGGCAAAAGCTGCTGCTGCTGTTGGAGTAGATGGATTTTTCTTTGAAACACATATTGACCCAAGTGTAGCAAAAAGTGATGGCCCCAATATGTTAAAAGTAGAAGATTTGTATAAAACAGTTGCTGATATTTTTGCCATTAAAGAGGCGTTGAATAATTAGTGGTTAATCATGAATAATGAATAATTGTTGTATAATCGCAAACTATAAATAGAACGGACGGAGTAAACATGAAAATAATTGAGGGTAAATTAAGCTTAAAAGGCAATGAGAAAGTTGCTATTATTAACGGAAGATTTAATCATATCATCACCGATAGATTGGTTGAAGGAGCAAAAGATGCTTTCATCCGACACGGTGGAAATGAAGCCAACTTAGAGTTGATTTTAGTGCCAGGAGCATTTGAAATCCCATTTGCACTTGAACGTGCATTAAGCAGTGGCAAATACGATGCGATATGTTGTTTAGGGGCTGTAATACGTGGAGCAACACCGCATTTTGATTATATTTCAGCGGAAGCTACTAAGGGCATTGCAACCGTGGGGTTAAAATATGGTAAACCCGTTGCAAACGGTGTTTTAACAACAGACAGCATTGAACAAGCCATTGAGCGAGCAGGAAGTAAAGTAGGGAACAAAGGCGCAGAAGCAATGGTAACCATTATTGAGATGCTGGATTTATACAGCGAAATGGGGAAATAAGTTGGCAACAAGAACACAAGCACGAGAGTCTGTCATTGGGTTGTTGTATGCGTATGATTTGGGAAATGAAAAAATAACACTGTTTGTTGATGAAATTTTAGAAGACAAGAAAATCCGAAATAAGCAAAAAGATTTTGCGTTGAAATTGTTTAATGGTGTGATTGATAATCTTAACACAATTGATACTGAAATTACTTCACATCTTGACAAAAGAGGATTAGATGACATTGGTTCAGTTGAAAAATCAATTTTACGACTGGCGTCGTATGAAATTTTGTTTGAAAATTTGGATAAGCCTATTATCATCAATGAGGCCATAGAGTTATCAAAACGATTAGCAGGAGATAATGCGCCTAAATTTGTCAATGGAATATTGGATAAGGTGCATAAATGAAATTGTGCGTGGCTTTAGATTTGCCCAGTGCAAAAGAGAATTTAGAACTTGTACAAAAAATCAAAGAGCATGATGTTTGGTTAAAAGTAGGGCTTCGAGCATTTATTCGAGATGGGTATGATTTTTTAGCCCAATTAAAAGCGATTAACCCCAATTTTAAAATCTTTTTGGATTTAAAACTGCATGATATTCCCAATACCATGGCAGATGCCGCACAAGAGATTGCCCAATTTGGGATTGATATGTTCAATGTTCATGCCAGTGCAGGAAAAGTTGCCATGAAGGAAGTCATGCAACGACTTCAAGGTTGTGAAAAACAGCCCATAGTCTTAGCTGTAACAGCACTTACGAGTTTTGATGAAGCCAATTTTCAAGCTGTTTACAATCAAGATATTGCGTCAAAAGCCACACAGTTTGCCAAAGATGCTTTTGAGAGTGGTATTCATGGAGTGGTGTGTTCAGCTTTTGAGAGCAAAGCCATCAAGGAAAATACTGCCCAAGAGTTTATCACATTGTGTCCGGGTATTCGTCCTTTTGGAGAAGATGCAGGTGACCAAAAACGTGTTGCCAATGTTGCCCTTGCTCAACAAGAATTGGTTGATTTTATCGTCGTTGGACGCCCCATTTATCAAAGCTTAGAACCTTC
>NPIG01000524.1_pt2 | contig 13871 bp, 13 predicted proteins | sample 8637441 | NCBI WGS metagenome assembly NPIG01 (sample SAMN07420675, study PRJNA396082) | bioreactor metagenome | isolation source: sample BR6 brine-fed electro-methanogenic bioreactor BR | place: Japan: Kochi | collected 2016-06-14 | reverse complement strand
ACAAGGCCCCCGACTACTGCCCGACGGGTGCACTGACACGGAAGCACATTGGATTTGACGTGCCGTATGGCCGGCGCATGTATGACAATCAGCCTATCGGCTCGGATATCGAGCAGAAGGCAACCACCTAGGGAAAGGGTCGCACCATGGCAAAACCACTGGTTGCTACGGGACATTTCACCGGCTGTTTCGGCTGTCACATGTCTCTGCTGGATATCGACGAGAAGATTCTCGACCTTGTCCAACTCATTGAGTTCGACAAGTCGCCCATCAATGATATCAAGGAGTTCACGCGCCCCGTGGACATCGGGCTGATCGAAGGCGGGGTCAGCAATGACGAGAACGCTGCAGTGCTGCGCGAGTTTCGCGAGCACTGCAAGATTCTCATCGCCGTGGGCGCGTGCGCGGTGACGGGCGGGGTTCCGGCAATGCGCAATACCGTCACCCTGAAGGAGTGCCTTGAAGAGGCCTACCTCAAAGGGCCGACCATCCACGGTGAAGGATGCATCCCCAATGATCCCGACATTCCCATCATGCTGGACCGGGTGTATCCCGCGCATGAAGTGGTCAAGATCGACTATTTCCTGCCTGGGTGCCCCCCTTCAGCGGACGTCTTGTGGGCGGCCCTGACTGCTTTGCTTTCCGGTAACGAGCCTGAGCTGCCCTGTGAGCTCATCAAGTTTGACTGATTCAATGGAGGCGTGACCTATGGCAACGGCATCTGGAAAACGGAAGATTGTCATCAATCCGGTGACCCGCATCGAGGGCCACGGGCAAGTCACTATTCTGCTCGACGAAGCCGGCAATGTGGATCGCGCGCGCTTCCATATCGTCGAATTCCGCGGGTTCGAGCGCTTTGTGCAGGGGCGGCTTTACTGGGAGACCCCGACCATCTGCCAGCGGCTGTGCGGCATCTGCCCCATCAGCCACCACCTCTGCGCGTCGAAGGCCATGGACATGGTCGTGGGCGTCGAAAGGAACATCCCGGTCACCGCCGAGAAAATGCGCCGGNNGCACTGCATTTCTTCCACCTGTGCTCCCCCGACTTGCTTTTCGGGTTCGACGCGCCGGTGGAGAAGCGCAACGTAATAGGCGTCATCGAGGCCGACCCCGAAACCGCCACGAAGGCAGTGCTCATGCGCAAGTACGGGCAGGAGGTCATCAAGGCCACGGCCGGCAAGAAGGTGCACGGTATCAACTCCATCCCCGGCGGGATGAACAAGAACCTGAGCATCGAAGAACGCGACGCGTTGCTCAAGGATGCCGACACCCAGATGGAATGGGCGGTGGAAGCGCTCGAGCTGGCGAAAAAGGTTACCTTGGCGAAGAAGGACTATCTGCTCGCCTTCGGCGCATTCGACTCCAACCACCTCTCTATCGTGGGCAAAGATGGTTGCCTCGACCTCTACGACGGCAACCTGCGCGCCAAAGACGCCCAGGGCAACATGATCTTCGACGACGTCGAGCCCAAGGACTACCTGGAGTACATTGCCGAGGAAGTGCGGCCCTGGAGCTACATGAAGTTCCCGTATATCCGGTCCCTCGGCAAGGAAAAGGGGTGGTACCGGGTCGGCCCCCTTGCCCGGGTCAACATCTGTGACTACATCGATACGCCCATCGCCGAAGAGGCGCGCCAGGAATTCATGGCGNNCCGGACGGGAAGCCGAACAACTCTTCGATGGCCTATCATTGGACACGGATGATTGAGCTGGTCCACAGCATGGAGAAGATTAAGGAACTCCTGAATGACCCCGACCTTCAGGGCGAGGAACTGGTGCGCCGCGGACAGCAGCAGCGCACGGGCATCGCGATTGTTGAGGCGCCTCGGGGCACGCTGTTCCACCACTACGAGATCAACGAGAATGACCAGGTGGAGCACGCCAATCTTATCGTTTCTACCACCAGCAACAACCAGCCCATGAACGAGGTGGTCAAGTGCGTGGCGAAGGATGTGCTCAACGGCGCCAAGGAGATCACCGAGGGGCTCCTCAACCATATCGAGGTGGGCATTCGCGCCTACGACCCGTGCCTGAGCTGCGCGACCCACGCCTTGGGCAAGATGCCGTTGCACGTGCAGGTGGTCGCGGCTGACGGCACGGTCGTCGATGAGAAGTTCAGTGGCGCCGGGCAATAACGGATACAAACGCATCCTGGTGCTCGGATACGGCAATCCCGGGCGCCAGGATGACGGCTTGGGGCCTGCCGCGGCGGAAGCGATTGCCGCCTGGGAGGAGCCCGGCATCGATGTCGATGCCGACTACCAGTTGAATATCGAACACGGCGCACAGCTGGCGGAATATGATACGGTACTGTTCATTGACGCCAGCGTGTCGGCGCCGGAACCGTTTGAATTGAGCCGCATTGCGCCTTCGGACACGGTCGCGTTCACGACGCACGCCGTTTCTCCGGGTTCGGTGCTCGCCATCACTGCCGATCATTTCGGCGCGCCCCCGGAGGGGTGGGTGCTGGCGATACGCGGCTACGAGTTTGAATTCATGGAGGCCCTGACGCCGAAAGCCGAAGAGAACTTGGCAGAAGCGTTGAAATGTGTGCATGAAAGACTCCGCGCTTGGAGGGAAAAGAGTGATGGACAGCAAACATAAGACCGTCTTGACGATTGACGACGATCCGGATATTCGCGCGGCTCTGCGCGTGGTGCTGGAAAGCGCCGGCTTCTCTGTTGGCGAGGCGGCCAACGGCGAAGAGGGCTTGAAGGTCGCCCAGCGGATCCAGCCCGATGCCATCATTGTCGACCTGATGATGGAAACGGTGGACTCGGGCAGTTCGGTGGCGCAGGAACTGAAGAACTCCGGTTTTTCCGGTCCAATCTACATGCTCAGTAGCGCGGGCGACGCCGTGCGCTACAACGTGGATGCGCGCGAACTGGGTCTCGCGGGCATCTTCCAGAAGCCTATCGATCCCGATGCGTTGGTGCAAACCTTGAAGCGCAAGCTCGACTCGGAATAGCCGGGCTCAATCAAGCTGTTGCAAGTGATACGGGCTGGCGCTACCGGCCTGACTGGCGAACTGGCCCCGGGCGTGGTACCATCGGGTGCGCCGCGCCCGGGGTTTCGTGAGTAACGGCAACCGTGTAACGAACCGGATGGCTTACTGGCAGACATGCTCGGCTCAAGCCAACAGCGGAAGGTGGTTTCACATGGCGCTTCCCCGCGCCTGTCGCTGCGCCTCGGAGACCGGCTGTACACCTTCGTTCAGGTGCGCTTCCTCGTGGCCGGCGCCATCATCGGGGGCGCCTACTTTGCCCGGCACGTGGTCGGCATTGAAGACCTCAACGTTCCAGCTTTGACACTGCTGGCGCTGGTGCTGACCCTCTGCAATTTCGTCAGCTACGCCCTGGTCCGTCCCTACCACGACAATCCGGAAAAGGCCCAGTCCGCCCGACGCTTTCTCATCGGGCTGCTGCACGTGAACATAACCGCCGATTTTCTTTTTCTCACCGTGGCACTGTGGCTGGTGGGCGGGCCCCAGTCGCCGTTCCGGGCCTTCTTCATTTTCCACGTCATCATTGCCAGCGTCTTGCTGTCTTCCCGTGCAACCTACATGTATGCGGCCTTCGGTTACGGGCTCTTCGCCAGCATGACGCTCGCCACCTGGTACGGGTGTATTCCCATTCACTCCCCCGCGGGCGCCGTGCCCGAGGGAAGCGCGTCACTCGATGGGCGCTATGTGCTCACGGTGCTCACCGTGCAGGCCATACTGTTCGCGTCGACCGCCTTTCTGCTGAGCTACCTGATGCGCCTGCTCCAGACCCGTGAAGCACAACTCATGCGCAGCAACCGGGAGTTGGACCGGCTGTCCAGGCAGCGCAGGGACTTCCTGCGCATCGCCATGCACAATCTGCGCTCCCCGATCGGGGCCGCCTCCATGACCTTGACCAATCTGGCGAAGGGATACGGCGGCGACCTGAATGAGCAACAGCGGCATTGGCTCGAGCGGGCGCTGCACCGGCTCGCGGAACTTGGCGCGTTTCTCAACGACCTGCAGCACCTGGCGGCGGTAGAATCCGCCTCGCTGGAGGGACAAGCCACAACCATCCCCGTGTCCGAATTGCTCGAGGAACTCGTCCTGCAAAACCAGGACCTGGCGGAACAGAAGGGCCACACATTGACGCTGGATGTCGAGCCGAACGTCCTGCCCGTGGCCGGGGTTCGCCGACTCGTTCGTGAAGCCATCGCCAACTACATCACCAATGCCATCAAGTACAGCCCCGAACCCGCCAGCATCCGGGTGCGCGCCTGTAATCTGAAATCCGCGGTGCGCATTGAAGTTCATGACCAGGGCATTGGCATCCCTGAGAAGGAACAGCCGCGGCTCTTCACCGAATTTGCGCGTGTTCACCTCACGAACCCCGCCGTGGCCGATGTGGCGGGTTCAGGCCTCGGATTGTTTCTGGTCAAGCAAATCGTGGAGGCGCACAACGGAAACTACGGATTCGAAAGTGTTCCCGGCGAGGGAAGCACGTTCTACATGGAGTTTCCGGCGGCACTCTGCGAAGTGCCACGCTGAGGCTCCTCACTCGATATAGCCGAGCGCGCGCAGTGCCTCTGCCGCCTCCGGAATGGGTTCCGGAGCCGCAAGCGGCTGCGCTGCCAGGGGCGGGAGCCCCACCGCGGCGCGGCAATCTTTGTCTGCCTGGTCCGCCTCCGCGAGCATGCGCCGGCCCTCACCAAGCCAATTGCCGGCTCCCTCGTCCAGGGGCCGTTGTTCACCCGGGTCGGTTTCGAGGTCATAGACCTCCTCGCGTCCCGTCACAAGCCAGCGCAGGTATTTGTGCCTGCCGAAGGTTACTGCCCGGCTTGGCTCAAAGGCCACAGAGTTCCAGCTGAGAACCGGCGGTGTGTCCACGGCCGAGACATCATCCTTCAGCAACCCAGCGAAGGAGCCGTATCCCCCGTGAAGCCTCTTGCCCGCAATGCCCGCCAACTCCAGCAGCGTCGGGCCCAGTCCGGCCAGGGGTACCACGCGGCGCACCGTCCCACTCGCACCGTCCGGCAGCTTTATCATGAGCGGCACATGAATCTCCTCCTGGTAATTCGTTGCGCCGTGTTCTATGCCTCCGTGCTCCCAGAACTGTTCTCCATGGTCACTGGCCAGAACAATCAGGGCATCCTCATAGAGCCCGAGTGCTTTCAGTTCTGCGAGCAACCTCCCGACCTCTGCATCCACACACCTCACTTCTGCTTCATAGAGCCCTCTAATCCAATCGCGCTCGTCCCCGGTCTTGCCCAGATAGCCCATCCGCACCCGGTCAAACGCGTCGAATTCGTAACTGAAGCCCAGTGGTGGCGGCCCTGCGGGCCAGTAGGCCGCCGGAGGCGTGTAGGGCCCATGGGGGTCCAGAATATGCAGCCAGAGAAAGGAGGCGTCTGTCTGGTGTTGCCGGCACCACGCGGCTGCCAGGTCCACCAGTTCGGCGGTGGTGGGGTTCGCGGCGAAGCGAACGGGGGCAATCCATTCAAGCAGGGCCGCGCCCAGCGTCGGCGTGTCATAAGCCCAGCGTGGGAACCAGCAATACCAGTCAAACCCGCGATCGAGCCCCGACGCCGGGAGCAGATGCGGATTGTGCCCAATCCCTGCCGTCACGTAGCCGGCATCCTGAAAGCACTCGGCCAATGTCGCAAAGCAGGACGCCAGCTTCCCGCCCGGTTGCACCATCCCGTGGGCGCGCGGGGGCACACCCGTCAGTATGGAGGCCACGCTGGGCAGCGTCCATGGAGCGGGCGCGACAGCATGGCTGAACACCACGCTGTCGGCGGCCAGCGCGTCCAGGTTCGGGGTCTCGAGATGTCCGCCAAGGGCGCCCACCGCATCTGCGCGCAGGGTGTCCACGATGATGAGGAACACGTTCCGGGGGCTTGCGCCCTCGACGGAACGCGCAGACAGGGGCATTGGAACGGTGTCGCTGCGCAAGAAAGCCAGGGCCGTTGCCGACAGAATCACGAAAGCATACACAAGACGCCACAGTCCAGCCGTCTCGAATCTCCAACAAGCCAGGCCAAGAAGAGCGAAACCCAGGCCCGTGCCCACAGTGAGCGCAATGGAGACGGGAGACCGCACAGACTCCACATGGTAGACTTGGAGCCACACGAAAGCCAGCAGCAAGCAGAGGAACAGTGGCAATCCGAAAGCAACCCGGGGCCATTGCGGCCGCATGCCCTGCACGTGGTAGCGGAGCACCGCAAGACGTCCGCACATAAAGGCCACGGCGGCTATCCCCAGCAGGAACAGCCAGCGTACCGCATCCGTGGGAATGAAGCCTGTGTCGTGGCCGCCCCCCACCGGCATCACGCCGGCAAGCCGCGCGCCCACGAACAGCACCAAAAGGCCCAAACAGGCGCCCGCAACCACACCCAGCCGGCGACCACGGTCCCGTACCGCCAGCAGGGCCAATAGCCAAACCGCGACACCGGCTGCCAGTCCAAGCCATTGGGTTGCGGCAAAGGCGGGCACGCCATTGTCCAGACCGCGCAGGCTCCACGGCTTGCCCAGCAGCGCGAGCAAGACGTCCAGCAGCCCCAATCCAACCGCCGTAGCCAGCAGCATGTCCACCACAGGCCACGGTGCCTTACCGGTAACCCGGCTCTCCCGCCCCAAGCCGCCCATTTGCCGTCCCCCAGCAGTCAGAACGTGTCTTCGTGTGTGAACTCCTCGACCGCACGCCGCTTCGGCGCCGCCGGCACTTCGAGCGGCGACCCGATGGGCATCAGCGCCACCAGTTCCATCTTCTCCGGCACCTTCAACGCGGCCGCGGCACGCTCCTGGTCAAAAAGTCCGAGCACCACCGAACCCAACCCCATGCTCCACGCGGCCAGCGCGATGTTCTGCGTCGCAATGCCCAAATCGAACATGAACCAATCGCCGAACTTCGTGGCGGGCCCGCCTTTGTAGTAGCCCGATTTTTCCTTTTCCGCGCAAAGGGCCAAGAGCAGCGGCGCGCTGACAATCGTCTCGTAGGACGGATTCCCGGAAGGCGCCGCGTCCTGCAATGCCTTGCGCACATCCGGATCACGCACAACCACGATTTCCCAGCACTGGCTGTTCGCCCAGGATTGCGCCCAGCGCGCTGCCTCGAGGAGCGAGGCCNNAGGCGCGTCCGTGAATTTGCGCACCGTGCGCCGGTTCCTGATCAATTCAAGTGCATCCGTCATCACTTTCTCCTTTCGCAAAAGACACCGCAGTCTTCCCTTCCAATCTAACCGCCGGCGCGAGCATGCCGCAGCCGAAGTCGCGGGGGGGGCATGCTGCACAACAAATCAAGACGGGCCTTCGCAGCGCAACAGGCCGGTCTTCCCACAGCGCCTTGGCGGGGCGCACCTTCATTCTCAGGATTCGGCGCACTTTTCGCAACTTCGATTGTGCGCGGGCCGCAAGCGCATGCTATTCTTCGAACGGACGCCTCAAAGAAGCGGCTTTTTGCCGACAGGAAGCAGAACAGATGTCCCACGGTGAACTCACGCGAAGAGCGTTCCTACGCGCAGCCGGCGCCGGCGTGCTGGCGGCCCGGGCAGCCGGCGCCACCCAGAAGAAGGCCGCAAGCACACGGCCCCATGTGGTGGTGATCGTGCTGGACACCGCCCGGCGCGACCATTTCTCCTACTATGGCTACCACCGCGAAACCACCCCGTTCCTGGATGTTCTCGCCGGAGAATCTCGCCGTTACCAGAACGCCTATTCCACCTCCTGCTGGACCCTGCCCTCCCACGCGTCCCTGTTCACCGGCCTGCATCTCGTTTCCCACGGCGCCCACTGGGAACACCTGCGCCTCGATGACGACATCCAGACCCTGGCCGGCGCTTTGCGCCAACACGGTTATGCCACCTTCGGCCTGTCCGGAAACCCTTATGTCTGCACGCAGACCGGCTTTGGCAACGGCTTCGACACGTTCATGACGACCAAACACGGCGCGCCCGAAGAGGCCGGCACCAACTTCGCCCTGCTTCAGGAACGCCTCGATGCGGGCGTGGACAAACCGCTGTTCGTGTTCATCAATTTCTCCGAAGTCCATGACCCCTATGATTCGTCAGGGCAGTTCTTCGGAACCTATCTGAGCAACCCCGACTACGCGGACAAGCACTCCATTCGGGGGAGCGAACCCCAGCTTCTGCTGAAGCACGACCCCGACTGGGTCACCCACCTGACGGAACACTACGATGCCGAGCTCAGATACGTGGACTACGCCGTGAAGACCGTAGTGCAGCAGCTTCGCGACGCGGGCATCTGGGACAACACACTGTTCATCGTGACCTCCGACCATGGCGAGAACCTGGGGGACCACGGGCTGCTCAATCACCAGTACGTGTTGTATGAGACGCTCATTCGCGTACCCCTGCTGATGCGCTACCCCGAGGTATTCGCCNNCCCCCGCTTCGCAAGACAGCAACCTCGTGCAACTGACAGACATCTTCCCCACTGTGCTGGAGCTTGCGGGCGTTTCGCCCGAAGAGTTTCCGAACCAGGGGAGCAGTCTTCTGCCTGGCCGCACCGATGCGGCGCGTCAGGTCCTTTGCGAGTACTACATCCACGAAGGACTTCAAGGCGCGGGAGATTCTGAGCGCGCATTTGTCAAGAAGTACAAGCGCAGGCTCAAAGCGCTGCGCAAAGGCAGCGTCAAATACATTCTCGGGACCGACGGCAGTGAGGAACTTTACGACCTCGAGCAGGATGCCGGGGAGCAGAACAATCTTGCGGCCAATCCGCAGTGGGAGGAGGTCCGCCTGAGCATGGCGGCCGCCCTTGCCGCCAGGGTGCTGGCCTGCCGGCAACTGCGCGAGGCGGTATTCGAGCGTGAGCCCGTGGATGCAGAATCCCGCGAAACACTCGAGGCGCTTGGTTACCTCTAACCTTACCGGCTTGCCGGGCGCTACCACCACCCTGCGAAGCCCCCGCCGAAGAAGACCGCGTAGAGGAACAGCAGCACCGCGCCGCCCCACCTCGGCACACTCCTCCCCAGCGCAAACAGGCTTATCGCAACGCCCCCGAGCAGACAAAGCGGAAGATAGAACATCAATTCGTCCGGACCGACAAGTACCGGCGCCGTCAACGCGATAAGCCCCGCGTTGAACAGGAAGGAAGCCACGGGTATACCCAGAACCTCAGCAAGGCCCCCTGATGCCTGCGCGCCGCCCGGCGAACCTGCTGCCCTTGCAAGCCGTTCCCCGTGAAGGAGGAGCGGCAATAGCGCCATGCCCAGCACCATCCCCGAAACCCCAGTGCGTGGCATGAGTGCCATACTGCCCGCCACAACCAGCAACGCCCCGAGCGCCAACCCGACCAGCGACGCGCCGAAGACCGACCACAGCAGCCTGCCGCTCACGGTGTCCGGCGGCAGGTGGGATAGCCTCCGGTCCGGCATATCCGCGCTCCGACGCAACCAGGTCGCCCGCAACAACGCCACAACGATGAACACGGTCAGCAGGATAGCTCCGTCGCGGCGCGACAGAACGCCATTGACACCAAGCCCGCCGCCGAGGAGCATGGAGGCCACGGCAACGCCGGTGACCCAACTGGAGATACCGAGTGCCCCAACCCTGCCCGTGAGCACAAGGATGGCCGGATACAATGTGACCCCCACCATGGCACCACCGACAATCACACCGAACGCAATGGCTGATTCACCGCTCAGGGCAGCCGCGAGCCCTACCGCCAGGTGCCCGGGCATGAAACCGGTGAACACTGCGGCGGTGATGCGCTCGGACATGCCGAGCCGAAGTGCAATCCCTGTTGTCGCTCCCCTGAGCCTGCCGGCAAAATACACCACGAGCACCAGCCCGAAACCGAACTCTGCAAGGGCCGTCCAAATCATATCCACCTCCCGCCGAAAGGCGCACTCCTGCACCGGCCCTCAGCATACCCACGGGCGCAGACCGCTGGCAATCCCCTGGGCGCCCTTGATTATTCGCGGCATATCTGCCGTCACGGGGCGTGCGGCCACCAGAGCCCGAAGCCATCGGAGTCGGCTGACATGGCCGGATTACGCGGCAAGCTTCGGCCAAGCACCATGGCAGCCGGAAAACATCCCTGAAAACGCGTTTTTCCCATTGCCAGAATGCCGGTTTCCGGCTATCATAACAACTGCAATCGGGAGTTATGCCCGACCTGTCAGGACCAGCATCGTCCCAGAATTCGCGCAGACAGCTCACGAATCAGGACAGGGCGTATCTGGCAAGGCGGGTGTATTGTATTCTGGTAATGGGGTTCTTATTGGAAAGGAGGGTAATGCTGTGCGTCGCAACGGTTTCACACTCATTGAACTACTGGTCGTCATTGCCATTATCGGTATCCTGGCCGCCATCCTGCTGCCGGCGCTGGCGCGCGCGAGAGAGGCCGCGCGCCGTTCGAGCTGCCAGAACAATCTCAAGCAGTTCGGACTCATTTTCAAGATGTATGCCAATGAGTCCAAGGGGGAACGCTATCCCCCCATGGAACTCGAGACCAAGCCCCACGATGTGACGGGGAACTACGAACTCTATGTCGCGGCAGGTCCCAAAGTAAAGGCCATATACCCGGAGTATATGACCGACCCGGCCATCAGCATTTGTCCTTCGGACGCCACGGACAAGGTGGAAGACCTCAAGGATTACAGTGCACCGTCCATTGGCCTGGAGGAAGGCGAGTGGCACATCGGCTACTACCTTGGCGGCGGTAACGGGGTAAATGATATCGACAAGAGCTACGCCTATTTCGGCTGGGTGCTCGACCGAATGGATGACCAACCCGGCATGGTCGAGCAGGTCAATTCCATTCCGGGTTTATCCATCCTGACCGGGGCGCTTGGCAGTGACCTGTCCAGCACTGCTCTCGTGCCTTCGCAGCTGCCGCGCCTGCTTATCGAGGCCATCATCCAGTATCCGGATGCGGTCACCGCGTTGAGCAACCCGTCCGCCGCAACCGAGTCTGTTGTGGACAGGCTGGCGGACAGTGATGTCAGCGGAACGACCTACCTGGCGGGCCACGGGAATGGCGGCGGCAACACGGTCTACCGCCTGCGCGAGGGCATCGAGCGTTTCCTGATCACCGACATCAACAACCCGGCGGCGAGCGCACAGGCCCAGAGCGAGGTTTTCATCATGCTGGACCAGCTCGGCACAGGGGGAACTGTTGAGCTCTTCAACCACGTGCCCGGCGGCTGCAACATCCTCTATCTCGACGGCCATGTGAGTTTCATCCGCTACCCCGGGGATGCGCCCGTCAATCAGCCATTGGCCAACGTCATGGCCTTGTTTGAAAGCTAAGCTGGACCGCGCACACTACGCCGCGGACTGCGCGTCTCCGGTCCGCAGTCCGCGGTCATTCCAGTCTCGGTTCCCAGGGCACGGCGCCGCTGCGGTTGATGTGCTCCTGAAGGGCGGACCACAGCGCGTTGTGCATTTCGTGCCGCGGACTAAGCGGGCGCGTCTCGCCCGGGTCGTCGTCGAGGTTGTAGAGGCGCATCGGCTCGAAGGGGTGGTCCTGCAACAGTTTCCACGGTCCACGCCGGGCAGCATAGTAGGCACGGCCGCCATACCTCGGGCCGCCCTCACGCCGCACCCAGAAGAGGTTGCGCACCGATTCCTGTACCCCGTCGCCGCGCAACGCCGCAAGGAAACTCCTTCCGTCGATTCCGTCGGCCCGGCGCGCGCCGCAGGCTTCGGCCACTGTCGGAAAGAGGTCCATGGTCAGCGCGACCCGCTCACTTGTGGTGCCTGCGGGAACATGCCCCGGCCAGCGCGCACAGAGGGGCACACCCAGCCCGCCTTCATACATTGACTGCTTGCCCGACCGCAGCGGCCCGTTGTCTGCCCCCACGTTCTCCTGGCCGCCATTGTCCGAAGTAAAAACGACCAGGGTGTTGTCGCGGATGCCTGCCTGGTCAATCGCGTCCAATACCCGCCCGACGCCATCGTCCATATGCTCGATGAGCGCCACCAGCGCGGCCCGTTTCTCGTCCATACCCGGCGCGCGCTGTTTGACCTTCTCTAACCAGTCCTGCGGAGGCTGAATCGGGGTGTGCGGCGCGTTGTAGGCCAGATACAGGAAGAATGGCTCTTTCTTGCCCGCTCGCGCATGAATGTAGTCGCAGGCCCATTGGGAGAACAGGTCCGTCGCATGCCCTTCAGGGTCGATTTCCTCGCTGTTCCGGCGCATGTAATTGATGTCGTGACGCCGATGCGTGTAGTAGTCGTCCATCATGTCGCCAAGGAAGCCGTGAAAGAAATCGAAACCGCGCGCATTCGGTGTGTTCGGCGCATCAAGTCCCAGGTGCCACTTCCCCACGAGCGCGCTGTGATAGCCTGCCTCGCGCAAGACCTCGGGCAGCAGTGTGGCATCCGCCGCGAGATACCCCCAACTGTTGTCGCGGTGCGTGCGAATCACTCCCGGCACGCCCACCATGTCGGGGTAGCACCCGGTCAACAGCGAAGCCCGCGTAGGGCTGCACACGGGGCAGTTCGCATAGAACCGGGTGAAACGGATTCCTTCCCGCGCGATGCGGTCGATCTGGGGTGTTTGCAGGTCCTCGGCGCCGAAGCAGGACAAGTCGCCGTAGCCCAGGTCATCCGCCAGAATCACTACTACGTTCGGACGCGGGCTCGACGCCGCTTCACCGGATGCGCTGGCCGCCAACAGCGCCGCTCCCGTCTGCTTGAGAAAGTCACGCCGGGTTCGCATCACTTGCCTGCCTCCTGTGTCTTCTGCGTAAGCGCCATCTGCCCGCGCAGCCAGCCGGCGGCCTCTTCCACAGAACTCTTGTCCTTTTCGCGGTCCACACGGTAGTTGGCCCTGCGCATGGTCTTATCCGAAATCGCGCCGAGCAAAGGCTGCAGCGCATCTTTCACACCGGGCTGCCCGGCCGCAGACGCGGACAACAGCACAATCGCGTCGTACGGAGGAATGGCGTTCTCAGGGTCTCCGAGCACCTTCAGGTCATAGGCCTCGATGCGCCCGTCGGTGGTGAACGCCGGGATCACATCGACCTCGCCCTTCGCAACCGCTTCATACATGAAGGTGGGGTCGTAGGTAACCTGGTCGGCGAAATTCAACCCGTACACCGCCTGAATGCGCTGCCATTCCGGCCGTCCCACGAACTCGTAATCACTGCCCAGGGTCATGTCTGAAGCATGCTCGCTGAGGTCCGCGATGGTCTCGACGCCCAGACGTTCCGCCTGCGCCCGGCGCATGGCGAGCGCATACGCGTTTTCAAAGCCGAGGTCCCCCAGGCACGCCACCCCATGCTCATTCTCCAGCCAGCGTGTCACGCCTTTGAGTACCTGGTCCGCCGAGGCCACCGTCTCCCGCTCCATGTAGTTGGCCCACACCGTACCCGTGTAATCCACGTAACAATCCACCTGCCCCCCGGACAGCGCGTCAAAAACCACCGTTGAACCCAGGCTTTCCGTTTTGCGCGCCTCGAACCCGGCATCACGCAAGACATCGGTAAGCAGCGTCGCGAGTATATACTGCTCAGTGAACGCCTTCGCGCCCACGCGAATGGTCTGCCCGTTGCCGTCGGGACCGCCCGCGGCCTGGACCCACCGCGTCAGGCGGGGAGCGGCCGTGCCCGCCAGGACCAGCGCCAATAATGCCCCCAGGCACACTATGCCCAGCGCTTTGCGCCGTTCCTTCACCGCCCGCTGCACGCCGCCTATAAGCAGGTCAAGCAGGATGGCGAGCAGCATCGCCGCGACACACCCGAACAGCACCTCGTTCCAGTTCCGGGTCTGCAGTCCGCGGAAGATATAGTTGCCCAGGCAACGCTGGCCGACCACGGTGGCGAGCGTCGCGATGCCCACAATCCAAACCGTGGCGGTGCGGATGCCAGAGATAATGACGGGGGCCGCCAACGGCAGTTCCACGCGCAACAACTGCTGCCGTTC
>NPIG01001068.1_pt2 | contig 13877 bp, 8 predicted proteins | sample 8637441 | NCBI WGS metagenome assembly NPIG01 (sample SAMN07420675, study PRJNA396082) | bioreactor metagenome | isolation source: sample BR6 brine-fed electro-methanogenic bioreactor BR | place: Japan: Kochi | collected 2016-06-14 | reverse complement strand
TGTCATCAGGTTGCCGCATACACGCGCGTCCTCCAGGCAGTGGTCGAGCACAATGCCGTCTCCGCCGTTGTGTTCCGCCGCCACCTGGCTGACGAGCAGCTCGTCCACGCGCGCCGCGAGTATGCCCGCGCCGCTCTGCGGGTTGCCCGTCACGCGGAAGTCGCACAACTGCACCCGCCAGATGCTCTTCTGGCCCTCCGGCGGCAGGAAATGGATCGCGGGCCTGCCCTCGGTGTTTGTGTTGGCGATGTGCGTGGCCGTGCCCACGCCGCGTATGGCCACGTCACCGCGGCGGCACACCAGCGGCTCGTCCACCTCATAGCGGCCCGGCGGGAGCGAGACCACGCCGCCCCCTTCCGGCAGCGCGTCGAGGGCTTCCTGCAGCGAAGCGTACGCCCCCGCGTCAACGAACGCGGCCTGTTCGCCGCCCGGCTGTTGCGCCATGTCCTTCGTCGGCAGACCCGCCCACCCCGGTGTGGACAGCAGCATTCCAATCGCGCAGGTCAGCGCTGCCACATGCTTTCTCATAGTCCTTTCCTCCTCAAGTGATTTCCGCGGGTGACGGGAGCATCGCCCGCCTGAAGCGGCAAACGCTCCGGTGTGCCCAGCATACAGCAGGACAAGCCTGCCGGCAATGCGCGCGCGGGTGAGGGAAACAGGGCGGCAATGCTATGCTCTTGGTCAGGCATATAACCGAAATCGAAAAGGGAAGAAGATGGCAACCATTGTCTCATGGAACGTGAACGGACTGCGCGCCGTGCTCAAGAACGGCTTTCTCGACTGGTTTCACACGGAGCAACCGGACATCCTGTGCCTGCAGGAGACGCGGCTCCTGCCAGAGGAGGCGCCTGAAGAAGTGCGCGCTCCCGCCGGGTATCACACCTTCTGGCATCCCGCCCAGAAGCGCGGCTATTCCGGCACCGCCATCTTCACGCGGGAAGCGCCGCGTTCCGTGGTCTCGCTGGGCGCGAAGGCCTTTGACGACGAGGGGCGTCTGCAGGTCGCCGAGTTCGACGCGTTCACGGTGCTCAACGGCTACTGGCCGAACAGCCAGTCGGAGCGCGCACGCCTGCCCTACAAACTCGACTTCTGCCGCGCCCTTACCCGGTTCGCGAACAAGCTCGTGCGCGCGGGCAGGCATGTGGTGATTTGCGGCGACTTCAACATCGCCCACCAGCCTATCGACCTCGCGCGCCCCAAGGAAAACGAGAACAACGCCGGGTACTACATCGAAGAGCGCCAGGCCATGGCCCGCTTTCTCAAGCACGGCTACGTCGACTCCTTTCGCCATTTCCACCCCGACGCCGTGGAGTACACCTGGTGGTCCTACCGTACCCAGGCGCGCAAGCGGAACATCGGATGGCGCCTCGACTACCACTGCGTGAACGAGGCGCTGCTGCCGCAGGTGCAGCGCGCCTGGATTCTCGGAGATGTGCCCGGCTCCGACCACTGTCCCGTGGGCATCGAAATCGGCTGAAACATGGGTGGCCCCGCCACGCATACCCGGCCAGGCAGCCCTGAGGCGCCCGTGGAATACATGCGCGAACTCGATGGCCTGCGCGCGTGGGCGTGCCTGACCATCATGCTCACCCACTATTTCCCGCCGCGCGTCTACGGGGCCATGGGCCACCTTGTGCTGGGCGATATCGGCCTGCGCATGTTCCTTGTGCTCAGCGGTTTTCTCGTCACGGCCATCCTGCTGCGCCACCGTAACCGCGCCGGCGGGATGGATGCGAAGTTCCTGCGCAATTTCTACGCGCGCCGCGTGCTGCGCATCTGCCCCGTGTTCTACGCGGCATTGCTCGGGCTCTGGCTCGCGGGCTACCCCGGGATAAACGAAGCGCTGCCGTGGCACCTGCTTTTCGTGCACAACTTCTGGCGGGTCATCGCCGACGTGAACTTCGTCAACCACTTCTGGACGCTCGCCGTCCTGATGCAGTTCTACCTGGTGTGGCCTTTCGTGGTGTTGCTTGTGCCGCGCCGGCGCCTGCTGCCCCTGCTCGCCACGCTGGCCCTTGGCGCGCTGGCCTACCGCGGGGTGGCGGTGGCGTGCGGTGCCGGCTACCGGCACCTCAGCGTCATGCCCTTCGCCAACATCGATTTGCTCGCATTCGGCGGCATGCTCGCCCTCTTCCTCCACGAACCCCAGGCCTGCCCGCATGTCCGCCGCCGCTTCGGGCGCCTCGGGCTGTGGCTGGGCGGAGCGGCGGCGCTGCTGCTCCTGGGCCTGCTGACGGCCGGCCTCATTGGCGACGTGCTGTGGACGGTCCTCTTCAACACGGCGGGCGGATTCTTCTGTGTCGGGTTGATTGACGCGGGCGCGCGCGGCGCGTTTCCGATGGGACACTGCCTGCTGCGCCCGCTCACCGGGATAGGCCGCATCAGCTACGGACTCTACGTGCTGCACCCGCTCGTGTGGTACGCCCTGCTCCACCTGCACCGCGCACACGGACTGCCCCTGCCGGATGGCGCCTGGGCGCGCCTGCCCCTGTTCTTCGCCGCGGCGGTGCTCACGGCCGCGCTCTCCTGGCGGTGCTTCGAACTGCCCCTCAACCGCCTCAAACGCCATTTCCCCTATTCGGCGCGTGTCTGACGGTTGGCTCCACGGCGCCGCGGCGCCCCGCCAAGACAGGGAAAACGGGTGGACGAGCAGTTCGGCTGTCCACCCGCGAAATCGCTGTTGATGAAAACCGTGTCAGGAGCGGCCCTTGGCCTTCACGCGCGCCGCCTTGCCCACGCGCTCGCGCAGGTAATACAGCTTGGCGCGGCGCACCTTGCCCTCGCGCGTGACCTGCACCTGCTCCACGCGCGGCGAGTGCAGCGGGAACACGCGTTCCACGCCCTCGCCGAAGGCGACGCGGCGCACGGTGAACGTGGCGTTCGGCGTCTCGCCGCCCTTGCGCCCGATCACGACGCCCTCGAACACCTGCACGCGCTCTTTCTCGCCTTCAACGATGCGAAAGTGCACGCGGACGGTGTCGCCAATGTGGAACTCGGGGATATCCTCCGCCGGCTTGAGGTTCTTCTTGCTGACTTCTTCTACCAGGTTCACCTGTCCATCTCCTTTGCATCCTCGCCACATTCGCGTGCGAGCTCGGCGAGCAGTTTCTTGTCTTCGTCGGTCAAATCATCAAGCAAATCGGGCCGGTTCAACCGCGTGGCGCGCAACGCCTCTTTGCGCCGCCACCGGCGAATGGCCGCGTGGTTGCCTTCTCTCAGCACTCCGGGCACTTCCATGCCGCGAAACTCGGGCGGCCGCGTGTACTGCGGCGGGCCAAGTATCCCGTTGAAGAACGAATCGGTCTCCACCGATTCCCATTTGCCCACCACGCCCGGCAGCATGCGGCTGACCGCCTCGATCAGCACGAGCGCGGGCAGTTCGCCGCCGCTCAGCACGTAGTCGCCGATGGAAATCTCCTCGGTCACGAGCGTGTCGGCGATGCGCTGGTCCACGCCCTCATAGCGGGCGCACACCAGCACGAGGTCATCTTCCGCGGCCAGTTCGCGCACCAGCGCCTGGTCGAGCCGCCTGCCGCGGGGCGACATCAGAATCACCCGCCGCAGCGAGTTCTTCGGCTTCAGGCTCTCTACGGCGTCCGCCAGCGGGCCGCACATCATCACCATGCCCGCGCCGCCGCCGTAAGGCTCGTCGTCGACCGTGCGGTGCCTGTCCGTTGCGAAGTCCCGGATATTCGTCGTTTCAACTGTCAGCACGCCTTGCTCAATCGCCTTGCCGAGCAGGCTGTATCCGAGCGGCGCTTCCACCAGCTCGGGAAACAATGTCAACACGTCGATGCGCATGGCCGCCTACGCCTCCTCCACCGCATAGGGGCCGTAATCGCCCAACTCTATGACGCCCGCGCCGGGGTCCACCCGGTTGACCGCCTGCGCGATCACCGGCACCAGCAGCGCGCCGCCGTCCGGGCGCGCCACCGTGATGGTCGTCTGCCCGCCCGCGTCGTACACGCCGGAAACCGTGCCCAGAGGCGTGCCGTTCTGCGCCACCACCGCCAGCCCGGGCAATTCGCCGGGCGTCCAGAAATCCTCCGGCCGGGGTCTGACCTCCTCCGTCGCCACCACCGCCTCGGCCCCGCGCCAGCCGTGCAGCCGGTCCCGGGGCACTCCGGGCGCCAGCGTCACCACCACCGCGCCGCCGCCTTCCCGCAGGCCCGCCACCCGCAACCGCTGCGGCGCTGCATCGCCGGCCGGCCGCAGCCGAAGCCAGGCGAGCTCGGCGTCAAACTCGTGCGCGTGCGCCGGCAACGGCTCGATGCGCAGTTCACGCCTGGGTGCGCTAACAGACCGCACGCGCCCGATCACTGTCCACTGCTCCCGGTCTGCCATGTGCGGCCTCCGGTGCGCGCGGTTACTCGACGATTTCGAGCGTCGCGTGAATGTTCTGCTTGGCCGCGGCGGAATTGAGCAGGGTCCGCATGGCCTTGGCCGTGCGTCCGCTCTTGCCGATAACGCGCCCCATGTCTTCCTCGTGCACCCGCAGCTTGTAGTCGTGGCCGTCTTCGGTCTCGATGAGCTGCACCTGCACGTCCTCAGGATGGTCGACCAGCTTCTTCGCGATAAATTCGATCAGCTCTTTCACTGGGGTCATTCCGATTTTTCTTCCGTTTCGGCCGCTTCTGACTCACTGGCCTCGCCTTCGGGCTCGGCTGCCGTCTCTGACGCTTCCGCCGGAGCTTCTTCAGCAGTTTCTTCGGCGGCTTCCGCCTTGGGCGCTTCCTCGGCCGGCTTTTCCTTCGGCGGCGGCGGGGCGTTATAGCCCTTGTCCTCCACCTTGCCGCCCTTGAACACCGCTACCGCCTCCTCCGGCGTCGTGCCTTCCGCGAAATGCTTGAGCACGCCCATTTGACGCAGCATCGACCTGGCCGTGTCCGACGGCTGCGCGCCCTTGCGCAGCCAGTCGAGCGCCTTGTGCACGTCGACTTCCGTCACCGGCTCGGGCCGCGCACACGGCTGGTACACGCCGATCTGGTCCACTTCGCGGCCCCGGGTCCGCATGCGGCCGTCCATCACCACGATCCGGTAGTAGGGCGCGTGGGTGCGTCCGCCGCGCTTCATCCGAATTACTGTTGCCATGATTTTCCTCTTCCGTCCTTCGTTATTGTGCTTCGCCGCTGCGGGCGGCGCGACGCTGTGCAAAAACCGCTTTTCGCGTCGGGGGCCGCAGGCTGCGTTACATCTACGAGAAGAAGCCCGGCGGCACCTGCATGCCGCGCTTACGCTTGGCCCCTTTCATCATCTGCTTCATCATCTTGCGCATCTTCTCAAAGTCCTTGAGCAGCGCGTTCACATCCTGGATCGTCGTCCCGCTGCCCGCCGCAATGCGCCGGCGCCGGCTGCCGTTGATAATCTTCGGGCGGCGGCGCTCGTCGGGCGTCATCGAAAGGATGATGGCCTCGGTGTACTTCAACTCATCCTCGGCCATGTCCATGCCTTTCGGCATCATCTTGCTCATGCCCGGGATTTTCTTCATCAAATCGCCCATGTTCCCCATCTTCTTCACCTGCTGCATCTGGGCGAGGAAATCTTCGAGGTCCCAGTTCGCCTTGCGCACCTTCTCCTGGAACTTCACCGCCTGCTCCTGGTCCACCACCTCCTGCGCCTTCTCCACCAGGCTCACCACGTCGCCCATGCCCAAGATCTGGTCGGCCATGCGGCGCGGGTGGAACGGTTCCAGCGCGTCCAGCCGCTCGCCTGTGCCGATGAACTTGACCGGGCAGCCGGTGACTTCGATGAGACTGATGGCCGCGCCGCCCCGCGCATCGCCGTCCATCTGCGTCAACACCACGCCCGTCAGCGGCACCGCCTCATGGAACTGCTTGGCCGAGTTGACCGCGTCCTGCCCGGTCATCGCGTTCGCCACAAACAGTATCTCATGCGGCTTCACCTGGGCGCTGATCTGCCGCACCTCCATCATCATCTGCTCGTCAACGTGCAACCGGCCCGCGGTGTCGATCAAGATCGTGTCGCAACCGCGCATCCCGGCTTCGCCCTGCGCCATCAGGCAGATGTCCACCGGGTTCGCGCTGGGGCCCAGGCTGAAAAACTCCGCGCCCGCCTGCCGCGCCACAATCTCGAGCTGCTCGATGGCGGCCGGCCGGTACACGTCCGCGCCGACCAGCAGCGGCTTGTGCCCCTTCTTCTTGAGGTGCACCGCGAGCTTCCCCGTGGTCGTCGTCTTGCCCTGGCCCTGCAGGCCCACCAGCATCATTACCGTCGGCGGCCGGTCGGCCTTCCGCAGGCCCTCGTGCTGCTCGCCCATCAGTTTGACCAGTTCGTCGTGCACTATCTTCACGATCTGCTGGCCGGGATGGATGCTCTCCAGCACCTTCTGACCGACGGCGGCTTCCTGCACATCGGCCACGAACTTCTTGACGACCTTGTAGTTCACATCCGCTTCGAGAAGGGCCATGCGGATTTCCTGCACGGCGTCCTTCATGTTCTTTTCGGTCAGGCGGCCCTGCCCGCGAATGTTCTTGAAGGTCGATTCAAGCTTCTTTGTCAGGCTCTCAAACATAATCCGAACCGGGATTCCATATACAACAAAAACCGCCCGTGACTGGGCATACCTTCCCCCCGAGCGGTCGGTAAGTCTATCAAATGAACGACAGCCGTTTCAAGGACTTGCCGCGCTTCAAGTCCGCCGCTTCCGCCCCCCCTCTCGGCGCTGGCCTGCGGGAGGCGGGCATGTTATATTCTATGGTGTCAATGGCTTGGAGTGGGAAGCAAGCTGAATCTGGGGACAACGCGGGCGCACCGAAGCCGCCCGACCCGCGGGAGAGACCATGGTGAACTCACCTTATGCATCCCGGCAACGCCGCAGTTCTATCACGTTGATTGTCACGTTTCTTCTCGGCATCTGCATCGGCTGCGCGCTGCTCTATGCCCTCGCCGACGCGCTCGGCTGGGATTTCAGCGGCGGCTACGAACACATGCCGCCGGGCCGGCAGGTCGCGCAAACGCCGCCGCGCCAGACGCCTCCGCCCGGGCTGAACGCCGAACCGGCGGCGCCTCCCCGGACACAACGGGAATTGCCCCCGCTGCCCGTGCCCCCGCCCGAGCCCCCGGCCGAAGCGGAACCCGCGGAAGACCTGGCCGCGATAGCCGATGTCGCCGGCCTCTGGCCGGCCCGCCACCTCTTCGTCGGCTTCATGGGCGCGCGGCTCGACGGCCCCACCCGGTCGATGCTCGAAACCTTCAAGCCCGGCGGGGTGGTGCTGCGCGCGGGCAACATAGAAGATGCCGCCCAGACACTGGCGCTGGTGCGCGACATCAAGGCGGTGGTAGGGCTCGGAAACGGTTATGCCGACCCGCCGTATATCGTCGTGGCGCAAAACGGTGGCGAAGAGGACAACCCGCTGGCGCTGGAGAACACGCCCAGCCCAGCGGAACTGGGCTTGGCGAATGACCTCGGCAAAGTGAGTGAGGCGGCACGCGGCTACGCGGCCGAGGCGGCCGCGCGCGGCATCAATGTGCTGCTCGGGCCTTCGCTCGATGTCTTTGACCCGAAACGCGCCGCGGCCGATTTCCGTGTGCGCGCCTTCAGTGACGACCCGGTCGCCGTGGCGCAGCTCGGGCTGCCCTTCATCGGCGCCGCGCGGGAGCAGGGGGTGCTCTGCGTGGTTAAGCACTACCCCGGCATCGGTACCGCTGAGGCCCACGAAGCCGGCGGCTATGTACTGGGCGAAACCGAGGTCGGCCAGCTCGCACGGCTTATGTACCCCTTTTCGGAGGCGGCCCAAATCGCGGCCGGCATCCTCGTCAGCCATGTGGCCGTTCCGGGCATTGACAAGGAGCAGCCCATGCGGCCCGCCTCGTTGTCTCCCGTGCTTGTCAGCACCGTCCTGCGCGAGAAGTGGGGCTACAACGGCGTTGTGCTCGCCGACGATGTCACCCTCGGCCCGCCCGTCGTGCGCGCCGCCGCCGCCGGCCCCGCCGCCTTCCAGGCATTAGCGCCGGAGGAAGCCGTCGTCGGCGCGCTCGCCGCCGGGTGCGATGCCGTCCTCTTCCTGGACGCCTCCGAAGACACGGTGGCCGCCGCCTGCACCGCCATTCAGGATGCCCTCGATGCCGAGGTGCTCGACGCCGAAGCGCTTTCCCAAAGCAAACAGCGGCTCGCGGCGTGGAGCGAACTGCTCCCCGTGCGAACGCTGGAGGCCCCGGCCGCGCCGGAAGAGCCTGCCCAAGAAGCTCCTGAAGAAGCCGAAGAAACGGCGCCGGGAGAGCCGGTGATAGAAGAGGCCTTCGAAGCCGTGGAAGAGGCCGCCGGCGAGGAGGGAACGGTGGAAGAACCGGCCGAGGAACCGGAGGGGCAACCCGGTGCCCCGGAAGAAGGCGGGGAGCCGATGGAACCGGAAGAACCGGTGCTGGAGGAGCCCGTAGAAGAAGAACCTGCCGAACCTGCCGAAGAGGAAGCGGCGCCGGCGGCACCGGTGATGGAGGAAGCAGTAGATGAGGAAACAGGGAAGACGCTGGAGGCATCCGGCGCTCCGGAACAAGGCGAGGAGCCGGTGACGGAGGGGGAACCCGCCACCGAGGTTGAGGAGCCTGCGGCAGAGGGCGAGACGGAGGCGGCGGCCGGGGAATCCGTGGAGGAGGCCCCCGCGCCCGCGCCCGCACCGCCCGCGCCCGTGTCCAAGTCGCAGCCGCCCGATACGCTCGTGCTGCTGCACACCATCGCGGCCGGGGAAACCCTCGAAGATATCGCGGCGCACTATGAGGTCACCGTGGCCGCCCTGCGCGCCTGGAATGAACTGGAGGACACGGACGTCGAGCAGGGCCAGAAGATTTCGGTCTATGTGCNNTGTGCCGGAAGAGAGCAGGTTCGCGGAAGATGCCAAGGCCTCGCAGCCGCCCAGGCCCGAATACGAGACCTATGTGGTCAGGCGCGGGGACAATCTGAACCGAATTGCCGAGAAATACGGCACAACACGGGCCAAGTTGCTCGAACTCAACGACATCCGCGATCCGAACCTGCTTTTTGTAGGATTGAAGCTCAAAGTGCCCAGGAAGGATTCGTCGTCCTGACAGTGCCCCATCTCTTGCAGTGCCTGCGGGTGAAGGGCGCGCGCCTGCTGTTTCCCCTCCTGCTGATATGCGCCGGGCGGCCCTGCCTCGCCAGCGAGCCGCCGGTGCTCTACGTGTGGCTTGGCGAGGGCGGTCAATGCGACGCCGAACTGAACCTTGAGGTGCGCCCCAAGAGCGAGGAAGCGCTTTCCGACGCGTTGGCCGGCATCCAGCCGGTACCCGGTACGTATGTGGACTATGGCTGGGATCCTGAAGAAGACCTGTGGTATGCCTGCGTTGAATTCCAGCGGCTGAACCGCTTCGACGGATTCGCGGCGACCCACCCTCTCGCGCCCGATGCGTTGCGCGATGCGTTGCGGGCCGCCGGACACCATGTTCTGGAACTGTCGCTGCTGATCCCGCCCGTGCCCCGGACGGCCTGCACGCCCGGTCCGGAAGAAGCGGAGGCCGAGCCGCACGGAACATGGCGGTTCTATACCTTTTCGCTCGACACCCCCCTGCCGGAACTCCGCGTTATGCATGGCTACACCGCGCGGGACGCCGCACTGCGCGTAAGCGCGCTGCTGCTGGGCCTGGCGCCGGTGCTGCTGGCGTTCTGGCTCGTGCGCCGCTGGGCCCTGCGCTATCCGGAAGAATACCGGGGGGACGCGGTCTATGCGTTCCTGCGCTTCACCGGCCTGTGTACCCTCGCGGTGGTCGTGGTGGGTCCCGTGGTGGTGTATGTCGCGTCGCCCTTTGGGTTCCTCGCGTATTCCAGGTGGCCAGTGCCGGCCGGGTTCGCGGGACAGTGCTTTTACGCCGGGCTGCTTTGCTCGCTGCTGCTGCTCGCCCTGTTAATCGCGGCGCACCGGGTGCTGCGGCGGTTGCCCGGCATGGAACTCACGCGGGTCGAGTTCCTCCGGGCCAATGCGGTCCCGTGGAGCATGCCCCTGCTGACCGCGGGCCTCATCGCCGGTGTCGCCTTCAGCGGCGGCAGGGACGCCGGGCTGGCCGGCGTCGCCTGGCCCATTCTCTACCTTTTCACACTTCGCTGGCTCTTCACCGCGACTGTGGCGTCGCTGCCTGGCGACATACGCACGGTCCACAGCGGCGCGCTGCGCGCCGCCATGCTGCACCAGGCCGAGAGCATGGGTCTTCCCGGATTCAAGCACGTCACGGTGCGCACCTCCCCGCGGATGCCCGAAGTGAACGCCTTCGCGACACACGCCAATCAGGTCATGCTGACGGACCGGCTCGTGCGCCTGCTCACGCGCCGGGAGATGGACGCCGTCGCCGCGCATGAACTGGCGCACCTGCGCTGGAAGCACCCCTGGTACCGCATGCTGTTCTGGTTCGTGCCTTTCACGCTGGCGGGCGTGGTGGGCGCGTTTCTCTACACCGGCCTGTTTGTGCCGCAGTGGTTCGGCGGGTTGCTGGCCGCCACGCTGCTTCTCGGCGGCCTGGCGCTGCACATGAAGATTGTGCACCGGCAGGAACTTATCGCAGACGCCGACGCCGCGCAGTGGACCGAAGACCCCGAAGCCATGGTTACCGCGCTGGCAAAGCTGACACGCGCGAATTTCCTGTCGCCGGAACCCGCCGGATTCGCCCGGTGGCTGCTGCGACACCCTTCATTGCGCGCGCGCATCGCTGCCATCGCCGCTTCGGCCAATCTCAGCTTCGACGACCTGTGGGAACTCGCGGGTTCCGGCGCCAGCACCGGCGAGCGCCACTATCCAATCCCCGGACCCGAGGAGGAACGGCTCTTCAATTGCCGGCAGCGGAGTCCGGTCTCCCTTTCCGCCGGCTTCCACAACACGTTCGGCATTGGCTTCCACGCCTTACTGCTGTTCTCCATCGGCGCCGTGGCGGCGGGGCTCGTTCAGGACCCAAGCCCCATTTATGCCTGGTTGCCCATTGTCCCGGCTGCATTCGCCGTTCCATTACACATTCTCAGGCGTTTGGTTGGGAACACTGCGAAGCTTGAAAACCGGCTGCGGGCGAAGCTGGTGCGGGATGGCACCCCTCCGTGCGGCCCCTTCGTGCTGTTCCGCCCTTCGCCAAGCCGCGAGACATTCGACGGCGCCCTGTACCTGGACGTCGGCTTCCTCGAGACGGCGCCGGGTGCGCTTGTGTTTCGCGGTGACTCGTTCACCTTCGCCTTGCCCAAGAGGCTCATACAGCAGGTTGAGCGAGTCAGGATACCGCTGGGTTTCGTTCGTGGATATGAATATGCCGTGCGCTGGTCTCCGCCGGACGCGGACGACACAAGGGAATTCCGGTTCGGCCTGCCCGGCGGCGGCCGTGAGAATCAACTCGGCCGAGTACTCGACACATGGATGCTCGTAGAACCCGTAGGGGAGGCGCCCGAAGCGTTGCCGTCCGCCGAGGTCATGGAATCAGAGGGCACGCCGATACGCGGGCGGGTGGCGCGCCCGCGGGTCCTGCTGAGGCTTCTTAGCCTGGGACTCGTCGCAGCCTGTGTTGGCGTCGTGCTCGGTTTGCCGGAACAGCCCACGCTTTTTGCGCATTTCGCAGGTGCGCTGATGCTGCTGAAAACACTCGAAATCGCCTCGGAATTGCGTTGNNCAAAGACCGCCCGACTTAAGTTCTTCCTTCGCAGATACGCCTACACGCTTCGGTCCATGCATGCGGGCTGGCATCACCGCGCCGGGAAACGCTACGATGCCGGGGCAAACAAGAAACGAACCACGCGGGAAATTATCATGAGAGCTTTCACCCCCACACTCGTCGCCGCGCTGCTGTTGTCGGGCGCGGCCGCCACGCAGGACAAGAGGGACTCAAAGGTTTTCGAGCGTATCTTCGGCATACCGCGCGTGCTGCCGGCCGGCCTGGTCGAACAGGTTCTCGCGCTTCCCGAAGGCGAACGGCTCGAGCGCGACACCGACGGCGACGGCGCGCCCGACGAGTTGTGGTATCTCGACACCGCGAAACGGCACAACATCACGCCCCTGCTGGTGCGCGTGGTAGACGAGGACGGCGACCTCGCCGAAACCGGCCGCGGCGACCGCGACAGCGATTGCTACTACTGGGACCACAAGGCGGACGGCTTCATCGACATCGTCACGGACTATGTCGACGACGACGGCGACGGCGACGTGGACCAGATGGGCATCTTCTACGACAAGAACTGGAAGGACGGCAAGGACGATTTCACGGTGTGGTGGTCGGTCGACATCGGCGACGACAACCGCCTCTGGTACGACGTCAACGGCAACTACTACCAACCGCTCTGCCAGTGGCGCACACACTTCAGCGGCGACGAGCTGTTCTACCAGTTCCGGCTCACGGAAGACGATGAGAAATGGGTGAATGTGTGGGAGGATCCCTTCGCCTTCTACGACCGCGACGGCGACCTGTGCAGCGAGGTGGTCATCCGCATCAGCGCCATCGGCGACGCCGTGAAGAACCTGCGCTACAGCATCGACGCCGACGACGACGCCTACGGCCACGACACGCACAACTACGACTTCAGCATCACCGCCCTGCCCCCCGAGTCCGGCCTGTCGTCCGCGGACTGGAGCACCGGCGCGCTCACCATCCGTGGCATCGATACTCTGCCCCTGCTTCCCTGGGACAAGACACAGGCCTTTGCGCTCCAGGCGCCCTGGGACAAAGCCATGCTTATCTGGGATGAGTTGAACAGCAACACTGACGCTGATCTCGACAACGACCCGCACGAGCGCTGGGAGGGCCTGCTCAACCACGCGTCGAAATTCGACGACTTCCCGCAGGTGGGCGGCCCCCCGTGTTCGCGGTACAACAAGCGCGCCGAACTCACCGGCGACCCCGCCTCCCCGCTGCGCCTCTACTACGACGCCGCCGACCGGCGGCTGCACCTCACCGGCGCGGAATACGGCTACCTCGACGTCGACTTCAACCTCGACGGCAACGTGGACGCCGCCTACATGTGGCGTGACAACAACGGCGACGGCGTGCTTGACCTGCGCACCGCCGATGTCGACGCCGACGGCGAAATCGACTTCGAGGCCAAGATGCGCGGCAAAGCACAGGAATTCGCGCCGGAATTTGCACCGCTTGCCGGCTTCTATCCCGCAACCGTGGCGAAGGACCTCGAGGACAGCCAGCTTTTCATCGACGTGGCGAGGGCTGTGCTGAACGCGCTGCCGCGGTCCGTGCAGGAAGTCATCGACTTCTACGCGGGGTCTTTGCCCGATTACCACCGCGAAAGGGAAGTGGGCATGCGCATCCAGAACACCCCCGCGGGCGCGAGGCTCTATGCCGGGCTGGTCCGTGACCGCCTCTTCGTCGCCCTGCGCGAAGACTACCCGCAAATCGCCGGCGCCTACCTCGACGGCGAATATGCCGTGGCCGCGAAGCGGCTGGCCGACGCGACGGGCACCGCCTTCCCTCCGGACGATAAGGCGCGCGCCTGCGTCATCGACGGGCATACCTTCGACAAACGCATCCCCGTGCGCGTGCAGGTGGAAAACGCGCAACTCGAGGCCTATCCCGATTCCCCCGTCGTGCTCGACATCTCGGCATTGCGCGAGGTTGCGCCGGATTTCAATTCCGCCAACTGCGTGGTCGTGGACGGCCGCTACTGGCTGGCCTGGCGGCCCATCCCGCACCAGGTCGACGACTACGGCTTCGGCGTGTCGCGCCAGCTCTCGTTCGTGGCCGACCTCCCGCCCGGAGACGCCCGCGACTTCTTCATCTACTACGCCGCCGAAGGCGAGTACGCACCCCGGTACACGCAGCGCACCCGCGCCGTGCTCGACAATCCCGCCTACGTGGCGTGGGAGTCCGACGCGGGCGCGTTCCGCTGCTACACCGGCCAGTTCGATTTCTTCGGCAAACAGCAGGCGCGCCTG
>NPIG01000203.1_pt2 | contig 13909 bp, 9 predicted proteins | sample 8637441 | NCBI WGS metagenome assembly NPIG01 (sample SAMN07420675, study PRJNA396082) | bioreactor metagenome | isolation source: sample BR6 brine-fed electro-methanogenic bioreactor BR | place: Japan: Kochi | collected 2016-06-14 | reverse complement strand
GGTCCCCGGCAGTGCCGTACAGATAGACGGGCAAGTTGCGCGCCCCGAGCGTGGCGTGAATCCGGGAACACACTTCGATACCCGTCTCCTCCCCAAGCTTCTGATTCACAAGCACGGCCGCCGGCCCGAGATGCTGAATCTGAGAGATGCCCTCCTCAGTGGACTTGGCGAAGATGGCCTCGCAACCGAAGGGGAGGAACGTCTGCTGAATGGTGCGCGCCCGGGATTCGTCGTCATCGATGATCATGATGAGGGCTTCCTCGTCACCGCCCTGTGTGTCCCGAAGGCAGTCGGTCACGTACAGGCCAATGTCGGTGATGGCCGGGCTTGCGCTGTCCACGAACTCACAGCCCACCATGAAATCGCCGCGCTTTCGCGCCCGCACATTGCGCACCCTCACCTGCACGCTGTGCAACGTCTCACTGAGCGGCAGCTGAAAACACAACTGGGCCTCAATACCCGCCGGCACGGCTCCTGTGCTGCGGAAACCGCAGCCCCCGACACTGATGTCGTGCAGTTCCCCCTCCACCGCCGTTCCCCCCGCCGCCTTCAAGACACATCTGCCATCGAGCGAAACACGCTCATGCTTGCGGAAACCTTTTGTCTGGATCGTCTCCGGCCAGACGACCCGGCAGAGCGGCGGGTCGGTGCTCGTCTCCCAATCCAGGATGCTGGTCTCAAAGGCGCAGGCCACGCCCTCGTGCAGAAAGCGCAGGATGCAAAAGGCGCCGAAGCTCAGCGGCACCAGATGGCCGTTTTCCGTAGGCCGGCTGACAACCAGGAAGTTCTTTTCCTGCCAGGAGCGCAGTACAGAGACGGCGCGCCTGTGCGTAATCGAACTCAGGTAAATTTCGACGACAACCCCTGTGCCCGCACGCAGGTATTGCGTGAGTTCTGCGCTCTTTTCGCCCATATTTGCCCCCACCGGCTTGACACCTCACCTCGGGCGCTCCGGTATCTGTGCTCCCGTGCCTGTTGGGAGACCAGCCACCGCAATAGCCCTTCGCGCCCACTATCCAATTAACTACTTTCTACACCCTCTACATTACAGGAGTCACCATAATCTGTCAAGAGTAAATTGACGGAATTGCGGCTCAACAGACTTCGCGTCCGGCAACTTGCGGCCGACAGGCCGCACAAACCTATACAGAACAACAGCTTAAGACTTTGCCGGCATATGAGTGCGCAGAGACCACGAGAGCAGTGCGCGCGCGAACAGCATGGTTCCCGCGCGTCACGCGGGGGTCCACAGTGCGCGCCATCGCACCGCCAGCGTCCCAGGAGGCGGTTGCGGCGCGCCGCGCAAAGAAAGACGGGCGGAAACCGGTTCGCACCGTGTCTCNNAACAGCTATGGCGGCGTTTACAGCACCTGGATGCCGCTCTTGCCGCCGACGCCGATCACGTCCCATTCGTCACCGCCGGTGGCTTCGGCTTCAAAGCTCTCCACCAGGAGGGCGTTGGCCTTCTTGTACCACTTGCCGATGACCTTCGTCTCGCTGCCCTTGTACTGTTCGCCCATGAACAGGGGCTCGCCCGCCTTGTTCGGCAGGTAGTGCAGGGTCTGGCCGACGAGGTCGGGCAGTTCGTTGCCGTCGATATCCTTGGCCTCGGTGACCTGCAGGCCGTTCATCGAAACGTAGGCCGTGTTCGCGGTGGCCATTTCTTCCTTGGCAAGGGTTTCGAGCAGCGCGTAGTTGACGCCGGTCAGGGTAACCGCAACCGGCTCTTCGGCCTTGACGCCGCCTTCGGCGGCCTCATCCTGCGCGAAGCCCACGGACGCCCCGTAGGTGAGGACCATCGTCAAGGCCAGCAGTCCAATCAGTGCATACTTCTTCATAGTCGCGTCTCCACTTGGTTGGTTTTGGCTTGCAATACCTGATTCTTCTCCGCCGCCGGCGCCGCACGGACGCACAGCCCCTGCGCAGCGGTCACTTTTTGGAACTCCTATTATACTCTGTTGTGCGCCCGCCCTTCCAGCAGGCGCCGGACAGACCACAACCGTCCACTTTCATGGACGAAAAGCCCCGTAGACTATTCAATTTTCCGCGCCGGGCTGCACGGAAGCTGCGGGAAATGCGCCGGCTCCCTGTGCTGCTATTTTCGACTATTCGTCAGGTTGATTGGTTTCCGGCGCGGCGGCCTGCGCCGTCAGCGCGAGCAGCTGACGCGCTTTGGCCGACTGCGGGTCGAGGCGCAGGGCGGCGACGGCCTGGGCACGGGCGTCATCAATACGGCCCGACTGGTAGAGGGCCGCGCCCAGATTGACGCGCACTTCAGCGTCGCCGGGCTCGCGGGCGGCCAGCTTCGAGAGCGTGTCCACGGCCCTGGACGGCTCTCCCGCGAGCAGATAGGCCACGCCGAGGTCGTTCCAGTGGCTTGATTCGTCCGGTTGCAGCGCAAGGGCGCGCTCGTAGTGCTCTGCGGCCTCGGCCGGCCGGCCGAGGCCCATCAGGTACTTCGCCAAGTTACTGTGGGCAATGTAGTTGCGTGGGGTCACGGCCGCGGCGTGCGCAAACAGCGTCTCCGTATTGCGCCAGTGGCCCACCTGGCGGAACGTAAGCCCCGCCAGCGCCACCAGCCAGACGCACGCCACCGCAGCGAGCACTGTGCGCACGCGCGGGAACCGGGCCGCCACCGCCGCGACACCCACGGCCAGCGCCGCGAACGGGCCGATGAGCGGCACATAGGTGAACCGGTCGGCGTAGGCGTGGTGGCCGATGGCCACGAAGCCGATGACCGGGACCAGCGTGCCGAGGAACCACAGCCACCCCGCCAGCAGCGCCCGGCGCCAGCCGGCCCCTCCCCCGGGCTGGAGCCACAGCAGCGCCAGCGTCACCGCGGCAAGCCCCGCGCCGCCGAGCGCGCCCTTCCAGTAGCGGATGACGGTCAAGTCGAGGTAGTACGGCGTGGCCAGCGGATGGGGCCACACGGTCTTCCAGATGTAGACCCAGTATGAGGTGAACGCGTGCGCGATGCGCAGACCGACGGTGAAGTCGCCGGTCGGGGTAATCCCGCCGCGCTGCGCCCACACCGTGACGGCCGCCACGCCAAGCGCCAGCGCGAACAGCGGCACCTTCTCGGCCACCAGCCGCGCGGCCTGCCGGAGTCGGCTACCCGCCCCGCCTCTCGCGGGAAACCGCGCATAGGGCCAGTAGTCGAGCAGCAGCAGCACGCACGGCAGCGTGATGACCATGGGCTTGGCGAGCAGTCCCAGCGCGAACGCGCCCGCCACGAGCAGGTAGTTCACGAGACGCCCGCGCCGCGCGTAGCCGTCGTAGGCCAGCAGCGCCGCCAGAAAGAACAGCGTGCTGAGCACGTCCTTCCGTGAGGCCGCCCACGCCACCGGCTCGACGTGCAGCGGGTGCCAGGCGAACAGCGCCGCCGCCAACGCCGCGGGCCACAGCGTGCCCGTCCACCGCAACAGCACCAGGAACAGCAGCACCACATTGCCGACGTGGAGCACCACGTTCACCAGGTGGTGGTCCGCCGGGTTGAGCCCGAACAGCGTGATGTCCAGCGCATGCGACAGCCACGTCAGCGGCGCCCACAGCCCCCCGCGCACCCCCGTCACCGCCCAGGCCGCCGCCTCCGGCGTGAGCCCCGCCTGCACGTGCGGGTTCTCCGTGATATACGCCGGGTCGTCGTACCGCACGAAATCGTGCGTCACCGTGGGCAAGAACAGCACCAGCGTAACCACACCCAGGGCGACGCCCGCCAGACAGACGCCTCTTGTCGCCAGGTTGCGCTGGGCAACACGCTTGTCTTCAAAGCTGTTTTTCATTTCGCACATCGACTGCCCGCGGTTGGAGCAGCGTCACGCCAGCGCGCAAAGCCGCCACGGGACGGACACAACAGGCAACGCGCCTGCCCTCCAAGCTGCGCAACGCTTGTTGCCACGTTGCCCTTGGCAACACACCTGACTTGGAAGCTGTGCTGCGCGGTGCAACGCAATGCCTCTCTCCGCGCACCCCGTGGCTTCTGTATGAGCCCGATGCCAACGAACAATGGGCGGCTTCCGCGTGCGCGGCTTTTTCATCTCGAACCCGCCGCGGAAGGGTATAGGAAGCGCTGCTTCCGGGGCAAGACCGGCGCAAGGGGCAAACTGGAAAGGAGGGGGATGGTCAGCCAAGGAAAAGACAGAATGCCTGCGGGACCGGCCACACTGGCGAACCGTTCCCGCAGGGAGTATGCACGCTGACAGCTTTGTCTCACTGGCGCATGCCGTGCATCCGCCGCAGCGCCAACAACGACATCAGGGAAACGCCTAACAAGAGCAGGTCACCAAGGTGTTTTTTCAGCACATCGAGCAGAGGCAACGACTTACCACCAGAGAAGCAGCCACAGCCCGAAGCGCCCTCCTGGTACACTGTGACTTCCTTGGGGCTGCCTTCGGCCCCCGAAGCGGAAACAACAATCACGCAGTCTCTCTCGTAGACCGTCGGGTTCGCTTCATACTGAATCGAGACCACATCTTCTTCGTTCCGACAAGTGCCCGAATCGTTGACGATGTAGACCCAGTCGCTGTTGTATTTCTCACGCGCGGACCATTGCAGACTCCCGCCACCTGCGTTTGAAACATAGAAACTCGTCTGCCCGCTTGCCGAATCGACGAACAGGTACGTGCGCGACAGACTCAAGGCCGGACCAATCCCCTCGCCTTCACCCTCGCCTTCACCTTCACCCTCACCCCCGCCTTCACCTACCCTTCGATACTTGAGAGTGTATGTATGCGTCGTCAGTGAGAGCTTATTCGGGTCATTACCGTCATGGTCACACTCGCCACGCAACAGCTCTTGCCCTAATCCCAGCCCTTTTGTTGTGCCCCCAGAATTCATGACCAGCAGTATATGGTCGCCAGTCCGAACAGCCTTGTAGGCGAGGTCGAATTGGTCTTCCTCCCAGTTGTTGTCGCTGATGGCTAAGGTGAGATCATGAAGCACCGTGCCTGTCAACCCACACACATCCTGTAAATCTGCCGCCCAGTAAAGCATGGCAACCACAGTTCCCGAGATACCGGCGCACTGGAAGTTGTACTGCGCTCCGGATGTTAGCCGTACGCGGAAGAAGTCGAACCAATCCGAGTTGGCGAACTTGTGAGGACCATGGCTTCTGACAGACACGCTCGGCTCTGACAGTCGCGTTGCCCCTGCCGGGGTATCGTCCTCGGAATCCCACTGGTCGTCTGTCGGCAGTGTGCCCGCCAAGCTGTACTTCAGCGAATAGGCGCAATCATCGCCGCCATAGTTGCCCACAAGCAAATAGTGGTCACCAGTCCGCCAAGGTGTGGCATAAAGGTCAAACTGCCCGTTCCCACCAGATTCAGCGTCAACGCCAATGTAGCCCAAAGAATCCAGGTGTGCTAGGTCTTCCACCGGACACCCCACAACTGCGAACACTTCACCCGAACCGCCTATTGAGTTGAAGTTGTAACGGGTGTCGGCGTTCAGCCAGAACCTGAAGGAATCAACAGAATCATACTCGTTCATGACATGAGGCCCATGGGACCGAACCGAACCCGTAGGGCTCGGAACTGCGGTGGCGCCCAACAACTCATCGTCCCCGGGGTCCCACGCATCCCCAGGAGTCAGGCATCCCTTGTCGTAGTCACTGAGACCGCTGACCCCACAGCTATTTCTGGCGGCTACTTTGTAACCATGATACTCAGGACATTGTTCTGACGCCGCGTAATCTTTGTATGTCCTTCCCGGCTGCCAACTTCCGATTGGATTGCCGTCGCGGTACACCCGGTACGCCGTCGCCAGATTGGCGGCGTTCCAACTCACAGCCACCCATTCAGAAGACTCACCATCCGAGGCCGACACGCCGGTCGGGGCAGAAGGCGCAGAACAATCGCCCAAGCAGCCCGTATTGGGGGAACTGTATCCACTCTCGCCGCACAAGTTCCTGGCCTTGACCTTGTATGAATGGGTGCTCGGGCATTCACGCCACGCCCCCGTGTCGTCGTAGGTCGTGCCGCTCTGCCAACTGCTGATGGGCGTGTTGTCCCGGTATACGCGGTAGGTTATCCCGGAACCAGAAACGGCATTCCAAGTTACCCTCACCTTGTTCGTATAGGTGCCGTCGGAAGCAGAAACGTTTGTTGGGGCGGAAGGGGCCGAACAGGAGAAGGAGTAGGTTCTCCATGCCGTTCCACTGTCGGTCCAACCTGACTTGAAGGCCTTGGCCTTCACCGTCTTCTGGGTGCCCGGATTACCGCTCAAAGTGAACGCGCCGATGTAAACCGTCGAACTCGATGTCGGCTTTGAACCGTTGGTCGTGTACCGAATCGTCGCCCCCGGGGTCGAGCAACTGAGCGTGATCTGATTAGACGCCTGGCCCGTCGTGGTCGAGGGTGAGATACTTGGCGTCGCTACCACCCTGGTTCCGCACTCGACCGAACCCGAAGATGTCGTCGCGCCCGCCACGTCGTCCACCAGGTTGGACAAGGTCAACGCCGTGTTCGAAGGGCACGATTTGCACTCGAACGTCACCACCGCAAGCTGCCCGGAGCCGGTCACCGCCGTGCCCGAACCCTTGAACCCGCCGACCGTGATGTACCCGGAACCCGCCGTGCCGTTCACAGACGCCCACGACGATGTCGCGGAACCCGCCGCCGTGGACACGTACTCCAGGTTCGATGCGTTGTAGTTCAGCCGAAACCCGAACGCGTCCATGTTCGACGCGCCGCCAACAGTAACCGGGATTGACACCGTGGCCCCACAGTCGCCCGTCCCCGAACCCACGGTAAGAGAGACAGTATTCGGGACCATCTGAGACTCAATGGCATATGACATCAAAGGCGCGCACATCGCCGCCAGCACAATCGTCGCAATCGCATTTACTCGGTTATTCATCGGGCACATCTCCATGAGGCTTCTCCCCCCTTTCACTCCGACACCGGGCAGAAGCCGTCTTCCGCCAACTCCGGCGAACAGGCCTGGTACCCTTCCGCGTTGTAGAACTGGATAAACCGCAGCAATTCGGTCATCGTAATCGTCCAATCAGGTGCATCCGGGGAGTAGTCGCTTGCATGGGGCGCACAGGTCTTGTCCCCGTCCGGACCGGGACCATACCCATCGACCGTATCACCTGGATTTGCAGCGCAGTGGTACCCGCCCGCATTGTACAGTTGGACGACCCGTAGCAACTCGGTCAAACCGATTGCCCCATCGCCTGTAAAATCACCCGAGTGCAGGCGGGATTCCAATTCCCCCGCGCCTTCTTCCTGCCCCATTGGCGCAGCGCCCCCACCGACCACAGTGGCGCCTTCCCAACCATCCGCCAAGTCTGTCAATCTGATGGCCGGGCTTGTTTCCGCCGCGTCCACGCTGCATTCAAAGACCAACAGCAGCAGCGTGCCGACCCCGGTTAACGGTGTGCCCGCGCCGGCCATGCCGCCGACAATCGCCTCGCCCGGGGCCGCCTCTCGCCCGGCAACGAGCATCCAGTCGGCCACAGCCCCACCGGGCAAGGCATGCACGAAATGCAGCTTATCCGCGTCATACCGCACCACCCCGCCAAAACTGTCCAATCCACAAGCCCCTCGAACATAAAGGGGCACTTCCACAGTTTCATCCGTCGGCCACGACGCCGGCCCGACCTCCAGTTCCAGCGCCGCATGCTTTCTCGCAGACTTCGTGCCGCAGTACGGCGAAGCACCGAGATACCGGTTGAAGATACCCTGGGCGTCGCCCGGCGTTATGCTGCCGTTGCCGTTCGGCCACCCCGGACATACATCAGCACACTCCGGTTGCGCGGCCGACGCAACCCCGAGGTAGTGGTCGAACGCCGCCTGCGCATCTCCTGGGGTAACCGCGCCATTCCCATCCACATCACCCGCAAGCGAGCAGTCGACCACAACCGGGGTGATCCTAAAATTCTCATCACTCACGTCGTAGCAGGTTTCGTCATCCAGACACCGTATGCGAATCCGATAGCCGTCGGCCGGCATCTGGTCCTGGGGAATGGTCCACCAGTATGAACCATCATCGGAAGTGGAATTCTCGATGGGCCACACATCCACCCCTCGGACTAGTTCAATACTTACATTGGAGCCACTACAGTTCGCCGAGGTCCAGGTGATCTCATGCGGGCTTCCCGCCTGCCACGATTCATCCCCGTTCGGAGTCCTTACATTAAGCGAACAAACTGGTGGGAAAACGCTGACTCTCCCAAGCTTCCAGTCCCGGTCGCCGTTCGACGTCGGCGTGCGGCTCTTGAACTGGCTTATCGCCGTGCTGTCCGAAGTTGTCAGAGAGTCAAAAACCCACAGATACCAGGTTTGCGTCGAACTCACCGCCTTCGTCGATATCGGCCCGAAGTTGCGGTTTCCATAAAAGCTCCCGTCCGAATCCGCCTCGGGAATGTCATTGAAAAGAACATCGGGCGTGCCGGTCCCGCTTACCCAATTCCCGCTTCCATCGCGAAGGCCAACAACAACCCGGTGTATGGTCGAACCATCGGCATCACGCTGCAAGCGGATATCGAAGCGGCCGCTTACGCCAGCCGGCCCAACTATGGACCAGCTAGAGGGCACAATATCGCTTACCCCGAGTATCCGATCAGCGGTAGTAGTCCTTTCAACGATCCCGGGCAAAATTGTTTGGCTACAGTCGCGGTCCGCCCATCGGCCGGCTGGAAATGCTGCCTCATTATTGAAAAATACAGCGCAATCTTCGCCCCTATCGTCATTTGGCTCGCCACTTTGCCAATTCGTATATGTGACAGAGTCGCCACTGGCCCAACGCCAAGTACCCTCCGACTGAGAATCGGAGAAGCCAATCCAGAGGGAAGTAGTGCCTGTATTAATACCTCCGAATCTGCTCACCAGCCATGAATTCTCGCCTGAATCATTGATGGATACCAGATGCCCGCCATCTGCCTGCGCCTCCGTCTCCGCGTCTGCCCATGTTCCGCAAGCTGTCAGTCGATATTCACTTCCGCCATACTCATACCATCCAGAGCCAGAGTATGAGCATCCGCCCGGTTCTCGTTCGATTATGCCAACGAATTCCGACTGGCTGCAGTCTCGGTCTGCCCATCGACCTGCAGGGAAGGCTGCCGCATTATTGAAGAATACAGCGCAGTCTTCGCCCCTATCGTCATTTGGCTCTCCGCTCTGCCAGTTTGTATATGTCACAGAATCACCGCTAGACCAACGCCAATTGCCTTCAGACTGAGAATCCGTGAAACCAATCCACAGCGAGGTGTCACCCGTGTTGATGCCCGCAAACGTGCTGACCAGCCATGCATTCTCGGACGAATTGTTGATGGAGACGAGATGCCCGCCATCGGCCTGTGCTTCGGCTTCCGCTTCAGCCCAAGAACCGACAGAACTCAGCCGGTATTCATGACCGTTGTATTCGTACCATGTTTGGGCTGACGCGGCCGTGCAAAGCAGTACCGCAAACACCAGACCGATTTGTGACTGCCGATTCATGTTTTCCCCTCCCTTTGTTTTTCTTTGGCGAGTTGTACTCGCCTTGTCACTTGCAGCTTGGATTTCAGGAATACATGCTGGGACTGAACATGGTGCCTACAGCACCGCCATAGCCGTGTTGCTTTGTCCGCTTTCGCCGGCCTTGTTGACGGCGATGACGCGGTATTCCCATTCCTTGCCGCGCGCCTGGCTCTGGAGCGTGGCATCTACATTCAGTCGCCTCCGGGTCTGTTCCGTTCGCCTCGAAGGTTATTTCGACCCAAGAACCCGCCCTCGATTTCACTCACGTTACATTAGACGTCTGTATGCGCGGGTCGCTTGCAGTGCTCGCGATATTTCTTTGCGGGTGGGGTTGGTGCAGGGAATCTGAAAGAACGGGAAATTCGGCCACATATCGGACAAGTTGCTGTGGCGCAGTGTTTTAGGGGCGGCAGCCCGAGTGTAACGGTTTCCTATCTGGTGATATGACCTCACGCAAAGGCGCCAGGTGGTCGGAGGTGCAGGCATATCCGACGGTCCCACATCTGAAGCCGGGATTTGACTCACGCAAAGGCGCGAAGTACACAAAGGGGCCGGATTATGGGGGGCTTGGACATAGCCGCAGGACCGGTTCCATTTGTGCGCCCCGGCGGGCCTGGGCTATTCTCCCCTGGTGGCGGGGGCTTCCGGGCCGTGGACCTATACGGACGGGGGCCTGGCGCCATCGTGAGCATGACGTTCGGAAAGCGGAGAGGGGAGGCTGGCATGCATGCTTTGGACCGGTTCTTCGGCATCAGCGCGGCGGGCTCGACGCCGCGGCGCGAGGTGGTGGGCGGGCTGACGACGTTCGCGACGATGAGCTATATCGTCTTCGTGCAGCCGACGGTGCTGGCGATGGCGGGCATGGATTTCGGCGCGGTGCTGGTGGCGACGTGCCTGTCGGCGGCGTTTGCGTGCCTGGTGATGGGGCTTGTGGCACGGTTCCCCTTCGCGCTGGCGCCGGGCATGGGCGAGAATTTCCTGTTTTCGTTTACCATCGTGCTGGGCATGGGCTTCAGTTGGCAGGGGGGCCTGGCCATAGTGTTCATCTCGGGCGTGCTGTTCCTGCTGCTGTCGCTGTTCCGCACGCGCGAGCGCATTGTGAACGTGCTGCCGGAGACGCTGAAGAACGCCATCGGCCCGGCCATCGGTGTGTTCATCGCCTTTGTGGGGCTGCAATGGGGCGGCATCGTGGTGCTGAACCCGGCCACGATGGTGAGCCTGGGCGATTTCAGCCAGGGACCGCCGCTCATCGCGGCGGCGGGGGTGCTGTTGATTGCGACGCTGCTGGCGCGGGGTTTCCGGTGGGGCATTCTCGCGGGCATCCTGTTCTCCGCGGGGCTGGGCCTGGCCACGGGCGTGCTTCCCTTCGAGTACCGCCCCGCCAACCTCAATTTCGGCAGCTTCTTCCAGCTCAATTTCGCGGAGCTGCTGCCCAGGTGGGACGAGGCGCTGGTGGCCATCCTTGTGCTGTTCTTTCTCGACCTTTTCGACACGGTGGGCACGCTGGTCGGCGTCGGCACGCAGGCGGGGTTCGTGCGCGAGGATGGAAAACTGCCGGGCGCGGGGCGCGCGTTCTTCTCGGACGCGCTGGCCACGTGCGTGGGCGCGCTGTTCGGCACCTCCACCGTGACCACGTACATAGAAAGCGCGACGGGCGTCGCGGCGGGCGCGCGCACCGGGCTGGCGCCGGTGGTCACGGCGGTCTGCTTCGTGTTCGCGCTGCTGCTGGCCCCGGTGATTGCCGTGGTGGGCCACAATGCGGGCCCTGCCTACTATGAGGCGCTGCAGATCCCGAACAGCATGGTCAGCATGTATCCGGCCGTGGCGCCCGCGCTTATCGTGGTCGGCTTTCTGATGCTGGAACCGCTGAAGCGGGTGAAATGGGACGACCTCACCGAGGCCGTGCCCGCCTTCTTCACCATCGCCATGATGGCCTTCAGCTACGGCATCACGGAAGGCATTGCCGCCGGCTGTATCTCTTTCGCCGCCATCAAGTTGACGACCGGCCGCCGGCGCGAGGCGCACCCGCTCATGTACCTCATCGCCCTGGCCTTTGTCGTCCGCTACGTGTTTCTGGTCTGATTCGCCTGTGCACCTTGAAAACCCGGCGGTATATGCCTACACTGTCGGCACAATGCACATTGTTGGTGTGCACAGGTAATCTGAGGCGTGTTCTTCCGCCCCATTGGGCCGTCCCCCCGCCGGCCGCATGGCAGCAGGTCTATATGAATCAACAGGACAGCAAAAAGCGCATCGGCGAGTTGCTCGTTGAGGAACAGCTCATCACGGAAGCGCAGCTCGACGAGGCGTTGCGGCTGCAGACGAAAGAGGGCGGCAAGGTTGTCGAGAACCTCATCTCCCTCAACTACCTCGAACCGCGCGCCTTCCTGAAGTTCCTGTCGCGTCAGCCCGGCGTGGCCAGCATCGAGTTGATGAACTACACCATCCCGCGGGAAATCATTGAACTCGTTCCGGCGGATTTCGCGCTCAAGCACGAACTGGTGCCCCTGGACAAGATGGGCCGATACCTGACCGTGGGGATGGCGTGCCCACTGGACGCGCGCACGGTCGGCGAACTCGAGGAGATGACCGGTTTGCGGGTCCGGCCGTTGCTGGTGTCGATGAACGACACCCATGCCGCCCTCAACCGCTATTACGCGCCGAAGGAGAAGATGGTCTTCACAATGGAAGACCAGGCGACCGCGCCAAACAGGCCGCCGGCACAGGCGGGCCGGGCCGGCATGGTCCCCGTGGCCGAGGAACCCGACGTGGAGACGCCCGCGGCAGCCCCGCAGAAACCGGCAACGCAATCCGCACGCGAACACGCGCCGGCACCCATCGCGCCGCCCGAACCGGACTCCGCGGAACTGCCAAGCGCAAGACCTGAAGCGAAGGAATCCCCCGCNNGCCGCCGGCCGGGGCGCCTGAGGCAGCGCCGCCCGGCCCCATCCCGGCGGGTCCGGTTCAGGAAGAAGCGCCCGAAGCGGCCCGACCGTCTCCGGCAACGCAACCGGCCTCCGACGGGGATGAGCTGGATATGCCGGCACCGGAGGGGCCCGTCGCGGAACCCACCCTGGAAAAAGTGGCAAGCGCGCTTACTTTCGAGGGGGTTATCCGTCTTGTGCGCGAGATTACGGCGCTGCCGGCGCTGCCGGAGACCGTGCAACGGGTGCGCGCCGTGATGGAAGACGAGGAGACCACGACCGCCGAGGTGGCCGCCATCCTGACACGCGACCCGGCCATGTCCGCCAAGGTCATCAGCCTGGCCAACTCGCCGGCCTACGGCTTCGCGCACAAAGTGGACAGCATCGAGCGCGCGGCCAGCCTGCTCGGTCTGCGCGAGGTGTACAGCGTCGTGCTTTCCGCGGCCGTGGTTGACTATTTCCAGCACTCCCGCCACTTCGACTACCGGTTGTTCTGGCAGCAGAGCACCCGGTGCGGTATAGCCGCCAAAATAATCGGGCACGTGTGTCAGGTGAAGAATCCCGGCACGCTGTTCGCCGCCGGGCTGCTCCACGACCTCGGACGCGCCGTGTTCGCCGAGGTCATGCCCGAGCGCTACCGGGACATCGACCAGGGGGCGGACAATGATGAACTGATCCGCCGCGAAAACGCGGCATTCGGCATAGCCCACCCCGAAGTGGGCTACGTGCTGGCGACCAGCTGGCAATTGCCGGTCGAAATCGCCGANNCGATTTCCGGCTGGCGCAACGCGTGCCCCGGTTTGTGGCCACCGTGGCCCTGGGCGCCGTCCTCGCCGAGAGCTACGGCAGGGTCAACAAAGAGAATGCGGCCGCCTTCGCCGGGCGCTGCCGCAGTCTGCTGCAAGCACTCGAACTGAGCGACAAACAGTTCGTGCAGATACTGGGACAGGCGACGAAAGCCATCAAGGAAAGCCAACAGTAAGGCACAGATTAAGGAGCAGCCAATGAGAACCGCAATTGTCGCAACCCTGCTTTGTCTTGCGGTGACCGCCACCGCGAGCGCGCAGACACGCATCCTCTACCTCACCAAGTCCGCCGGGTTCGAGCACGGTGAAATCAAGCGGCCCAGTCCCGACGAACTCAGCCACTCGGAAAAGGTGCTGACCGAGCTCGCCGGCGAAATGGGCGCGGAAATCGTGTGCACCAAAGACGCCAGCCTCATCAACGCCGACAACCTCGCCAACTACGACGTGGTGATCTTCTATACCACCGGCGACCTGACCCAGCCGGGCACCGACGGCACCACGCCCATGGGCGAGAACGGCCTGCAGGAACTGCTCGCCTGGATCAAGGCGGGCGGCGGGTTCATCGGCTATCACTCCGCCAACGACACCTTCCACAGCCAGGGCGACCAGGTCTCCGACTACGTCGAGATGATTGGCGGCGAATTCGAGACCCACGGCATGCAGTTCAAGGGCACCCTGCGCGTGGTCAACCCCGACCACCCGATTATGCAGGGCATCC
>NPIG01001272.1_pt1 | contig 13930 bp, 11 predicted proteins | sample 8637441 | NCBI WGS metagenome assembly NPIG01 (sample SAMN07420675, study PRJNA396082) | bioreactor metagenome | isolation source: sample BR6 brine-fed electro-methanogenic bioreactor BR | place: Japan: Kochi | collected 2016-06-14 | reverse complement strand
GCGCGCCTCGTCGACGATGATCCCGGCGTAGATGTTGAGCTGGTCGCCGACCGGCGCCGGCCCGGTGAACAGGCGTTCGTTGATCGCGTTCTTGCGCTTGATCGCGAACACCGGCACGCGCTCGAAGCCAAGCTTCTCGTACAGCGCGATGGCCTGTTCGTTGTCGTGCATCACCGACAGGTCCATGAACGCGCGTTCGCGCTGCTTGAACTCGGTGGCGAGCGCGCACACCAGCGCCTGGCCGATGCCGGGCAGGGTGGCGTCCGGGTCCACGGCCAGGCACCACAGGCTCGAACCGCGTTCCGGATCGCCGAAGGCGTGCACGTGATCCACGCCGGTGACGGTGCCGACGATCGCGCCGGAGGCTTCGTCCTCGGCGACCAGATAGGTGATGTTCGGCGATTCGCGGTGCGTCCACAGAAAGCCCGGATCGGCCGAGACCATGTGGCGCGCGAGGTAGATGCGGTTGATCGCCTCGGCGTCCTCGATCGTCTGCAGCCGGCGGATGCGATAACCGGCGGCTGCCGTCTCCGGCGGATCGAAGCGGTCCAGCGCCAGGCGGAAGGTATGCGAAGGGTCGAGGAACAACTGCTGTGGGCACTGCGCCAGGATCACGTGCGGATCGCGCACATAGATCGCGATGTTGCGGGCGCCGGAACGCTCTGCCTGCACCGCTTCGGCGACTTTCTGCGGGTCGAGAAAGGTATGCGCGAGGATCAGCTTGCCCCAGCCGCATTCGAGTTCCACGTCCTGGCGATTGGGCTGTTGCCGCTCCTCGAACGCCGTCCGGTGCTGCGCCAGCGTCATCGGGCCGTCGACGGACGAAGGGTTCACCGACGCGATGTTGCGTGCGTCCCTGGTGTCTTTACGGGTCATGGCAACCTCCTAGCTCAGGTGCGCCTGCAGCCAGCCTTCCAGTGCCGCCAGCTGCCACAGCTTCGAGCCGCGCAACGGGGTGATGTGCGCGTCAGGTGCGGCGTACAGCATCTCGAGATACTCGCGCCGGAACAGACCGCGTTCGCGCGCGGCGGGTGCTTCGAGCAGGCCGCGGGCGTATTCGAGGAAATCGCCCTGCAGATACTTCAGCGCAGGGACCGGGAAATAGCCCTTGGGGCGATCGATGACCGTGGCCGGAATGACGAGGCGCGCCGCTTCCTTGAGCACGTACTTGCCGCCGAACTCCGGATGATGCGGGGCCACCTTGTGTTCGCCCGGCATGCGGGCGGCCAGTTCGACCAGTTCGTGGTCGAGGAATGGCACGCGTGCCTCGAGGCCCCAGGCCATCGTCATGTTGTCGACGCGCTTGACCGGATCGTCGACCAGCATGATCGTGGTATCCATGCGCAGGGCCTTGTCGATGCCGAGCTCGGCCCCGGCCTGGGCGAAATGGTTTTCGACGAACTCACGGCTGTAGTTGCCGTTGACGAAACGGGGATGAACGGCCTTCGCGAACTCGTCGTGCTCGCGGTCGAAGAAGACCTTGGCATAGTCGCCGGCCGGATCGTTGCTGCCCTGCAGCGGCGGATACCAGTGGTATCCGGCGAAGACCTCGTCGGCGCCCTGGCCGCTCTGGACCACGGTGACGTGTTTGGAGACCTCGCGCGACAGAAGGTAGAAGCCGATGGCGTCGTGGCTGACCATGGGTTCGTTCATCGCCTGGATGCAGCGGGGGAGGTTCTCCAGCAGCTCGGCGGAGTCGACACGGATCTGGTGGTGATCCGTTTCGAAATGCTTGGCGATGATATCGGAGTAGACGAACTCGTCGCCTTTCTCCTCGTCGACGCTTTCGAAACCGACGGAGAAGGTGTTCAGCCCGGTCTGCCCCGCCTCGGCGAGCAACCCGACGATGAGGCTGGAATCGAGGCCGCCCGACAGCAGAGCGCCGACCGGCACGTCGGCGACAAGCCGGCGTTCGACGGCCTTTCGCAAGTTCCCCAGCACCTCGTCCTGCCAGTCTGCATCGCTGCGGGTCAGGTCTTCTGCATTGGGCTCGAAGCGCAGGGACCAGTAGCAGGTTTCGGTCTTCTCTCCCCGCGCCGACAGCGAAACGGTGGTTGCCGGCGGTACCTTTCTGATCCCCTTCACGATGGTGTAAGGGGCGGGGACGACCGCATGGAAGGTCATGTAGTGGTGAAGCGCGACGGGATCGATATTGGTGTCCACGTCGCCGGCGGCGAGAAGGGCCGGTAGCGAAGAGGCGAAACGGAACCTGCCCGGCGTGGCCACGCAATAGAGCGGCTTGATGCCCAGCCGGTCCCGGGCCAGGAAGACCCGCCCGGTGTCCCGCTCCAGGATGGCCAAGGCGAACATGCCGTTGAAGCGCTCGACGCAGGCATCGCCCCAGGCATGATAGGCCTTGAGGATGACCTCGGTATCGCCGGTCGAGAAGAACCGGTAGCCCCTGGTCTCCAGTTCGCGGCGCAGTTCCGGATAGTTGTAGATGGCGCCGTTGAATACGATGGTCAGGCCGAGTGTGCTGTCGGTCATCGGCTGTTGTGCCTGCTCGCTGACGTCGATGATCTTGAGTCGCCGGTGGCCGAAGGCCACCCGTCCCTGGGCCATGACACCGGACGCATCCGGACCCCGCGACACCATGGTCTGGGTCATTTTCTCGACGGCCGAAATGGAAGCTGTGCTTCCGTCGAAGGTGATTTCTCCGCAGATTCCACACATTGGGTACGAGTTTTCTCCCGCTCTTTCCTTGTGAAGAGCAATTGGAGGTATGTTTTGTTCGCTGAGTGTTCCGGGAGAAGGTGTACGTGTAAGGGTCGGGGGACGCATTAACCTATGTTAAGGTGCCGCCCATGGCGCAAAACCTTCCCAAGTCCGGTTCAGGTGCTCCCGAGGCGGCTCTCGACAGCATCTTGGCCAGGAAGCTGAGCATTTCCGTTCCGCTTTCGAAAATAGAAAAAGCGGCCCTGGCGGCCGTGCAAAGCGAGCCGCAGACCGTTACCGCCGGCGAGGACCTGCTTGTCGACGGCAAGAGGTCGCACGTCGCCTTTGTCTTCAGGGCAGGATGGGCCGTGCGCTACAAGCTGCTTCCCGATGGCCGCCGTCAGATTCTGAACTTCGTCCTGCCCGGCGATATCGTAGGCTTTCGTGAATACCTTTTCGAGGTCACGGCGCATTCGGTCGGCGCCCTGACCGATCTCGAGGTCAGCACCATAAACCCGGCGACGCTGACCAAGCTTTTTTATGAATATCCGAAACTGGCCCTCGCACTGGCTCTGTCGGCTTCCCGCGAGGCGGCCATACTGGAAGAACAGGTCGTTCGGATCGGACGGCGCAATGCCTACGAGCGGATGGCCCACCTGTTTCTCGAACTGATGCAGCGCCTCGGCATGGTGGGGCAGGCGAACCAGGGCACCTTCGAACTTCCGGTGACCCAGGAGGTCCTCTCCGACGCGCTGGGCCTGAGTATCGTCCACGTGAATCGCACATTGAGGAAGTTCCGGCGCGAGAAACTGCTCGAACTCGCCAACGGTCGGATCGTCCTCAAGGACCGTGACGCCCTCATCCGGATCGCCGATTTCGAGAGCCGCTACCTCCATCAGAAGAAGCTGGAAGACAATCCGGCGGATCCTCTTTTCCCCGGCAAGTGAGGCCCTTGGCCGCTAGAAAATTCCCGGCCGCGAGGTCCGCGTGTCGATCAGTTCCACCGCATCCACTGAGACGTTGAGTTCGGCTATCCGGTCCCGGGGCAGGTCGGGCAGCTGTTGGACCACGGTCAGGAAACGTTCCTGCTCGGCCCCGGACACGATCCCCTGGGCGAGGGTGCGGAACTTGCGGATGTAGTCGTCCCGGGCGAAGGGCCGGGCGCCGAAGCTGTGGGCATTGGCGACCGCCAGGCTTTCGTCCAGCACTTCGCCGGCTGACAGCCGAACCGTTACGCGCCCGCCGAAGGCCTTTTCGCGGTGATCGGCGCTGTGGTAGCGCCGCGTCCATTCCGGGTCTTCGACGGTGCGGATCTTGTGCCACAGGCGCACCGTATCGGGGCGGTTCGCCCGTTCCGGCTGGTAGCTGTCGACGTGATGCCAGCGTCGGTCCTGCAGGGCGACCGCGAAGATGTACATGATGGAATGGTCGAGGGTTTCGCGGCTGGCCGTCGGGTCCATCTTCTGCGGGTCGTTGGCGCCGGTGCCGATGACGTTGTGGGTGTGGTGGCTGGTGTGGATGACGACTTCCTCGACCTGGTCCCAGTCGCCGCCGGTCTTTCTCTCGATCGCTTCGCCCAGGGTGAAGGCGAGGTCGATCAACGCCTGCGCCTGGTACTCGGCCGAGTGCTCCTTGGTATAGCTGAGCAGGATCGCCTGCTTCGGCTCCCCCGGTTCCGGCAGCGGCACGTGATACTCGGCATCGGGGCCGTCGAGCAGCCAGGCGATGAACCCATCCTCGCCCTCATAGATCGGCGTCGGCGAGGTTTCTCCGCGCATGGCGCGGTCGACCGCCTCGATGGCCGTTTTTCCGGCCTGGGACGGGGCGAAGGCCTTCCAGCTCGATATCTCGCCCTTGCGAGATTGCCGCGTCGGCGTGTTGACGTGAAGGGCCTGCTGGATTGCCTGGTAGATGACCTCGGTCGGCAGATTAAGGGCGGTGCCGATCCCGGCCGCCATCGAGGGACCGAGATGGGCCGGCTGGTCGATCTTGTGCTTGTGGATGCAGATGGCGCGGACGAGGTTGATCTGGATTTCGTAGGCTGTGACGATCCCACGGACAAGATCGGCGCCGGTGCGGGCGCATTGCTGGGCGACCGCCAGGATCGGCGGGATGTTGTCGCCGGGGTGGGAATAGTCGGCAGCCAGGAAGGTGTCGTGGAAATCCAGTTCACGGACCGCCGTGCCGTTGGCCCAGGCCGCCCATTCGGCCGAGAAGCGTTGGCCCATGGGCAGGCCGAAGACGGTAGCACCGCCGTTTCGTGGGCTCCCCATGGCCTGGGCCCGCGCCGAGACGACCGGCGAGCGATTGATGGCGGCGATGGCGACCGCGGCATTGTCGATGATCCGGTTGACGACCATGTCGGTGGTCTCGGTCGAGATGGGGACCGGATCGGCCGCTACCGAGGCGATCTTCCAGGCAAATTGCTCCTCCCGGGGAAGGCGGTCCTTCTCGGGATGAACGCGGACGGAATGTGTTTTCACGGTATTCTATGCCTTTCTTGCGCCGCCGGAGCGGGGACGGAGGGCCCGGACGATGAACGGCAGTGTCAGGCTAAGGAACACCAGGATGCACAGGTCGACGGCCAGCTTGCTGCCGTAGAGGATGCTCCAGTCGCCGCTGCTCAGGTTCAGGGCGCGACGCAGGTTGACCTCCATGTGGTCGCCCAGCAGGACCCCCAGGATGACGGGCACAAGAGGGATATCGACCTTGCGCAGCAGATAGCCGAACACGCCGACGCCGATCATCATGAAGATGTCGAAGACGCTGTGGCTGATGGCGTAGATGCCGAGGAAGCAGATCAGCGTCACGGTCGGCATCAGGACAAAGGTCGGCACCGTCAGCAGCCGGACGAAGATGTTGACCAGCGGTAGGTTGAGCACGAGCAGCACGATGTTGGCGAGATAGAGCGACGCGATCAGGCCCCACGCCACCTCCGGGCGCTGCGTGAACAGCAACGGGCCCGGTGTGATGTTGAGCGAGATCAGCAGCGCCAGCAGCACCGCCGTGGTGCCGCTGCCGGGCACGCCCAGAGCCATCATCGGCACCAGGGCGCCGCCGGCGGCGGCGTTGTTCCCGGCCTCCGGCGCGGCGAGGCCGCGCGGATCGCCCTTGCCGAAGGTGCCGCGGTCGGAATAGCGCTTCTCGAGGGTGTAGGACGCGAAGCTGCCGAGCGAAGCGCCGGCACCCGGCAGGACGCCGCAGATGAATCCGAGCACCGAGCCGCGCAACATGGCTCCGGCGCAGAACCACAGTTCCTTGAACGTCGCGTAGGTCCGCTCGACTTTGTATTTCACCTGCTCGCCGATCTTCGCGGATTCGAGGAAAACCAGGATCTCGCTGATCGCGAACAGGCCGACGATGGCGATGATCGGGTCGAGCCCCTCGAACAACTTCATCTGGCCGAAGGTGTAGCGCGGGATGTTGGTGGAATGATCGAGGCCGATGGTGGCCAGCATCAATCCCAGGGCGGAAGCGATGAAGGTCTTGGCGACGTTCTTGCCGGTCAGCGTTCCGATCAGCGAGAAGGCGAGGACGAACAGTAGGAAGTATTCGGCGGGGCCGAACAGCAATGCCAGTTCGACCAGCAGCGGCGCCAGGAAGGTCAGGCCGATGGTCGCCAGGGTCGCGCCGACGAACGAACTGACCGCCGAAAGGGCGAGGGCGGCGCCGGCTTGTCCCTGGCGTGCCATGGGATTGCCTTCCAGCAGTGTCATCACCGCCGGTTCGTCGCCGGGAATGTTGAGCATGATCGACGAGATGCGCCCGCCGTACATGGCCCCGTAATAGACGGCGGCCAGCAGGATAAGGGCGGATTCAGGGGGCAGGCCCAGGGTGAAGGCCAGCGGCACCAGAATGGCGACGCCGTTGGCCGGGCCGAGCCCGGGCAGCGCGCCGACCAGGGTCCCCGCGAAGGCACCGAAGGCGGCGAGGGCAAGATTCAAAGGCGACAGCGCGACATCGAATCCCTGTGCAAATCCACTGAGGAATTCCATGGTCAGCCTCCGAAGATCTCGCCGGCCGGCAGCGGCAGGCCGAGAAAATCATTGAAAAGGAAATAAAGAAAGACGCTGGCCCCGATACCGGTACCGATCACGTAGCGGCGGTTCGCTCCCATCAGGTAGGAGAGGAAGCCGACCAGTAGGATCGAACTGATGACGAAGCCGATGAATTCCATGATCGCGCCGTAGACGATCAGGGCGCCGAGAGCCATTCCCTGGCGGCGTAGGGATTTTGCCGGCGGCCACTTAGGTTCCGGATCCGGGCGGAACAGCAGATAGAAGCTGAACAGGCCCAGGAAGGTCGCCAGCATGACCGGAAAGGCGTTGGGGCCCAACGGGTCGGTGATGAAGGTGCTTTCGAAACGATAGCCCGCAACGCCGTAGGCGATCGCCAAAAGGAGCAGGAGTAGGCCGGTGATACGGTCGGTCACGACACCCCCCATGAAACGTGGTTCGAGCCGGATCCAATTCTAACCCGGAAAGGGAGACCGGCGGACGAAAACCCGCCGGCCTCCTAACCGGGTCGGGAACTGGCTGCTACTTGAGTAGGCCGACTTCCCGGGACAGCTCCTGGATATCGGCGATGTTCTTGCGCACGAAGTCATCGAAATCGGCGCCGCCGTTGTAGAAGGGAGCCAGGCCGTTGGCTTCCATGGCCTTCTTCCATTCTTCGGACTCGTAGAGCTTGGCCATGATGTCGCCCCAGGTCTTGTGGACGTCGTCCGACACGCCCTTGGGGATGTAGAAGCCGCGCCAGTTGGCACCGATGGCGTCGTAACCCTGCTCCTTGGCGGTTGCGATGTCGGGATCGGTGGGCAGGCGTTCCGGCGACAGCACGGCGACGGCTCGTACCTTGCCGGCTGCGAGCTGGCCCTTGACCTCGGAGATGTCGCCGGTCATCGCCTGGATGTGACCGCCCAGCAATTGGGTCAGGGCGTCGCCGCCGCTGTTGAACGACACGTACTTGACCGACTTGGCGTCCTTGATGCCGGCCGTTTTGGCGAGGATCAGGACCTTCAGATGGTCCCAGCCGCCGACGGCACTGCCGCCGCCGAACGCGACCTTGGCGGGATCGGCCTTCACGGCCTCCATCAGGTCCTTGAGGGTCTTGTAGGGGCCGTCGGCCTGGACGGCGATGACGCCGAAGTCGGCGCCGAGCGAGGCGACCCAGCGGACTTGGTCGGCCGTCATGCCGGCGAACTGGTTGGTTGCCAGACGGCTCGTCGTCGCCGTGCTGGCGGCGATCAGAAGGTTGGCGTCGTCGTTGCGTTTGCCGACGGTATAGCCGAAGGCGACGCCGCCGCCACCGCCGGGCATGTTGGTAACCTTGACCGGTTCCGGAACCAGCTTGAGGTCATAGAGGATTTTGCCGACCGAGCGGCAGGTGAAATCCCATCCGCCACCGGGGTTTGCCGGTGCGACGCATTCCACGTTGCTGGGCTCGAAGGCGACGGCCGATCCGGCAATCGCCAGGGCACCGACAAAGGTTGCAAGAGACAATACGGGTGTCTTCATGGTGTGTGTGCTCCCTGTCTTATGAAATCCGGTTGAGTGTTCGCGTTCTTTATTTGTGGTCGGCGAACTTCATGCGAAGATATTTACCAAATCAACCTGTCAGGAACCTGTCATTGCCCTGACCAATAGTTATTTGGGTCTTCGGCAACTCAATTTCCTGGGGAAAGGGGGGCATGAGAATCCTGGTCGTCGAAGACGCGGTGGATCTGGCGGAAGCCATCATCCGTCGGTTCCAACGTGCGGGGCACGCTCTGGACCACGCCGTCAGCGGCGAGGAGGCGGAGGAATTTCTCCGCCTGCAAAGCTACGACCTGGTCATTCTCGACATCAATCTTCCCGGCAAGAACGGATTCGCCGTGCTGAAGGGACTCCGCGCCGAGGAGAACGCGACTCCGGTGCTGGTCCTGACGGCGCGCTCCGAGATCGACGACCGGGTATCGGCCCTCGACGTCGGCGCCGACGATTATCTGGTCAAACCCTTCGACTTCCGCGAACTCGAAGCCCGGGCGCGGGCCCTGCTGCGGCGCAAGCAGGGCTATTCGTCGAGCCAGACCGTTCACGGCAACACCGTTTTCGATCGTTCGAAGGGAATGGTGACGGTGAACGGGCGGACCATCATGCTGCCCAACCGCGAGTTCCGGATTCTGGAGATGTTCCTCGGCAGTATCGACAGAATCCTGACCAAGGAGGAGATCGTCGAGCAGATGTATGGTTTCGACGACGCCCCCGGCCCCAACGCCATCGAGCTGTACGTGGGCCGGCTGCGCAAGAAACTCGCCGGGTCTTCCGTTTCGATCCGCACGGTGCGTGGACTGGGGTATGTGGCCGAACTGGGAGATTAAGTCCGACTATTCCCTGCGCCGGCGGCTGATGATCATCATCCTCTCGGTCTTTCTGGTGGCGACGATCATGCTGTTCTTCGCCGCCCGGCAATACGGCCTGCGCGCCGCCGACGAGGCCTACGACCGCATCCTCACCGCTTCCGCCCTGGCCATCGCCGATCAGGTCTACGCCAGCGAGGGCGAGTTGATGGTCGACCTGCCGTATTCGTCGCTGGAGATCCTGTCGCTGGCCCGCCGCGATCGGGCCTTCTACCGGGTGCTGTCGCCCAACGGCGAAACCCTGACCGGGTACGAAGACCTTCCGCTGCCGGATTCCACGGTGACGTCGACGGAACCCTACTTTTTCGACGCCCCCTATCTCGGCGAGACCATACGCTTCGTCGTCCTCGGCCGTTTCCTGGCCGAACCGCGCATTCAGGGCTGGGCGGTTGTCCAGGTCGGACAGTCGCGCATCGAACGCGGCGATCTGGCCCGCGAGATTACCTTCGGCGCTCTCACGCCCCTTCTTCTGTTCATGGTACTGGCGCTGGCGTTCAGCTGGTGGGGAGTGAACCTGGCGCTGAAGCCGCTGGTCTCCATCGAGAAGGACCTGGCCGAGCGCTCGCCCACCGATCTCAAGCCCCTGGGCATGTCGGTGCCGCGCGAGGTACGGCCCTTCGTCATCGCCATCAACCACTTCCTCGAACGCCTGTCGGTCAGCTTCGACCACATGCAGACCTTCATCGCCAACGCCGCGCATCAGATCCGCACGCCTCTGGCCAGCCTGCGCGCCCAGATCGACCTGGCCTCCGAGGAAAAGGACCCGAAAGCGCTCAGGGACCTGCTGGCCAAGGCGCGCGACAACGCCACGGTGACCAGCCGCCTGACCAGCCAGCTGCTCAGCCATGCCATGGTTGTGCACCGGGCGGACGTGGTTCCGTTTCAGGACGTCGATCTCAGGGACGTCCTGGCCAGAGTCCTGACGGAGGCCGAGTATTCGGCCGAGAGCAAGGGGATGGAATTTCGCATCGACGACACCGGTGATGAGTTGACGGTGCCGGGTGACCGTGTCGCCTTGCGCGAAGCCCTGCGCAACCTGGTGGAGAACGCCGTCAAATACGGCGCCCGCGATACCGCGGTCGACATTTCCGTGCGCCGGAACCTCGGCGAGGGATCGGTCATAGTCGAAATCGCCGATCGCGGGCCGGGTATTCCCGACGATCAGAAGGTGAATGCCTTCGACCGGTTCAGGAGGGCGGGGCTGGGCGATCGCGGCGGCGAGGGGACGGGACTGGGTCTGGCCATCGTGCGCGCCGTCGTTGCAACCCATGGCGACATCGAACTTCTCGACAGGCCGGGGGGCGGTCTGGTCGCTCGCCTCGTTGTCCGGACAGCCGAGGAGGCGGCGACATGAGGCGGATCGCGGCAATCTTTTTGGCGGCCTTTATGCTGCTAGGAATGCGGGCTCCGGCGGATGCCGAAGCTATCGAGACCCGCTTCCCGGCTAAGGCCGAGGAAACCGGCCGGCTGGTGCTGTTCAGCACCACCGATATGGTGGCCATGCGTCCGATCATAGAGCGCTATCAGGAGGCACATCCGGGCAACGCCGTCGAGTATTTCGAGGTCCTGACCGCCGAACTCTACGACCTGATCCGACGCGGGCAGCCGTTGAACGGCCGGCACCCCGATGTTGTCATCAGCACCGCCATGGACATGCAGTTCAAGCTGGTCAACGACGGCTTCGCCCTTCGTTACGAGTCGCCGGAAACGTCGCGGATCCCGGAATGGGCCAACTGGCGGAACGAACTGTTCGGTTTCACCTTCGAGCCGGCCGTGATCGTCTACAACCCGAAGATCCTGCCGCCCGGGGACGTGCCTGCCACCCGCTTCGATCTGGTCCAGTTGCTGCGCGAGAAGGCCGGCGTCTACCGCGGCCGCATCGCGTCCTACGACATCTCGAAAAGCGGCGCGGGGTATCTGTTCGCCACCCAGGATGCACTGCAGGCCCATACCTATGGCCGCCTGCTGGAAAGCTTCGGGCGCAACGCCATTTACCTCGCCAACACCACCGGCGAGGTCCTGGACGCCATCGAGAGCGGACAACTGCTTATCGGCTACAACTTGCTGGGGTCGTATACGCGGTTGCGCATCGTCCGGGGGGCGTCGCTGGCCATGGTATTGCCGTCGGACTACACGTTGGTGATGTCGCGGGTCGCATTCATCCATCGCGATGCCGGGAACGCGAAGGAGGCACGCTCGTTCATCGACTACCTTCTGTCGCGCCGGGGGCAGGAGGTCCTGGCCCGGGAATCCCACCTCTATGCCATCCATCCGGAGCTTACGGGACCGGCAACCGCGGCCGAGTTGCGGGACGCAGCGAGCGGACCCTTGCGACCGATCCGCCTCGGGACCGGGCTTCTGGTCTATCTTGACACCCTCAAGCGCCGCCGGTTTCTTCTCGACTGGAGCAACACCATCGGGACCGGTCAGACACAAGAACGGTGACCAGCGCATTCCGCGCTCTCACACCGAAAGGAGAATTCCATGACGTGGCTGGAACGTGACGACGTCGCTTCGACCCCCGCCGGAGAACGCTTTGCGCGGCTCCTGACCCGCCCGGGCATCCTGCGCATACCGGGGGCGCACAACGCCCTGGCCGGGCTGCTGGCCAAGGACGCGGGGTTCGAGGCCCTCTACGTGTCCGGCGGAGCGGTCAGCGCTAGTCTTGGATTGCCGGATCTCGGCGTGCTGACCCTCGAGGAACTCTGCGTGATCACCCGGGCCATCGCCCGGGTAACCGGTCTGCCCCTGCTCGTCGATGGCGATACCGGCTACGGCGAGGCCCTGAACGCCATGCGGGTGGTGCGCGAGCTCGAGGCGGCCGGGGCGGCGGCAGTCCAGCTCGAGGATCAGATGCTTCCGAAGAAGTGCGGGCACCTGAACGACAAGTCGCTGGTTTCAGCCGAGCAGATGGCAGCCAAGGTGGCGGCGGCAGCTCGGGCGCGTACCCATCTGCGGATCGTCGCCCGAACCGATGCTTACGCGTCCGAAGGCCTCGAAGGTCTGGTCCGGCGGGCCAAGTTGTATGTGGAGGCGGGGGCTGACGCCATCTTCCCGGAAGCTCTGACGTCGCGCGAGGCCTACGCGGAGGCGGCCGGCCGGCTCGATTGTCCGCTGCTCGCCAACATGACGGAGTTCGGGCGGTCACCGTTGCTGACCGCCAAGGACCTGGAGGGACTGGGCTACAAGATGGTGATCTGGCCGGTCTCGTCGCTGCGCATTGCGGCCAAGGCGATGGAGGCGTTCTATGCCGAGTTGGCTAGGGACGATACCTCCGAACCACAGCTTGAGAAGATGCTGACCCGTAAGCGGCTCTACGAGGTCATCCGCTACGGCGATTACGAGGCGCTCGACGGCGCCATCGTCAGAAGCATCGCGCCATAGGGCAAGGGGCTCACCAGTAGGACAGCGCGTCGGCGAACATGGCGCGCAGTTCGTCCTTGGTTACCTCCTTGGCCGCGTTGTCGATGACCCGGCGTTGCGGCCAGCCCTTCTCCGTCAACGCGTCGATATCGTCCGCCGTGTAGCCGACACCGGAAAGGCCGTTCGGTGCGCCGATCGCCCGCATGATGTCGACGACCCCCGCCGCGAGGATCTCGCCCGGCTGCCGGTTGTCGCCCTCGGTGTCCACGCCGAGTGCCTGGGCCGCGCGCAGGTGGCGACCGGGATGGGTCGGGCCCATGTGCCGGAAGACGGCGGGCGAGTTGACGATCACCGCAAAGCCGTGCGGCACCAGCGCATGGTCGCGCGGCCAGCCCTCGGCGTAGTAGTCCTTCACCAGTCCGGATACCGCGTAGGACATGCCGTGCGGCAGATTGCACCCCGCCGTTCCGAAGCCGATCCCGGCCAGCAGTCCGGCGAAGGAGAGCTGTTCGCGGGCCACGAAATCGTCGGGATCGCGCACGGCCCGGACCAGGTTTTCGCCGATCAGCCGGATGGCCTCGAGGCAGTTGAGGTCGCTGTACGGATTGGCGCCCTGGATGACCGGCCTCTGCGTCGGATCATCGGGCGCCGGCCGGCGGGTGAACGGCCGTGCGGTATAGGATTCCACGGCATGGCTGAACACATCCATGCCGTTGGCCGCGACCACCGGGCCCGGCAGGGACCGCAGCGCTTCCGGATCGACGATCCCGAGGCTCGGCTTTATGGCCCGGTTCGAGATGCCGGCCTTGGTTCCCAGGTCGAGGAAGTTGAAGATGGCGACGTTCGTGCATTCGCTGGCCGTCCCGAAGGTCGTCGGGCAGGCGATGTGCGGCTTGAGCGGTCCCGGCGCCGGCAGCGCCTTGCCCAATGGTTTGTTCACGTAGTCCAGGAAATCGGCCGGCGGATAGCTGGCATACAGGCTGACCGCCTTGCAGGTATCCATCACCGAACCGCCGCCGACACTGACGAAGCCGTCGAAATCGCCTTCATTTGCGAAATCGACGGCGGCGCGCAGGGACCGATCGGTCGGCTCGATCTCGACCCCGTCGAAAATGGAAACCGAGATGCCGGCATCGCGCAGGGATTTCTCGGCCGTCGCAACCGGGGGCAGTTTGGCGATGCGCGGATCGGTCACCAGACACACCCGGCTCATGTCGAGGGCTTTGGCGTGCGCACCGACCTCGGCAAGCGCACCGGCTCCGAATATTTCCTTGTTTCCCTCCAGAACGAACGCGTATTCGCCTTTTTCGGCGGGCATGAAATAGTCGGATACGGTCATGTCTCCTGGTCCTTATTGTCTGCCGCCGCTTTTTCCTGGGCGTTTTTTAGTTTCTTGGAGAAACCGTTGCCAGTCCCCATCCCTTTCTTATAAGGGGGCCCGAGGAGGAAGTCGCAACTGCCCCCTCCTCGGGCTGGGAGGGTGGAATCAAAATGTTTCCGTCTGATAGAAGTCGC
>NPIG01000442.1_pt1 | contig 13966 bp, 14 predicted proteins | sample 8637441 | NCBI WGS metagenome assembly NPIG01 (sample SAMN07420675, study PRJNA396082) | bioreactor metagenome | isolation source: sample BR6 brine-fed electro-methanogenic bioreactor BR | place: Japan: Kochi | collected 2016-06-14 | reverse complement strand
AGCGCCGCCGGGCAGCGCCCGACCGCCCCCTGGGCGGGCGCTCCGGCAACGGATGCGCATAGAACCGGCGTTCGATGTTCCGTCGGCCATAAAGTGACGCTCTCACAGGTCGGCAGCGCCCGCCCGCGGTCCGGCGCTGCCCTCTGTTGTTCTTACTGGTTCTGCGCCGCCAGGTATCCGATCCCGGCGGCGACGATCAGCCCCAGCACCACCGCGATCGCGATCTTGATCGCCGACCAGGGCCGCTCACCCTGTACCCGGCCGGTGCGGCCGTTGACCACGAAACGGTACGTTTTGCCGCGATATTTGTACGCCGCCAGCCAGACCGGCAGCAGGATATGCTTGAAGGTGACGGCAGAGATATCGGTGTCGATCTGGTGGATCCGCTGCTGATCGCCGCCGATGTCGAAGCGCACGTCGCGCTCGATCACCCGCGCCATGTGCGCGCGCGCCTGATCATACCCCTCGTCCAGCTCGACCGTATAGGCCTCGGCCCGGAACCCGGCGAGGTATTCGGGACGATACGGCTCCAGCGCGGGCAGGTCCCAGGGCTCCAGCGCGTCGGTATAGCGTTTCGGCAGGCTTTTCGAGGCCAGGACCAGCACATCGTCGAAGAACCGCGCCACCCGGCCGGCGGCGGGGGTCCAGCGCACGCGTGCCACCCGTTCCTGCACCTGCTTGCCGTCGCGCATCACCGTGCGGGTCTCGTAATAGACGGTGCCGCGCTCGCCGCGATAGCGCGACTTGGTATCGGCGTCGAAGGTCCAGTAGGGCACGTAGATGCCCTGCATCTTGCGCCCCTTGCGGGCGTAGTCCTTCAGCCCGTTCGGCGCGAACCACAGCCGCCCCAGCCAATCGGTCATCGCCTTATGCGCGCTGCGTTCGTCAAGGCCGAAGGGCAGCACGCCGCGCGGCTTGATGTGCCGGTTGATGCCGGTATCGGTGACCACCGGCGTGGCGCAGAACGGGCATTCGGCGGCGTGGGTGGCCGGGTCGAACTCCACCTGGGCGCCGCAATTGGGACAACTCAGAACCCGGGATTCCTCGGTTTCCAGTTCCGAGAGCTGCCCGGCGCGGGCGGCGTCGAAATCCAGCTCGCGCAGCTTGGCGCCGCCCCAGGGGCCATTGCCGACCGCCTCCTCATGGCCGCAATGATCGCAAACCAGCATGCCCCGCGCGGGGTCGAAACGGTAGTCGGCGCCGCATTGTTCGCAGGGAAAGCGATGTTCGTCCGGGGCGGCGGAGCTGGGCGCCGTGGGCGCGGGCGGGGGCGGCGGGGCGGACATCGGATTTCAGGCCTCCGGCGGGGATATTTCGGGTGAGAGGACGGGCTGGGCTCAGACCCCGGGCGGGGGCGGCGGCGGCAGGATGGTGAACAGCTGCGCCAGCTCCTGCACGTCCTCGGCCAGTTTCCAGCCGTCCTGGCCGGCGGTCCAGACATGGGTGGTGCGCTTGAGCTCGCCCGCGGCGGCCATGCGGCCCAGGTCGGCCTTGGAGAACGGGCCCTTGGTCTCGCCGTTTTCGGCAATGTGCCAGACATGCTCGACTGGCGGGGGCGGCGGCACCGCACCGGCCGGCTGCTGCGGGGCGGCGCCCCAGGGGCCGGGCTGCGCCATTTGCTGCGCCATGGCCAGCCCCATGCCGGCGCCCAGCCCCGCGGCCATGCCACCGCCGGCGGGGTTCGAGGCCGCAGCGGTCATCGCCTCGGCCGCCGAATACTGGGTGAACTTGCCCAGGTCGCCCGCCAGCCCCATCGAGGTGCGCTTGTCCAGCGCCGCCTCGACCGCAGGCGGCAGCGAGATGTTCTCGATATAGAACTCCGGCATCTCCAGCCCGTAGGCGTCCAGCGTCGGCGACACCTCGGCCACGATCAGCTTGCCCAGGTCGGCGGTGTTGGCCGCCATGTCCAGCACCGGAATGCCCGAGCCCGCGATTACGCGGGAAAATTCCTGCACGATGATGTTGCGGATCTGGAAGCTGATCTCGTCCATGGTGAATTCGCCGTCGGTGCCGACGATCTCGACCATGAAGCGGGCCGGGTCCTTGACCCGGATGGTATAGGTGCCGAAGGCGCGGATGCGGGTCGGTCCGAACTCCGGATCGCGCAGCATGATCGGGTTCTTGGTGCCCCACTTCAGGTTGTTGAAGCGCGTCGTGTTGACGAAGTAAATCTCCGACTTGAACGGCGATTGGAAGCCGTGATCCCAATGGTTCAGTGTGGTCAGGATCGGCATGTTGTTGGTCTCGAGCATGTAGAGACCGGGGGTGAACACATCGGCCAGTTGGCCTTCGTGCACGAACACCGCCGCCTGGCCTTCGCGCACCGTCAGCTTGGCGCCGTATTTGATCTCATGTCCCTCGCGCTCGAAGCGCCAGACCATGGTGTCGCGGGTGTCGTCGACCCAGTGGATGATGTCGATGAATTCGCCAGTGAGAAAGTCGAAAATTCCCATGGGGCTGATCCTTTTTAGATTATTCGGGCCGGGCCGGTCACAATGACCGCCCCATCAATTCGCGGGCGATGATCCGGGTGATCGGGCGCGCCTCGTCGGCGGTCATGCCCGGCTTCAGCCGCGGATCGTAAAGCATTTTCAACAGCAGCTCGTCGTGGTTGGTCAGCAGCGCGAACTCGTCATCGTCGTTGAAGATCGACGGCCGCGCCTCGGGGCTGTCGTTGGGCAGGCCCAAACCTTGCGCAAGTTCCTCGTGGATGCACGACAGCCGCACCAGGTCGGGGTGTTCGGCCCGGATCAGCGCCACGGCGCGGGTATAGGTGTCGGGATTGCGGCTGCCCGAGACCGCCACCACGAGGCAGTAGAACGAGCGCGGCAGATCGCGGAACAGGGCCAGTTCCTGCGCGCTGATCGAGGGGATCAGCTGTTTCAGGCGGGTCTGGAAATACGCGCGGTCGTCCTCGCCGGCGACGAAGACATGGAAATTCGCGCCATTGCCCCGAGTGACCGAGATCGGGTGGCCGGTGACCCGCGCCAGCCGGTTGGCATAGCCGGTGATGCTGTTGCTGTCGCGGGTGCGCTGGGCGGGCTGGACGCTGGCGCCGAATTCCACGCCGATGCGCACCGGCGCGGCCCAGCGGCTGAGCTCTCCGCCGGCGCCGCGGGTGCGCCGGGCGGACATCGGGCCACGGGCATATTCGTCGAAAAACGCGATGGTCTCGAAATCCTGCACCAGGTCGTCGGCGGTAAAGGGCGTGTCCGGCCCGCCGCCATCGGTGCGCAGCAACCCGCGGGTCAGCAGGTCATTCTGCACCGCCCGATAATAGCGCGCCAGGTCGCGGCTTTCCGCCGAACGTTGCTGCGGCTCTTGCGGCTGCAGCGCGGCGGGCCGTTGCTGCGGCAGGGGCGAGCGGCGCAGCGCGGCCTCGTCGCAGCCGGCCAGCAGCAGCGGCCCGGCCAGCAACAGCCCGGTCAGTGTGGCCAGACCCCGGCGCGCGATATGATGCGACCCGCGCATCGGCGCCTCAGCCCGGAACCGCGGTGCCGGCGCTGTCGCCCAGCCCGGTCTTCTTCGCCTTGGCCGCCGCCAGCGTGTCGCGCAGCTCGGCCTCCATCTTCTTCAGCTCTTCCTCGGCGGCGGCGCGGCGGGCCTTGCCCTCGTCGGCGATGGCCAGGCTTTCCTCGATGGTGCCGATCAGGTCGGCATTGGCCTGTTTGACCGCCGCGATGTCGAAGACGCCGCGCTCCATCTCTTCGCGGATCATCTTGTTGCTCTCGCGCAGGTTCTTGGCGTTGGCGGTCAACAGCTCGTTGGTCAGGTCGTTGGCGTCGCGCACCGCCGCCGCCGCCTCGGCGCTGCGCTGGATGGTGACGGCCTGGGCCAGCTGGGTTTCCCACAGCGGCACGGTGTTGACCATGGTCGAGTTGATCTTGGTCACCAGCGATTTGTCGTTTTCCTGCACCAGCCGGATCGAGGGCAGCGACTGCATCGTCACCTGGCGGGTGAGTTTCAGGTCGTGCACCCGGCGTTCCAGGTCGTCGCGGGCGGCGCGCAGGTCGCGCAGCTCCTGCGCCTTCATCACCTGGTCGGCCTCTGCGGCGGCCTGCACCTCGGCCTCCTTGGCGGGGATCGCGTCGCGGTCCAGCTCGGCCAGCTTCTCCTCTCCGGCGGCGATGTAGAGCGCCAACTCGTCGTAGAAATCCAGCGTCTTGCCATAGAGCATGTCGAGCGACTTGATGTCCTTCAAAAGCGTGTGCTCGTGCTTCAGAAGGTCATCGGTGATGCGGTCGATCTGGCCCTGCACCTCCTCATAGCGGGCGGTGAACTTGGCAAAGGGGGCGGCCCGGCCCAGCAGCTTTTCCCAGAAGGTCCGCTCGCGCCGCACGTCGAGTTCGGAGACCGAGAAGCCGCGGATCGCGGTGACGATGCCGCGCAGGCTGTCGCCGGCGGGGCCCACATCCTTGTTGCGCACGCCCGACAGCATGGCCTGGCTGATCTCCTGCAGCTCGGCCTGCGCGCCCGAGCCGAAGGCGACGATCGAATTGGTGTCGCCCATGTCGATCTCGCCCATCCGCTTGCGGATTTCGCTGCCCACTTCTTCGCTGGCCTCTTCCATGGCGATGATATCGCCTGCGGGGTCGGACAGGACAACGGCGGTGACTTCCTCGATCTCGGCCAGGGTGTCCTCGGCCTGTTTGCGGGTATTCTCAGTCATGGGGCGAAATCCTCGTTGAAAATGGGGGACGGTCAGTCAAGGCGCACGCCCTCGCGCTTCAGGCGGTCGCGCAGGACCTCAATCTCGATGGTCAGGTCGCTGTGGTCGTCGGTCAGCATCTTGCGGGTGCGCGCGGCGAAATTCTGTTCCAGGTCGTCCAGCAGTGCGGTGTAATCGGCCCGCGCCCGGCTGTCCGGATTGCGGGCGTAGAGGTCGGCGAACTTGATCGTCGCGTCGCGCGCGCCCATCAGATAGACGGTCATGTACTTGCGCGCGCCGGTCAGGTCGCGGGGATCCTCCTCGACGGTGCGAAACAGGTCGCGGGCGGTTTTCTGGAACTGTTCGACGCGGGCCTCGATGCGGCGGTCGCCGGCGCGGCGCACCGCCGCGGACATGGCGCTCAGGTACCCCTCGGCCTCGGTCACGGCGCGGGCGACGCGGTCCTGCTGGAACATGTCGACCCCGTCCATCCCCTTGTCGCGCAGCGGGTCGAGGCCGAAGGCCAGCCCATGCAACACGGTGGCCGCCCCACCATAGAGCAGCGGCGCGACGATCCCCGGATCGGTGCGATAGGCGGCAAGCCCCGCGCCGACGCCGGTCAGCAGGCTGGCCAGCATCTTGCGCGGCAGGGCAGGACGGCGGGCCACCCTGCGGGCGGCATAGGCGGCCTCGGCGCGCAGCCCCTCGCGCAGCAGCCAGGCGGCCAGCGCCAGCGCGCCGGCGGCGGCCAGGCCCAGCGTCATCGACACGGCGCCGCTTCCCAGCGAGAGAAACACCAGAAGCACGGCCGGCAGGAACAGCGCGTTGGCGCGCGCGCCGACCGGATCGACCTGCGCGCCGTGATAGGCGCCGGGCAGCCTCGGACGGGGTTCGCCGTCGTCGTCGGGCTGAACCTGGGCGTCGGGCGCCGGGCTGAATTTTCCGCCGAAGCGTCGCGCCATCGTCTACAGCCCCCCGAGCCAGCCGGTCACAACCCCGAACAGCAACACCAGAAGCGCCGCAAAGGCGATTTTCTGCAATCCGGTCCGTGACATCGGGCACCCCAGCAAAGCGTTACAGGCAAAAGGTAAGCGATGCGGGGCAGGCTTGCTAGGGGGAAGTGGCGGGCAGGCGCGTCGGTGCCGCCCCGCCAGGGGAGTTGGCTGTAAGGCATGAGGGCGGTTGCCCGGCATAGGTGCGCTTCAGCCCGAATGGCGTCGAAAGCGCCGGCCAACCCTAAAGGTTCGCTCTGATCTCAAGGCAGTCACCTGTTGGAAAAAGACCTACCTTCCGCGCGTCGGGCGGCCGCCCTGCGGACGCGGCCCCGGTTTGGTGCCGCGTTTGCCCGCCGGTTTGCCCTCCGGCGTCTCGCCCGGCTTCCCGGTGAATTTGCGCATCGGCTTGGCGCCGGGCTTGCCGCCGGGGCGGTCCCCCGGTTTCGCCGCCCGCGCCGGTCCGCGCCGCAGCCGGGGTTTGGCGGTGCCTTCGCTTTCCGCCGCCTCCAGCCCAAGCTGATCGCGCAGCACCCGGCGCCGCACCTCCTCGACCTCGCCCGGCTTCAGATTGCCCAGCTGGAACGGCCCGTAGGACACCCGGATCAGCCGGTTCACCGAAAAGCCCAGCTCTTCCATCGCGCGGCGGATCTCGCGGTTCTTGCCCTCGCGCAGGCCCACGGTCAGCCAGGCGTTGGCGCCCTGCTGCCGGTCGAGGGTGACGATCATCGGCTGAAAGCTTTCGCCCTCGATGCTGATCCCCTTGCGCAGCGGCTCGAATTCCTCGTCCTTGGGGCGGCCCTTGATGCGCACGCGGTACTTGCGCAGCCAGCCGGTGCTGGGCAGTTCCAGCTGCCGCTTGATCGCGCCGTCGTTGGTCAACAGCAACAGCCCCTCGGAATTGAGGTCGAGGCGGCCGACGCTCATCACCCGCGGCATCTCGTCGGGCAGGTCGTCGAAGATGGTCGGGCGGCCCAACTCGTCGCGCGCGGTGGTCACCCGGCCCGGCGGCTTGTGATACAGCCAGAGGCGCGCGGGTTCCGGCGCGGTCAGCGGCTTGCCGTCCACCGCCACGCGGTCTTTGTCCGTCACGTTCAGCGCCGGGCTGTCGATGGTCTTGCCGTTCACGCTGACGCGGCCGGCCTCGATCATGCGCTCGGCCTCGCGGCGCGAGGCGATGCCGGCGCGGGCCAGGACCTTGGCGATGCGGTCGCCTGGGGGCGTTTCTGTGCTCATGCTCCGGGCCTTAGCCGATCACGCGGGCTTGCGAAAGCGTCGAATGCGGGGCAGGGAGGGGGCATGGTGTTCCGATCCCACATGGACAAGGCTCTGGACCAGGCGCGCGCCGCCGCCGAACGCGGCGAGGTGCCGGTGGGCGCGGTGATCGTCGATCCCTTCGGCAAGGTGGTGGCGGCGGCGGGCAACCGCACCCGCGAATTGCACGATCCCACGGCCCATGCCGAGATCCTGGCGATCCGCGACGCCTGCGCCGCCGCCGGGTCCGAGCGGCTGGGCGGGCATGATCTTTATGTCACGCTGGAGCCCTGCGCGATGTGCGCCGCCGCCATCGCCGCCGCGCGGATCGCGCGGGTGTATTACGGCGCCTCCGATCCCAAATCCGGCGGTGTGGCGCATGGGGCGCGGGTGTTCTCGCATTCCCAGGCGCATCACGTGCCGGAGGTCTACGACGGTATCGGCGCGCGCGCGGCGGAAGATCTGCTGCGCGATTTCTTCGCCGCCCGCCGCTAGGCCGGGGTTCCGTACATTTCGGCACATTTTCTGTACGGTTTCGGTTTTCGATTGACCCTATAGGACGATTGACCTAATTCTTTCCCCAAGATGTAGGTCAATTGTCCTAGGGGCCGATCATGCCGTCACCAACCACCAGGGAGCGTATCGTCGAGGCGGCAGACCAGCTGTTCTATGAACACGGGTTCGAGGCCACCTCGTTTGCCGACGTGGCTGAAAAGGTCGGCATTTCGCGTGGCAATTTCTATTATCATTTCAAGACCAAGGACGACATTCTCGACGCGGTGATCGACCTGCGCCTAAGCAACACCCGCGCGATGCTGCGCCAGTGGGAGGCGGAGGGCGGCGACCCCGCCGGGCGGATCGTCTGCTTCATCCATATCCTGATCGCCAACCGCGCCAAGATCACGCTCTACGGCTGCCCGGTGGGCACGCTGGTGGCCGAACTCGGCAAGCTCGACCACGCCGCGCAGGCGCGGGCAAAGGCGTTGTTCGCCTTGTTCCGGGACTGGCTGGCGGAACAGTTCACCGCGCTGGGCCGGGCGGCGGAGGCCGACGCGCTGGCGATGCATCTTCTGGCGCTCAGCCAGGGCGTCGCGACGCTGGCGCAGGCGTTTCAGGACGAGGACCTGATCCGCGCCGAGGTGGAGAACATGCAGGGCTGGCTGCAGGCGCAGATCGCTGCAGAGGAACACTGACAGGAGGGGAAGGATGCATATCGTCTTGCTGAAATTCGCGGAAAACAAGGGCCGCGCCGCCGATCACATGGCCGGCCACAACGCCTGGCTGCGGCAGGGGTTCGCCGATGGCGTGTTCCTGCTGGCCGGATCGCTGGACGGCGGGCAGGGCGGCGGCGTGATCGCCCATGGCTGCGACCGCGCGGCGCTGGAGGCGCGGGTGGCGACCGATCCCTTCGTCGCCGAGGGCGTGGTCACGGCCGAGATCATCGGGCTCAGCCCGGCGCTTACCGATCCGCGGCTGGGCTTCCTGACCGGCGCGGGGGAGGCGGGATGAGCGCGCTTTTCATGGCCCCCGACGGGCGCCCGCGCTGCGGCTGGGCCGGGGCGGCGCCGGAGTTTCTGGACTATCACGACAGTGAATGGGGCTATCCGGTGGGCGACGACCGGCGGCTCTTTGAAAAGCTCTGCCTGGAGAGCTTCCAGTCCGGCCTGAGTTGGCGCACCATCCTGGCCAAGCGGGAGAATTTCCGCGCCGCCTTCGACGGGTTCGAATTCGACCGCATGGCGGATTACGGCGCGGCGGATGTGGCGCGGCTGTTGCAGGACGCGGGCATCGTCCGCCATCGCGGCAAGATCGAGGCGGTGATCAACAATGCCGCCCGGGCGCAGGAGATGGTGGCAGACGAAGGCTCGCTCGCCGCGTTTTTCTGGCGCTATGAGCCCGCGCCGGAGGATCTGGGCGCGCCGCAAAGCGCTTCGACCAGCCCGGCCTCGGTCGCACTCTCCAAGGCGCTGAAGAAACGCGGCTGGAAATTCGTCGGCCCCACCACCGTCTTTGCCTTCATGCAGGCGATGGGGCTGATCAACGATCACGCGACCGGCTGCGCCTGCCGCGACAAGGCGGGGCAGGCGCGGGAGGCTTTCGTCAAACCCGTCTAGGGGCGTGTAGGCGATTACACCTCGATCGCCTGCAGCACCTGCGGCTCGATCACATCGACGCCGGGCAGTGCCGCCGCCAGCTTCTCCGCCGATTGTTCCAGGATCGGGAAGGTGCGGTAATGCCCGGGGATCAGCGTCTTGAAGTTGAAATACCGCTTGGCGGCATAGGCGACCTTGTCCATGTCCATGGTGAAATACCCGCCCGCCGACATAATGCCGACCTCGGGTTTGTAGTAATCGCCCATCCACTCCATGTCGGCCATGATGTCGGTGTCGCCGCTGCAATAGACGGTCTTGCCCTCGGCATGGATCATGAAACCCGCCTCCGAGCCGCCGGCGCGCGGTCCCTCGGGGGTGCCGAAGGTCGAGGAATGTTCGGCATTGACCATCGAGACCTTGACGCCGCCGCCCAGGTCCACGGTGCCGCCCTTGTTGAAGCCCACGGTCTCGATCCCCTTGTGCTCGCCCCAGAAGGCCATCACGTCGTATTGGCCGTAGACCGGCGCGCCCAGCTTTTCCGACAGCGCCACCGCATCGGCGGAATGGTCGAAATGCGCATGGGTCATCAGGATATGGGTGGCGCCCGCGGTGGCGGCCTCGTGGCTCTCCTCCGGCAGCATCGGGTTGCCGGTCAGCCAAGGGTCGAGCAGCAGCACATGATCGCCGGTCTCGAAGCGGAAAGAGCCGTGGCCCAGCCAGATGATTTTCATGGGGATCCTCCTTTCGGTTTGCCGGGAGCCTAGCACCGGCGGCAGGAAAATCCATGGCGGGTGCCGGAATTTGGCGCAAATTCGGACCCGAATTCCGACGCGGAATTCGGCGCCTGTCCCAGCGGTGGCGGCTGGCCCGGAAAGCGCGTCGTTTTCCGGGCCGTTTTCCGCGCCGGAAAACGGGGCGTCGCCGATGGACCGGCCCTGGCAAATCCATTAACGGTTGAACCGTCGCGACGGAGGAGACCCCATGCAAACGCGCTACCTGGTTGTGGCGGGCGCCTGCCTGACCCAGTTCACCGTGATCGGCCTGCTGTTCTCTTTCGGGTTGCTCTTCAAGGTCTTCGAGGGCGAATACGGCTGGTCGCGCACGGTGATGTCGGCCAGTTCGGCGCTGTCGTTCCTGATGATGGGCGTGTTGGCGATGGTCGGCGGGCGGTTGAGCGACCGCTATGGGCCAAGCCGGGTGCTGGGCGTCACGGGGGGGCTCTACGGGCTGGGGTTTGCGCTTCTGTCGCAGGTCACTGCGCCCTGGCAGCTGTTCGCGATTTGCGGCTCTTTCATCGGCCTGGGGCTGAGCACCCATGACGTGGTGACGCTGTCGACCGTGGCGCGTTGGTTCGAGGGACGGCGCGGGATCATGACCGCCGTGGTCAAGGTCGGCACCGCCGCGGGCCAGGTGGCGGTGCCGCCCCTGGTCGCGCTGTTGATCGCCGGGATGGGGTGGCGGCCGGCGGTGGCCGTGCTGGGGCTGGGGGCGGCCGCGCTTCTGCTGCTCGCGGCGCTGATGGTCAAAAGCCCGCCGGTCCGGCCTGCCGGGCCGGCGGCGTCGGCGGCAGCCTCCGGCGGGCAGGGTGGCCTGACCTTTGCCGCGGCCCGGCGCAGCCGGGTGCTGTGGACGCTTTGCGCGGTGCAGTTCTGCTTCTTCTCGGCGCTGATGACGGTGCCGCTGCACCTGCCAATTCACGGAATGGACCTGGGCCTCAGCGCGTCAGGCGCGGCGACGCTGCTGTCGGTGGTGGGCGGCGCCAGCGTCGCGGGGCGGCTGGCGGTCGGCCGGCTGGTCGATGTGATTGGCGGGCGGCGGGCCTTTGCGCTGTGCTTCGTTGCCCTGATCGCGGGTCTGGGCGGGCTCAGTGTGCTGATGGTGCCCTGGGCGCTGTTCGCCACCGTCGCGGTCTACGGCTTTTCCCACGGGGCGCTCTTCGTCGTGGTCTCGCCGACGGTGGCGGAGTATTTCGGCATGCGGGCGCATGGGGCGATCTTCGGCACCGTGCTGTTCGCAGGCACCCTGGGCGGTTCGGTCGGCCCGATCCTGACCGGCATGACCTTTGACCGCACCGGCAGCTACGTGCCGGCCTTTCTGACGCTGACCTTGCTGGCCTGCCTCGCGTTGCTGCTGGTTCTGTCGCTACCGCGCCCGCCCGCACCGGACCGCACAGACGGCTGAACCCGCGCGCGGGGGCGTCAGCCGGTGCCGATCACGTCGCCGGGCGCTGTCTCGGCCGCAAGCCCCTTTGGCGGCCGGAGGTGGCGTTTCAGGCTGGCGGCGATATCCTCGAATTTGCAGGGTTTTTCCAGGCAGCCGTTCATCCCCGCCTCGAGATAGCAGACCTTCTGATCGGCCATGACGTTGGCCGACAGCGCCAGGATCGGGGTCTCTCGGTTGAGGCCGCCGGCGCGGATTTCACGGGTCGCCTCGATGCCGGATTTACGCGGCATTTGGATGTCCATGAAGATCAGGTCGAATTGCCGCCGGGCGGCGGCGGCGACCGCTTCGATCCCATCGGAGGCAATCTCGGGCTCCACGCCCAGCCTGGACAGGAATTTGCGGGTGATGAACTGGTTGGTCTTGTTGTCCTCGACCACCAGAACGCGGGCGTTTTCGAACTGGCCGTGCTGCGTCGCCGGGGATGGCGCGGCCTGATCGGCGGGGCGCTCGCCCTCGATCAGCGGGAAGGTGAACCAAAAGGTGCTGCCCTCGCCCGGCGTGCTCTGAACGCCGGTGGTGCCGCCGTGTAGTTTGGCCAGGTGGCGCGCGATCGACAGGCCCAGGCCGGTGCCGCCATAGAGCCGCGCGGTCGAGTTCTCGGCCTGTTCGAACTCGTCAAAGATCCGCTTTGCGGCTTCCTCGCTCAGCCCGATTCCCTCGTCCCGGACCTCGACGCGGACCATGTCGCCGCCGCCCGGCTCTCTCTGGCGCAAGACCCGCGCCTCCACTGTGCCGTGCTCGGAAAATTTTATCGCGTTTCCGACATAGTTTATCAGGATCTGCGACAGCCGCTCGGGATCGCCGGTCAGGTAACACGGCACATCCTCGTCAAAACTATGGGTCAGGGCGATGCCCTTTTTCTCCGCTTCGGCGCTATAGGCGGAAAAGACGTTCGTGATCAGATCCTCACGCCGGAAGGTGATCTTTTCCAGCTGGATCTCATGTTCGGTGATCATCGCGAAATCCAGGATGTCGTTGACGATCCGCAGGAGGGATCTTCCGGATTTATGCGCTGTGTTCAGCAGTTTTTTCTGTTCTTCCGGCCCCGGCGCATGTTCGGTAAGCAGCTGAACCGCGCCGATTACCCCGTTCAACGGGGTTCGGATCTCATGGCTGACATTGGCCAGGAAAAACGATTTTGCACGGCTGGCCGCCTGCGCCTCCTGATGCAATTTGCCCAAATGCTCGGTGGTCTTTTCGACCTCGGTCATGAAGATGAGGAGGGAAACGGCGGTCCCAATCATCGAATTGACCAGGATCAGCGCGATCCATCCCGGCACGGTCGCTGTGGCAAGGACGAGTACATTGACGATCGCCATGACGCTGACCAGGATGCCGCCCCGCGGCCCCAGCAACAGCATGCCGATCACCGGGATGTTCACGATGTAGATCGCGGTGTCCCAAAGGTGATCCTCGGGCGACAGCGATTGCAGGTTCAAACTGAGCAGCAGGTATCCGATCATCAGCGCGCTGGCGAGTGTCAGCCGGTTGCTGTGCCACACCAGCAGCGGCGGGACGATGTACAGCATCGCATTGGTGACCGACCAATAGGCAAGCGGAGGCGAATACGCGAAGGTGTCCCGGAACGTGAGAACGCCGTCGAGCGTTCCGATGACGACCAGCAGAAGCGAGACCGTGGACAATACGCGCTTGCGCGCGGTCAGCACCCGGTCGTCCGGGTCGACGGCGGGCCAGACGAATTCCGCCACGGCGGCGAAAAACTGTCTGATGTCAGGCAAGGTCCATGTCATGCAGAGCCAATCGAATCGTCACCCCGCCAAGATGCCGGGGGTGTATTGAAAGATCGTTAGTGCCTTTTTCCCCGCGGCCCGGCGCGGCCGGACGGGCGCGCTCAGGCTTGAAGGCCGCGCCGCACGGGGGTAAACGCCGCAGGAGGAAAACAAGGGGTCATCCATGTCGATTGACGAAAGCACCGCCGCCCGCGTGGCCAAGCTCGCCCGGATCCGGGTCGAGGATGACGCGCTGCCCGCGCTGGCCGGCGAGTTCAACACCATCCTCGGTTTCATCGAGCAACTGAACGAGGTCGACGTCGAGGGCATCGAGCCGATGACCAGCGTGACGCCGATGCGGCTGAAGCGCCGCCAGGACGAGGTGACCGACGGCAATCAGCAGGACAAGGTGTTGTCCAACGCGCCCGACGCGCGCGAGGGGTTCTTCGCGGTGCCCAAGGTGGTGGAGTAAGACATGAGCGATCTGAACAAACTGGGCCTGGCCGCGGCGCGCGACGCGCTGCGCAAGGGCGATGTCACCTCGGTCGAGCTGACCGAAGCCTGCCTTGCCGAAATCGAGGGCGCCGGCGCGCTCAATGCCTTCGTGCACAAGACCCCGGAGATCGCGCTGGAGCGCGCCAAGGCGGCCGATGCGCGGATCGCGGCGGGCGATGCGCCGGCGATGTGCGGCCTGCCGATCGGCATCAAGGATCTCTTTTGCACCAAGGGCGTGCCGAGCCAGGCTGCCAGCCGCATCCTCGAAGGGTTCCGCCCGGAATACGAATCGACCGTCAGCCAGCAACTGGCCGATGCCGGCGCGGTGATGCTGGGCAAGCTGAACATGGACGAGTTTGCCATGGGAAGCAGCAACGAGACCAGTGCCTACGGCAATGTGGTCAGCCCCTGGCGGCGCGGCAATGACGACGCGGCCCTGACCCCGGGCGGCAGCTCGGGCGGTTCGGCGGCGGCGGTGGCGGCCGACCTGTGCCTGGCCGCGACCGGCACCGATACCGGCGGCTCGATCCG
>NPIG01000734.1_pt2 | contig 13969 bp, 8 predicted proteins | sample 8637441 | NCBI WGS metagenome assembly NPIG01 (sample SAMN07420675, study PRJNA396082) | bioreactor metagenome | isolation source: sample BR6 brine-fed electro-methanogenic bioreactor BR | place: Japan: Kochi | collected 2016-06-14 | reverse complement strand
CTTGGTGGTGTAGAAGGGCTCGAATACGTTGGCCAGCGTTTCCGCATCCATTCCGCAGCCGCTGTCACTGACGGCGAGCATGACGTAGGCGCCCGGCGCGCATTCCGGGAAGGCCTCGCAGTAGTCCTCGTCCAGGTAGACGTTTTGTGTCTCCAGAACAATCGTGCCCACGTCGGCGATGGCATCGCGCGCATTGACACAGAGGTTGGTGACAACCTGGTCCAGTTGCGCGGGGTCCATGAGCACGGGCCAAACTTCCTCTCCGGGCCGCCAGTTCAACTCTATCTGCTCTCCCAGCAGCCGGTGCAGCATGTGCAGCATCCCCTGGACGGCGCTGTTCATGTCCAGACGTTTGGGCGCCACGGTCTGTTTTCGTGCGAAGGCGAGCAATTGGCCGGTCAACTCGGCGGAACGTGAGGCTGCCCGCTGTATTTCCACCAGTTCCACATGGAGCGGGTGCGTGGGCGGCAGGTCCTCCAGCGCCAGTTCCACATTGCCAAGTATGACGCTGAGCATGTTGTTGAAGTCGTGCGCGACCCCGCCGGCCAGCCGGCCGACGGACTCCAGCTTCTGTGACTGCAGCAGCTGTTCCTGGAGCGGGGCGTTTTCCTGCTCGGCAAGCTTGCGCTCGGTAATGTCCTGGAAGGTGCCGCAGAGACGGACACACTTCAAACCCTGGAATTCCGGCCGGCCCACCGCCCGAACCCACAGTTGGTTGCCCTTGGCGGTAACGAACTCCAATTCCAGGTCATAGGGTATTCCCTCTTCCCGGGCACGGCGCACGGCATCGGAAATGCGTTCTCGATGTACCCCGGGGAAAAAGGATATTGCTTGGTTTACGCTGGGCACATAGTCTTCCGGCACTTCATGGATACGCCTGGTAGTCTGTGTCCAGTAGACAAAATCCGTGTCGAGGTCGATTTCCCACCCGCCGACACGCGCCATGTCTCCAGTCTCGTTGAGGAGTTCCTCGCTTCGCCGCAGCGCCTCTTCCGCGCGACGGCGCTCTGTGATGTCGTTGCCAACGCAGAGAATCTCCAGAAGCCTGCCGTCGGCATCCCGCACGGCCCTGTTCGTCCAGGCGACCCAGAGCCGGTTTCCATCGCGGCAGATGTTCTCGTTCTCATTCCTGATGAAGCGTTCAGGCTCTTTGAAGAGGTTTTCGGCCATGAGGCGCAAGTCGCGGCCGGTGCTTTCGGTTTCGGGGATAATTCTGCCGACAACGTTGCGGCCCAGTATCTCGTTCTCGGAATAGCCGAACACACGCTGGGCGAATTCGTTGAAGAACAAGACCACTCCGGTGGGGTCCATGCGCAGAATGATGCTGTTTGCGTTTTCAACCAGTTCCCGGTACTTGCGCTCACTTTCACGCAGCGCCTTTTCCGCAAGCTTGCGCCCCGTGGTTACTTCCGTATAGGTGATGATGCCGCCGATTCTCCCATCTGTGCGGTACCAGGGGCGGCATTCCCAGCGGTTGTAGGTGACCGTACCGTCGGGGCGCTCAAAGTAATCGTCCTCGCAATGCTCGATTGCACCGCCAAGCACACGCCGGTGCATCTCGCGCAACCGCAGGGGCACTTCCGGAAACACCTCGTATTGACGGCGGCCGATGATGTCATCGTCCTGGAGGCCGTAGTCATTCCGGTACCGTTCACTCGCATAGATGTAGCGAAGGTCATTGTCAAGAACCGCAATGGCGTTGGGGTCATGACGGATGATGTAGTCCATCAGCTCGCGTTGGGCGCTCAGGTCGGCTGTCTGGCGCGCGACTTCTTTTCGAAGTGTCCAGAGCCACAGCAGTGTAGCGAAGAGAACCAGGAGCAATGGAATCACAACCGCGGCGGAGTAGAGCAAAATGATGCGGAAACCGGGGGGAGGCACTTCGTAGACCCCCATCCATTTGTCATGGATGCGCTGATATTCCCCGGTCTGCTCGACAACCGCCATGCCTTCGGTCAGTTGCGCGAGCAGCAGTCTGCGGTTCTCCGGAACCGCCGTGCAGTAGCCCGGGGAGATTAAAGGCTGCCGGGCCACCAGAAGGTTGCGCCAGCCGTGCTTCTCTATCAAGTCCAGCGCAGGCATGCGCGCCATAAGAGCGCAATCGTGTTTGCCGGCGGCGAGTTGAGCGAGGGCCTCTTCGGCGTTCTCGACGGGGGTGACGTATTCTTCGAGTCCGTTCTCCACGGCGAAATCGTGCATGATGTCGCCCTGTTGAACGACGATACGTTTTCCCGCAAGCTCGGAAAGGGTCGCTGGAGGCGGGGCATCCTCCTTGCGGGTGACACTTACGCAGTGCACAACGGTGTGTGGCGGGGTGAAATCCAGAAGCGCATCCCGTTGCGGCGAATAGAACATGCCTTGGATGGCGTCCACCTCACCGTTCTCAAGGGCTTCACGGATTTCCGCCCAGGGAGCGAGGCGGATTTCGACGTCCAGTCCGACGGCTTCCGCCACCGCATGCATGAGGTCCACGTTGTAGCCTGTCGGCCGGCCAAGGGGGTCGAGGAACTCGTAGGGAGGGAAGTTGTCGTCGCCGCCGATTACGACGTGTTCGCGCGACGGCAGTGTGAGGGCGGCGAACCACTTCGCATGAAGCCGCCGAAATGTGCCGTCGGCCATGACCAGGGCCAATCCCTCGTTCAGCAGGGCCAAAAGGGAGTCGTTTCCTTCGCGCACGGCGAAACAGAAATCCTGCCTGAAACCCTCCACCGGTTGCGGAGCGAACTGGAGCCCCTCGAGGCCGGTTTGTTGAATCAGGCGCACAGCCAGCAGGCGCTGCATGAGCACGGCGTCATAGGTACCCCGGGCCAGGCCGCGCAAGGCGTCTTCAAACGTGCGTGTGGTGTGGATGCGCAGGTCAAGCGTTTGCCTGCGGAGGAATTCCTCGGCGTTGTCGCCGGCCATCACGGCGACCGGTCGCCCGGCAAGGTCGGCGAGCGTGCGCACATCGTCGGTATCCTCACGGAGCACAAGCGCGCCGTGAAGAGAAAGGTAGGGGAACGTGAAGTCAAAGACCGGCTCTCGTTCCGGGGTCCGGCCGACCAGGGGCAGCGCGTCGATTTCCCCTTGAACCAGCAGGTCTTTGACCTCAACCCAAACGCCGGTTCGGAAGGTCACTTTCCGGCGCATGGCTTCCGCCGCGGCGCGCAGCAACTCGACCGAGAATCCATAGGCCTCCCCCTGCGCGTCCACCATGCAAAACGGCGGATAGTCGATTTCACATCCGGAACGGATGATGGGAGCGGCGTCAGGAACGGGGGCTTGCTGGGCGGAGGCGACGCCTGTGCACAGTGTCAGCAGGACCAGCGCGAGGCGCAGCGAACCGCTTCCGCGACCGCCATGAATGGCTCTCAGTCGAAGTCGGTCGAACGCGGCCACCAGCATCTCCCTACTGCCCGGACAGATTGGGCTGAATCTGAATGCACCAGGATGCTCTCTTGGCAGGGCCTCCGCCAAATCAAATCATGAAGCAGGGCGTATCCCATTGCCATAGCCAGGAGGCTTGCAGCGCCCTGTGCTGCAAAATGCCCCCAAGGCTATCTGCAAGACTAGCAGAAGTGCTTGAGATCCTTCCAGTGTGCGGCGCGGAACATCCCGGAATATGCAGAAATGCATCAAGAAAAACAATAGAGACCCAAGAGAATAGCTACTCTCGTGCTGCGAAGGACGGAGAAGATGAAGAAACGCCCCCGGCGCGAGGCCGGAGGCGTGATTCCTGTCCGGGATTGTCTTTGGTATGGCTTAGCGCTTGGAGAACTGGAAGCGCTTGCGGGCGCCGGGCTGCCCGTACTTCTTGCGCTCGACCATGCGGGCGTCGCGGGTCAGGAGTCCCTGCTTGCGCAGCGCGGGCTTCAGGTTCTCGTTGTCCTCGGCAAGCGCCCGCGCGATGCCCATGCGCAGCGCCCCGGCTTGTCCGGCGAGACCGCCGCCGTCGCAGATTGCGCGCACGTCGTAGCGGTCCGTGGTATCCGTGACGGCAAAGGGCTGGGTAGCGAGTTGCACGAGCGTCTCGCGGGCCAGGTATTCGTCAATGGGCTTGCCGTTCACGACCATCTTCCCGCTACCGGGCTTCAGGCGCACACGAGCCCGCGCCTCCTTGCGGCGGCCGACAGTCACGACTTCTTTCGTGTGGTTGTCTATCACGTTCGCTCTCCTCGCTTACTTCAATTCGTGCGTTTTCGGCTGTTGTGCCTGATGCGGATGCTCGGCGCCGGCATAGACCCGGAAATGCGTGGCCAGTTTGCGGCCGAGACGATTGTGCGGCAGCATGCCACGCACGGCCAGTTCCATGGCGCGGGTGGGGTGCTTTTGCATCATCTCGCCGTACGTGATTTCATTGAGGCCACCCGGGTAGCCCGAGTGCCGGTAGTACGTCTTCTTTTCGGCTTTGGTGCCGGTCACGCGCGCCTTGGCTGCGTTGATAATGACGACATTATCACCACAGTCCAGATACGGCGTGTACTGCGGCTTGTGCTTGCCGCGAAGCAGTTTCGCCGTCTCGGCGGCCACCCGGCCGAGCACTTGCCCTTCGGCGTCAATCAGGCGCCATTCCTTTTGTATTTCACCCTTCTTGGGGACATACGTCTTCACTGCGGTCTCCTCCGGAATCAACTTCACGCGTTTGGGATTAAACGCGGACAAACGTAACGGGGCCCGTACTTTAGCAAAATGCCGAAGCTGAAGTCAACTCAATTGACACCTCGACGGCAGCGGCCCTGCCCGCGGCCCGAAATGCCCAATTCTGACCCGGTACACCTGGCACTTGTTGCCGGCATCGCCGGAATGGTACCGTAGGACATCACCTGAAGGCCCGGTTGGAGAACGTCCTTTATGCCTGTAGAAGAGACCATAATTCAACATGCCCAGGCTCAAGGACTTACAATCTCCACTGCGGAATCGTGCACTGGCGGGCTTATCGCGCATAGACTCACCAATGTGCCCGGCGCCTCTGCGGTTTTCGCTGGCGGCATCGTCGCATACAGCAACGAAGTGAAGGAGGCCTTGCTTTCCGTGTCCGCGCATACGCTCGCGGCGGTTGGGGCCGTGAGCGCGGATGTGGCGGAGGCGATGGCCGAGGGGGTGCGCGCCCGCCTGGGCGCCGACTGCGGGGTGGGGGTAACGGGCATTGCCGGGCCAGGCGGGGGAACTCCGGAGAAGCCCGTCGGGCTGGTCTATATTGCCGTGGCCGATGCGGATGGCGCTGTGGTCGAACGGTATGTCTTCGAGGGGGACAGGGATGCAATCAAGGCGCAATCGGCCGATGCCGCGTTGCGCATGCTGCAGGAGTTGCTTTCATGAGTCCAGACTTCGTTCATCTGCACGTGCACTCGCACTACAGCCTGCTCGATGGCGTAAGCCGTGTGGACGGACTGGTGGCACGGTGTGCCGAGCTTGGAATGAACGCGTGCGCGCTGACGGACCACGGCAATCTTTTTGGCGCCATCGAGTTCTACAAGACCGCGAAGAAGGCCGGCATAAAGCCGATTATCGGTTGTGAACTCTACGTGGCCCCTGACCGGCTCGACATCAAGGAACCCTTGCCGGGGGTCAAGCCGTACTACCACATGGTGCTGCTTTGCGAGAACGAGACGGGGTACCACAATCTCTGCAAGCTCAGTACCGCGGGCTATCTGAACGGGTACTACCACAAGCCACGGGTGGACGACGCACTGCTGGCCGAGTGTTCCGAGGGGTTGATTGCCACCACCGCCTGCCTTGGCGGGCGCATCCCTAGGGCGATTCTCGACGATGATGTGGACCTGGCGAAACACCATCTGCACAGGTACATGGACATATTCGGCAAGGACCGTTTTCTGGTTGAAGTCATGGACCACGGGCTGCCGGAGGAGGCAAAGGCCAATGCTGCCCTGCTTGAACTGGCTCAGGCCAACGGTCTGTCCGTAATCGCGACCAATGACAGCCACTACCTCGAACGCGAGGACGCCGAAGCGCACGACGTGCTGCTTTGTATTCAGACGAACAAGAGCATCGCGGAGGAAGACCGCTTCCGATTTCCGAATGACCTGTTCTATTTTCGGTCTTCGGAAGAGATGGGCCGGCTTTTTTCGGAATGTCCGCAGGCGCTGGCCAATACCGTCGCGGTGGCCGAGCGCTGCAATGTCGACATACCGCTGGGCCAGAACCTCATTCCCCATTTCAGCCCTCCCGAGGGCTACACCAAGCCCGGGTACCTGCGGCATCTGGTGATGGAGGTCGGACTGCCCGAACGGTATGGAAGCCCCGTGCCGGGCAGGTACATCGAGCGCGCGGAATACGAACTGGGCGTCATCGAGCAGATGCAGTTTGTGGACTACTTCCTCGTGGTCTGGGACCTCATCGCGCACGCGCGGAAGGTGGGCATTCCCGTGGGGCCGGGCCGTGGCTCCGGCGCGGGCAGCCTTGTGGCGTATGCGCTCAAGATCACGAACATCGACCCCATTGAATATTCGCTGCTCTTCGAGCGCTTCCTGAATCCCGACCGGGTGTCCATGCCCGATTTCGACATCGACTTCTGCTACAACCGGCGCGAGGAAATGATTGACTACGCGCGCACGACCTACGGTGCGGACAATGTCAGCCAGATCATCACTTTCGGCCGGATGCTCGCCCGCAACGTGGTTCGGAATGTTGGACGCGTCATGGGCATGTCTTACGGCGAGGTGGACCGCATCGCGAAGATGATTCCCAACGAGCTGAAGATCACGCTCGCCAAAGCGGAGGAAAAAGAGCCGGACCTGAAGAAACTGCTTGGCGAGAACCCGCAGGTGGCCAAGCTCTGGGACCTTGCGAAACGCCTGGAGGGCACCATCGGCAATTTCGGCACCCACGCGGCGGGTGTCGTAATCTGTGACCACCCGCTGACCGACCACGTGGCGTTGTTCAAGGCCGCCAACAGCGAGACCGTATCGACACAGGCCGAGATGAAGTGTGTCGAGGAGTTGGGGCTCCTGAAGATGGACTTCCTGGGTCTCCGCACCCTTACCGTGGTGCACGATGCGGTGCGCATGGTGAAGGAGAACCGCGGCGTAGAAATCGACATCGACCATCTGGTGCCGGAAGACGAAAAGACCTACCGACTGCTGCGTTCCGGCATGACCACGGGCATCTTTCAGTTGGAGAGTTCGGGAATGCGCGCCCTGGCCAAGCAGATCGGTCTGCAGAGCCTCGAGGAAATGAGCGCTTTGGTCGCGCTTTACCGGCCCGGCCCGATGGAGAACATCCCCACCTACGTGCAGGACAAATTCCGCCCCGAGAGTATCCACTATCCCCATCCGCTCCTGGAACCGATTCTGAAAGAGACCTATGGCATCGCCGTCTACCAGGAGCAGGTAATGCAGATGGTGCAGGTATTGGCGGGTTTCTCGCTCGGGGAGGCGGACATTTTGCGCCGCGCCATGGGCAAGAAGAAGGTCGACCTGATGGCCGAGCAGCGGGAGAAGTTCATCGACGGCTGCACGGCCAATGGCATCGACAAGGGGCTGGCCGGGCAACTGTTCGACACCATCGACAAGTTCGCGGGATACGGATTCAACAAGTCGCACAGCGTGGCCTACGCCTATGTGGCCTATCAGACGGCCTTTCTCAAGGCCAACTATCCCGTCGAATTCATGTGCGCCCTGCTGACCAGTGAATCGGGCGACCTCAAGAAGGTGGCACTGTACGTCGAGGAGTGCCGCCGCCTCGGCATCGAGGTGCGCCCGGCGGACATCAATCACAGCTACAGCAACTTCGCCGTCGAGGACGAGGCAATTCGTTTCGGCATGGGCGCGGTCAAGAATGTGGGGGAAGGCCCGTCAAACGCCATTGTCGAGGAGCGCGAGGCGAATGGCCCGTTTGCAGACGTCTTCGATTTCTGTTCTCGCCTCGACACACGGCTGGTCAATCGGCGGCTTGCGGAGAGCCTGAACCGTGCCGGTGCGTTTGAGTCCACGGGCTGGAATCGGCATCAGGTCGAGTCGGTGCTCGACCTCGCCATTGAGGAAGGCCACATCGCGCAGCGGGACCGCTCGGCCGGGCAGACTTCGCTCTTCGACATGTCCGGTATGGAGGAGGCTGCTTCGGCGATGCGCCAGAAGCCGGACCTGCTCGAATGGCCGGAGGCCGACCTGCTGGCCTTCGAGAAGGAAATGCTCGGTCTGTATGTTTCGGGGCATCCGCTGGCGCGCTACGCGGAAACCCTGGAGCGGTTCAGCACCATACGCAGCGGCGATGTCGCCGAACTCAGCGAGGGACAGCTCGTCAACATCGGCGGGCTGGTCTCGGAGGTGAAGCCGCACATCACCGGGGACGGCAAGAAGATGGCGTTTCTCACGCTGGAGACGCTGGAGGGCTCGTGTGAAATCACCGTGTTCGCCGGCAAATTCGAGGAAAAGGGTGCGCTGATCGCGCCGGATGCGGTGCTCATGTTCCGGTGCGAGGTGCGGATGCGGAACAACGAACCAGGATTGATTGCCGATGACCTGATGCCCCTGGAGGACGCGGAAGAGCACCTCACGCGCGCCGTGCACATCTGTCTTCGTCTGGAGGAGGTCTCGGAGGATACCGTGCGCAAGGTGGCGGAGATCATCGATGACCATCCAGGCACTTGCGACGTCTACGTCCATTGCCACACGGGGGCGCGCGCAGAGGTGCTGGTGCACGCCACCTCGGCATGCACCGTGAAGACGTCTCCCTGGTTGCGCCGGGCCATTGAAGACATGCTCGGCCCGGGTTCGGTCTTTTTCTCGGCGGGCATGGACCTGCCAAGCCACAATCCGCCGGAGATTGCCCAACCGCGCGAGCCGAGATGGAAGCAGCGCAAGGCGTCCGCCTAGGTCAGGACGCTGTCGGCGGCGGTGCGGGTGTGTCGTCCTCTTCGGTGTAGTCGGGATAGAGCCGTTGCAGGCATTCCGGACAGACGCCGTGGCTGAAATCGACGTCGGTGCGTTTGCGCAGATACCTTTCTAGTGTGTCCCAGGCCCCCTGTTCGTCGCGGATTTTGCCGCAGGCGCTGCACAGGGGCAGCAGGCGCTGCAACTTGCTCATCTGCGTGCGCACATCCTCCAAATCCTGTGTGCGGCTTTGCACTTCCTGTTCGAGACGGCGCCGCTCCTGGCGCTCGAGATAGCGCAGACGGTGCGTGAGGGCGAAGGTCCACAACATGATCGCGGCGATGAAGAACAGGTCCAGCGTCGCCTCCATCCAGACGGACGTGGGGATGAATCCGACGCTCAGCAGGACATACTGAAACACGCCCACGAGACTGACCGCGGCGGCGAGCAGAATGTAACGCGCCGACGTGAAGCCGTTGCGGTGCGCCGAATAGCTGGCCAGCATTGCCAGGAGGGGCGCGCCGACGCCCATGAGTTGGGCGAAATAGAAACGAATCTGAAGGTCGGTGAGGGCAAGGGCCGCAAGCAGGAGACACATCCACATTGAGAACAGAAGCGGCCGGTCATACCGGGGCGCATACTGGGGCGCGCGAATGAAAGCGCGTGTGAACAGCAGGGTGGTGCCGAGCACAAGCATTCCGGTAAATGTAATGGAGTGGTCGGCCCACCACGGCGCATCCGGCCAGAGAAAGAGGCGGCCGGAGCCATTGCGCGTCATGGAAGAAACCAGAAAAGACACGAGCAGCAACACGAAATAGAGGTAGGTGCGTTCACGGGTCCCCAGAAAGACGCACAGCCACAGGCCCGCCAGCCCGAGCAGGACGCCCTCGACCAGGAAGGCGCGCACGGCCCAGCGGACGGTACGGACCCGGAAAGCCTGATCCTGCCACAGCAGCGCGCGGAAGCGTATCGAGCCGTTGTGCGTGACGCGCAGGTAGAAGGTGCGCTCTGCATTCGCTGGCAGGTCCAGGGAGAAGGCCGGTGTGGGGTGGAAATACTCGCTGCTGCCCGGGGGCACGCAGATGCCGGCGCTTTTCGCAGAGGCATTCGGATAGAACAGGGTGGCCTCACACATGCCCGCGTTGTCTATTTCCAGCACCCACCTCTCTGCTTGCCGCGGGTTCATCAGCGTGATTCGATGCCAGACAGCGGCGCGCACGACCCCGATACGGACACTGTCGGAGCCGATGGCAGTGAAAGCGTCCTCGAATGCGGGAGACGCGACCTCTTCGAAACCCAGCATGCGCGACTCATCCACCAGAACCTCGGCGTGGGAGGTGATATTGTAGCAGGGGTCAGGGCCCTCCAGAATGGCGATGCGTGCCAGGGCACTGGAGGACAGAATGAGCACAAGGGCAGCGGCAAGTGCGAGGCGCACGAAAGGTCGAAGTGCGCTTGAGGCCGAAGCTGCTCTTGAATTGTTTTCCAAGGACATGGAGGTCTTTCCAGATTTCGAAGTCACACCTATCGTAACATCGGAAAGGCGGTCAAGAACAGAATCAGAGCGCGGATTCCCGCGGCATGAGCTTGGGGGGATGCTTCCGAAACGACTCGACGCAGCGCCGAACGAGGCGGCTGGGGTCTTCATCGAAGACGATTCGGGACCCCGTATCCTTCTGGATGATGGGCAGGAAGTCGTCAATGTGGTCCGCCACGCCGCCGGTGCCGGTCAGCACCCCGATGGGGCGGCCTTCATCATAGGCGATTGCGAACTCTCCCAAGGTGCCCGAGCGCCCGCCGACGACAATGATGATGTCGCAACTCCGGACCCCCACGACCTCGCGGCCCATCAGACCCGCGCCCGTGTAGATCATTACGTCGATGTGGTCAGTGGGGCTGCCGTATCTTTCCACATGCTCCTGATAACTCATTGCCGGGGACACCCCGATGGTCAGGCCGCCGCGTTCTTTGCAGCCTATGACGGCATAGTGTGGCAGGCCCGGACAGCCGCCGGTGAGAATGGCGCAGTTTTCTTCGGCAATCGCCCTGCCCAGTTCCTTGCAGCGCTCCACGAGGTGCTGTTGCATCTCCCCACCGGCCGAGCCCATCACCCCAATCTTGATTCGCGCGATTTCCATCGGGCAATTCCTATCTATTTGCGAGCAATTCCCGCGCGTGTTCCAGGCTTACATCCGATACGGTGCCGTCGAGCAGGCGCGCAAGCTCACGCACCCGCTCTTCCCCGCGCACCGCCTGGACTTCCGTGCGTGTGCGGCCCTTCACAGCGTGCTTGTTCACGCTGAAATGGGCCGAGGCGCTGCAGGCGATTTGCGGAATGTGCGTGATGCAAATCACCTGATGCGTCTTCGCCAGGGCAGTCACTTTGGCGGCCACCTTTCGCGCCACCGCCCCCCCGACCCCGGCGTCTATCTCGTCGAAGATAAGAGTCGGGATTCGGTCGGCGTCAGCGAAAACGGTCTTGAGCGCCAGCATGATGCGCGACACCTCACCGCCGGATGCCACCTGCTTCAACGCTTTCGCCGGTTCGCCGGGGTTCGCGCTGAGCAGGAAAGCAACGCGGTCCATGCCGCGACTGGTCAAGCCGATCTCCTCGAAACGCGTCGAGAACCGCGCTCCTTTCATCCCCAGGTCCTGCAGTGCGGCCGCCACCTGCGTGTCCAGGGTCCCGGCCGCGTCCAGGCGCGCCCGCCGCAGTTTCAGGGCGTGGGCCGTGGCCTGCCTTGTCAACGCGTCCCGCTGTGCCGTGAGTTCGGAAAGCCGCTCATCGCGGCGGCTGTAGGCGTCCACCCGTTCCTGGGCTTCCGCCTGGAACGTCAGCACCTCCTCTATGCTGTCCCCGTATTTACGTTTCAGGTTTCCGAGGAGCGCGAGACGCTGATTCAGTTCTTCCAACTCTTCGGCATCGTATTCGATATCCTCGGCGGCGCTGCGCACTCCCTGGGCCACGGCCTCGACCGCGTCACGGGCTTCGGTGAGGCGCGCGGCGAATTCACCGAAACGCGCGTCCAACTGCGCGANNGTGGCCGATGTGGTCGGTGGCCGCCCCCGCCTCGTTTTCGTACAGAGCCGCGTATACCTCCGCCGCGAAATTGCGCACGGCTTCGGCGTTCGTGATCAATGCGCGGCGCCCCCGGATTTCTTCCTCATCACCCGGTTCAAAGCCCGCCTCCGCAATCTCCTCTGCGGCATGGCGCAGGTAGTCCATCTGGCGCGCCATCTCGCGGTCGTCTTGTTCGAGTGCGGCGAGTTCCTGCTCGGTCTCCCGAAGGCGGGCCATCAGTTCGGCCATCGCGCTGGCATCGGTTTCCAGGTCGGCGAAGGCATCGAGGAGGTCGAGTTGGCGGTCGGTGCGCAGAAGAGACTGGTGCTCATGCTGTCCGTGGAGGTCTACGAGTTCGTCTCCAATCGCGGCCAGGACGCTTACAGGAACCATGCGCCCCCCCACATAGGCCCGGCTGCGCCCGTCCGCACCGACCACGCGCCCCAACATCAGCTCACCGGCATCGGGGGTGGCTTCGATTTCGTCGAGCAGACTCGCCAGCCTGGGGGAGAGGGTGTCGAGGCGAAACATGGCTTCAACCGTGGCCTTGTCCGCCTCCTGGCGCACCGTGTCACTCGACGCGCGCGCGCCGATGACGAGGTTGAGGGCGCCGACCAGAATGGACTTGCCCGCGCCGGTTTCGCCTGTCAGCACGTTGAAGCCCGGCTGGAAATCGATTTCGATGGACTCGATAAGCGCGAAATTCTCTATACGCAGTGTTTCGAGCATAGTCGGCAAAGCGAGGCGCCTACTCGCGCCCTCCCTCCGAAACGCGTTTGTAGTCATGGAGATAGGCCAGAAACTCTTCGTTTCCGGCGGGCCCCAGCAGCGGTGAGGGTATCACATCGATTTGCTGGAATCCCAACGCCCGCGCCGCCGCGCAGACCTGCTCCACGGCCCGCGCCCGCACCGCAGGGTCGCGCACCACCCCGCCCTTGCCGACGAGTTTGCGGCCCGCCTCGAACTGCGGCTTGATCAAGGCGATGCCCGTGCAGGGCGTGGCGAGCAGGGGGACGATTGCGGGCAGCACCACGCGCAGCGAAATGAACGAGCAATCGACCGTGAAAAAGGCTGGAGGCGGGTCGAGTTGTGCCGGTTTGACGTGGCGTATGTTGCAGCGCTCCATAACGACGACCCGCGGGTCCTGCCGCAGTTCCCAGGCGAGTTGGCCGTATCCAACGTCTATCGCATAGACCTTCGCGGCGCCGTGTTCCAGCAGACAGTGGGTGAAACCGCCGGTGGAGGCGCCCACATCCACCGCAACGCGCCCCGCCACGTCCGGGTGGAAGGCCTGCATGGCCGCATCGAGTTTGTCGCCGCCGCGGCTGACGTATCCCTCCGGCGCCCGGACGTCCAGCTGCGTGTCCGCGGGGAGGCGCAACCCCGGTTTGTCCAGACGATTGCCAGAGGCGTCAAAGACGTTTCCCGTGTGAATGAGCCCCTGCGCCTTCGAGCGCGTCACCCCTGCGCGCCGTTGAACAAGTATGTCAAGCCTTTCCTTTTTCAAGCCGACCTGCCTGTCTCACGCACGTTCGCTCAAAAGGACTACCGCCTGTGCGCTGATGGCTTCCTCGCGGCCCTCCGGGCCAACCCCTTCGTTGGTCTTGGCCTTCACCGACACGCATGCGAGGTCAATCTCCATGCATTCCGCGAGGTGCGCCCGGATTGCCGGGATGTGGTCCTTCATTTTTGGGCGTTGCGCGACCACGGTGCTGTCCACATTGACGATGTGGAACCCTGCCGCTTGTGCGCGGCGGCAGGCCTCTGCCAGGAGTAGCAGACTGTCCGCGCCCGCATAGGCGGGGTCGGTATCGGGGAAAAGTTCGCCGATGTTGCCCAGTGCGGCGGCGCCGAGCACAGCGTCGGTGACGGCATGCGCCAGCACATCGGCATCGGAATGGCCGGCCAGTCCCAAGTGATGAGGAATCACAACGCCGCCGAGAATAAGCGGCCGGCCACTTTCCAGGCGGTGGAGGTCATAGCCGGTACCGACGCGCATCATGCGAGCCCCCCCTTCGTTATCACCTCCGCAAGCGCCAGGTCTTCCGGCTGCGTGACTTTGAGGTTCAACGCGTTGCCGGCGACCAGCTTGACGGGA
>NPIG01000422.1_pt2 | contig 13980 bp, 29 predicted proteins | sample 8637441 | NCBI WGS metagenome assembly NPIG01 (sample SAMN07420675, study PRJNA396082) | bioreactor metagenome | isolation source: sample BR6 brine-fed electro-methanogenic bioreactor BR | place: Japan: Kochi | collected 2016-06-14 | reverse complement strand
CGTGCATTGATTGCACGGCGATTCGGTAAACTCTCCAACCATCTTCACGGTTTCGGCTCCCCTTGATCTTTTTTCGCGGGCGGCACCCGGCCCGCACGTTGATAGAATTCTTCCATCCCGACCTTTTGCGGCACCGTGCGCTCCTTGCCCGGTGTCTGCTTCAGGTCGTAGGGTGAGAAGTTGGGACATTTCGCCACGCCGTTTTTCATCCACCAAGGCTGGGCTGGATGGCGGCAGGCCTTCTCCAGCCCCACGAACGAAAAATAGAGGCAGGACACACAGATCGGACCGGCCACGGCCTACCCCTGCTCCTTTTCCAGCGCCTGGATCTTGAGGTCCAGGCAGTGCCGGGCTTTTTTCAGATCCTTGATGGCGGACTCTCGCGCCTTCTTGCCCGCGCGGCGGACATACTTGAGCACGCTGCCCAGAAAAAAACACAGCTTCCAGGCCTCGATCACCTTGATCGCCTCGTAGGGATCATCCTTGCCNNATCCGGGTGGTGATCCTGCTCGGTTGCGGGCCCGGAGGGGGCCTCAAGAGGTGGCGGCGTTAAGCGCCGATCCCAAAGCTCTTTCTCCTCCTGGAAAAAAGTGCGGCTGGCCTCTTCGCCCTCAATGACCCTGTCGCATCTCTGTTTGAAAAAGTCCTTGTTCATGTCGTCGCTCCCGGAAAAGGTCGCCCTTCAATCAACATAGCCGCAGGCCGGTTTCTTGCGCGGCGGCGCGATCTCATTTTCGATGCGGCGGATCTCTTCGCGGCTGAGCCTGCGTACACCTTTTTGCGCCGCCCTTCGGCCCGCCTCGACGTTGAATTTCGACCCGCGCATATCCGCCATGGCGGGCTCGCCGTTGCGCTCCTTTTTCTTGCACGATGAGCACTTCTTGCGCGGATCTCGCAGGGGCTGCCCGTTTTCATCCAGCGCCTCGGGCGGCATCTAGATCACGGCTTTTCTCTGTCTGCATTCAAAGCAGAGCACCTTGACGCGCACCAGCTCACTCATGGCCGCTTCCGATCTCGGCGTGCTGCTCGTAGACGTAGCTATCGCCGTCGCGCCACACGGAGAACTCCTGCTCCGGGTCAAAACCCTGCGCCCTGAGCCACTGCCGCAAGTGCTCGGGCTCGGTCATGGTGGAGCCCTCATGCAAAGACAGCACGGCCCGCTTGACTTCAGTTGGTCCTTTCATCGTCACCTTCCTTCCGGTTGCAGTCGCGACACGGCATCTCATGGTCAAATGGGCAGAGCCCGTCGCAGACGCGGCTGCCGGTTCTCTTGCATTGAAAACATGCCTTGCTCATGGGTTGGCTTCTCCTTTCATGGTTGACATATCAAACATTTCAGGCATACGGATACTTGCGGCATTCGGCATACCCCAGCTTTTCGGCCCGCTCCTGGGCGGAGCCGCCAGGGGGCACCACCACCGTCAAGCCGCATTTCTCGCAGCGCACATGCGCCGGGTTGCTCTGCACCGCCCATTCGTGCTCGGTCTCGGCAGCCTGCTTCTCGGCCTTCTTGCGGTAGTCGGCAAAGGGGCGCGTGTCCGGGTCCGCCACGCGGGTCAACGCCAGCTCGGCATAAAGGTCAGCGTGCAGAAAGTGCGGGTCGAGGCCGATGTTCTCAAACACCATCTTGAATTTGTCCTGGTTCTCGTCCTGCACCTTCTTGCGACGGGCCACCTTGGTCAAATGATCCCAGAAGTAATCCTCGCAGATAAAAGAGGATCGCGTCTGAAGACTCCCACGCACCGGCATCTGCGCAAGCAGGCCGCGCTCGTGCGGCTGCTCCTTGAGCCGGTGAACGTAGCGATAGAGATTCCATTCAATCGCGTGGTAGCGGCTGATCCGAACCCGGTGCTTCTCCTTGGTCTCGTCGGAGGCCTTGCGGTTGTGGTCCCCCTTGACGCGATCCCCCCACACGCACAGATCCTCGCCTTTTTGCGCCTCGTAGCTGTAATCGGAGAGATAGACGCGGCCTGGAAACTTTTTGGCAAAGCGCAGCGCCTCGTTGCTGTTGGGCAGCGAATCGCACACGCATTTACTCACGTCATAGCGCTGCATCAGCTCTTCGCAGTGTTGCCAAGGGTCTTCGTCCACGATCCAGGCCAGGTGGGCCAGGCGGCTTTTGCGAATGCCCGTGGCCTCATCCTTTGGCCCCAGGTAGCGAATCACCACGACGTTGAGGCCAAACATCTGGTCGATCCCCATGGCGCAGTTGACGCCCCGGTCGAGCCAGGACAGCGACGGGTTGACCGTGGCCCGCAGGATGTCCTTGTCCACGATCTGCGCTTCTTTGGAGATATGCGGAATGCCCAACTTCGAGTTGTAGAATTCGGTGATGTCGGTGGCGGTGATAAACGCCTGATAGATCTTCTCCGCAGATTGACGCGACGAAAGGGTCTGTGCAATGTGGTAGCCGATGGCGGACGCGCCCGGATTATGTTCACGCCACACGCCCTGTCGCGGGTTGGCAACCGGCTCGCCGCAGCGCGGGCACACCCAGAAGCGTTTCGGCAGATGGGCAAGCGATGGTGTCACGCCGGAGAGCCTTTCGCCGATGCAGTCCGGGAACACGTCGGAGAGCACCACGCCCTCGGAGCACTTGCAGTGAGAGTGAAACTTGTTCTGCGTGCTGGTGCGAAAAGCGCGGTCGATATTGGCGTCCGGGTAGCCTGCCGTGGAGATCTTGAGCGCCATCGGATAGGGGGAGTGGCTGATACGTTCCTGTGCCCGCTCAATATCTGAATCGAGCATGCGGCGCACCTCGTCGAACACCAGCGCCAGCATGGGAATGGCTTCAGTGGAGGTCTTGCCCGCCATGGAGTTGAAGAACACCAGCGAGCTGCCGATGGATCGCACCCGTTTCTGGTCGGCCTTTTTCCCGCTTCCGTCTTCGGCTGCCGGGTCCACGCCCCAGATCTCGGCTATCGGCGGGATCGCCAGGCACATCGGCTTGAAGCGCTCGGATGAAAAGACGTGCGCCATATCCGCCGTCGGCAGAAAATAGCCCAGGTATTTGCCGTAGAACCGCATAGTGAGAAACAGGACGAACAGCATGGCCGTGACGCTTTTCCCGATTTGTGCGCCTGTTTGAAGACAGAAGTCCTGCCCTTCCTCGTTTCGGTCTCCCGTGACCGCCATTGATTTGTAGGGCTCGATCAGGTACTCGTGATCGACAAACGTGAAAGGCTCGTTGTCAACCTTGAGGCCATAATCGTCCATCAGCATCGTCACGAATTCATAGAGAGAATTCGGGGTTGACTTGGCAAGATCCGGGGCTGCCATCCCGTAGGCCCTGGTTCTCAGGTGGGGGATCTTTTTTTTCAGCCTCTGGCTCAGATCGTCAACAAGGCCGCCGATACCAGGGGACACGTTCATGCGCCTACTCATCTTTCCACGTTTCCCCTTTGATAGCTGCGTAAGCGGCAGATCTTGAGACTCCATAGTCTCTGGCGAGCGCTGACGCTTTTTCTCCGCGCTCAAACCTTCTCCTCATCTCGCGAACCTTTTCAAGGTCAAGGACTGCGCGAGTGCTGTTTCTGACATTTTCGAGGTGGGTTGCCCAGCGGCAGTTTTCCGGGCTATAATCCCCGTCATTGTCGATCCTGTCTATTTCAAGCCCTTTCCTATATCCCTTCTCTTTTGCCCAAAGAAAAAACGCAGCCGGATCTCTTCGCCATTCATCGCAGACAGAAATTCCACGACCGCCGTACCGGGGATAGCTCTTTGAGTTTTTATTTTCGCATCGCTCGATCATCTTTGACAGGACACCGTAAAGAGGGTCTTGTCTGCCTCTTCTTTTTAGCCCGTGGATCGTTTTGGCCTGGGAGCAAAGCTTCGACCTATGACATCCACACGATTTGTTCCTCTTTCTGTGAGACAATCGCAACTCAAACTCTTTCCCACAGTAAGGACACTCAAAAAGGCCCCAGCTTTGAGGGCGTGTACCCGGAGTTGTCTCCCTCATTCCCAGACTTCGGATCATTCTCATTTTCCACCCCCGCCGATCACGGCCACCTGCTCTTCGCGACCCAGACGCGCCAGTTCGTCAAATATCTTTGCCTGGGCGTCGGGATCGTAGGCCTCCATAACCCGGACAACGGCCTCCATGAACGTCTGGACCCCGTGCATATCAAAAAGATCTTTTTTTATGTTGTGGATCGATTCGACAGTGGCGCGAGACTCGCGAAGAAGTTTAAGCATTTGGTCAACCTGATAAGGTCGGTACTTTCCTCCCTGCGCCTCGACCTCCTTGTTCACCCTGTCAACCATGGCATCGACCGTGGACAGGCACGAGACAAGTCTGTCGATGGCAAGGAGGCTCTTTGTCGCCTCAACCGCACCGCTCTTAAACTCGGGCGATCCGTGGAGCGTGGCATCGACCACGACGGCAGCCTTCCCGCCCCTTTTAGGAGGCCTTCTCCCCCGGCCCGCAGGATTGACTTCCACCCCGAGCTTTCTGAGCCGCTTATAAACTGCCTGCGGAGAAACGCCCACCTCTTTAGCCAGGGCTGCGCCATTCTCCCCGACGGCATGAAAGGTTGCGAGAAAGTCTTCGTCACTGAGTCTTTTTTTTGCCATGGTTTACTTTCGGGTTCAATTCAACCAAGTTGAACCAAAACTATTTGAACCTTACGCACCCACCCGTCGATGGAAGCGCCTAGAAATATTGTGTTTTCACAGAGATTGCCGACCGTGGTTCAATGCAACCATTCAACCCGATCTCAACCACATTCGCTCTTGATCTTCCCGGCAAGCTGCTTGAGGTCATCGCGCCCGCCCTTGTCGTTAAGCGTTGCCCGCAAAGCGTCAAGATTCATGTTCCATGCGCCAAACCTTGCCGCCACATCAAAAAACTCTTCCACGTCATGCCCCTGGATCTCGATCACCGGGTCGCCATTCTCGTCGTAGCAGGGCATCCCCCTGGCCGTGTGCTTGTGCGCCAGGTGCCGCAACTCGTGATAGACCAGGGCGATGCGCTGCTCGGTGGAGAAAGCCTGCCAGGACGCCTCATGCACGACGATAATCGCCGCAGGCTCAAGCCCCCAGGCTTTATAGAGCGCCCAGCGCAGGATCTGTCGGCTTGGGCCTTGCGNNCGTCGCAGAACAGATACCCGATGGAGGCCTCGCCCAAGTGCTCGAACACCTCGCCGTAATGATCGATCACAGCCTTTGCATAGGTGCCCACCTCGGGAGCGAACATCATCCCGCAGATAAACTTGTCTTGCTCAACCTCGGCCATCACTCGCCCTTTGCGTAGTGCATATCTCCCAGGGTCTCTTTCTCGCGGTCCATCACGGTTTCAAGAAGAAAGAGAATTTCCTGATCGGGGCTGCGCCGATCCTCTTCCGCTATTTCGACCAGGCGCTCATAGATCTGCCGGTCCCGGCCGGTCTTAAACTCCAGGCAGACACACAGGGCACCTTCGACGGGCTCGCCTATCGACTGCTGTCTCGGTGGCTCGCCTGAGACTTCTACCTTCCCGCTCCCGTCGGAAACCTCTGCGACAACCTTTTCAAGATCGACCTCCGCTGCCTGACTGTCTTGCCTCACCTTGTCTTCCTCTCTCACCTTCTTCTCCCGTTTCGGAGTTGACTTCTCCTTGCGCTCTTCCTGAGAACGCTTTGCAGCCTGCGCTATTTCCTCGCGCCGCCTCCTTCGGTAGTGGTCTCGCGAATAGCAGGTCTTGCACAGATCTTTCGCCAGGATCTCCTTGAATTCTCCGCAGTCGGCACACTTTTTCTTCGGCATCCTTCTCTCCTTGTCCCCTTCGACTTCCACCCACTTCCCCGCACCAGTAAACGAGCACTGCATACAGCGTGTCCCGAAGTAGCGCTGCACCGTGCCGCGAATTAAACGGGGCCTGAATTCCTCGTCTCTAACCATCCTGCCGCCACACACTGGACAGGTCGGGCACCAGATGCAATCGACCCGCTTGCCGTGCTTTCTGCAATCGACGCCACCCTCTGCGGGGCGATAATTACGGCTACTTTCGTAGACCATTGCGCCCTACCCCTGTCCACACTCGCAGACTGAAACCGACACTTCCCACGTTCCTGCGAATCGCGGCTCGACCGTGCAGCCATTGCGCAGCCATTTGCCGAGAATAATCCCGGCGTCTTTAGGGTCTGTACGGGCTGTGTCCATCGCACCAACCACCTGCCCGCATTGGCAGATGGCGACAAACCCGGTCGGCTTTTTCTTCATGACTCACCTCCCCGCGTGCTGTAATCGGGATTATTCACCAGCTCATCGCCCTGCCTGAAAAACGGAAAGCGATCCTTGCCCCAGCGCTTGGCCTTCCAGGTCTTGATCCGGTTGCGGTGCGTGGTGCAGATCGGCAGTCCGTCATAGGTGCACTCATCCCAGGCCAGGTTCTCGCAGCCCCGCACGGAACACTGACCCGGCGTATTCGTGGTCTCCTTGCGCGACCTGCGGGTCTTTTTTCGCCTCTCTCTTTTGTCGAGCGGGAAAAGGGAGATCTCCGTCATGTTGCCGCACTGCACACAGACCATGACTTCGATGTTGCGGGCCGCGCCTACCCGGTCGAGCTTGTGCTTTCCGCCGCAGGCCGGACAGGTCGGGCAATACTTGCAATTTACTACCGGGCCGTGCTTGAGGCAGTCCACGCCCTTTTCGTGCGCCCGGTAATGGCGACAACTAATAAACTTGCCCATGACCAGGGCGGCTTTACACGTCATTGGCTGTACCCATAGCTGACCTCTTTTGCGGACTGAAGCCACTCGTTGAATTCGCGGATAAATTGAAGGGCGCTCTGCTCGCTTAGATCTTTGCAGCTCTCGACCCCGGCCAGGCGCTTGAATGCGGCCTTGGTCTGGTCCTTGTCGGTCGGGTCGTGCTGCTGGGGGGACTTCTCGAAGACGTATTTCTGAAAGGAGGGGTTCTGAAACAGGACGTGGAGCCCTTTGAGCGTTCGGAACGAAACATCGCCCCGGCCAGAGCTTTGTTCCTCCGACCGGGGCGTTGCGGCCACCGCCGGGACATGCCGTTCCATCGGGGGGCGGACACTTAAAATCGCATGCCCATCGGCGTACATTGCGGCCAGGTGCGGACCGATAGCCGCCTGGTGCTCATAGCACCCTTCGACAACCAGCCAGAACCTCTTTGCTCGGCTCGGGACATCGACAATCATCGCCGGATCGATCTCGATGCTCAAGCCTTTTTTGCCTTCGAGGTCAACGCGCACCTGAGAATCGATCATCCCGGAGAATACTATCGGCAGCTCGGGAGAGTCTTTTGGCAGCAGCAGATAGACGCGCCACGCCTTTGCGCTGCGCATCCACTTTCTGTCCGTAACCTCCACCGGAATATGCGATAGATCGGGTGATTGCAAATTGTGCCTCCATGCGGGAAAGTACCATTGACCGTTTGCCATGTCAAACGACGTGAACGATGTTGAACTTTTTCTGTCGGCAAATTGAAAACGCTTTTCGCGTTAATTGTTCCTCAGTTATGCGGCAAATTCTTTGTTTTTTGGTTAGTTGCAGACCTACCCCGTCGGGGATAGGCCGTGGATTCGCGGCCTATCCAGATGTTAGCCGCCGTCATGGATACCATGTCTGTTTTACCAGCTTTTCAATCTCGGCCATCTGCCGCCAGATGTTGCCGAGCTCCGAGCCAGTGAAAATCAGTCGGTATGTCTCCATCCCAACAGCCTGACATCCAACACGTGCATCCTGTATTTTCTTTCGCGCAAACAAAACCGCCATGTCTGCGCTTAATTGCCGGTAAGCGGCTAACAAGTCGTTCAACTCGGACTTGCTACCTTCGGCGGTTTCTGGGTAGCAGTCTTCTGGCCCCCAGCCTTCTGCTCTCAAATCACGTTCCATTGTTTCCTCCGCAAGCCGGTTAACTCAATCGTTATAGCAGTCGGGTGCTGCCCCGTTGACGCTTGGGGCGTTAGATTACCTCCAGCAGCTCGACCGTTTTCCCGGCCATGTCGTGTGAACAGTCGGCCAGAAACTTCACCTGGCCATCGTTGATCCACGAGTGGCAGCGGAATCTGTGTCCAGTAGTCAGAACGCTCGGCTTTAGCGTCGGCGCGTCGGTGTCCCCGTTCCATGACCAGCATCCGGTCCCCTGTCGTTTTCCTCGCAGTAGCACAGGCAGGTATATGATGCCGCTTGGACCAGGTATGTTGAGTTTTATGTGGGTTGCTTCTTCCTTGGCGCACGGCTCGTACCCTTCGCCATATATTAGCTTTACTGGTTTTGCTTTCATGGTCGTCTCCATAATCCAACCAGCAGATGCAGCGGATTCCCGCCGATCTGCGCGACGTCCACCGCTAAAACGGCAGGCAGTCTTCGTGGGAGCCGAAGCGCCTCCCGCAGTCTCCACATTTCGTCGGCCACCATTTGCGAAAGCACCAGTAATTTAGAAAATATGTGGTTTTCCTGTGCCAGGTGTCGCCAACCATGTGGCCATAGGGCACCGGCCTATCGCACCGAACACAGAGGGCGTACTCTGGCGGCGCTGGGTCGTCGGGGTGAATCTCGCATCCAAACCACCAGCACACGGGGCGGAGAACAAACCGCTTGAGTCGGATGATTGAATTACGGTGCTTCTCGAAAAATGTCTGTTCCATGCGTTCACCTCTCGTTGTCACCGCTCAGCTTTGACCGTTAATCCCGCAACCCGGCCCGTGCCTTTTCGGACAGGATCTCAGCTTGCTCGATAACCTTTCTGAGGTCTGATTTCTCCAGTGCAGTTCTGAGGTTTGCCGCATCTTTGATGATGTCAGAATGAAGCTTCAGCAATTCCCTTGCCTGTCTGATCGGGCTGATGATCCACGATCCATGATGCAATTTCGTGATGCTCTTCACATACTCGGTCGGGTGCAACACGTCTCCGACACGCCAATTTCGGTCGTCTCCGANNTTCGGAAATCCGAAGCTGGCGTTTTCCATAGTCGCTGCTTTTTCTGCGTCCTCCAGCAGCTCGATCAGTCGGTCAAACACATCCATCTGCCTACCTCTCCATACCTAACCAGGCGTTCAACTATCTCCCGAACCGCTGGACTTCCAGGATTCGGGACCGCAAAAAATCGCGCTCTTTTTGGATGTTGCTGTTGAATTCTTCCGAGGACATTCCGCGAACCTGCCGCACGCACAGGCTGCGGTCTGACCACACGGCAACCCCCCAGCCACGCCAATCATGGTCCTTGCATTGCTGATAAAGTTCTTCAGTGAGAAGGTAGTAGCGTCGGTTCCCCATGCCGTCCCCATTTGTACGGTGCGGCTTCTTTTTGTCAGCCATCAAGTCGCTTTTGGACACCTTGACTTCAACAACAACGCTTTCATTTGCCGTAAAACCGATAGCATCTGGAACTTCGCCAACCCTTGCACTCCCGCGCTCACTGAAAACCGGGTTGCATTGCTGCGCTCCTGCCAGCCACCTGACGGCATGCTTAACCAAATCCTTGTGAGTTAAGGTTGTCACAGTCCTCTCCCTTATCGAGGGCTGATTGAAGTTGCCTAAAACTTCAAACAACATTTAGTGTTGTTTTCCATTCATCTCCGCCGCCTGCAACTCTTGCGACGGTCCCCTTTGGCCCGGTAGAAAATTCAAAAACTCCATCTTCCCAGAATTTATCAATTGCCCTTCGCACGGCCTCGCGATTCACACGGGTCGGCCTCCTGCCAGTCGGGTAGGTCATTCTCAATACCAGCGAATTTACTGTGAAGTGAAATTCCCCATGTTCTGAATTTTCAATTCCTGTCATTAGCATCGCGTAAACGGCGAACGCTATGGGGTGGTATTTTCCAATCATTAAAGTTGTTGCGTCGCTTAGTGTTGTTTTCATCCTTGCTTCCTTTCCGATGATAGTAGTTTTGCCTAACAACCAAATCAGTCTAAGCCAACACATTTCCGCGCTGACTAATCCAGCACGGCGCATCAGCTAAACGCAGACCGTTATAAGTCAAAATAAATATGCTCTTTGCAAACTCCTCTTTTTTTCACACGAAAACCGCCGAGGCCACAGCGCCAATCTATTTCACGCCGTGCTGGACTGCCTGCCTTCGACTGGAGAGCATCAACCCAATTCCCGCTGACAAAATATTGATACTTACTTCTGAAATGTGTGCAATTCCAACACATGGGAGCCACGTCTTTATACTTTTGGTTTATTTTCGCATCCTGTTCTTTCATCCACACCTCTTAAACCAGCAAAATCATAAACCCTGCTTTGAAAAAGATTGTTTTCTATATCAAACACACACGCCGAAAAAATAGACGCTGTTCAAACGGACGATTTCAACCTCTATGTCGATCTCATATCGCAGCCACAGCCCCCAGGACAGCGTTTCATAGCTGCCAGGCTGAGCGGAGGTGCCGCCCCCTGTGTGATGAGGGGCGCACAGCGGCACAGCCCGATAGTCCGAAACCTTGCCGCCCATGACCCCTCGCCCCCGCTGCGGCTGGTGGTGGGCTTGCGCCGCAGCCGCGCAAACAAGACAGGGGCGGCTGCGGACAAACCTCAAATAGCCTTCATCCCTTTCGTGTGACATTCCCTGTCACGCCCCAATGCTCTACTCTTTCGTGCCGAAGAGAAAAGCACGCCTCTTCGGATCACGCAGGGTCTGCGGTATATTGGGCCGGGAAATGATAAACATCTCAACCGGGTCGGCTTCCAGCACAACGCCAAGCGACCAGAAAAAATCAAAGGAGATCTTGTCGGGGCGAACCTGTTCAGAGCCTTTTTCAACTTGTGAAAGATATGCAGGGCTTATAGATTTTCCGCAGACGGGATTACTGGCAGACAGGCGGGCGACCTCGCGAAGCCCTAGGCCTTTTTTCTCGCGCAACTCCCGGATATGGGCGCACAACGGGTGTTCTTCCATGCTTTCGATCCTCCTGTGAATGCAAATTTTGACATATCAACCGTTTTCGGCACTTGACGCAACAATATATCTTGACTTTTTGTTTGTCAAACACCTTTGTCGTTGACGCTAAATCTTTTTTTTGATACTTGTAGCAACATTGTTGTTTTTATTATGGCTTGTGCCGCAAAAAAAGGAGGCAGAAAATGAATGCCGGAGACGCCAAGGTAAACAAAATCGAAGAACTCAACGACCGCATCGTCCCATACACCCAGGAAGTCCTTGCCCGAATCGGGCACCTTTCCGACGAATTAAGAAAAAAACTTGACCCGCAGGGGGCGAAAATCCTCCAGGAGATCGAGGACGCCTATATTGAATATGCCGGAATCGTCCAGGAAAAAACAATCACCCCCCCCTGTTAATTTTTTAAAATAAAGATCGTTTGATATAGAAAACATTCTGCCCTCTTTCGCACAGAGCGGCAACTGTCAAAAAGCATTTTACGGTTGGAGTCATCATGGGGAAGAAGGTTATCTACAACTGCGACAGGAGTCGAAAAGAAATGTTAGTCAACAGAGCATGCTTGTCGCAAATCTTGGCAAAGAACAAGGACACTCAGAAAGGATAAGCCATGAGTGACAAAGACGCTCTTCGTGAAATGTATGTAGAAAGGGAGCTTAGTTCAGCACAAATAGGGAAGGCGTTGGGACTGTCCGACACACACATCCGAAGGCTGCTCAAGAAAAACAATATCCCCTTAAGAACACGGAGCGAAGCACAGAGACTTTGCACCAACCGGCCAGAAGTGCGGGAGAAAATGTCAAGGTCGGCAAGGGGTCGCAAGCATGGAGAGTCGGCAAAACAAAAACTTCGGGAGCGGGTGGGGGCTGCGAATCACAACTGGAGAAACGGCTTAACAACATCAACCCAAGGATACCTCTGCTTCACCGCGAGCGAGGGGAATGGGGAGCACGCCGGAAGGGCGCTTCATGTGATTTTGGCTGAATGGAAGTATGGACGCAAGATTAAACCAGGAGAGCATGTTCACCATATTGACGGGAACCGCCTAAACAACCACCCAGATAATCTTGAAATTCTTTTAGCATCGGACCATGCACACAAACACGCAGAGGACAGGGAAAATGGCAAGATTGAATCAGTGTAATTTTATCGGTCGCACAGGCAAAGATGTTGAACTTCGCTATACGACATCCGGCGTTGCTGTCGCATCGGTAAGTGTTGCGGTTTCTGAAAAATTCAAAGACAAAAACGGCGAGAGACAGGAAAGGACCGAGTGGATAAATGTTGTGGCATGGCGAAACCTCGCTGAAACCATGTCGAAATATCTAACCAAGGGTCAACTTATCTTTATTTCTGGAAAGATTCAGACTCGCAAATATCAGGACCGCGACGGAAACGATCGCTATATTACCGAGATCGTGGCGGATCAGATGCAGATGCTCGGGTCTCGCAACGATGAAGGTTCAGGCTCGACCGGCGAGCACAGGCCCCCGCAGGAGCCCCAGAGACCGGCCCAGGACCAGCGGCATGAAGGCGACACTTTCGACGAGCCGCCGTTTAATCCAGACGACGACATCCCGTTCTGACCTGCACTTTTAGGAGAAACACATGGAAAAACGAACCACAACCAACCTGGCACTTGATCGCCGGGTGCGCGACCGGGCGGTGGCTGCGGGACGGCTGCTTGACCCGCCCGAGACGCTGACCAAGTTTATCGAGCAGGCCACCCAGCAGCGGCTCCACGCCCTGGCTCTGGCGGGCAAGATCCCCAAGGATCTGCCCAACTTCTCATCGACCAAAGGAGGCGGATCGTGACGTTTGAGCAATATGTCCCGCTGGCGATGCGCACCGCCAACCCGGACACGCCGCTGATCAGTGCCCACAACTACATCCTGGGGCTTTTCGGCGAAGGCGGTGAGCTGACCGACGTGGTGAAAAAGGTGATCTACCACGGCCACTCACTCGACCAGGCACTGAAGAGCGACCCCGACACAACCCTTCGCGAAAAGATCAAGATCGAGGGCGGCGACAGCTTCTGGTATATCGCGGTCTGTGCTCACCAGGTCGGCGGGGTCAAAGCTGTATCCGACTACCTGAAGGACGACACCTGCTTCGATATTGATCCGGAAATGAGCTGCATCGCCTACGTTCGCAATCTCAGCGAATTCGCAGCCTGCGTCCAGCACCTGCCTGGGGTTTCATCTGGTTTTCTGGCCGCGATGGCGGTCTGCGTCGAACAGATTCTTAAGTGGGCAGGCGTCCCCCTTGAAGAAGCCCTCTCCTACAACATCGAAAAACTTCGCAAGCGATACCCCCTCAAGTTTAGCTCCGAAGACTCTTTGAACCGGGTCGTTTGATCCGGATTTTTGCGGCGGGCTTTCTCCCTCCTGGCCCGCCGCCTTTTTTGCTGTATTCCATATCAAACATTTTCGGTTGACATANNACCGGCTGATACCCTCCTTTTAATCATTACTCCACAAGGAAACCAGGAGGATGTTATGAATCAGCCCGTTGTCGCATCATTTCCAAAGCTCAACTGCCTCAAGTGCGGGCACGAATGGATTCCGAGAGTCCCGGCCCCCACTCACTGCCCGAGCTGCAAAAACCCTCGCTTTTGGGAGAGACAAAAACTTTCTGCCCTTCCGGCCAAAACCTGCCTCAGATGCGGACACGAATGGTTCCCCCGTACCTCAACCCCGACAAAGTGCCCTAACTGCAAAAACATTCGTTTCTGGGAAAAGTCGAAGCGCGGCAAAAAATCAAAGATCGTGAGCCCCGAGGCGAAAACAGCGTAACGAAGAACCCTGGGTGAAAGGCTGCACTGAGCACGAGCCGAGCTTGCCAGCCACCCTCCGCTCGCAATGGGAGACACCCGCAGCATGAATGCAGACATTCGTATCAACATCAGCTTTCGGGGACACCGGAAGAGAAAAAAGCTCAAGGCCCTCCTTGGCTATGACGCCACGGGCAACCTTCTTGACCTCTGGATCGGCGCAGCTATCGCACGACCGGACGGTGTTCTGGTCGGTTGGGATCGGACCGACATCGGTATCGAATCGGGTATGGATTCGGCCACCGATTCCGAAATAAATCGGTACATAGAGGCACTGATTTCGGTCGGAAC
>NPIG01001265.1_pt1 | contig 13989 bp, 16 predicted proteins | sample 8637441 | NCBI WGS metagenome assembly NPIG01 (sample SAMN07420675, study PRJNA396082) | bioreactor metagenome | isolation source: sample BR6 brine-fed electro-methanogenic bioreactor BR | place: Japan: Kochi | collected 2016-06-14 | reverse complement strand
CGCCTTGTCTGTATTTGGAAAGTCCTGTGATTTCTATTGCGGAAGGGGTATGAATTCGGTGGCTTTCGAGGTGCCCAGGCGGTCTGCACCCAGGGCGTGGAGTATTCCGGCAGTCGTAAGGTTTCGGATACCGCCGGAGGCCTTTACGTGCACGCTGTCGGAAGCTACGGTCCTCAAAAAAGCGACGTCATAAAGAGTTACCGATCCTGAGTAGCCGGTTCCGGTCTTTATGTAGTCGACCCCTGCCTGTTCCGCCATATTTACGCAAAGGACTTTCTGGCGGTCATTTAGAAGCGGTGTTTCGATTATCATCTTGAGGCATCTTCCCAATGTGGCTTCCCGTATGGCCTGAAATTCTTCGCGCACTGCCTGCCTGTTTTCTTCAACTATGTCAGAGATCGTAGCGACTACATCAAATTCTTCCGCTCCGTTTTCGCGTGCCCATTCGATTTCTGCAAGCTTTACCTTGAGCGGAAGGGCCCCGAGAGGAAAAGCGATCGCCGCTACGACCTTCTGTTTTTTCCCTTTCAGACAGTTTCTGGCATGAGGCACCCAAATCGTGGGAACGCAAACCGCGGCGAACCCGTACAATTCAGCTTCTTCGCATAGACGTCTTATGTCCTCTTTCGTAGATGAAGCTGAAAGAAGGGTGTGGTCTATGGATCTGCGTATTTCGTCGATCCCTGGCCTTTCGTAAAAACCGGCTTCCGCCCTTGCGGCCTTTTTCCCGGCCTTATGTGCAAGCATTTCGATATCGGTCATTTCAGATCACTCATTCCTTGAGACACTCGCAGATTTCCACGTCCCGTCCTGTCCCCTCCGTTATCTTCACCTCGGTGACTTTAATCAAACCCTGGCGGTGGAGGTATTGGATCAGGCATAAAACGGAGGAATCGTCGATCCCTATCCGTCCTGCTGTGTCCTTGATATTGAGAAAACCTTGCTCTTTTGCGTCTTTTAGTATTTCTTCGGCCACGATCGAGATCCAACGTTCAAAAAGCCGCTGCAACTCGGGTGTTGATCCTGCCGCCAACTGGGATGTGCGAGAAATGGACTCAACGAGCCGAGCCGTGATCTTTCCACAGGATTCAGCGATGCTCTGTGCCATATTATCAGAATTCACTGAAAGACTCCTTTCTCTTGCAACCGGAGTTTGTCCGAAAAGTCGGCGTTTGGTTGTTTTATTCTGTATATAACACGAATTGCAGTCTTGAGACAATGTCACGGCTGCCCGGACAGGTGGAAACTGAAAACTGAAAACTGAAAACTGAAAACCTGATCAAGTAACTTCAAAGATTTCGGAGACCCTATTGGACGGATTTAAAAAAATTAGCCTGCTTCAGCTGATGCGGTTCAGGTATCAACTTCGGCGTCGGATAGGGTTAGTCAAGCCGTCCTTAGAGGTCCCCGCAGGTAAACGGGTTAAGACGAAGCATTAGTGCCAGGTTCGAAAAGACTACCCTCCTCTGGAGGTGGTGGAGCCATTTTATAACCAGCAAGGCGACAAGGGCTGTTCAAACCTGAGACAATGTTATTATTAACAAAAGAAAGCCATTGCTTTACGGAAGGATGGATCAAGGGTGAAAATCCTGCTTCTTGGTTTCGGAAATGTGGGGAGGGCCTTTTGCGAGCTTTTCGCTGAACGACGTTCATGGATACGTTCACGGTTCGGTGTGGAAGGCGAAATTGTCGGTATCGCCACAAGGACCAGAGGCTGCCTTTACGACTCCGAAGGCTTGCCTCTTGAAGAAGTCCTCAGTTACGAAGCGTCGGCGGGCCGTCTGGCCAAGGGGCCGGGTAAGAGCTCCTTCGGATCCGCCGGCGATCTTTTGGAAAACGCCGACTACGATTTGCTAGTCGAGTGCACTACAACCAACATAACCCATCCGAAAACAGCGATGGAGTTCATGAAAACCGCAATGAAACATAAGGCGGCGGTGGTTACCTCCAACAAGGGCCCCTTGTTCCTTTCCTATCACGAACTCGAGAAACACGCGAGAGAACAGAAAGTCCCCTTCCTTTTCGAGGCCGCCGTCTTGTCTGGAACTCCCCTTTTTTCCTTCGCCAGGTATTGTCTGCAAGGCGCCCGAATCATTTCCTGCGAAGGAATAGTGAACGGGACCTGCAATTACATCCTGGACCTCATGGCCCAGGGGTCATCCTTCGACGAGGCTCTCCTGGATGCCAGGCGGAAGGGATACGCGGAGCCGGAGCCGCTCTTCGATGTGGAGGGAACGGACAGCGCTGTAAAAGCTTGCATTATCGCCCAGGTTATCTTCGGGTCTTACCCGTTAACACTGGAAGAGGTGCATGTCGAGGGGATACGCGATGTCTCGGGAGCCATGATTCAAAAGGCCCTACGCTCAGGCGGTAACGTAAGACTGGTTGCCCGCATCGAAATGTCCGGGAAAAAGCCTGTAATTTCCGTAAAGCCCGAGGTCTTGCCGGGGGCCCATCCACTTTCCAAGGTAACCGGCGCGTCCAACGGCGTGCTTTTCGTGACGGACACCCTGGGCGAAGTCTTTGTCGCGGGAGGTGGGGCAGGTCCGAGACAGACGGCATACTCCCTATTCAGGGATGTCGTCGAAGCCTCTGTCTGCGAGGAATGCCCCATGGGATACGGTTTTTGAAGCCATGATAAGAATAGACATGCACGTGCACAGCACTTATTCGGACGGGTTATCGACTCCGGAGGCTCTTGTAAGGTTGTCGAAAAGACGTGGCATCTCGCTTTTAAGCCTTACAGACCATGATACAGTTGCAGGCATATCGGCCTTTCGGCGCGCCTGCAAAAAATGGGGTGTTTCCGGCATAGCCGGTACCGAGCTATCGGCCGATGCGGATTTCACGCTTCATATCCTGGGATACAGATTGGATGTAAACCTGCACGTTCTGGAATCCAGGCTTCAAGACGTGAGGAACAAGCGGAACGAAAGAAACCGCCTGATGTGCGAGAAACTAAAGAATCTGGGAATGAATATCTCCATGGAGGAATTGGCAAAAGAGGCAGGTGGAGAGGTAATAGCCCGTCCCCACATGGCCAGGCTTCTCGTGAAAAAAGGCTATGTCCCCGATGAGATTACGGCATTCTCCTGGTATCTTGGGAGAAACGGCTCGGCCTATGTGTCGCGGGAACGACTGACTCCCGGCGAATGCATTTTGCTTGTCAAGCAAGCTGGAGGTTTGGCCGTGCTGGCTCATCCTGGGCTTATGGGTATTTCCGAAAAGGCTCAGCAAAAGCTGGTCGAGGAACTTGTAGAGATGGGGCTTTGGGGGATCGAATGTTACTCGGGACATCACTCTGAAGCCCAGACAAGATACTGGTCTGAAATTGCGTCGAAATACGGGCTTGAACGCACCGCCGGTTCTGATTATCACGGCGGAGAGCGAGCCGTAGACCTTGGCGTAATAGTTCCTGAAGATCTTCTCCCCTGGGCGAGGCTCGGTGTAAGCTTGTGAATTCAAGCAATAGCATATAGCATCCTGAGGTAAAGGATTGAAAACCGGGCAAAAAAAGGTGTTATCATAAGCGACAACGGGAAACAGCAAAGATCTGGCGGTTTCTTGCCGCCTTCCGGGAGGAAAGAACATGGGCGTAATTGATTTGAGGAGCGACACCGTAACAAAACCCACGGAAGAGATGCGGGCTGCCATGGCCGCCGCCGAAGTCGGAGACGACGTCTACGAAGATGATCCGACGGTAAAGATGCTGGAAGAGGAATCCGCAGCCCTCACTGGACAGGAAGCGGGGCTTTTCGTCACTTCGGGTACCCAGGGGAACCTTGTCGCACTTCTTTGTCATTGTCGAAGGGGTGACGGAGCGATAATCGGCAGAAATTGCCACATCTACAATTACGAAGCCGGCGGGTTGGCTGTTTTAGGGGGCATTTTGCCCCTTTTGGCCGATGATGCGGGTGGAATAGTAAAAAAAGAAGAAGTCGAAAGCTGGGTAATACCCCCCGATGTCCACAAGGCTCCTGCCAAACTTCTCTGCCTTGAAAACACCCACAACAGAGAAGGGGGAACGGCCGTTGCCCCCGATATTTTCAAGGAAGTGACCGACGCGGCGAAAGTAAAGGGACTCAAGGTCCACCTCGACGGCGCGAGAATTTTCAACGCTGCTACCGCCTGGGATGTGGATGTAAGAAAGTACACCGCCGAGGTGGATTCCGTACAGTTTTGTCTTTCGAAAGGTTTGGGATCTCCCGTCGGATCCATGCTGTGCGGACCGAAGGAATTCATCCGCGAGGCAAGGCACTGGAGAAAGCGCCTGGGCGGTGGCTTAAGACAGGTGGGAGTGTTGGCCGCCGCAGGACTCATTTCCATAAGGAAAATGAAAGACCGTCTCATAGAGGACCATAAAAACGCCCAAAAGCTGGCCAACATGCTCGCTGACGGTGGCCTTTTCGTAGAGGAGCCGGGACGTAGAACCAATATGGTCTATTTCAGTGTCGGTCCGGACGGTCCTGATGCCAATGCAGTTGTCGAGGCGTGCAAGAAAGAGGGGATTTTGTTCAATTCCGTTTCAGACAGGAGAATCCGCCTGGTGACTCATCTGGGTATTACGGAATCCGATGTCGAAACGGCGGCCCGGAGCATTCTCAGGGAGGCTTTTGCCAGTTGAGAAATTTCCCGAAAAGGGACAAGGTCGAAAGCGCCGCCCTTAAAGCCCTGGAAACTGTAAAGGCTAAAGGATTGGCCGGAGCGGATGTTTACTATACCGCCGGTGTCGGTAACGAATGGGGACTCAGAAACGGGGAACCTGAAATCGACAGAAGCGGTGCGTCCTGGCGCATGGGAATCAGGGTGCTGGGTCCTTCTGGGAAACAGGGCGTCGCAGATACCAGCGATCTCTCGAAAGAAGCGGTAGTTTCCATGGCGGAATGGGCCGTGGCGAATTGCCTTGCATCAGGGGAAGATGAAGATAAGGAAGAAGTGCCCCTTTATTCGGGGCCGGTTTCTTTTGTCGATCTAGGTCTTTACGATCCGGTTGTCCGGGATATAAAGCCTGGCCAACGCAGGCAGATATGCGAAGAAATGATGGAAGTCGCATCAAAAGACCGTCGTGTCCGATCTGTGCGTACCGCCAGGTGGAGCGACGGCTGGGGCGAAATCTTCTACATGTCCACCCGCGGGCTCAGCCTTTGGCATAGTGAAACGGGAGTCTCCTGCGGGGTAGTAGTAGTAATGGAAGAAGACGGAGCTTATGACATGGGGGGATTCGGTCTCGAAGGCTGCCATGCCGATGAGCTGGATCACAGGGCAATCGCACAGGAAGCTGTCGAGCGGGTAGGTATTTCTCTTGGCGGGAAAGCCCTCCCGACCGGCAGGTATACGGTAGTCCTGGACCCCGAGGTTGCCGCGACCCTTTTCGAGGTTACGGGAGAACTTTTTTTGAGCCAGAACATTCACAAGAACCTCTCAATGCTGAAAGACAAAATGGGCGAGAAAATAGCTTCCGAAGCAGTGACACTTATAGACGACGGTACCCTTTCTGGAAAGCCCGGATCTACCCCCTTCGATGGTGAAGGCGTTCCGACCACTCGCACGGTTCTGCTATCGGGAGGAAAGGTTCAATCCTTTTTAAACGATCTCAAATACGCTAAAAAAGACGGCGTCACACCGACGGGAAACGCCGTGAGGTCTCCCGGGTCCATACCGGAAGCAGGCCTTTCCAACCTCTACCTTGAAGGCGGCTCAGGATCGGCCCGAAGCTTTCTCGAGACTCCGCAAAAGCGGCTTTTCATAACGGACCTCATGGGAGTGCATACCATCGACCCGGTGAGCGGAGATTATTCACTTGGGGCCAAAGGCGCCCTGTACAAATCAGGAGAACTCGTGCAGCCTGTTTCAGGCGTGACTGTAGCGGGTAACCTGCTGGAGCTTCTCATGAAGATCGTGGCGGTGGGGGATGATCTGCGGTTTTTCGGGGACATGGGCGGTTGTTCGGTGGTGATAGAGGATGTACCGGTCGCCGGGTCCTAAAAAAGTCCTTCTTTTTTTCATGATGTTTCTTTTGCTGGTTAACTCGGCCTCAGGAGCGGAAAGGTTGACCCTGTTAAAAGATGGTGCCGTGTTGGGAGGTTTGGACGCCAAGACTCACCAGGGCGGCCGTTTCGTCCCCGTAGGCAAGATGGCTGGACTTTTAGGATACAGGGTGGAAAAAACGGGGGATTCAGTCATAGTCCATGGGAGCAAGACTTCGTTAAAGTTTGTCCCCGGAGCGACGGCGGCAATTATTCAGGGTCAGATTATTGCCCTTTCCTACAACATGTTAGAGGAAAAAAACGGCTGGTGGATCGAAAAGGACGACGCGCTGAAAGCCTTTGGAAGTCTTGCTTCCCTTGATTCCGGACGGCAGGCGGAACTTTCCTGGGAAGAGGATAAAGCCGCTCAAAAAACCGCGAAAACACAAGACGCTGCTCCAATACAAAAAGAGGCGCCTGTATCCGTAAAACCTCCCACATCTGCGTCATCTGTTGGCGAATCAGTCCCGACGGTGACTTCCCTGCGTTGGGGATATCAGGATTTCGGGATACGAGCCGTGATAGACTACAACGGATCCCCGTCGATTGAGGTATCCCCCGAGACCGGACGGGTAGATGTGACGATTCAGGGTGTCGCCTTGCCCGGAGCGGTCTCTCCTTCGCCCTCGCCGGAGGAGGTGGAGGTTTCCGTTTCCCAGTTCGGAGACAGGGTTTGTTTTTCTTTCACTCACAGGGCACGAAAGGTAGAACATTTCGCCCTCGAAAGTCCCAGGCGCTACGTGGTGGATTTCCACAACCCTGAACCACTGAAAGAAAATGTTCCCTCAGTGGCCGAAACCCTGGCAGTGGAACCACCGGGGTTTGACGAAGACGGGAAAGCCGAAGGACCGTCTCCTTTACCTGTACCCCAAAAATCTCCTCACGATGACGGAAAGACCGTGGTTGTCATTGATCCGGGTCATGGCGGAAAGGACCCGGGAGCCGTCGCAAACGGAGCCAGAGAAAAGGATATAAACCTGCAAGTAGCGAAATACCTTGCTGACTCGCTCCGCCAGAAAGGGGTGGAGCCTGTTTTGACCAGAAGAGGAGATACCTACCTGAAGCTTTCCGAGAGGACAGACATCGCTATGCGCCGGAACGCCGACCTTTTCGTCAGCCTGCACTGCAATGCCCTCCCCGCGGGACGACACGCCAAGGGAGTGGAGATTTACCTCATGGCTTTGCCGACGGACAAGGACGCGATGGAATTGGCCAGAATAGAGAACAGAGAGATAATAAACGGGAGCGTGGAGTCCGACAAGGCTGTGGACAAGAGGACAGAGATGTTGCTAAAAATTCTCGGTGACATGCAGCAGAACGTCAAGATCCAGGAAAGCACGGACTTCGCCGAAGCCCTCTTTTCTGCGGGAAAGAAGGCCGGACTTAACATGCGCCGTGTGGCTCAGGCGCCATTCTATGTTCTCAGAGGAGCCGCCATGCCTTCGGTGCTTATAGAGATGGGCTTTCTGACGGAGAAATCAGAGGCTTCCTTGCTGAAAAATGCAGCATACCAAAAGAAACTTGCTGCCTCCATTTCGGCGGGTATAATGGAATATCTCGGTAAATGACATATGATTGGTGTTTGGTTTTTCAGACAGATATTTCGATCGTTTTTCGCACGTGAAGAGGCAGGTGCAGGATATGAGTTTTTTCGCTTTCGATGAAGAGAAAGACCGGAGACGATCACCCTGGCGGTATGATGCAGCCGTAAATGAAGACACGGATGTCGATCAGGAAAATGACAGCGGAGAAGAAGCCTTGAATCCCGAAGACGAGGAGGAAAGGAAAGCCCCTGTCGCGGTGCGGGTTCTTGTGTGGGCGGCGGTTGTGATGATTTTTTTCGCAATTGGATATTGGGGCTCCGGGCTTGTCATCAATTGGCTTGACCGCCGTGGTGTGATAAGGGACGAACAGTTAGTGCAGGGGACCGATGAAGTACGTCAATTGACCGTTCAGGAAGAGGGAAAGACGGATACCGCCGCAGGACCCAGGAGTCGTTTCCGCATTTATGTCCCCACTAATGGATCTTTCAGGGAAGAAACGGTTTCCTTCGTCGCAGGATTACTGGAGGACGACCTCAAAAACGTTCTTTCCGGACTTTTGGAGACTTACAGAAGAGAAGGACTGCTCTCGGGCGAAATCCGGGTTCTGCACGTTTTCAGAAACGGGGACAGGCTCTACCTGGATCTGAACGACCCGTTCCTTGAAAACATTTCCAAAATGCCCGAGGAAAAAGCCGTTTCTGTCATTACCGGTATAGTAAGTACCGTCGGCACAAATTTCTCGCCCATTAACAGAGTCCGCTTTCTCATAAACGGACGAGAAGTAAACGATACCAAACCCGTAGACCTTTCGTCCTTTTGGGCGATGCCTTCTTGAAATAACAGTCCAAAGAGATGGGGTAATAAAAAGTATGAAAAGACATGACGGACGGACGCCCGAAGAGCTTCGTCCCGTAACGATAGAAAGAGGTTTCACCAAGTACGCCGAGGGGTCCGTTCGCATTGGTTTCGGCGATACATGGTTGATATGTACTGCCTCCGTAGAAGAAAAGGTGCCTTCCTTTCTCAGGGGGAGCGGCCAGGGCTGGATAACCGCTGAATATTCCATGCTTCCGCGAGCGACGGAAATAAGGTCGCCCAGGGACAGCGTAAAGGGACGAATAAGCGGCAGAAGCCACGAGATTCAGCGTATCGTGGGAAGGTCTTTGAGAGCCGGGGTGGACCTGGGAAAGCTTGGGGAAAGAACTGTCTGGGTCGATTGCGACGTGATACAGGCGGACGGAGGAACAAGGACCGCCGCGATCACCGGAGGTTTCGTCGCTTTGGTGGATGCCCTGAGGAAACTTTACGGTGGGGGACATATAGATTGCATTCCGGTACGATCTTTCATAGCTGCTCTCAGCGTGGGCAAAGTAGAAGGTGTAATTATGGCGGACCTGTGTTACGAAGAAGATGCAGCGGCAGAGGTCGATTTCAATATCGTGATGAACGACAGGGGAGAATTTATAGAACTTCAGGGAACCGGGGAGTCAGGAACCTTTTCAAGAAACGAGCTCGACCGTTTGCTGGATATTGCAGGGGAAGGTGTAGGCAAACTGATCAAAATGCAAAAAGACAGCCTCGCCCTTACGAAAGAAGAGGAGGAGTCCCTTCTGTGACCGGGCCGATTCTTCTGGCAAGCGGCAACAGGAACAAGTACATCGAAATGTCAGAATTTTTGGAACCCGGCTGCATCAGCCTTCTTTTTGGTCCCGACGTTCTCGGGTTTGAGCTTGAAATCGAAGAAGACGGCGATACCTATGCGGGAAACGCCTTGAAGAAAGCCAGGATTTGGGCCGAAAAGACGGGAATACCATCTCTTGCAGATGACAGCGGGCTCGAGGTCAAGGCTTTGGGATGGGCACCCGGGATAGGTTCGGCCCGTGTCGCGGCAGACGACGCGGGTCGCATCCGTTGGCTGCTTGGGAGGATGGGAAACACCTCGGACAGGACGGCCAGATTTGTTGCATGCCTTGCACTGTTTTACCCTCAAGATGGTAAGTGTCTGTTGACCCAGGGGTATTGCTGGGGTCGGATAGCAAATGAACCTGTCGGGGATGAGGGGTTCGGATATGACCCGGTTTTCATCCCCCGGGGCTATGAAGAAACCTTTGCAAGCCTGGGGCGACGCGCCAAGTCGCGAATCTCCCATAGATCGATTGCCGCAATTTCGTTACGACGAATGCTACAAGACCGCTTCTGTGATAGAATGTGTACTCGCGCCAGATAAAGAACGCATGGGGAGGTGCGAAGCGTGGAAGTTATCCTGATGGTAATTCATATAATACTGGCCATTTCCGTGGTGGCCGTTATCCTGCTCCAACAGAGGAAACAGGGTGGATTTGGCGGTGTTTTCGGAGGGGGGACCCAGGCCGATACCGCGGGCGGGCAATGGCAGCGGTTCACTGTGCTCAGCAAGGTGACCATAATTCTCGCGGCGCTGTTCCTTGCTACGTCCTTGTTGCTGGTAGTCATGCCGAGATAAAAAGGATACGTGAAGATGAAGCCCAGGCCCCTTGACCGGCTCGCTGATGCTCATGCCCTTCCCGTAGACAAAGAGCGGTACTTCAGCGCCGAACATGAAGAAATCGAGGCCGGTCTTACGACCGACATATACTTTGTGAAAACCCGCGACGTGCTCGAAGCCGACGGAAGGCTCGAGGTTCCCGTTGTGGCGGAAATTTTCGCCCGCAAGGGGGGGGTTTTCGCCGGCCTCCCGGAGGTAGTTCGACTGCTTGACGGGCATGGAGTCGAGGTACATTCGCTGGGTGAGGGGGATTCCTTCGAGGCAAAAGAAGTGCTAATGCGAATCAGTGGCCCCTACGCCGCTTTCGGTATGTACGAGACGGTCATCTTGGGGATGCTCGCAAGCTCTACAGGGTGGGCGACGGCCGCCAGAGAATGTGTAAAGGCCGCCGGCGGAAAGCCGGTTCTGTCTTTCGGCGCAAGGCATGTCCATCCAGCGGTAGCCCCGGTAATGGAACGAGCCGCTGTAGTGGCTGGAGGATGCGCGGGTGCCAGTTGCATACTTGGGGCCAAACTCGCGGGGATAGAACCGAAAGGGACGATACCTCACGCTGCCATACTGATTGCAGGTGATACAGTCAGGCTGGCGAAAATTTACGACGAGGTCCTTGAAGAAGGAGAACCTCGCCTTATTCTAGTCGACACCTTCAAGGATGAAGCAGAGGAATCCCTCAGGGTAGCCGAAGCACTGGGTGAAAAACTCTCGGGTGTGAGACTCGATACCCCTTCCGAGCGTGGAGGAGTGTCACCTGACCTGGTCCGAGAAGTAAGATACAGGCTTGATATTGCAGGTTTCGGGCACGTCTCCATAGTCGCTTCTGGCGGACTCAACCCGGAGGCCATTTCGAGGCTTGCAGAAGCCGGGGTTGATTCTTTCGGTGTAGGAAGTTACATCGCTCATGCCACGCCCCGGGACATGACCATGGATATAAAGGCGGTAGACGGAAAACCCGTGGCAAAACGCGGTCGCTTCCCGGGGATCACGGAAAATCCGAGACTTGCGAGAGTCCTTTAGTCATCTTCGGCTGCTGATCCTCCGCTTGACACCTTGACAGCCCTTGGTTAGAATAACTTTCGCTCTGCCTTCAGGCAGTGTTGATATTTTGCGCTTGCGCCTCCGGTGTAGGCGAGGGAGTGACGAATAAATGTCCGGCAATACCACATTCATGGCGAAAAAGAACAATATCGAAAGGAAATGGTACGTGGTCGACGCCACCGACAAACCCCTCGGGAGGCTGGCCTCGCAGGTGGCGAAAATTCTTCAGGGCAAGCACAAGCCTGTTTATACCCCGCACGTGGATACCGGGGATTTTGTCATCGTACTGAATGCAGACAAGGTCAAGCTGACGGGGAGGAAGGCCCAGCAGTCCATGGTCTATCGGTACAGCGGGTATAAAGGTGGCCTCAAGGCCATTCCTTTCGGGGAATACTTGGCCAAGTCACCTGACCGCCTGGTGGAGAAGGTCGTTAAGGGCATGCTCCCTAAAAACAGGTTGGCCTTCCACAGGAAATTGAAAGTCTATGCGGGGCCGAATCACCCCCACACGGCCCAAAAACCTGAGAAAATAGAGATCTAGACGGCCCAAAGCCGGAAAGGAGGAAACCCATGAGAGGAAGCGAATATTACTGGGGAACGGGAAGACGCAAGACCGCCCTCGCGCGGGTGCGCATCCGGCCGGGTGACGGCGCCGTCAAGGTCAACGACCGTACACCTGAAGACTATTTCCCCCGGGCGGTTTGGCAAAATCACGCTTTCGAACCCCTTCGCGTCGCGGGGCTGGAAGGCAAGATAGATGTTTTTGTCAACGCGAGCGGCGGTGGACTGACGGGGCAAGCCGGTGCCGTAAGGCTGGGCATTGCAAGAGCACTTCTTAAATTGAATCCCGACCTGAAGCCTTCCCTTAAACAGGCAGGCCTGTTGACGCGAGATCCCAGGATGGTCGAGCGCAAGAAGTTCGGTCAGAAGGGTGCACGCGGCAAAAGACAGTACTCTAAGCGTTAATCCTGACAATCTTTATTGCCGGAACTTTTTAAAGGGGCGCCCAAGGCGCCCCTTTTGTGTCGCCCTTAACGAATTATGGCACGTTATGTCAACCTGAATTGACCGCCAGGGCTATTTAGGGCTAGGATATGTTTACATATAAGGTAAAAGAAGTGAAGGAGATGGAAATGGACGACAGTTTATGTACTCATCAAGCTGCAAAAAACGAAAAGTTCCTGCAACGAGGGGGGAAGAAAACCAGAATGGACAAGTAGGTCTTTGTCAGTTTTAATCCCGTCCGGCTTTCCCCTGGTTTTTAAGCCCCTCTCATTGAACAGAAATCAACAAGCGAAGTTGCGATTACAAGGTAAATAGCGGCGTAAAGGCTTTTTTCCTTTGCTTTACGTTTGCGTGTCGCAGTTGGCTTAAAAGACCTGAATCACGGGGGGTGCCGGCGATGACGGAACGTCTTGAGCTGCTCTACAAGGTTGTCGAGTCCCTTATGGCAGAACGCAAGTTCCAGGCCGTGAAGGAACTCCTTTCCACACTAGAACCTGCTGACATCAGCGACCTTCTGGTGGATATACCACCGGTCCAGAGAGTCCTTCTCTTCAGGCTTCTTCCCAAAGACCTGGCAATAGAGGTTTTCGAACACATGGAAGGCTCTGATAGGGAGGAGCTGCTCAACAGTTTTACCGACAGGGAAGCTGCCGAGATCATAGAGGAAATGTCCGACGACGATCGTACGGCCCTTCTGGACGAATTGCCGGCCAAGACGGTTAAAAAGATTCTACAGCACCTTTCGCCAGAAGAACGGACCATAGCCAACAGCCTCCTGAACTACAAGCCATATTCCGCGGGCCGCTTGATGACGCCGGAGTATATAGACCTCAAGGCTGACATGACAGCTTCTGAGGCCTTGCAGCACATTCGAAAGGAAGCCAGGAGCAAGGAAACGATCTACACTTGCTTCGTCATGGACAAGCAGCGCCGTCTTCTTGGGACGGTGGACCTTGAAGATATAATCCTGGCACAGCCCGAGACCCCTGTAAGAGCCTTGATGAACGAGGATCCGGTTTCTGTCGAAACAGGTACCGACCAGGAAGAATGTGCCCAAATCATGGCACGTTATGACCTTCACACCCTGCCGGTTGTGGACAGCGAGAAAAGGCTTGTCGGCATCGTTACCTTCGACGACGTTCTGGATATAGTCGAAGAAGAGGCGACGGAAGACTTCGAGCGCATGGCGGGTATACAGCCTGTGGAAGAAGGGTACCTAGAGACCGGGCTTGTAACCCTGGCCCGTAAACGACTGCCCTGGCTGGTGATTTGTATTGCCGCCCAGGCCATAAGTTCCTCGGTGTTGAACAAATACTCTTTTCTCATCCAAAACGTTGTACCATTGACATTTTTCATACCCCTGCTCATAGGAACGGGAGGCAACGTGGGAAACCAGTCGTCCACACTGGTTATTCGCGGTATGACTCTTGGCGATATAGAATGGAAAAACCTTGGAAAGGTCTTTTTAAGGGAGATAGTGACAGCCCTTTTCCTCGGATTGCCCCTCGGTGTCCTTGCCATAGGCAGAGCCTACATGCTGAATACCGGGCCTGAGGTTGCCATGGTCGTAGCGCTGGCCCTGGTTGCCGTGGTCATAGTCGGGAACATGGCCGGTGTCATCCTGCCGATCATAGCAAGGCTCGCCAGGATAGACCCTGCGGTTATATCGGGTCCTTTCATAACTACTACCGTGGACGTGGTGGGGCTTGTCATCTACTTTGAAATTGCAAGGAGACTTTTGGGGATTGCCTAAATGGGGGCGTCGAGCCGCAGGACATAAAAAAAGAGACAGATTGATAAAACGGCCTGAGTGACTGGGGAAATAAGGCTATTATCTCAAAGAACAAGATCTGTA
>NPIG01001264.1_pt1 | contig 13990 bp, 12 predicted proteins | sample 8637441 | NCBI WGS metagenome assembly NPIG01 (sample SAMN07420675, study PRJNA396082) | bioreactor metagenome | isolation source: sample BR6 brine-fed electro-methanogenic bioreactor BR | place: Japan: Kochi | collected 2016-06-14 | reverse complement strand
CCAGGGTTAAGTTACTCAGAAGTACCGGGTCTCAAACAGATAGACCTTTGCATGAAGACCGGTGGCAAGCGGCTGTTCGATGGCATCGCCTTCCTCGCCATCCTCGGTTTCCGCCGCGTCGTCCAGATGAAGACATTGCGTGAAAAGCTCCAGCGTGTCTTTCTTTAGGGCTGACAACGACTCAGGGCGTGAGGTGAGAGCATCAGCAGCCTTGGTTTTTCTCGCCAATGCTCGCAGGGCCTCGTCAGAACAGAACGGCGAGATGACGGCCATCCGATTCGCCATGGGAGGCTCCCATTCAAACCCTTTCGTCCCCGGAAGATAGAAGGTCAGCTCGTCAAAGCCTTCGGGGAGTTCCCACTGGACTCGATGCAAATCGTCTGCGAATCTGAGAGATTGTTCGCTCCTGCCCGATTCCGTTGGTCCGGTAGCCAGATCAGGAAGCGTCTTGAAGAAATGTGCCAGCGGTTTATTTGATTTGGATTTCCGGCCTGCAATCGTGCCTTCGAGCTGAAGGGACAGGTCCCAGGACTGATCGGTGGTCATATTCCTCGTCAGGACCACCAGACGATACATCGAGCTGCTTTGATCGGGGCTGGCAAAACGGATTGCCCAGACTTTTGGATGGAAGACGCCTCCACCAGGGGCCGTTACCTCGACAACCATTTCCTCCAGAAACCCAAACAAGGGGTTGGGCTTGGCAATCTGGGGCACCTGAATCCGCCCTCGTTGCACATAAACGGTGATGCGTTCCGAGTACCTGCGGATGGCTTCAAGCACAGACAACGGGTCAGGACCGGTCTGACCATCCGCCGCCATTAACGCCAGATATACAGGAGCCTCAAGCAATAGGGCTGGGTCCATCGAAAAGGTGGTCGCAACAGCCTCGTCGAAGATCATCCCCGGCGGCGGGGTCAATGCAGAGGTATAAAGGCTCCGAGAGTTTGGGTTCAGCATTTCTCCTCCCGGTTCATTCCCTGGTACAGGTCGTTCAAAAGCACCTTCACATTCGGCCAGCGATAAACGAGTCTTCCGACGCCGGAGTACCCACCCCACTGCTCGAGCGCCCTCTGGTTCTTGAATCGGGACCGCCTGCCCTTGAGTTTCATTTCCCTTCTCTTGATCAGGATGAGCGCCTCGGCGTTAGAAAGAAGGCCGCTGGGAGACTTCCGGGTATGGTCGATCCACTGCTGAACGAAGGATCTCGTTTGCGGGGTGATGGTGTGGCCATGATCCATGGTCAACTTCCAGAGGCGGCTCACCGACCAAGCGCGAATTTCCTCCAAGGAAAGATTTGCGGTCCATTCGTCGAAACTTACCTGATGCTCGGCGACAAGATCTTCATGGTTTCGAAGCCTGGCGAGCTGAACGTTATACGAGAGCGCCGCTCCATGCATCACCTCCGAGAATAGCCGTGCATGGGTCAGGAGTTCTTTATGCTGTTCGGAAAAGCGTCCGTAATCGGGATGTTCCCATGGGGCTTGAGTGTCGGCGGGTTCGCAGTGCATTGCCAAGAACGAGAGAAGGCTGTCGGGACAAGCAACCTGGATGCGATCCCGAATAAACTCGGTTTCTTCCCGGGATAAAGCGAAGCTCACCGTCGAAGGGAAATCTTCCGGAGGCGTGGGCAATCGCGGATGCCAACTGAGAGAGGCCATCCGCTGCTCGACATCGATGTCGTCTCCTCGTGCCTTTGCGTCTTTCTCAAGAACCTTCAGGGCTTTGCGGCGGCGGTAAGTTTCGTCGATGCGCCTGTGATATTCGTCCTGCGAGAATGGCGTAATGCGTATTCCCCAGACACCGAGACCGGCCCAGTAAACGGAGCTGGGCAACCGTTTGAGCCTTTTTCCGGCGGTTTTTCCAAATACACCAGCCTGATCATCGGAATCCATCAATGGCTGGACCAGGTCCCTTTCCATCTTGTCAGCCTGGATCGCAAAATTTTCTGCAGATAGTCGCTTCTCTTCCAGTGAATGGTAAATCCATGGCACGAAAAGCATGTAGCGGAGGCGCGTCTGGATCGTACTTGTTCCTGGAAATAACTGATCGGCAAAGCTGTCCCGCACGGAGCCGATCCCAAGCTCGTCACGACTTTCCTTTTCCTGGAAAAGGGAAAGGATGCGAAGTGTGCGTTCTCTCGCTTTCGAGTCATGGTCAATCCAAGCTAAGGAAGATGGCATGTCAAATAAACCTTCCGGGAATAATGCACAACATAAAAGCCTGTTGTGTTCTTCGAGTATTGTGCCCGAATTCATACAATACCACCTTACTCGTCATTGACGATAATTAACAAAATCGAACAAACAAAGATAAGTTTTGAGCTTTGCTCTGAAAAAAATTCGACGTCTGAGTGTTACCCACCCACCACCTCACCCCGCACAATCCAGTTGATCGCAATCCCAAGCACCGGCTTATCCGGTCGGGCCTTCGCAACGGCTGCTGCGTAACAGCGAAGCTGGGGCAGGTAGTCGTTGAATTTCTCTTTGGGATCTTCGACACGGTCCGATTTGTGGTCGATAATCCAGAAGCCTTGCTCTGTCTCTACCAACAAGTCAATGAAACCGTTGACGACGCTGCCCTTCTCGTCAAGAAACAGGATCGGCACTTCTCTTTCCAGAGCAAGGGGCGCATAGGTTTGATCAAGCCAGTGATAAAAATCGCCGGCCGCCTGAGTAATCCGCTCAAAGTCTTCCTCGGAAACCATGTCTCCCAAGGCACTACGAATGATCTCAACATCCCTCTTGCCATCGAACAACTCGAAGCAGCGGTGCAGCAGCGTTCCCTTTTGCAGGGCTTCGAGATCAAGTTCCATCTCCAGTGGTGTGCTGTAACGCGTGGTGGTTACAGTTGCGGAGGATTCTCCGATCTCTTCTGCGTGCAGGCTGCTTGGCGTGATGATTTCGGGCGTGGTCTCTAGCGGTCGTAAACCGGGCTCGATAGCGCGTAGCCCTATGGTGGGAAGATGCGCCTCCAGATCCCGCCCCGTGTCATATTCAGGGGGCAGATCCCGGTCCGTCTCCATCACCCGGCAGTCAAACTGCTGCCGGCCGATCTTGAGATGATTGGCGTCAAGCGTCATCCCGGTGGTTTGGGTGAGGACCTCCCAGAACGTGACGGTGGATCGCTCTCGACCGTTGTCGAGATATTGGGGCCATTCGAGGATGACCTTCTCCCGGGCGCGGGTGATGACCACATAAAGCAGGCACAGCGCACTCTCCCAGGCCTGCTCCCACAGAGGCTCTTTAAACCTGTCGCCCGTTTCGGGTGCGGCAAAGTCGGGGGAGATTTCAATGCGGGCCTGTTCAAGGACCGCACCCAGGTCGGAGAAGTCGCGATACTTAACGTCGGTGCTGGGCAGAGGGCATTTGACCTTGGCGTCACTGCCGGCCACGACCACCACGGGCCATTCCTTGCCCTTGGATTTGTGCCAGGTCATCAGCACCACCGCCTGCTCATCGACCACGCGCGGATCGGGCTGGCCGTTTTCACTCTCGGCACGGTTGGTCAACCAGGCCAGAAAGCTCTTGGGTCCTGAGCCGTAATAGCCGCCGCTGGCCAACGCCTCGCGGTTGGCCGCCATGAATTGTTGCGCTTCGCCCTGCAGCCGCAAAAGACTTGCGCGGGCCTGCTCGGCCTCGGGCCAGGTGCTGATTACGCCATAGAGATCGAGAGCGTCGATCACCTGGTTGAGAAGTTCACTGACACTGAGATCGGCGGGCGCCTCCTTGAGGGGGCGCAGTGCCTCAAAAACCTTGCCGGACGGAAGCCCTCCCTCCAGTAGCGTGGAAAGAGCCGACTGCAGTGTCTGCTCGCCCATCTCGGTCACAGCAAGAACCAGCGCGGCATGCCGGTCACAGGGATCGGCGACATAGGCCAGGGCGTGACAGGCCAGACGCACCACCGGCGATTCAAACCAGCCGCCGGCCTCCCTGCGCGAGCATACGCCCAACTCGCGCAGGGCATCGGCATAATCAGAGAGCTTTTTGTTGGTGGGGCACAAAATGGCGATATCGCCTGCGCGAAGTCTGCGGGTGATTTTCTGGTGGCGGTCGTAGATCTGTTGTTGAGGATCATCGAGCAGGGCTTTGATGCGCGAAGCCGTCCAGCGCGGCCGTACCTCGGTCGGCGAAGGCTCCCCCGCCTTGGCCCGCCAGTTTTCGCCAAACACAACGGCTTCAAGGCTGGAGAGACTGCTGGGATAATCCGCGTGGGGGGTCAGGGCCGTGTACTGCTCTTTGAAGAGCCCCTGCCCCACGGCGTTGAACCAGTCCATGAGCTTGGCGGTGGAGCGCCAGTTGCCGGTCAGCGGCTGGGTATCTTCGGGGTAGAGGGTTTGCAGCTGCGCCAGCAGGCGTGAATCGGCATTTTGAAAGCCCATGATCGCCTGCTTGAGGTCGCCGACCACCAGGGTCGGCACGCCCGCTTCACACAGCGCCCAGAGAAGGGAGAACTGCAGGGGGTTGGTGTCCTGAAATTCATCGATCACCAGGCAGTCCACCCGCTGGCGGAAAGTCTCGAGGATCTCCGGTCGTCCGACGAGCATCCGGTGGCTCAAGGCCACCATGTCGGTGTAGTCGACAAGCCCCTTCTCACGCTTGTTTTGGGCATAGCGCCCCAGGCAATCCTGACTGGCCTCCAGCAGCGCCTGAACATGCCGGACAGCATGGGCCAGAGGTCCGGGATGTTGGGGGAGCGCATCGGCCGCGTCAATCACCTCATTGACCAGCGCATCGTAGCCCTCGGGCATCTCGGTGCCGCGCTTGGAGCCGCGCAGCTTGCGCAGCTTCTTCCACAGCTGCCAGTCCGTTTCGAGTGTTTCACTCTTCTGCGCTTTTTTGAGGGCCTGAAAATCGGCGCGCAAGGCACGGACAAAAGTGCCGTTGTCGGAATGAAGGGAAGAGAGTTCGGCCGGAAATTGCGCAAGAAGCGCCAGCACCGCATCGTGCAGGGTCCGGTTGAGGTTTTGGGCAAGCTCGGTTGGCCCGTAAAGGGACTTAAGATGCTGCAGGGCATGGGGCAAAAGCCCAGCATCTTCTTCAAGCCGGCCGATGGAGCGCAGCTTGTTGATCAATTCCAGGACACGATCGCGAAAGAGATCTTCGCCCCCCTTCTTGGAGGTAAAATCATAACGGTAGCCGAATCCGTCGAGGTCGCCCATTACCCCGTCGGCTCGATCGGTCTCGGCCAGGGCCTGGCGGATCAGAATCGCCTCTTCATCTTCGTTGAGCAGGCGCGGCGCGGGGGAAATCCCTGCGTCGAAGGCAAACTCGGTGAGAAGGCGCAGGCCGAAGCCGTGGATGGTGGAGATATAGGCCTGATCGAGACGAAGGGCGTCTTCGAGACGGCCATCTTTGACCAGCTGCTCGCGGATGCGTCCACGAAGCTCTGCGGCGGCGGCTTCGGTGAAGGTGACCGCGACGATTCTATCGGGATCGATCTCGTTATCTCTGACCCATTTGGCCAGGGTATTCTGGATCGTGAAGGTTTTGCCGGAGCCTGCGCCGGCGGGGATGATGGTCAGCTGGGGGATACTCATCGCGCCACCTCCCCGCGGTGCATAAAGAGCCTGAGCAGCGGACTGTTGTCAAGGGCGTAGATCGCCATGCCGGCTTCCTTGTCATACCAGCGCTCATCATCTTCGTGATTGAGCCGCACCTCGCCGCGCCTGATCTGCGCAAGTCGCTCGCGAATCAGGGTCATGGCCTTGGTGGAGATTCCGTCGCCGAGCTCGTCCGCCCCGGCCAGATCCTGCGGCAGCCACCCCGCGGTATCGGCGAGCACGACCTGGTCATTCATCAGGTAATAAAGAACGCCGATCTGTGCGCCCTGCTCGAACGCACGGGCAAGTTCATCCTCGGTTTTGTGGGCCTCGCCGGTCTGCAGCATGATCCGGTAAAGAGTGGCCTGACTGTCATAGCCCTTGGTCATGCGCTCACGCCGCTTGTCGCTTTTGGATTTCTTGAAATCGACGACATAGATTCTGCCGCCGGGAAGCGCCACCAGGGTATCGGTCAGGCCGTGGATGGGCAGATCATCGAGCCTGCCTGCGAGTTTGACCTCGTTGCCGAGAACCTGTCCGCCGGTATGCTGAAGAAACTCGCTCCAGCGGGTGGCGGCCAAAACAATTTCCTTGTGCAGGTTGGCTCGTTCCACCCGCCATTCGGGCATCAGCAAAAAAGGCGCAATCTCGCGGATCGCCTGGTGCAGTAATGCGGGGACCTGCTCTTCAATCTCTTTGGCCGAAGGGATTGCCGCAGCCGGTTTGAAGAGATCTTCAAAAACCCGATGGGCAAGGGTTCCCTTGACCATGGCATCGAGCGCTTCGGGCGCCCACTGGCGCGGTTCAAGCCCGGCCTTTGAGAACAACCAGGCAAGCGGGCTGACCATCAGGGTCTCAAGGGCACTCGGGGAGAGGGGATAGATGCTGCCATCGTCGCGCGTCCACATCGCCACCAGGTCACGCTTCAGGTTGAGATCGCACACTTCCGGAGCGGGAGGCGCGACGGGCAACTGCTCAGGGGCGCAGGGCACGCCGTGGCTTCGAGCGCGGTCATCTTCACGTTCGAGCTCGAGGATCAGACCGTCTGCGTCTTCGACACCTGCAAAAAGCTGTGCCATGAAACTCAGGGATTGGGAGGACTGCAGGGTGGCGCCCAGCACGTCGCGGCGGGGGATCATGAAATGAACCCGCTCGGTGACGAAGCTGAGCTGACGACGCAACAGATCGCGTCTGCGCTCCAGAAGGACGGAGGCGGTTTCAACGGGCAGCTTGGCATCCTTGTGCAACGCGTCGAGGTCGGATTCGAAAAAGACGGCGGACGCGCCCACCGCCGCAGGATAGTGCCCGTCGCTAAAGCCCAGCACGAAGAGTTGCTTGACCTTGCGCCAGGGTTCTTCGTGTTCATAAAACACAGACACCCCTTCCCGGGAGAGATCCAGCGCCGCCGGGCGGTGCAGAGTCACAGGTGAACAGCGGCGCAGCAGATCGTCCCAGGGCAAGGCTTCGCCGGCATTGACCGCCGCCTGCAGCTCCTGAATCAGTTCGCGGGCGCGGCTTCGGTGCTCCTCGGCGCCACCCGAGAGGCCAAGACATTGCTCAAGCACCGCGAGGGCCGCCGAAAGCTCAGGGGCTTTCTCACAGCCTTGGCGGACGCTGTCCAGCACTTGCGTGGCAGCCCGCCCCGCACCGCGGGGAGCGCGCAGATCGAACCGGCCATCCATCACCCGTTGTGCCAGATCATGTCCCTGGTCAATATCCCAGGGCAGCAGTGGCGAGCTCAAAAAGGACGCCAGCGCCATGGCCGGTGCAGGTTTGCGCAGGCTGAGCAGAAAATAAAAAACCAGCTCGGCCCCCAGATCCCGGATCGACTCCGAGCGCTCAAGACCCGCAAGTGGGATGCCTGCGCGATCAAAAACCGCGGCGATCGGGCGGGTATATTCCGGGCGGTTGGGAATCAACAGAGCCAGGTCAGAAAATTCAAGGTCCGGATTGCTGCGGTGGGCGTGCAGGATCATGGAGGCTGCGACCTCGACCTCCTGCAGAGAATCGCGCACGGCAAGCCATTGAAGGGAGCCGTCAAGCGGCTGGCGAGCCGCGGCTCCAGAAAAAAGGTTTTGCGACAGATGCTGCAGGTTTGTTTGTCCCCTGCCCTGCTCTTGAGTCGCAAGGCCCGCCAAATCGTCTTCCAGGCGCCTGTCAGGTTCTGCAGCAAAAGACTCCCGCACATGCGCAAGAAGGCTTTGCTGCCAGGGGTTTAATGGGGTTTGCAGCAGACGGTCATAGATGACCACCGGCTTGATGCAGCGCGCAGGGTCGGCATCCAGAATAGAGCGAACAAGCGCAAGGTCGTCGGGCAGAGCATGGCCCATCTGACGGTGCAGCTTTGCCAGGTCGTTGTAATGGCTTTTGCCGCGAAGGCTTAAAGAAGAGGCGTCAAAGGATGCGAGGGTTTTTTCGGGGCCGCAGGCGCACAAAAGCCGCTGCAGCTCGCAGTCCAGGCAGGAGAGTGTTTCGGCAGGTGCGACCTCGAGACTCGATCGCCAGAACGCCCTATCGACCTGTTCGGCACAGGAAGCTAGAGTCGCCGCCCAGTCCGAGGTCGGCACTTCTACCAGGAAAAGGTTCTCAAGGGTGGTTAGAAGCTCGACCCAGGTGCCCACCACAACATTGAGCCAGGCGCCTTTTTCAGCCAGGTGCCTTTTGAGATAGCGGCTCTGAGCACGATCTTCGGCAAGGATAAAATGACAGACAGACATGACCCCTCCAGCTTTTTAAACCGATCAAAATGCAATAAATGGGCAGATGAAACTTTGCCGTTCAATTGAATAGGTCGTAATCTCCAATCGCATGGGTTTCTCCGTGCTCGTCTCGAAACGGGTAGCCATGCTCCATCTCGATTCCCAGGGCGTAAGCGTCGCATTGGGGGCATAGAAGATAGGAAGGCCTGCGGCGTTTGACCTCCCGAGGGGAGATGGATTTCAAGGCGGGACGGTTTTTCAGGATCTCCTGCAGGGTCTCGCGGCTGATTTCAACCAATTTCTGCCCGCAGATTTTGCAGGGATCGCCCACCGTTTGCGTTTCACTCATCGCCCCCCTCCTCTCCTGCTTTTCACTCTGCATATTTAAGCGACAAACTGTGTCGCATGCAATCAATTCAATTTATTTGCCGATGCACGGCAGTGACATCTTCAGGGATGTGAACTCCCCCTGCCCTGGTAGCGCTCACCAAGCTGCCGACTCGATTGCCGGAACTCTTCGCGCAGACTTTCAGGCGCAATGACCTCCACCCGGGCCCCGAACCCCTGCAGCCACCAGCGCAGTTGAGCGGTATCGAGCACCTGGGCTTCCAGCAGGACACGGCCGTCCTCCTGTTCAACAAGGGTCTGATCGGGAGTCAGGCAGGATTCATCGAACTGTACCGCCACATCCGGATCGAACAGGGCCTTAAGGTGCAGTTTGCCGTCGCCGACCGGATAGCCGAAAGCACCGCCTGCGATATATTTTTGCAGATCGAACCCTTCCGGCGGGCGCACGGATTCATCACGCAGCGACGCAGACGAGATGCGGTGCAGTGCGACCTGCTTGATATCCTGATAATCCCACAGGGTACAGACCAGGTAGTGATTCTGGTCGACCATCACAAGCCCCAGCGGATGCACCCGGCGCCCGGAGGGCGCATCCTCACCGCGGCGGCGGTACATGATGTCGAGTTGCTGACCGTAAAGAAGCGCCTGGTACACGCAGGACAAGACATCGGAGTCGATCGCGGGCGGCTGCAGGGAGAGTCCCCGGGAAACAACCGCCACCTTGTGGGACCATTGCGAGAAAAAAGGAATTTGCATTTCGGCCAGGACGTTATCGGCCTGTCTGAAATAGGGGCGTAGATATTCGGTGCAGGTCTCGGGCAAGAGAGGCTTGAGGTGCAGGCGCACCATCTGGAAGACCAGAGCAGACGGGCCATCCATACCGGGAAGTTGAAAGTGGTTGGATTCGCGGGAAAAGGCCCAGCCGGCCGGTTTACAACCGTCCGAGTCGAACTGAAAAGACGGCCCGAGCTTTTCGAGATCGCGCTGCACCGTGCGCAGCGTCGACGGGAACCCCCGGTCCTCGAGAATTCTCTGCAGTTCGGCCGCGGTGATCTTGCGCGGCAGCCGCGGGATGTGCTTCAGCATGGTCCATTGTCGAAGCAGGGTATCCACTGCATCTCTCCTCTTGGTCCGGGGCGATATCAGCGAGCGAGGTCCAAGCGCCCCTCACCCTGGCTTGGACAAACTGGCAGGTCCTGTTGCCCGAATCAGCCTTTTGATGAGTTGCGCGAATAGCAATGCTAGATTTTAGAGTATTTTAACTTTATGCGCAAGGATTTAAACTTTTTATGGCTAAGTGCAAAATAGGGTTGGAAATAACATATTCTGACCATTGATCCTTCCTTCAGATAAATCTATCCTCTGGTTGGTTTTTCTGAATTTCTGCCTTAATTTCAAAACGAGTGATTGGTTGGATTTCCATTCATTGCATTTCGTTAAAAGAACAGTTGCGGGCTGACGTTGAACCGTTTTGATAATTTAGCAATATGGGCCTTGGTCAAACTCTTTGATCCGCTCAAGATCTGAGAGACAAGAGACTTCCCCCCTATCTCATCTTTCAGGTCTGAATAGGTCAAACCGTACTGGTCAATCAGAACCCTCAAGGTCGATACGCCAGGATCAATGGCATCAACTTCTTGATCAAACCGCTGAATGTTCTCAAGGCTGCTTTCGTAGCCCTCGATGGCATCAGCAACGATGTCTATCAGATGAAGTAACGGTTCCCCTTCGCGATCCTCGGCTTTCGTCATGAGCTGTTCAAGCAGATCCAGGGCGAACTGGTAATCATCATCCGTCTTTATTTCAAGGGCTCGCTGAGTTTTTTCAAAAAACGACAGAAACGAATTCTCGATTTGCATCACCGTTGCTGTGTTCATGATTTTTCCTTTCGATACTTGTTGCAGAGCCTGTCATATTCCGCATGGGTCACAATGTGCTTCACATAAAACTTCTGATTTCTGAAAAAGATCAGGGCCATAATCCTTAACTTGTTCCCTCCAATATCAATAACATACCACTTGTCTTTATATTTGAAGTTATCCAAGCTTGGGAAAAGCTGCCTCAACTCTTCCGGTGTGTTGAACGTTCCTTTTTTCAAGGTGTTATATGCGTCTCTGATCGCATTCTTTTCATTTGGAAACTTCTCTCCCGCCTCATCAAAAACACCCTTCTTAATAACGTGCATTGCATCTCCATCAACATTTATTGTTTACCTAGAGTGAACTTTAGCACAGCCACAGAAGGTTTACAATAGGTAAACCAAAGAAGTTTACAAAATCTTGTTTGGCTATATCGTTGCGGGTAGGGGTTCAAAACTTGGATTTATTTCAGTTGTCGGATCATCGGTCCTTTTAGGACTCCAACCAGGTATTGCTCAGAACGGCCTTTACACCGAGGGTTAAACTGCTCAATAACCGTGACCCCGGTCCTGCTCAATAACGCTGACCCTTGACAACACATTTCCTCTATCGTCTTGATAACCGGGCTGGCACCACCTAGTTGAGTCACGACGGCGGGCATATACAGATCCTCCTCCTTGACGCCGAGATAACCTTTTGTGATGCGTATTGCCCAATCGGTTATGAACTCGCGATTCCTGTCGCTGTAATGATTGACGGTAATCGACCACTGGCGATTTGGATATCGCCGCAAACGGATCCAGCCATTTTTTATAATCCTGCGGAGCAGAACCTCACGTGCCTTGCCCTCCAACCCCAAGGGTTCAGAGTACTTATCATACTGTTTTTGAATCTCCTCTGAGGTCAGTCCAAACGTAACTGGACTTTTTATAACGGCATCGATGTGGCTGGTCTGCACCGTGCAGATCTGACCCTCTGGAGAGATAAACATGCCAATCGTCCCTTTAATCGCCAAAACCAGCCTCCGGCTTATGAGATGGACGCTGAAGATCGGGGAAGATAGAAATGCCCATGATTTATACCGTCAGTCTTACCATCGAGGCCTACCTGGTAACTGCTGTCATAAGTCGGGCAATACAAATATCCGGTTATTTTTCCGAATAAAAGGACTTTGCCCTTTTTCTTTCGATAACATTCTTTCGACATGTCATTCACAATCCTTAACTGTTCTTGCCAGGGTTTTTCCTGGATATCATCAGGCAGTAAGAACATTTTGTGGACACCCACGCCTCCTGCCAATGCAAACATTGTGATTTGGAGCGGCCTTGTTTCCTCAGTTAAAAGAAAGACGTAAGGTCTGAATGCTTCTCGCTCCAGTTTCTCCTGAAGCAGCTTTTTTTGCTTCCTGTCCTGTTCCATGGCCTTGGAAATATCTTGCAGAGGAAGCTCCAAAGCGTCACTGAGTTTTTCGATAAACGCAGGATCAGCCTCACCGCTTTCCAAAAAATCTTCCAAGCGCCGCCGCCCCTTGTTTAAATTCGAATAGCCAAGACGATGAACGAGTTCTCCTTTAGCGATCTCCCTGCTTTTCATTGCATCGGAAACAAGCTTGCTTGCGCGATTGTTCTTATCCATACCCCACCTTTTCCCAAGAAATGTTCGTGATTCAGGACTATCATTTTGCGGACAGTTTCTGAAAAGGTTCCTTTGTCTGCCTCAATATCTCACTGTTCAACGACAATTCATGTCGCATAAAACCTCGCAGAGCAGGTCTTTGTAGGGCATAGAAACGAGACTGCTTTTTCCAGGCAGAAGCGAAGTCAAAACAAAGTCAATGGGTGAAGTTTTATGTTATTTTTTCGAGAAAGCCGTCTTATCCATGGAACTTCATGCAAAGGAGAAATACGTGCGCGTCATTATTGCTGGGTCACGGACCTGCACCGACTTTCAATTGGTCGAAAGCGCCATCGCCGCTTCAGGCTTTGTCATCACCCGGATCATCTCCGGCGGAGCCAAAGGGGTCGATCAGGCCGGTGAACAATGGGCCCGTCGCAACGACATTTCGATCGAGCGGTTCGACCCAGACTGGAAGCGCTTTGGGCGCGGCGCGGGCCCCATGCGCAATCGGGAAATGGCGCAAAATGCCGATGCGCTTATTGCAATCTGGGATGGAAAGAGCAAAGGCACCCGGAACATGATCGATCTGGCCAAGCGCCAGGGGCTTGAGGTTTTTATCTATCCCCTGTGAACAGGCTATGGCTCGTCTTCGGCCGGCCAGAAACTCTCCTCAAAAAGCTTGAATAATTCGCGGACCTCGGTTGATGCTTCAATACCCCGATCATCCATGTCCGGATCGGTCACCCTCTGCCAGACATCAAAAAGCGTCTCCTGAATCCCTTCCTCCGGGACCTCTGGATCCTCGTCATCCTCGGCGGCCAGAACCTTCTCAATATCGCACCAGGAAACTCGCAGACCTGCTTTGACCCCAAAATCAAAGATTTTCCGCAAGACATCGGCCTCGATACATTCAGCTTGCCACTCCCGTTCTTCCTGTCGGCAGGACCTGTGTTCATCCGATTTGCGCACGATCCAGTTTTTGAGGCCTTCGAAATCGCTTTTCAGATTGTCATTGTTCATGTCGGAGTCTCTCCCAGTTCGATATTATGTCATTTCGAGGTTCCACACCTTCACCTTTACTGACATAAAGTCTGGTGTTGAACCTTAAATACCGTAAACCAAACAACATTTAAATGTTCTCAATTTCAACAGGCAAACCCCATGGGTCGCAGGGAGGGACCTTTGACCTGACATTCCTGCGTTAGCATCGCAATCAATTCAATGGGATCTTGGGTGCAGGCAAGGACCTGTGCCTTTTTTCGAACGACGGCGAAGTCGCCGGGAGTAAGAACCGACAGATCTCTGAGGCTGGCCGGCGCCGGCTGCCCGAAGAAAAGCTCAAACGCCTGCTCGCACTGGCTGGGCCGCAGGTAGTCAAAACCGACTTTAAAGGTGAAACGACGCAGGCTTGCGGCATCGAGGCGATCCATGAGGTTAGTGGTACAGGCAAAAGGCAAAGGATGGGATTCCATCCAAGTGAGCATTTCGTTGACCTGGCTGATTTCCCAACTGTGTTGAGCATAACGCCGGTCACCGAGCAGTGAGTCGGCCTCGTCAAACACGAGAAAGGCTTCCTTGTCCCGGGCTTCATTGAAAGCGGCGGCGATGTTTTGCTCGCTTACGCCCACATAAGGGCTGAAGAGGTCGGAAGCACGCTTGACCAGAACCTCAAGTCCCATGGCCTCAGCGAGGTGACGCACATAGGCGGTCTTTCCGGTACCGGGAGGCCCATGCAAGCAAAGAGAGACGTTGCGAGCCGCATCGGGTTTGCAGAGCCGTGCGGTGAGATGATCGAGGTCGAGATCGGCATGGACCAGATCGGGAGCGAAGACCTCGAGGTTTTTGTTCTTGGGGGCCAGCATCAGCCCCCCGTTCATCGCCTTGACCAGGCTGCGGGCGGCAAAACGCACATCATCACTGGACCCGCC
>NPIG01001261.1_pt1 | contig 13998 bp, 13 predicted proteins | sample 8637441 | NCBI WGS metagenome assembly NPIG01 (sample SAMN07420675, study PRJNA396082) | bioreactor metagenome | isolation source: sample BR6 brine-fed electro-methanogenic bioreactor BR | place: Japan: Kochi | collected 2016-06-14 | reverse complement strand
TCTCCTCGGGGGTGATCGGTCGCGTAGCCACTGGGGGATACTCCTCAATGAAAATGCTGCAGTTCGTTCGTGCCCGTAATTACAAAGGGGGATGCCGCCCTTCTAATGGTACATCGGTTCACCGGTACTGCGGAGTTTGGCGTCGGCATAGGCCTTTGCCGTCTCCAGGCAACGGAAGGCGTGCTCGGCGTATCCGATCTCCCTGACGCGGGCCTTGTTCGGCAGTTCGATCGAATAAACCATGGTCGGCAGGCGGTTGAGGATGCCGGCGATATCGATGCCGCCTTCACCCACGTAAAGCCGTTCTTCCCGCATGAGACGGGTCATTTCCTCGAGGTCGGCGGGCGGTTCAGCCGACACGTCGCAGAGGTGCGCGAAGTGGAACCACTCCGGCGGCAACCCCTCCAGATCCTCGACCTTGTCATGAGATCGGTGGAAATGGTGGGTGTCGATCATCAGGCCGGCGTTGTCGCGTTGCACCGTCCGCAGGACATGGACGGCGCCGGCCAGCGTCTTGACGCCGGCGATGGGCACGAATTCCAGATCGACGGTCAGCCCGAACGGCTTGGCCAGATCGCAGACCTCGCCGAACTTCTCCGTGGCGTAATCGAGATTGGTCGTCCAGATGCTGGAAAGGACCGATCGCGCACCCAGTTCGGCCGCCACTTCCATGGCCGGCAGGTAGCGGGTCGGATGCATGTCGTCGTAGATGCGGGCGAGCTCGATATCGTGCACGCCGAGACCGGTGGCCTCCAGGGCCCGCTTGGTCTGCCGCAGCATCGAAGGGTTCTCGGCCAGTGCGTAGTTCTCTTCGCCTGGCAAACCGAACTGGATTATCCGGAGGCTGACGAAGTCATATCCGGCGCGTGCCGCGATGTATGTCATTTCCGGGGGAGGGCAGCCCAGAACGGTCAGATGGGCCAAAGAAAACTGGTGTCCCCCTTCCGAGCCTCTTATGGCTTGGGGACGAGGGTGCGATTTGGTCGTCGGGGCAGCCACGGGGTCCGTCCTCATGAGATTCTCCATCATGGCATTTGTCTTGGCGGCGCCGACACGTTCCCGGACGATGAATCCAATCTTTCCCCGGCGAGGGGACTCATCTTCGAATCCAGACTAGAATCCCACAGAAAACCGACGGAATCCCGGGGTACGATCTGTTCGATGAGAAGCCACTCGAGTGGCTTTTTGTCTCGCCGATGGGGCTTGGTGAACTCATGGAAAAGCATCGTTTTTCCAAAAACAGCCAACAGCCTCCATGTCTTGACAGGAATGATAAAAAATCGATATTTTTGATGCAATCTTATTTTTTGCAATTTTGCCCAAAAAATTTTTGAAAAGGAATTTGGCTGCAGACCGGGATGCGGATAAGCGTTCCACACCGCTTCCGAGAGGGGCAGGACTCTTGGGAACCGTCAGCATCCGGGGAAACGACAAGAAGCCAGGGCAGGACGAATGAATCGAAAAAACAGTCCTTTTCCTCGGCCTGCCGTGGCATACACTTTCATCGGGACTGGGCAGGGCTTCTCGAAGCTGAGCTCTTATTTTGTTAGCGATTGGGAGAGTAGAACGTCATGAAGCCGTCGATATTGATCCTGAACGGGCCGAACCTGAATCTTCTCGGTACGCGCCAGCCCGAGATCTACGGGCGGGAAACCCTGGCCGACGTCGAGCGGGATTGTAAGAAGCGCGGCGAGGAACTGGGTTTGAACGTCGAGTTCCGCCAGAGCAACAGCGAAGGACAGATGGTCGATTGGATCCACGAGGCGCGGGGCAAGATGGCCGGGATCATCCTGAACGCCGGCGCTTACACCCACACGTCGATCGCCATCATGGATGCCATTTCCTCGTGTGAGATCGACGTGTTCGAGGTCCATCTGTCGAACATCCATCAGCGCGAAACGTTCCGCCATCTCTCCTACGTTTCGAAAGTGGCGGTCGGCATGATCTGCGGCTTCGGCACCTTCGGGTACCAGATGGCCCTGGCCGCGTTTGCCGACAGGTTGAAGAAGAAGGCGAAATGAACGGGGCAGGATACCGCCCGGCCGCCTGAGCGATGCCGGTTTGACAGAGTCCGAGGAGCAGTCCATGAGCCTTGATGCGCCGCGCGCAGGAACGTCCGATCACGCCAATACGCTGATCGGCAAGGCATTCGAGAGCATTCGCCGGGATATCATCGCTTCCAAGCTGAAGCCCGGCGAAAAGCTGCGGATCGCCCAACTGCGCGAGACCTACGGCATCGGCACCAGTCCGCTTCGTGAGGCCCTGTCGCGGCTGGTATCCGAGGGTCTCGTGACGGCGAAGGGTCAGCGCGGGTTCTGGGTGCCGCCGGTGTCCGAGGAAGAGCACCAGGATATCATCCAGACCCGGGTTGTTCTCGAAACCCACGCTTTGCGCCTGAGCATCGGGATGGGCGACGACGAGTGGGAGGGGCAGATCGTCGGCGCCTATCACAACCTGCATCGGATCGAGGAGCGATTCGACGACGATCCGGAGAACAACTTCCTCGAATGGTGGGACCGCAACCGGCTTTTCCACGAGGCCCTGGTCGCGGCATGCCCCCTGAAGTGGCTGCTGAGGTTCCTCCGCGTCGTCTTCGATCTGCACAACCGCTACCACCGGTTCGCGATGCCCGGACCGCACCTTTCCCAGGGCCTGTTCGAGGACCACAGGCTGATCCTGGACGCGGTCCTGGCCCGCGACGCCGACAAGGCGGTAGCCCTGTTGGAAAGTCATATCCGCAGGGATCCGGGCTTCGCCGATGGAAGCCCGTTCAAGGCGGTGTCTTCCAAAGGCTGATTGGGCTAAGAGGCCGAGACCGAGAACGGGTTCTGGAGGAGGCCGTCCTTGTAGGGGATGCGGCTCCAGCCGAAGAACTCCTCGAAACTGTTCAGGAGATGCACGAGCAGGCAATCCCCGGCGACGACCGGGAGGCCCGCCTTAAGGCTCCTCTCCACAAAGTCTCCCATCCGTTGCCGGGCGATCGCTGCGATCACCAACGTGCCGGGGCGCAGTCGGCTCGGGTCAGCAGTCGGCACCGGGTCCTTGGGGCCGGTCGCGGAAACGCCGTCGACCACGATGTCGATCGATCGCGCGTCGGGAATTCCGATCGACACGGTCACCCTGGGAAAGGCGGCTCTGACCCGGCTGGCCAGAGTGAGCGCGGCGTCGACCTGTTCATCCGCCACCGTGAGTGCGGAAATTCCCCGTTCGGCGAGGCAAAGGGCGGCGGCGACGGCGCTGCCTTCGGCGCCGATCAGCCAGACCCGCGCACCTTTCGGATCCACGCCTTCGGCCCGCAGCGTGCGGCGGAATGCGTCGAGAGCCGCAAGGTCGCCTTCCCACGAGCCGTCCGGCATCCGGCGGGCAACGTCGGCAAGACCGGAGAGTCGTCCCCGCGGAGAGAGGGTGTCTAGCCCTTCGGCAAGAACTCTTTGAAAACGGGAATGGGCCGAGAAACCGGCAAGGTTTTCGAACAGCTTCAGGGTCTCGAGGGTTTCCTTCAACTTGTCCGGTGAAGAATGGATCGGCAGCCAGGCAGCGTTCTTGCCCCGGCCGGCGAAACGCGTGTTCATGATCTCGGCGACTTCCGATTCGGCCTCGTCGGGGAGGAGGGCGCAGAACACCTGGGCCTCGGCGCCCAGGGGCATCAGGTGGGCGAGGGGCATGCCCTCTGTCCGGGTGGGGCGGCCAACAAAGGCTGTGCTTGCGTATACCATCGCCGTCACTCCCCTTTGCCGTGGCCCTGCGCCGACACACCGGGCGGGCCATAGGCTTCGTGCATGGCTTCCAAACGGACACCGGCGTTGTTGCGGCCGAATCCGACATAGTCCTTGCGCTGCACGATCTCGAAGAAGAACCGGTTGCAGATCGGATGGGTGTAGGCGTGCAGGAACTGGCCGCCGCCTTCGGTATCGACGAGGATGTCGTGCGCACGCAGTTCTTCGACGAAATCCGGCGCGTGTTTTCCGCCGGCTGCGAGTTCGTCATAGAACCGCGCCGGCATTTTCAGCAGCTTCAGACCGTTGGCCTCGATGGCCCGGACGGAGGCGAAGATGTCCGATGTATGGAAGGCGATGTGCTGAATGCCTTCGCCGAAATACTCGGTCAGGAAGCGGCTCGGCGAGGTGCCGGTATCGGACGATTCATTGATGGGAAAGTGAATGGTGTTGCACGGACTGCTGACGACGTTGCTGACCACCGTTCCGTCGGGATCGCGGATGATATTGTGCGACCAGTCGCGGAAGCCGAACAGATCCTTGAAGAACTGGACCCACTTCGGCGTGCGCCCGGGCAGCACGGTGATGGAGACATGGTCGATGGCTTCCAGGCCGACAGGCGTCGACGGCGCCGGAGCACCGTCGGCCGGCCGGAAATCGTCGTCGTAGACCGATCCGCGTTCCCCGAAGACGTCGACGTAATAGATGAGGCTTCCGAAAACGCCGCGGATCGCCGGCATGGTCAGTTCCCCCGGCTTGCCGGTGCCGGCGAAGGTCTGGGCACCGCGTTCCAGGGCATAGGCATGCGCACGTTTCGCATCATCGATCCGGATGCCGATGGCGCAGATGGAAGCGCCGTGGACCATGGCGAACGAACGCGCGAAGCAGTCGGGTTCGCGGTTGAGCACGAGGTTGATGTCACCCTGATTGAAACGGATGACTTCCTTCAACTGGTGACGCGATGCCTCGGCGAATCCGAGAGCCAGGAAGGTCTGGATCAGTTCGTCGCGTTCCGCTTCCGTATAGGTGGCAAATTCAAGAAACTCGAAACCGGCTAAACCCAAGGGATTGGGAGCCTTACGCCAGTCGCCACCCTTTTCATCGGACATGTGGAACGCACCCTGTTCAGTCATAAGCGGGGGCCGGAAATGTTGCCGTTCGGGACACGGAAACCGGCATCTCCGGCCCGTTTCCGGCGGCAATATTCCGCGGTTACGGCAAGTATGATTTTTCCGTTCCTCCCATGTCAAATCAATATTGGCAAGAATTCGAAAATATCGATTTTTCTGATTTTTTGATTGAATGCCGACTGTAACAAGGGGTGTTAGAATGGCAGCGGACAAAGGTTCAAGACTGGTGGAGTAGTGCCGTTGGCCAGGAAAAACGGAGAAAATCCGAGCGAGCAACACAATGATGCCGAACTGAATATCGGTCTAGGCGAGGACGCCGAATCGCAGAGGAAATCCGTTGTCGACTTCGCGTTCGACCGTATCCGCAGCGATATCCTCTGCGGCAACCTTCGCCCCGGCAGCAAGCTGCGAATCGAACGCCTGCGCCAGGCCTACGGCATTGGAATCAACTCGCTGCGCGAGGCGCTCACCAAGTTGACCATGGATGGCCTGGTCGAGGTGGCGGAGAAACGGGGGTTCGCGGTCAAGGCGATCTCGCTGAACGATCTCAAGGACATCACTGAGATGCGGCAGTTCCTGGAATGCCGGGCGCTGGCCCAATCGATCGAACACGGTGACCTCGATTGGGAGGGGCGGGTCGTTGCCGCCTACCACAAGCTTTCGCGCATCGAGCAGAAGTTGAACCAGGATCAGGCCCGCTACGCCCTGGAATGGGAAAGCCGCAACCAGGATTTCCACTCTGCGCTGATTTCGGCCTGCCCTTCGCCGTGGCTGCTTCAATTCCAATCCATCATGTATAACCAGAGTCAGCGTTACCGGATGCTGTCCTTCGTTGAGAAGGCCATTCCCCGCGACGAAACCTTTGTCGAGCATAAACAGATCCTCGAGGCCACACTCGCCCGCGACGTCCGGCGCGCCACCGAGGTCCTGCATCACCACATCCTCAAGGCGGCCGAGAGTTCATCTGCCGGTATCGGGGCCCCCACAGGAAATCCGGACTGAGGCGTTCGCTCTGCGCCGAAAACGGTGTTCCGGCGGCCAATCCTGCCGTTTAAGGAAAAATTTCGTTTTTTCTTAATAATGGCCTATAAAAAATAGGTCGTGTCGGATCGGGACCGTAAATCACTTCCCGACCGACGAAGGTTGGTGGATTTCGCCGCGGAAGTGTGGCCGGGCCCGGATACGGAAGAAGCGCATGAGACTTGAACTCTTCGAAGAGATGGTACGGGAGCTGGATCTGTCGACCGGTCAGTCGGAAGTCAGCACGGTCGGGCAATCCGTATTCAGCGAGATCCGCAACGACATCCTTCAGGGTGTCCTGCTTCCCGGCATGAAGCTCAAGCTTTCGAGCCTGCAGAAGGACTACGGCGTCAGCATCAACACCCTGCGGGAAAATCTGATGCGCCTGGCGGCGGAAGGCCTGGTGGTCGCCGAGGGACAGAAGGGGTTCCGGGTCGTTCCGGCGTCGATCACCGACTTGCGGGAGATCACGGAGCTGCGGCAACTGATAGAGTGCCATGGGTTGCGCAAGTCGATCGAATTGGGAGACCTGGACTGGGAAGGCCGGGTCGTCTCGGCCCATCACATGCTGGCCCGCAGCGAGCAGCTGATGATGCAGGACAGCGCCACGCACAGTGCCGATTGGCAGCGGTTCGACCGGCAGTTTCATGTCGCCCTGATTTCGGCCTGCAATTCGCGCTGGGTTCTGCGCATGCACCGGGTCATCCATGATCAATTCCGGCGCTACCAGGTGCTGGCGCTGAATACCATCGCGTTCCGCGGCAAGCCGCTGGTCGACGAGCACCGGCTCATCCTCGAGCACGCCGTCAACCGCAACGCCGACAAGGCCGTCGAGCTCCTGGCCGCCCATATCCAGAAAGGTGTCGACCTTCCCGTCGGCGCGACCGCCGGACAGGGCGAAGACTGAAAACCCTGCCTGGTCGGAGCGCGGCCTCAATAGCCGAAGTAGGTCGGAAGGCCGGTTGCCAGGATCGGGAAGAAGACCAAGGCGATCGGCACCAGCAGCATGACAATCAGGAATGGCGTGATCTGCCGGACGATCCGGGCGAGCCCGATCCGTGCGATACCATCGGCAACGAACAGAAGGATTCCCATCGGCGGCGTGATCATGCCGACCATCAGGTTGACGACGACGATGGTGCCGAAGTGTATGGGATCGATGCCGAGCTGATTGGATATGGGCATGATGATCGGCACCAAGACCACGATGGCGGCCAGGCCTTCGAGGAAGCAGCCGACGACCAACAGCAGTACGTTGACCATCAGCAGGAAGAGGATCGGGCTCGAAATCCGGCCAACCACGAATTCGGCGAAATGCTGAGGAATCTGCTGCGTCGTCAGCAGCCAGTTGACGAGGTTGGCGGACGCCATGATGAACAGGATGACCGCCGCGATCAGCATGCTCGAAGAGAAGATCCTGACGAGGCTTTTCAGCGTAAGGGTCCGCAGAATGAACAGGCCGACCACCAGCGCATAAAGAACGGCGACCGCCGCGGCCTCGGTCGGCGTCACGACGCCGGAAAGAATCGTGTAGAGGATGATCACCGGCATCAGCAAAGGAATGATGCCTTGGCGCAGGGCGAGCAGCATTTCGCGGGGGGATGCCGCCGGTTTCGGTTCGGGGGCGACCTTGCGGACCGTGACCCACGAGGTGACGGCGAGGGCCAGCCCCATCAGAAGACCGGGGATCACGCCGGCAAGAAAGAGAGCAGCCACCGATTCCTGGACGATCAGGGCGAAAATGATCATCGGGATGGAAGGGGGAATGATCGGCCCGATCACCGCCGCGGCCGCGACCAGGGCGCTCGAAAAGTCGCGTGAATACCCTTCCTTTTCCATGTTGGGAATGAAGACACGACCGAGTGCCGAAGCGTCGGCGACCGCCGAACCGGAAATTCCCGCGAAGATGATCGAAGACAGGATAGCAACCTGCGACAGGCCGGTCCGGAGATGACCGACGAAGGCATCGGCGAGACGAATGATGCGGCTGGTGATGCCGCTTTCGTTCATCAGTTCTCCGGCGAGCATGAACAGAGGCACAGCCATGAGGGGAAAAGAATCGAGGCCGGTGAACAGCCGTTGCGCCAGAAGCATCTCTGGCAGCCCGCGCTCCAGGCCGGCCCAGGCCGCGCCGAGGATGATCGAGAAGGAAATCGGGATGCCCAGCAGCAGAAGGCTCGTCAGGACTCCGAGGGAAAGGGGGCTCATTTGGCTTCTCCGATCGTCGTTCCACGAAGGTCGGAGACGAGCAGCCGAAGCGCTTCGAAGGCCAGCATCGTGGCGCAAACGGGAAAGGCGACGAATACCCAGGACATCGGAATGTCGCTGCTCGGAGCGTAAATGATGCCCAGCGATTTGGTGAGGATCTGGCCCGACCAGAAAAGGACGAAGGCCGTTGCCAGTGTCAGTAGATGCGAAACGACGCGGATGAGCAAAACGGCTTTCTTGGGAAGGACGTCGACGATGAGAGTGATCGCGACATGCTGTCCTGCACGATAGGCAAGGGCGACGCCGATCAGGACACCCCAGACCATGGCGTAGCGCGAGATCTCCTCGCCCCAGGTCAGCGGGGCATCGAAGAAGTAGCGCAACAGGGCGTTTACGATGGCCAGGCCGAACATCGCGGCACCGGCAAAGGCCAGAAGGCCCATCGTCAGAGAATCGTAGATCCGGAGAATCATCGCTGCTCCCCCTTCGGATTATTTGTTTTTATCGGAACTGCGGTGAGGAAGGAAGGGCGGGGCAGCTTCCGCCGCCCCGCCAAGACAAACGTCAATCCACCGCGAGCGACTTATCAGCCGCATCGACGGCCGCCATCAGCTCGTCGATCCACTTCGGGTCGACCTGCTTCTTGAGATACTCGATGACGGGCGGCTGCCCCTGCTTGCGGAACTCGTCGAGTTCGGCCGAGGTCGGCTTGTAGACCTTCATGCCGTTCTTCTGCAGTTCCGCGACGCCGGCGGCCGAGTTGATCTGCTGAATGGACTGCGAGACCCGGCCGGCGACCTTGGCATTCCGGACGATATTTGCCTGCTGTTCCTTGGTCAGTCCGCGGAAGAAGGATTCGTTGATCAGGATGAAGTCGGTTCCGTACACGTGCTGATCCAGGGTGATGTACTTCTGGAACTCGTAGAACTTCATGCTGAGGATAATGGCGACCGGATTTTCCTGGCCGTCGACGACGCCGGTACGCAAAGCGCCTGGAGTTTCCGACCACGCGATGGGGGTCGGGATGCCGCCGAGGCCTTTCACCAGGCTCAGGTACAGGGGAACTTCCTGGACCCGCAGTTTCAGGCCCTTGACGTCGGCAGGCGATTTGATTTCGCGGACGTTGTTCGTGAAGTTACGGAATCCGACTTCACCAAAGGCGAGAATGCGCATGCCGGTCTGCGCCAGGCAGTGATCAGACAGCTTCTTGCCGAACTCGCTGTCGAGAACGGAATAGGCGACCGGAGCGGACGAGAAAAGGTAGGGGATGTCGAGGATCGAAACCTCTTTGCAGAACCTACCGAAGACACCCGACACCATGGTCATCTGGATCGCTCCGGCCTGAACCTGACCGACCAGTTCAAGTTCGGCACCCAACTGACCGGCCGGATAGAGTTCGACCTTCATCTGGCCGCCGGACTCGGATTCGACCATGTACTTGAAAACGTCCCCGGCCGCGCCCTTCTGCGAGATCGTCCAATCGGCCGGATTGACGTGGGCGAGCTTGATGGTGACGTCCTGGGCCGGCGCCGCCGTCGCGAAGGCGGCAAACGCGATCGCCCCGCATGTGGCCGCAAAGGTCCTGAACGCTCTGTGGTTTGTCCGTTGGCTGGTCATGAATACCTCCTGTCTTTTGGCTTATTGGGATTGGGAATACGAAATTTGTTCCTTGTCGGTCTCTGATCATTCTCCGAACCGGAATTCGGTCAGACCTTGCGCCCCCGTGGTAACGGCAAGAACCGCGCCGGCGAGGGGCTCTATGGCCAGCTGTTCCGGGGGCAGGAATTTACGGGCGGTCGTGACGTAGAGGGTCCTTAGATCGTCCCCCCCGAAACAAACGCATGTCGGGTTCGTGACCGGGACGGCGATGCTCGTGTCGATGCGGCCGTCCGGCGTAAAGCGGACGATCCGGCCGCCGGCGAAGATGGCATTCCAGATGCAGCCGTCGCTATCGACACAAGCCCCGTCCGGCCGTTCGCCGGTAGACGTGAAATCGGCAAAGACCCGCCGGTTGGTCAGGACGCCGTCGTCGATATCCAGGTCGAATGCCCAGATGATGAACCGCCGGGTATCGCAGAAATAGAGCGTCTTCTGATCGGGGGAGAACGTCACCGTGTTGGATACGATGATGTCGCCGAACTGGCGCGTCACCGTGCCGTCGGGATCGATGCGATAGAACGAGCCGACCGGTCGGGACAACTGGTTGTCCATGGAGCCGACCCAGAACCGCCCGCGCGCGTCGGCACGGCCGTCGTTGAGGCGGGTATCGAGGCCGGTCGGTTCGACGGCGCAAAAGGGCTTGGGAATGCCGTTGCCGGGCACGTATGTGTACAAGTCGCCATCGATCGCGATAAGCAACTCCCCGTTCGATCGCAAAGAGAGGCTTCCGAGGAAGTCTCCGTTCAGCGGGAACCTCTCATGGGTACCGCTTTGCGGGTCGAAGCGTTGGATCGTCGTGTTGTCGATATCAAGCCAATACAGCTTCTTCGTGCGGTCGCACCAAAGCGGGGTTTCTCCAAGCAGGTCTCGGGATTCAACGGCGCATTCGACGGCGGTCATAAATTGTTCCAAACAGTGATTACCCATGGAGAATTCGAACTGCGGGCAAAGGTTCCGACTGGCCGTTTCCGTTGTTTGTTCAATGCCAACAGACGAGTCATCGACAAAAAGGAAGAAGCCTTCCGACGTCGGTAGCCTAGGGGTCACCGCCTTGAAAAGCGGCAACGGGCCTGAAACGGATCTGTCAGGTATCGTCCTCCCACCAACGCAAGTTGCCTTCCCTTGTTCGGACGCTACCTAAAAAAATCGATGAAATCAATAATCTATGGTATGCGGAATAAAATAGGATGATAACACCCAAGATAGAGCATTCCGAGCCCTGCTGGAGCGGGGAGGGCGTTCCGCAGCCCTCAGCCGGTCGGCAAGGGATATCAATCTGACAACGTTGAAACTGGCCGGATTCATCACGAGTAGCGCCATTTATCGGGGCCGAATCGGCGTCGCGCGCTATGACGGAACAATTAAAAAAACGATAAAATAGGAATAATAGGTTATTAATTGACAATAACCTTTATATCGACGTATCGTTGAATATGGCGCGATGCGGCTGGCTAACAAGCCGCACGTACCGCAGGCGGTGGTGTCGACTGAGGATAGGAAGGTGCCGCTGCCTGTCATCAACGAACAAACAGGGAGTTATGATGATGCGAAAATCTGCAATTCTGGGAACAATGTCGGCTGCGGCCCTTGCCGTAGTGTTGGCCGTGCCGTCCTGGGCGGCTGACATCGACATCAAACTCGCCCACGTCGATCCGGCCGATTGGCAGTCCTCGAAGAAGGGTGCGGCCACCGAAGCTTTCAAGAATATCGTGGAGGCGGAATCCGAGGGACGGATCTCCGTACAGCTTTTCCCGGCCGGAGCCCTAGGTGGCGAGACCGACCTGGTTCAGTCGGTTCAGGACGGAACGCTCACCATGACCATGGTTTCCGGGGCCTTCTCCAAGGTCTGCCCGGAAGCTGCCGTTCTCGATATCCCCTACATGTTCTCCTCGGCACCGGTTGCCTGGAAGGTCCTCGACGGGCCCTTCGGCGACGAACTGGCCGCGCATTGCCTGCAGAAGACCGGCCTGCGCACTTTGGCCTTTGGTGAGACCGGGTTCCGCAACTTCACCAACTCCAAGCATCCGATCAAGTCGCCGGCCGACGTCAAGGGACTGAAGATCCGGGTGATGACGGTTCCGTTGTTCGTCGAGATGGTCAAGGCGCTGGGCGGCGAACCGACCCCGATTCCGTGGCCGGAGGTTCCGACGGCTCTCGGCACCAAGGTGGTCGACGGTCAGGAAAACCCGGTGAGCGTGATCTATTCCAACAAGTTTTATGAGCTTCAGAAATACATGACCCTCGATCAGCACGTCTACGGAGCCGACTTCCTGGTCGTGAACGAGGATTTCTACCAGAAGCTTTCGGACGAGAATAAGGCTCTGATGCGTCGCGCGGCGATCATCGCCGGCAACGTGGGCCGTTCGATCCAGCAGTTCAACTCGGCCATCGGGGTCTCGAAGCTGATCGAGAAGGGGATGGAAGTGGCGAAACCGACGTCGGCCCAGCTGGCGGAGTTTCGCGATCAGTCCCAGCCCGCGGTGATCAAATGGCTGGAAACCCAAATCGATAAGGCCTGGATTGCCAAGCTGCAGGACGCGGTGGCGGCAGCCGAAAAGGCTATGTAACCCGGAAAACCTCCCTATAAACTTTTGTGGCGGATTTGGCGTCTGCCGGGTCCGCCACACACCTCAAAAAAAGATTCCTGGGGGCCGATATGCGTAAGGTCGAGGCCATCTTCAGACAGGTGATGGCTTGGCTGACGGGCGGATCGTTGTTCGTCTGCTTCGTCGTCGTCTTCACGAGCAGCCTGAGCCGCTACGCCTTCAACGCTCCGTTCCAATGGAGCGAGGAACTTGCCAAATACTCCATGATCTATGGGACGGTTTTCGGCGCCACCCTGGCCTACATGACCGGCACCCAGGTGCGGTTCGCCGTTCTTCTGCACGTCATTCCCAAGAATTGGGTGCGGTGGATCGAAACGGTTACCGATGTCGCGGCTCTCGTCCTCGGTTTCGCCCTGACCGTTTCGGGCTACCTGTTCATGATCAAGCGCGGCGGGATCATGGCCTCGGGCCTCAACATTCAGATGTACTACCCGCAGGCGGCGATGATGATCGGCGGAGCCTGTCTTTTCATCGCCGCGGCGGTTCGGCTGCTCATGGGCTTCAAACCTGATGGCGCCGCCGCCGGGGAGCCCGAGCGATGATTGCCGCGATCGTCCTTCTGGTTCTTCTGTTCATCGGAACCCCAATCGCCTTCGCCGTGGCCCTGGCCGTTGCGACCCATATCCTGCCGACCGACATGACCTTCGGTCTTCTCAGCCAGCGCATCTTCGCCGGTCTGGACTCTTTCTCGCTGCTGGCGGTGCCGTTGTTCATTCTGGCCGGCGAACTGATGAATGCCAGCGACATCACGGCGCGCATCATCAACCTGGCGAATTCGATGTTCGGCACCATGCGGGCCGGCCTGGCTCAGGTGAACATCGGCGCATCGTTGATCTTCGCCGGTATTTCCGGATCCGCCGTCGCCGATACCTCGGCGCTCGGCCGCGTCTTCATTCCGTCGCTGGAAAAGGAGGGCTATCCGCGCGACTTCGCCGCAGCCCTGACCGCCGCCGCCTCGGTGATCGGCCCCATCCTGCCGCCGAGCATCCCGGTCATCATCTATGCCCTGATCGCCAGCAATATTTCGGTTCCGGCCCTGTTCCTGGCCGGCGTGTTCCCGGGAATTCTGCTGGCGGTAGCGCTGGGCATCTATGTGCGCCTGTTCGCCACCCACTACGTCACGAAAAAGAAGAGCATCTCGTGGCGGCAGCGGCTGATCGCGATCCGCGACGGGCTGGTTCCCATATTCATGCCGATCTTCATCGTCGGCACCATCGTGCTGGGCGTGGTGACGCCGACCGAAGCGGCGGCCTTCGCCGCCGGTTACGCCCTGTTCGCCGGGCTGTTCATCCTGCGCACCCTGAAACTGAGCGATTTGCCGCAGGTGTTCATCGACGCCATGCGGGATTCTTCATCCATTCTGATCATCATGGGGACGGTCGCGGCCGGAAACTGGCTGCTCACCCTGGCGATGATTCCCCAGCACATCAGTTCCTGGGTCCTGGAGATGCTGGTCAGCCCCTGGGCTTTCCTGATCGGCGTCAACATCCTGCTGCTGATCGTCGGCCTGTTCCTGGAAGGGATCGCCGCCATGCTCGTGCTGGTGCCGATCCTGCATCCCGTGGCCATCAGCTTCGGGATCGATCCGGTTCATTTCGGTCTGGTCGTGATCTTCAATCTGATGATCGGTCTGATCACGCCGCCGATGGGACTTTGCCT
>NPIG01000680.1_pt2 | contig 14001 bp, 10 predicted proteins | sample 8637441 | NCBI WGS metagenome assembly NPIG01 (sample SAMN07420675, study PRJNA396082) | bioreactor metagenome | isolation source: sample BR6 brine-fed electro-methanogenic bioreactor BR | place: Japan: Kochi | collected 2016-06-14 | reverse complement strand
CCAGATTCCGTTTCCGGCCCGCGTCCGTCATCTCTTCCTGGCTCGCCGGGTTGAGTTCGAGCGAAGCCGGGTCGATGACGGGGTTGCAGTTCTCCAGCACGCCCATCTCTTTCAGCTCTTTGGCCGTGAACTTCGCCTGTGCAGGACCGCGCCGCCCCACCACGTGAATCTCTTTCACATTGCTCTCCGCAAGCGCGTCCAGCGCATGCTGCGCGATGTCGGTGTGCTTCAACTCATCCACCGTCTTCGCCAACACGCGTGCCACGTCCATCGCCACGTTGCCGACGCCGATCACCACCGCCACCTCGCGGTCCAGGCGAAAGTCGATGTCGCGGTAATCGGGATGTGCGTTGTACCAGCCGACAAACGCAGTGGCCGTGAAACTGCCGTCCAGGTCCTCGCCCGGAATGTTCATTTTCCGGTCGGTTTCCGCGCCGTGCGCGTAGATGATCGCGTCGTAGTGCTGCTCCATCTCCGGCACGGTCACGTCGCGGCCAATCTTCACGTTGCCGTAGAAGTTGAATCCCGGCTGGCCGGCGATGCGCTCATAGACCTTCGTGGCCAGCCGAATCTTCTCGTGGTCCGGCGCCACCCCGCCGCGCACCAGGCCGAACGGCGTGGGCAAGCGGTCATACATGTCCACAACGATGCTGGATTCGGACTTCAGCAAGGGGTCCGCGGCATAGAACCCGCTCGGTCCGGCCCCGATAATGGCGACGCGCAAAGGACGTTCCGCTGTACCCAGTTCAGCCATGACTGAAAAGCTCCCGTGTTTCTTTGGGGGATTTCTGCCGTAACCCCACGGCCCCCAAAAACCTAACTACCGTTCGTTAAAATTGCCAACCTGTTTTTATCAAAGCAGTTCCGGTCCAACCCTCTCACGCCATTGTGCGAAGAAAACCCCGCATTTGTCAACCTGCCCCGCGCGCAGGACCGCACGCGCCCATGACCCGCCCCGCATGTACTTCAACCATTGGTCCTCGTCGTGGGGCGGGTGAAGCGAAGTGAAACCCATCGAAACGAAATGCCTGCCCCCCATTGCGTGGAATCCGGCGCCGTCCAGTCGGCGAGGGCTAAGGTCCTACAGCCTGGGCACGGTGTAGGAGGCGGAAGGCATGAGGTAGACAGAGGGCGTTTCGCAACCGTCCGCGCGCAATTCGGCGAGGGCCNNGACGGCCTCCTGTAAAGTGGCCGTTTTGCGCGCGCCCAGCGCGGCCACTTCGGCTTCACCGAGTTCAGTAAGCATAACGGCGTGCGGCGCCTTTTCGATGGTCGAAAGTGCGGTCTGCCCGTTGATCTCAGCGTTCTTGCGCAGTTCGGCGATAATGACCGCGCGGCTGCCCAGCGCCACCCACTCGGCAAACCGGTTGCCGCCGTAACCCTCGGGCGCGCGTGCGGCAAACACGATTCGGCCGCCCGGGCGCATGGCCTGAAACGCGTTGAACAGGGCCTTGTGGCTCTGCACGAAGTTCTTGGCCGTGCCGGCCGAAGCGATAACGAGGTCCGCCTGCGCCGCGATGCGCACTTCGAAGAGCCCCCGCGCAAACTCCGCCGCGCTGCGGTGCGCGGCGTCGAGTTCCCCGGCGAAGACGCCCGCGATGCCGCCCTGGCGGTTGAGCACAGTGTTCACGATGAAATCGGTCTTCACGAATCGCGCCGCGTCGAGCATGTCTTCCGCCACGGGGTTGCCGTCGAGCGCGCCGATGCGCACGGCCGGGTTCAGCGTGTCTTCGGTGGGGTGCAGGTTGCGCGCGTGGTTCGCGGCGATGGTGTCGATGCCGGCCACACCTGGCACGAGCGACTTGCGCCCGCCGCCGAAGCCGCCGAAATAGTGCAGCACCACCGCGCCCGTGGGAATGACGTGGTCCGCCTCGGCCACGCGCCGGTTGATGTAGACGGGCGTGCCGGCGGGCGTGTCACCGAGCCGTGCGAGGTTGTCGGTGTCGTGCGGGTCGTGGGAAAACGCGCGCGCCCGGAACCGCGCGTAGACCCCGGGTCCGAGGATGCGCTCCTGCTCCGCCGGCGTGGGTGGCCTGTGCGAGCCGGTGGCGAAGACAAAGAAGAGGTCTTCGTCGCGTACGCCCCGCGCGCACAAGGCGTCCAGCAACGCCGGAAGCAGCGCGTCAATGCCGGTGTGCCGGAACGCGTCGGATACTAGAATGGCCACCGATTCGCCCGGCCCGAACCCGTCGAGGCAGGGTTTGCTGAGACCGATGGGGTTGTCCAGCACCGTGCGCAGCGCCTGCGCCGGCTCGGGCAGCGCGGGCGTGTCCGCCACGTCGAGCGTGCCGGACGCGCCGCAGCCGCCGAGTTCTGCGCTGACCACCGTGTCGCCATAGGGCAATTCGATACGCATGAGTATCAGTGTAAACGGTCGCGCCGCCGTCAGTCGAACATGTCGAGGTCATGGGTGAAATCGGCGTCGCGATGGGCCATGCACAGGCGCCACGTCGCCGTGAACGCGTAACAGTCGAGAAGGGCGAAGGGGATATCCACGACAGCCATGGCGGGCACCGATTCAGTCACGCCCTGGGGCACGAGCGGCAGAATGAAGAGGTGCAGCAGGAACTGGCCGAGTGTGAGCAGGAACACGGCCAGGGTGAGCGGCAGCATGCGCCCCAGCGGCGCGAGCGCTTCCGGCAGCTCGCGCCAGTTCAAGCGACCCCAGTACATAACGCACGCGCCGACGGGCACGGCGGCCACATACAGGACCAGCAACAGGATGAGCAGCCACGCGGTGGCCGCTTCGGCGTCGGCCCGAAGCGCGCTGGCCTGCGCGCGAATCACCGCGATGACCGCGAGATTGAGAAGAAACCAGACCATGAAGAACCGGCGCAACGCATCCTTGATATCGGGCGATTTCCACAGCGGCCGGTCGATTTCCCGGCCCAGGGCGGCGAACACGGCAGCCTGAACGGCGGAGTATCCCGCCGCGACAAACAGGTCCGCAATGACCTGGTACCCGGCCATCCACGGCGGCGGCGAGGCGCCCTCGTCCACGAAACTGCCCGCAAGCTGGTTGGCGCCGCGGTAAACCGCGCTGACCAGGACAACCAGGCCGAGATAGAGCGCGAGCGGCAGCAGATTGCGGCGCAGGTCGTTCCAGGCATCGGTCAGCAGGCGGGTCAAGACGGTCACTCCACGGAATGTGCCGCGGCTTCCGCGGCCTGCACGGGTTGCTGCTTGTGAAACACAAACTGGGTGATGCGCTCCCGCTCCCCGTCGTTCAGGTTGACGAAAGCGGCCCGGACCAGGTAGCGCCCCGTGGCCAGGGGCACCGTCTCCACCACGCGCGCGTTGGTCACCAGCGGTCCAAGGTCATCCACTTCGAGCGGAATGCGAAGCAGCACCTGCTTGGGAATCGCCTGCTGCAGCACGGCGGCGAAGCCGCCTCCGCTGAGGCTGGTCAGCCGCCCGCGTAGCCGCGTCACAGGGTTGCGCTCGTGAATGTCGCTCAAGTCCCCGTCCACCGGCGCGTTCAAGATGCCAATCGGCAGGGTGCGGTCGTAGTGGATGCGAAAATGGGCGCGCGTCTGGATGCGCTGCAACTCGGTGGTGTGCTCCATCACCCAATCACTGCCGTCCTCTTCGAAACGCAGCAGCGTGGCGGTGAACAGGTAGCGGGCGTCCTCTTCGCGGCAGAAACGGCAGCGCAGCCCCTCGCCCGGCGACAGCCGGGGGGCGCGGTCCTGCGGGCTCAGGTGAAACCGTGCCTCGTCCACCTCCAGCACACGCATCATGAACCACGGCGTGTTCTCGTCGGTCGCAGGCGCGGCCCAGACACGCTGGCCGCTCGTCAGGTCGCGCGTGCAATGGATGCGCTGGCCGTAGGGCACGTAGTCGTGGCCAAGGTGCACGCGCACGTCGCGCAGTTCCTGGCCGTGCCGTTCGAACGCCGCCTCGTCGCCCCGGGCCGCATAGGCCGACATCTCCTCCGCGATGCATTTGTCGAAGCGCGGCCGCTCGGTTGCCGCGCGGAGGGGGGTGTCGGGTGCGTGGCGCTGGATGAGTCCGGACAGGAGCTTCACCTCGCGCGGGCTCAGTTCCTTGTCCCCCGCGATCTGCTTCACCGCGCGCCACTCCGCCTCGAGCTGCTTACGCTGCTCGCGCTTGCGCCGGTACACCTCGATGCCGACGGCGGCCACGAAAAGCCCCGCCACGATCACCGCCGCCCAGATCAGGTACGCCTGGTCCGGATGCGGTATGAAGAATCCCTCCTGAAACAAGCGTCTTCACCCATTCCTGCGGCCCGGCCGGAAGCGCGCGGAACCACCCGCAGGCCCGACCGTGCCCTATGCCTCTGATTATAGGAGGGATACGACAACGATGCAATAGCCGGAAATCGCGGCCCAAAGCCGCAACCGGGTCCGAATGGGCGTCAAAACAAGCCCGGTTCTTCCCGAAGCGCCGCAAATCACTTCACGACGAAGTTGACCATCTTGCCGGGCACGTAAATTTCCTTGATGAGCTGCTTGCCTTCGAGGTGCGCCCTGACCTTCTCGTCTTCCCTGGCGAGCGCGAGCACGGCCACCTGGTCGGCATCGGCCGGCACGCTTACCTTGCCGCGCAACTTGCCCATCACCTGCACCGGAATCTCGATGGTGTCTTCCTCGAGCAGGGATTCATCGTGTTGCGGCCAGGTTTCGTAGGCCAGCGTGTCCGCGTGGCCAAGGCGATGCCACAGTTCCTCGGCAATGTGCGGCGCAAACGGCGACAGCACGAGCACGAACCGCTCCATGTCGCCGCGGCTGATCTTTTCGGTCTTCATGCCCGCATTGACGAATTCCATCATGCGCGCGATGGCCGTGTTGAAAAGCAGGTGCTCAATGTCGTGCGTCACCGCCTTGATGGTCTTGTGCAGTTCCTTGGTCATCTGCGCGTCGCCGCCTTCCGGCACGATACGGGGGTGAAGCGCGCCGTCTTCCGCGACAAACAGTGACCACACGCGCCGCAGGAAGCGGTGCACGCCCTGCACGCCCTCTTCGGTCCACGGCTTCTCGCGGTCGAGCGGGCCCATGAACATCTCGTAGAGCCGCATCGAGTCCGCGCCGTGTTCGCGCACGACGTCGTCCGGGTTGACCACGTTGTAGCGCGATTTCGACATCTTTTCGATCTGGGTCGTCACTTCGGCGCCACTGTCTTTGACAAACCACTTGCCGTCGCGCTGCTCGACCTGTTCCGGGTAATAGTACTTGCCCGCCGCGTCCTGGTAGGAGTAGGCGAGGATCATGCCCTGGTTGAACAGTTTCTGGAAGGGCTCGGGCGTGGACACGTGCCCGGCGTCGTAAAGCACCTTGTGCCAGAACCGCGAATAGAGCAGGTGCAGCACCGCGTGCTCCGCGCCGCCCACGTACAGGTCCACCGGCATCCAGTAGGACTCCGCCTCCTTCGACCACGCGGCCTCGTCGTTGCGCGCGTCGCAGAAGCGCAGGAAATACCAGCAGGAGCCGGCCCACTGCGGCATCGTGTTGGTCTCGCGCTTCGCCGGCCGGCCGGTCTCGGGGTCCGTGGTTTCGACCCAGTCGGTGGCCCGCGCCAGCGGCGGGCGTCCGTCCGGCGTCGGCTTGTAGTCCTCGAGTTCCGGCAGGGTAACCGGCAGGTCCTTCATCGGGATGGCCTTGTGCGTGCCGTCTTCGAGACGGACAAGCGGAAACGGCTCGCCCCAGTAGCGCTGCCTCGAGAACAGCCAGTCGCGCAGCTTGTAGTTCACCGTGCCCCTGCCGAGCCCCTGCTCCTCGAGCCAGCCGGTGATCTTCGCTTTCGCCTCGGGTACCCGCAGCCCGTCGATGAGCGGCGAATTGACGAGCACGCCGTCGCCGGTGAACGCTTCCTGTGCAATGTCGCCGCCGGAGATGACCTCGATAATGGGCAGTTCGAACTTCTTCGCGAATTCGTAGTCGCGCGTGTCGTGCGCGGGCACGGCCATGATCGCGCCGTAACCGTATTCCGCGAGCACGTAGTCCGCCGTCCAGATGGGCACCTGCTCGTTGTTTACGGGGTTGATGGCATAAGCGCCGGTGAACACGCCGGTCTTTTCACGCTCTTCTTTCATGCGGTCCTGCGCGCTCTTCTGCGCGGCCTGCCGCACATAGGCCTCGACCGCCCCGTGCTGGTCATCAGAGCAGACACGCAGTGTCAGCGGATGCTCCGGCGCGAGCACGCAATAGGTCGCGCCGAAGAGCGTGTCCGGGCGCGTGGTGAACACGGTGAATTTCTCGCCCGTCGCCGCAACCGTGAAATCGACATCGGCGCCCTCGCTGCGGCCGATCCATTCGCGCTGCATCGCCTTGATGCCCTCGGGCCAGTCAAGGCCGTCGAGGTCGCTCAGCAGCCGCTCGGCGTACTCGGTGATTTTGAGCATCCACTGGCGCATCGGTTTCTTCTCGACCGGGTCCCCCGTCTCGACGTACTTGCCGTCTTTCACTTCCTCGTTGGCGAGCACCGTGCCGAGGGCGGGGCACCAGTTCACGGGCACTTCCGCCACATAGGCCAGCCCGCGCTCGAAGAGCACCTCGAAAATCCACTGGGTCCACTTGTAATAGCCGGGGTCGGTAGTGTTGATTTCACGGTCCCAGTCGTAGGACAGGCCAAGCCGCTGAATCTGTTTGCGGAAGGTGTCGCAATTCTGCTGGGTAATCTTGGCCGGGTGCTCGCCCGTGCGCACCGCGTGGCGCTCCGCCGGCAGGCCGAAGGCGTCCCAGCCCATGGGGTGCAGCACGTTGAAGCCGTTCATGCGCTTGTAGCGCGCCACGATATCGGTGGCGGTGTAGCCCTCCGGATGGCCGACGTGCAGGCCGTCGCCGCTGGGGTAGGGAAACATGTCGAGCACGTAGTACTTCGGCTTCGACGTGTCCAACGCGCACTTGAACGTCTTCTTTTCGAGCCAGAACGCCTGCCATTTCGTCTCGATGGCTTGATGATTATACTCACCGCTGGCCATTGCAGATACACCTCTCTCACGGTTGTACTCAGAAGGAAAAGCGAAGGCCCGACTATAGCACACTCCGCGCAGGGGCTGCACGGCGGATGCGGTACTGGACAGGACGGATGGGAGGAAGGTGAAGTATGGGAAGCATGTGCGGCTTTCCGGCGCGGCTGCCGCCTTCGGGAGGGTAAGCGCGCGCCGCCGGTAAAGAACCGGCGCAATACCGGAGCCGTCTCCCCCACTCGTTCCCGCGCTCCTGCGTGGGAATGCACACGCCAAACTGGACTGGCTTAACGGTCAGGAAACCGGCGCAGCAGTGAAGCTGTATAGCCGGGCATTCTTGAACCGGAATTGGAGACGCAGGCCGTTTGAATCGGGCAGTGTCTCGTGTTCCTTCCAACGCACAGTATGGCGCACGGAATCGCTCTCCAGCGGGACGCAGTCGCCGTGCCCGTAGCCCGGCACGGGCGCGCCGTCCGCACCGAGGACCGCGACGGTCAGCGCGCCATTGGCCGCGTCAGCGTTGACGGTGAGGCGCTTGTTCGCCAGATTCCGTGGCACGGTCTCCACGACACCAGGTTCTCCACCGGCGTCGAGCGACACGAACCCGTCACGCCGCCATTTCGCCAGCGCGATGGTGATGCGCTTCTCCGGCAGGAACCCGCCGTGCGTGGTGGTGATGGCGGTGTAGTACAGCCACACCTCGTCATCGACGAAGACGGGCGCGGTCGATACGCCGAGAATGCAGCCCCGGTCGTAGGCGTGCGGGCCATTCGGAATCACGGGGGAGCGGTCCTCGCAGCGTTTCCATTCGAGGCCGTCGCGGCTGTACGCGAGCCGCACATCAATGGGTCCGTCATCGCCGCTCTGCGCGGGCCCCTTGCGCTCCGGCGCGCCCACGTAATGAAACAGCGTGGCGAACCCGAGGAACAGGCCCCCGCAGGGGAACACGGCCATGTTGTAGAACTCGGCGCATTGTCCGCCTTGGGCGCGCACCTGTGCGTCGTCGGTGGCGTCGGGCGCCATGGCGAGCACCGGTTCGCCGAAGTGCTGCATGTCGGGGCTCGACGCCGCGTAGACCAGGCGCCGCTCGGGCCCGCGGTGCTTCTCGCTGCGCTTCGCATAGACGAAGTAGCGCCCGGTGGCGGGGTCGCGCGTCAACGTACACGTGTCGCCACCGACAACCACGGGGTTCTCCGGGTACATCGTCCAATGGATTCCGTCGGGCGAATGCAGCGCGTAGCAGCCGCGCACAGGCTTGCGCGTATATCCGAGCAGTGTGTAACGGTAGTCCGGCTCAGCTTCAGGATTGTAGACCACGCTCGGGCTGTGCAAGCCCGGATAGACGATATTGTTCTCTTTCGAACCGTTGAATTCTTGTAAACCGAGCCGTGGGCGTTCCCAGTGCAGGCCGTCTTGGGAGGTGGCGTAGAGCACCAGGTCGAGGCGGTTGTACCACATCCGGAACAGGCCCGTGCCCGGGTCGCGCAGCACCGTGCCGTAGATGTACACGCGCTCGTCGATGCCGTCGCGCTCCCATGGGGCCTCCGGCTCGAGCACGGGTTCGGGCAGCTTTTCGCAGGCATGCGCCCGGCGGACCACGTTCTCCTTGCGCGCGATGTCGGCATCATCGACGAACAGATGCGTTTGCGCACCGGCGCTGCTGCAGAGGAAGAGCGCGGCAGCCAGTGCAAGACGGCGGCCCCGGCGGGTGTCTCTTTCGTGCGCGGTGTGCGCGCAGGCGCCGCACCGCGCATGCATGCCCACGCAGGAGTGCGGGAACGTGCCACCTCCGATACTTCCCATCAGCGCCACCCCCTGCAAGACGACACGCCACGTGCCGGCGCGCCTAGCTTCTCCACGGGCGCTCCCGGTGCGCGTCGGCCAGGGCCTGGCGGATGAATCCCGCGTCGGCCGCGATCTCGAAATCGAACATGCCCGCGAGGATATGGTCCGCCCCGCTTTCAAAGACATACTGGAAGGCGTTCTCCGGCGGGATCGCGCCCGCCGCCATCACCTTGAACGCAATCCACGGCTTCTCGACCTTTGACATCACTTCGATGGTGGTGTCCGGGTCGGCGCACCAGTATCCCGGTATCTCGCTGTACGGACCGTTCACTTCCTCCGGTTTCGGGGCGGTCGGGTACTTGTGGTGGTGGAAGGTCTTGATGTAGAAATCGGCCTCCACGCCGTGCTTCTCGCACTCCTGCACCACGCGCAGGTCGTGACCGCCCACGCCCGACGGCACACCGGCCACGCGCGCGATGTCCACCGCCTCGGCCAGCAGGTCCATCTGCCCGTTCGCCACCAGCCGGTCGGCGTGCACGCCCCACAGGTAGATGGCCTCCGTGCCGTCGTTCACCAGCTCCTCCACCACGCGGCGGTACTGCTCCATGCCCGGCTCCACGGGCGCCGTGGGGCAGATGATGTACTGCATGCGCCCGCCGTTGCGCCGGTACTTGCGCAGCGTATCGAGAATCTCCGGCACCGTGTGGATCACCAGTGTGTTGATGCCGTTCTGCTCCGCCAGCGCCATGGTTTCCATGATCTTTTCGGGCGTGTTGTAATGCGCCGCGAGGTTGTACACGTACTTCAGGTCGCGGCTGTGCGTGAAATGCGTCAGCAGATTGCCGCCCAGCAGCAGCCGGCTGATTTCCAGGCCGCCAATCTGCCCGTACGGCAGGCTCTGTTTCTCGCCGGACACCCCCGCTTCCTGCGCCGTGGCGCCGCTCGACACGGCGGCCGCGGCGGCCGGCGCCAGCAGCGAGTGTTTCATGAAATCGCGACGGTTTGTTCTCTCACCCATCGATACCTCCTTTGCGGGCGCGTGCCCGGCCCGCCCCCACAATGTAGCGGAACCGCGCCCGCGGGACAAGTGGCGCTATCTTCCTTCAAAGCGCACGGACAACATCCCCCACGGCCGAAGCGCAGGAACGGAAAGACGCCAGCCTTTCGCGCCGGCCGGTTCCACCGGCAGCGCTTTTTCGCCATCGGGCGTGTGCAGCGTAACCGAAGGCGCGCCGCCGCCGAAGAAAGGTTCCGGGTGCAGCACCAGTTCCAGCGCGTCCGGCGCGTCCGACCAGTCCACCAGGTGCACAACCACCGGCGCCGTGGCCTCGCCGGGACGCGCCCGGAAAAACGCGTAGACCTGCCGGTCTTCGGGCAATGTCACGGGATACGCGGCAAGCCCTTCCGGGACCGAGATGTCCGGACCCAGCACAGCCGCCTCTTCGTAACCGTCCAAGCGTTCGGCGTTGGCGCGCACGAATGCGAAGAGGTCCGCGAAGTCCTGCGGCTGCCCGAAGTAGCGGGGCGCGTCACCCTGGTACACGTCCCACGGCGCCATCATGACGCCGCCGAGCGCGTAGACCGAGGCGATGCACTTGCGCACCAGCGCCGGTTCCGGCACCGGCTTGGGCGCGGTGTAGACCTGCATCTTGCCCAGCGCGCGCGAACGCGCGATGGCCGCGTGCATGTCCGGCACCGACAAATGCTGTGGATGCACTTCGCCCATGCCGTAGTCGAACAGGTCATAGGGCGTGTCCCACCGGGAAAAGCCGTTGTTCGAGGAACGCGCCACGTGCCGCCCGAGCGCGGTGTCGATGGCGGCATGGATATCCCGGTGGAAGGCCCGGGTGGAGGCGGTCTGAAACGCGGCAAAGCGTTGCGCGAGTTGCTTCGGCGCTTCCCCGTGCGCATCCAGATACGCGCCGTAATCGAAACCGTCGAGGTCCGCAATGCCCCATTCGGCAAGCGCGTCCCCGCCGGCCTCTTCTTTGAGATACGCCCGAAAACCCCGCATGCAGTGGGTACAGAAGCACCCGCCCCAGTTCACCGCCCCCTGGTTCATGGCGGGGTCATCGGTCTGCAGCGCATGCGCGCCGGCCCTCAGCAGGTCCAGCGCCTGGCTCAGGAAGTAATCCCGGAACTCGGGGCTGTTGACGCAGCCCCAGTACACGTCCCAGTTCTTCATCCAGGGCGCCGTGACTCGGTTTCCCGCGCGGTCCACACACCAGCCGGTGTGGTCCCCCGCCGGCGCATCTTTCCTGCGGTACAACGAGTTCACCGACGCGCCAATAAAGAGGCCGTCCCCGCGAAGCCGGCGGATTTCCTCCGGACTGGCGTAGACCCATTCGAGACGCGTGACGTGGAACGCGCGCGCGGCGGCCAGCGTGTCGTGCGGGTCCCCGGGTTTCGTGGGGTGTATGCGCAGGCTGCGCATGATGACGTCGCTGCAGGCGGGCACGCCAGGCGCATAGCCGGGACGCTCCGCCATCGCGCTCAGGTGTTGCGGCGACGCGGGCTGGGAAACCGCCGCGGCAAGAATCAGTATGGCCAGACGCATGGCTCACCCTCCAACAGGTATCAGAACAGACCCTCCACCTTGCCGGTGTGCACGTCCACGTCGATGCGCCGGTAGGCGGGGTCGGAAGCGGTGCCCGGCATCAGCTTGATATCCCCCGCCACGGGCACGATAAGGCCCGCGCCGCGGTAGAGCAGCACGTCGCGCACGGGCAGCACCCAGCCCCGGGGGCGGCCCTTCACGTCGGGGTCGTGCGAAAGCGACAGGTGCGTTTTCACCATGCAAACGCCGAGCTGGTTGATCGTGTCGTCGGCCTGGATGGCCGCCAGCTTGGATTCGGCCGTTTCCGTGTAGCTCACGCCGTCCGCGCCATAGACCTCCATCGCTATGCGGGAAATCTTGTCCTTGATGGCCAGGTCGTCCTCGTAGAGCAGCCGGAACGCGGGCTTCGCGGAGCACGCGTCGACCACGGCCCCGGCCAGTTCGACCGCCCCTTCCCCCCCGAGTTCCCAGTGCTTCGACACGGCCACGCGCGCGCCGGCCTGTTCGGCGACGCGCCGCACCACCGCCACCTCGTCCTCGCTGTCGGTGTGGAAATGGTTGATGCACACCACCGGCGCAACATGGCTCTTGCGCACGGTCTCGATGTGCGCGATGAGGTTGGGCATGCCCGCCTCGACCAGCTTCGGGTTCGGCGTGCGGTACGCCTCGTCGAGCGGCTTGCCCGGCACCACGGGCGGGCCGCCGCCGTGCATCTTCAGCGCCCGGATTGTCGCCACAATGACCGAGCAATTCGGCACCAGCCCGCTCATGCGGCACTTCAGGTTCCAGAACTTCTCGAAACCGACGTCCGCGCCGAAACCGCTTTCCGTCACGTGGTAGTCGGCCAGGCGCAGCCCGAGCCGGTCGGCAATCACCGACGACTGGCCGATGCTGATGTTGGCAAAGGGCCCCGCGTGCACCAGCACCGGTTGGCCCTCGATGGTCTGCATCAGGTTCGGGTTGATGGCGCGGTACATCAGCGCCGTCATGGCCCCGTCCACCTCCAGGTCGGCCGTCGTGACCGGGTTGCCGCGCTTGTCGAACGCCACCACTATCTTGCCCATCCGCGCGCGCAGGTCTTCCAGGCTGCTCGCGATGGCCAGAATCGACATCACCTCCGACGACACCGTGATCTGGAACCCGGACTGCATCATGAATCCGTCCATCTTCCCGCCGATGCCGACCAGGATGTTGCGCAGCGCCTGCGCGCAGAAGTCGATGGTCCAGCCCATGACCGGGTTGCACGGGTCGATGTTCAGCCGCTTCAGGTTCTTCTGAGACAGCGTCGCGTCGCCGTAGTTGAACTCATGCTGCAGCCGGCTGGTCAAGGCGACCATGGCGAGGTTGTGCGCGTTGTTGATGGCGTCGATGTCGCCCGTCAGGCCGAGGCTGAATTCCGACAGCGGGATGCACTGCGCCAGCCCCCCCCCCGCAGCAGAACCCTTGATGTTGAAGGTGGGCCCGCCGGAAGGCTGGCGAATGGCGCCGATAACGCGCTTGCCCAACTTGCCGAGCCCCTGCACCAGGCCCATTGTGGTGGTCGACTTGCCCTCGCCCAGCGGGGTGGGCGTCAACGCGGTCACCTCCACATACTTGCCGTTCTGGCCGCCCTCGAGCCGCTTCAGGATGTTCAGGAAGTCCAGCTTCGCCACGTAATGGCCGTAGGGAAGCAACTCCATGCGCTCCAGGCCCATCTCCTCGGCCAGCGCATACACCGTCTTCATGCGCTCTTCGGCCGCGGCGGCGATCTGCCAGTCCGGCGTTGCGCGCGGGTCCAACCTGTCCATGGCGCAGTCCTTTCTTGTCAAACCTTGCCAGACTGGACAGTATACACCTTTTTCGCAGCAGAAGTAACTGTTGCGCGCCGCCGAAGAACGGCAGGCCGGACACCCTGCCTAGGGCCGCCAGGAGTTCGCGCCCAGCAGGCCCGCCAGCGATGCCAGCAGCGGATTGGCCGGCGGCTCGTCGGGGTACTTGCGAAACTCCACATGCCCGTCCATGTACAGCGTGTTGCACCCGCCGGGGATGTGGTTGAAATCGCCGGTGAACGTGCTGACCGTGTCGAGCATGATAAAGACCTCGCTCTGCGCCTTGTTCGACGCGGCGGGGTTGTTGATGTCGGTGATGAGAAACCGCTCGACGCCTTCGCGCAGGCGGTAAATGGTGTCGCCGCCCCCGTTCCCATAGCCCGCGCCCACGTGGCCGTCGTCATCCACCCCGAGCACGCCCGCATCGTAGTTCTGCTCCAGGTACCACGCCATCAGCTTCGGCGCCCAGTGGTCAAAAACCTGTTTTGGCGCCACCGTGTCCGCCGACACCGACACACCGAGCGCCTGCGCGATGGAGCCGATAGGGACGGTCCCGCTGCCCTCGTCGACCTGGTCGTAGACCCAGCCGAAATAGTTGTAGCTGTGGTGCGCCTGCTCGTAGGGCCACGAGAAAGGATACCCCGCCCCGGGATATTTCGCGCTCAGCGTCTGCCCCGTCGGGTCATCGAAAAGGCACTCGCCCTCGTAGAAAATCAGGTTCTGCGTGTCCGACGGACAAATCAGCACGTGCGCGTCGTTCATGTATTCGGGGTAAATCGCCATGATGTCCGGCGCCATGGAAAACTGCGCGTTGATGTTCGGGTCCGCGTACGCACGCATCTGAATGGGCGGGAACTTCTCGCCCGGCGCCTCGTTCGCGTACATCTTGAACACGAGACCAAACTGCTTGAGGTTGTTCTGGC
>NPIG01001229.1_pt2 | contig 14013 bp, 9 predicted proteins | sample 8637441 | NCBI WGS metagenome assembly NPIG01 (sample SAMN07420675, study PRJNA396082) | bioreactor metagenome | isolation source: sample BR6 brine-fed electro-methanogenic bioreactor BR | place: Japan: Kochi | collected 2016-06-14 | reverse complement strand
GCACCTCGAGCAGAAGCTCGAGGAGCACCAGGACAAACGTCACCGCGTCATCATCACCGACGGCGTCTTCAGCATGGACGGCGACCTCGCGCCGATGGACGAGATCGTCGCGCTCGGTGAGAAGTACAACGCGATGGTTTTCGTCGACGAAGCGCACGCGACCGGTCACATCGGACGGACCGGGCGCGGCACGCCGGAGCACTTCGGCGTGCACGGCAAGATCGACATCATCACGACCACCTTCGGCAAGGGGCTCGGCGGCGCGACCGGCGGCTGCGTCTCCGGCCGCAAGGAGCTCGTTGAGCTCTGCCGCCAACGTGCGCGGCCCTACCTGTTCAGCAACTCGATCGCGCCGCCGATCGTCCAGGCCTCGCTCAAGGTGCTCGAGCTCCTGAGCAAGACCACCGAGCGCCGGGACCGCCTCGAAGAGAACACGCGCTTCTGGCGCCAGGCTCTCGATGAGGCCGGCTTCGTGCTCAAGAAGGGCGACAGCCCGATCGTGCCGATCATGCTCTTCAACGCGAAGCTCGCACAGGACTTCGCGCGCGACCTCTTCGAAGAGGGCGTCTACGTGATCGGCTTCTTCTTCCCCGTCGTCGCCGCTGGCCAGGCCCGCATCAGGACCCAGCTCTCCGCGGACCACGACATCCCGACCCTCGAGCGCGCCTTCGCCGCCTTCAAGAAGGTAGGAGAAAAACACGGGGTCCTGGGACTGACGAAGAAAGAGATCATAGCCCGCTGGGGCCTCTGACTCTGACCTCACGGCATACCCCACAAGAAACCGGCCGGCCTAGCCGGCCGGTTTTTTGTGGGGCCAGCCCCGAGAAAAAAGGTGGACGGGCGACTCCTACAACGAAAGAACCCAAACACGAAACCAGGAGTCGCCTGTCCCACGATTAGGAAACGACAAACGACCGGAAAGACCGGAAAGACCGGGACGACCGAAACGACCGGGACGACCGAAACGACCGGGACGGGCGACTCCTAGAAACAAAGCCTCCATAAGCAAAACCAGGAGTCGCCTGTCCCACGAACAAGGATCGACGAAACCCATTGAAACCTGGGACAGTCGACCTCAACTCCCCCGCCATCACCTTCGCAGCAAGACGTCGACCATCCCTAGTCCCTGCCCTCGCGATCTTGACCAGAAGCCCCCAGCGCAACCTGGGACAGTCGACCTCAACTCCCCCACCATCACCCTCGCAGCAAGAGGTCGACCGTCCCTAGTCCCTTCCCCCAACAAACTCCCCCACCAACCCCAAAGCCCCCTCCCGAGACGGCGCATGCGCCACCCCTGCCACCGTTCTCCCCACACGCACATGAAGCGCGAGATCGAAGCCCGGATCCTCCGCCCAATGCGCCTCGTCCCCCACCCCCTCTGCCACCTCGACGGCGAGCCCCCACTCCGACGCATGCGCCGCCAGCAGCGCAAACGCCGCCTCCGCGTCCGCGGCACTCTCGAACTCGCTGAAGAAGAAGGTGCACTCCTCCCCCTCGAGTTCGTAGCGCGCAAGGAACCCACCCGGCAAGAAGGCATACCCGAACAGATCCTGCGCGACGTAGCTCTCGCTGCGCGGCACCCGCTGACCGCGCGGAAGACGGTCGAGCTCAACCGGCGCCGATCTCTCACCAGGAATCGCGGCGAGGAGCTGCTCCATCACATCCCGCCCGAGCTCCTCTGCCTCCTCGCCCTCGGTCTCGACGCGGAGGTAGAAGCGCTCGGCCCAGGCGAGAGACACTCCGTCCTCGAAGCTCCCCTCGACCCCCCAATCCCGCACGGCACAGCCGCGACATCGGCCCACGCTGTAGTAGCCGAATGCGCCGAGGGGCGTGCCCATGTCGTAGACGTCGACGCTCAGCCGCTCGCCGCCCGGGCCCTCCCCCTCGAGGTGGGCCAGCACCGCGAAGTCGTACACGAGCACGCCGCGGGCCGCGCCGTTGATGTACTCGTAGAGCGTCGCCTCGTCGTAGAACACGGGCGTTTCGGTCCAGCGCCACCCGGAGGGCAACTCGGCGGCGCCGAGGACCCCCCTCGCATCCACTGGGGAACTCGGTGCCGAACAGGCGAGCAGAGCGACCAAGACGAGCGGGACGAGCGGGACGAGACGCCTCATGCGCGCAGCGTCTCTGGCCCGGGCAGAGTGAGCTCGGCGTGGGCCCGCATCAGCTCGCCGCGCACGTCGCGCCGGAACGGGCAGCTCCCTGCGCACTCTCCACCGCAGCCCGAACAAGCCGCAGCACGGGCGCCCGCCGGCAAGGCCGCGTAGAGGCCCATCGCGTCCTTCTCGCGGCCGTAGTGACGGAAGTACATCCGGTACCGGTTGACCTCGGCCACGGCGACTCCGTGCGGGCAGGCGCCCTCACATTGCGCACAGAATCGGCAGTACTGGTCGTGCATCGCGTGCGCGTAGCGCTCGAGCATCTCGAGCTCGGCGCGGCTGAGCTTGCCGCTCGCAGCCCCCGCGAACTCCTCGATGTCCCGGAAGCTGCCGATCCCCGCCGCCACCGCGGAGACGTGGGCGTTCGAGAGCGCCCAGCGCACCGTCGCTTGCGTGAAGGAGAGCCCCCCTTTCTCGAGGTCCTTGATCTCCTTCTCGCGGGCCCCCGCTTTCGTCTTGAACACGATCGTCCCCATCCCCTTCTCCGCCGCGCGCGCGAAGAGCGTCGCCTGCCCCGGATAGGAGACGAAGTCGTAACGGCACATGATCACGTCGAAGCGGCCGTCGTCGATCGCCGCAGCGAGGCAGTCCTCGAGGCCGCCCTTGTGCCCGGAGAGCCCGAGGAAGCGCACTTTGCCCGCCTTCTTCGCGGCCTCGAAGGCCTCGAAGAGCTCGTCGACGAGGAGATTCTCGACATCGGTGACGTTGTGCGTCCTGAAGACCTCGACGTGGTCGGTGCCGAGGCGCTTCAGGCTCGTGTCGATCGTGTCGAGGATCGCCTGCTTGCTCGTGCCGCGACGCACCTTGGTGCCCGTGTGAAGCACCATCCCTTCACGCCGCGATCCCAGCTTGCGAATCGCCTGGCCAAGCGCGCGCTCGGCGCGGCCGTCCTGATAGTCCGCGCAGGTGCAGAAGAGGTTGATCCCGCGCTCGAGGGCTGCGGTGACGAGCTGAGGGTTGTCCATCCCGTAGGTTCCGAACGCGACCGCCGAGACCTCGAGTCCCGTCTTGCCGAGCGGGCGGCGTTCGAGACCCGGCGCCTCCGGAGGGGCCGCCTCGCCCTCGGCCAGGATGGCCGGCGCCATGGCGAGCCCTCCTGTCAGCGCGGAGAGTTTGACGAAGGTCCTCCGGTCGATGCCGTCGCTGTGTGTCTTCATCGTCGCCTCCCGGGTCGCTGCATCGCGCCCTGGCTCGACCGTACCACCCCAAGGCATCTCCGTTCGCTCGCTCTAAGTAAATTGTTTGTATAGGCCCCTCATCTTTGCGTGATTCGAGAGCTGCTCGCATGCGATAGCATCCGCAGCGCGGTGCTTTCGCGGTCGCGACCGTGCGGCAGGAGGGACGGGATGGGGCAGCACGAAGAAAGACGGGACTTGTGGTGGCCCACCCCGGCCATCGAACTCGCGAAAGTGCTGCCCCTCGAGGGGCCTCCGTTCCGCGCCGAGCGCGGCGGAACGCTGCCCGAGCTCCAGGTCGCCTATCAGAGCTGGGGCACCCTCGACGAAGACCGGAGCAACGCGGCCCTGATCATCCATCCGATGACGGCGGACACCCATGTCGCCGGTGTCGGAGAGCAGCCACCCGGGTGGTGGGACGCCCTCGTCGGACCCGGCAAGGCGCTCGACACGAACGAGCTCTTCGTCATCTGCCCGAACCTCGTCGGCGGCTGCTACGGCAGCACGGGACCCCGCTTCCCGGCGCCCGATGGCGAGCCGTGGCTCGAGCGATTCCCGCTCCTGACGCCGCGCGATCTCATGCGCGTCCAGCGACTCTTCCTCGAGCAGCTCGGCATCGAGCGGCTCCGACTCGTCGTCGGCCCGAGCATGGGCGGGATGGTCGCCTGGGAGTGGGCGATCGAGGCGAGCGACGCCGTCGAGACGGTCGTCGTCGTTGCCGCGCCGCTCGTCACGAGCGCGCAGCAGATCGCGTGGAACTGGCTCCAGCGCCGCGGCATCGAGCTCGACATCGCGGGGAGCGAGGAGAGCGCGCGCTGGGGACAGATGGTCGCGCGGGGCATTGGCATGGTCAGCTACCGCTCACCGGTCGGGCTCGAAGAGAAGTTCGGCAGGGAGTGGTTCAAGAAGCCGGGTGCCACGCTCGGCGACCGAGGCATGTACAACATCGAGTCGTGGCTGAGGCAACACGGGCGCCGCATCGCCAAGCGCTTCTGCCCCTATACCTGGATCCTCTACTCGAGGTTGATGGACCTGCACGACATCGCGGAGGGGCGGGGCGGCACGCTCGCGGCCCTCGACGCCGTGCGCTCCAAGGTCGTCGTCGTCGGCATCGACNNCATCGACACCGACAACCTCTACCCCGCCAAGGACGTGCACCTCGGTGCCGACATCCTCCGTCACCTCGGACGCTCCGTGGAGTACGCAGAGCTCCGGAGCCTGCACGGGCACGACGCCTTCCTGCTCGAGCTCGACCAGCTCGAGCGCGTCCTCCGGGGAGCTCAACGTGCGGACACGAGCGGCGTCCCAACGACGGAGACCCGCGCGCTGAGGCGCATCAGGCTCGGTCTGCTCGGCACCGGGCGCGTCGCGTCCGCGCTCGTCCGGCTACTTTGCGAACGCGAGGACGAGCTCGCGGTCGAGCACGGACTCGCCTTCGACGTCGTCGCCGCCGCCGACATCGACGCCCACAAGAAGCTAGGGACGGAGTTTGCGGAGATCGACGTCGGGCACGATCCGAGCGCTCTCGTCGCTCGCGGCGACCTCGACGTGATCGTCGAACTGACCCGCGGCACGGACACGAGCGCCCTGATCTCCGCCGCGATCGAAGCGGGGCGCAGCATCGTGACCCCGAACAAGACCCTCGTGCACGATCACGGAGAGGCGCTCGAGACCGAGGCACTCGAACGCGGGGTCCGCCTCGCCTATCACGCGTCGATCGCCGCCGGCTGGCCGCTGCTCTTCGCCATCGAGCGGCTGCTCGACACGCAGCTCTACTCGCGAATCGAGGCCGTGCTCAGCGGACCGTGCAACCTCGTGCTCGAGAAGGTCGAGGAGGGTTCCACGCTCGAGGAGGCCCTCGCGGGAATCGGGCACGACGCGGCGCTCGACGAGGCGCCCATTCTCCACACCAGCGGCTGGGTCGCGGCCCAGAAACTCCTGCTCGCCGTCAGCCACGCGCGCCAGCGGCGTTACATGCCCGGAGAGATCACGCTCCGCGGCATCGAGTGGTTGGACGGGGCGCTCGTCCGCGAGGCGAGGCAGCTCGGACTCCGGGTGCGCCTCGTCGGTCTCTACCGGGAGAGCGCCGAGCGAGGCGCGGCGCCCGAGGCCGGCGTGCTGCCGGTCGCGCTGCCCGAGGGAGGTCACCTCGGCAGTGCGCGCGGCCGCACCAACGTCGTCGTGCTCGGCGGCGAGGGCATCGACGAGATCGTGCACACCGGCAAGAGCGAGGGGCCGTTGCCCGTCGCGACGGCCGTGCTCTCCGACCTGATCGGGATCGCCGACCTCTCGCGTAGCTGGACCGGTCGCTTCAAGCGGGCTGGCCGCCCCGCAAGCACGCCGCACTTCGAGCGCTACGTCAGGCGTCAGGGCGGGCGCGTCGCGATCGTCGCGCAGGATGGGCCCGGCGCGATCCCCCTGCTCGACTGAGGCTCTGCCGAAACTCAGCGGCGCCGGAGGCGGCGGCGGAACACGACGGTCGAGCCGGGCACCACGCCGTGGCTCTGGAGCGTGCGCAAGCGGCCGGCGAGCTTGCTCCGGTCCTTCTCCGCGAAGGCCTTCGGGTAGACCTCCATCTCCCAGGCGGAGCTCGGGACGGCGAGCGCCTCGCGCACGGCGCCGAGGGGAAAGTCCGCGGGGTCCTGCCTCAGGATCCGCTCCGGGGCGTCGTGCCCGTTGTCGACGATGACCCAGTAGCGGATGTCGCGGCACGCGAGCAACTCGATCACATCGAGGCGCTCCCGCGCGATCTCCTCGGTCACCGCGGGTGCGATGACGTGGAGCGCGAGCACGAGCCGCCGCCGCGGGTGTCGCCTTCGCCAAGCGGCGAACGCGCGCGCGATCTGAATGAAGGACATCCGCACCGGGAAGATGCGGGTCTCACCAGCCGCGAGGAGCTGCATCAGAACGCGTCGATACCCGTCCCGCCACGCGACGTCGAAGAGCTCCTCGCTCGCCGCTGCGATGATCCGAAGATCGTGTCGATCGTTTTCGGTCCGCGCGAGCACGCCGTAGATCGGCCGCTTGCCGAAGCGGGCGACGTAGCGCCCCCGGGGGCGCTCCGGCTGCTCTCCGCGGGCGACGCCGGCCTGCACGAGCAGTTTCCCGATCGAAGGACTGAACGCGAAGCGACCGACCCAGCCCCCCGCGCTGAGCGCGAGGCACTCCCGCCGCTCGGGATCCGGCTGCGGCAGACGCGCCCGCACGACCTCGAAGTCCGTGCCCGGCTCGCCCGGCCCCGGCGTCTCCGGCGCTGCGAGCGAGTAGGACCAACGCACCTCGCGCGTGCTTTTCGTGCGCACGGCGTCCGCGAAGCGATCGAGGTAGCGGGGCAGGTCGGCGTGGCTGCGATACTCGAAGATCTCGGTCTGATAGCGCTCACGAAGGAAGATGCACTGCGAGGGTGAGAGTTCGCCGCGGCGGACCAGCGCGTAGTGTGGATGCTCGCTGGCGCCATAGGTCTCGAGGATCTCGCCGAACAGGTCGAGAAGGTACTGGTCCCTGAGCCCCGAGCCCACGAAGAGCAACGAGCGGCTCCGGAAGACCTCGGCGAACGCCCTCCGGAAGTGCAGGGCGCGGTGGGTCACCGAGCGATACTCCGCGTGGCCGATGACGAGTTGCCGGGCGAGGGAGCGCGCCTCGAGGCGTCCGGGCTGGGGCGGCGGACAGGGCGCGCCGACGAAGCCCTGGAGCGCCCACAGGATCGTGCGCGACGAGGAGCTCAACGCGGAGAGCACCCGCTGGCAGTCGAAGGGCTCGCGGCCGAGTACGTCGATGTTCCGCCCGCGCTGCTGGGCGCGGTAGGCGGTGACGAAGCAGTTGTCGTAGTTCGTCGTCAGAAGGAGGGGCCACCAGACCCGCGCGAGCGCGACCGTCTGTGGCGGCGGCACCGGCGTGCGGCCCGCGAGCGCGCGCCGCACCGTGTCCGGGAAGCGCTCCGGCGAGCGGAGGCGCAAGGTCCGCACTGCGGTGTAGGCGCGCCGGATCAACGCGTCGGGATCGCTGCGCTCTCCGGCCCCGTCGAGCCCCGCCTCCCGCTCGAGGCCCTCGATGAAACCCGCCCATCCCTGACAAGCCGGGATGCTCAGCCCCGCGCCGATGAAGGGAACGAGCCTGCCGCGCTCGTAGGAGGCGACGAGACGTTCGAGCACCGGATCGAAGCTGGACGCCACGCCATCACCCCCCTCTTCCGGCAGGATCGCTCGCGCACGTGAAGCGACCGTCCTCGCCGCGGCTCACGCGCACAGCGTACTCGATCACCGCGCGTTTGCGACGCCGCGCGACGCGGAAGCGCGCCTCGGGTAAGGCCGGCGGCGTCGAGCCCAGAGCGCTGGCGAACCAACGAAGCGCCCGCCTCCACCACGCGGGGCGGATCCGCTCGAGCGGCACCGTGACCGCGAGCTCGGTGACACCGAGCTGTCCGAGCCGATCGAGCCCGGCGCTCAGCGGGAGCGGGGCCTCTCCCGGATTTGTAATCGAGGCTCCGAAACGCTGCCACGCGAGCGCCTGCTGCAACTGGAACTGCGCGTCCGCGGCGATCGCGTCGGCGAGCAGCGCCTCGCGCAGCTCGGAGAGCTCGAACGAGCGTTCTCGCGAGAGAACGCTCACCTCAGGCGCCCTCGGTCTCCGCGGGGATCGAGCGCGCGAGCAACGAGAGCACGCGCGAGAGCCCCTCGGGCATCGGCGCCTCGCTCGCGTTGACCGTGATCTCGAGCTGTCCACTGCGATTCGTCGTCGACTCCTTGGAGGACTTGCTCGACGCCGACCCCTTGAACGACGCCTTGACCCACGGCGAGAGCGCACCGCCCGTCGACGCCGAGAGCTCGATCCCCTTCTCCGTCGCCGAGCTCGAGAGGAAGGTCTGCGAGATCTCGAAAGTGAAGTGCACGGTCAGCGAGTCGATGCGCAAATGGGGCACCGGAGTGATCGCGAGCAGCGGCGCATTGACCTTCGCCTTGCGCGTGACCGCACCGGAACGCTGCTCGGCCTCGAAGTCGACCGTGATCGGCTTGCCGTTTTCGATCATCGACTCGACGAAGCCCTTCGTCGCGTCGGCCGCCGCCTTCTGCGCCTTGACCGCGGCGATCAGCGGCGCCGAGATCAGGTACTCGAGCGGCAACGCCTGGAACTCGGCGGCTAGCTGGGTGGACTCTGCAGGCGGCTTCGGAACCTGGGCCATCTCTTCCTCCCCTTTCGATGACTACGTCTCGTTCTCGTCGCCCACCTCGGCGACATCACTGAGTTGGGTCAGCGTGCTGAGCAGGCGGCCGAGGCCTTCCGGCTGCGGCACGGTGCCGACCTTCACCGACACGCGCACCGTCGAGCGCGATGCCTCGCGCGCACGCTCCTCGGGCCCCTGTGCCGGGGCGACGACGCCGTGCAGGCTGATCGGGCGGTCGACGAGGAACCAGGGCCGCTCTTGCTCCTCCGAGTCGTGCTCGGAGACGGAGGCGCGCATCTGGCCATGCCGGCGGATCTCCTCGACCGCGAGCTCGAGCTCGAACTCCGCGCTCTCGACGGCGAGCGGCGCGACGGGCACGAGCGCGAGCGTCGGCACTCGTATCCGGTGGAGGCGGCGCTCACCGCCGACCTCGCCCTCGACGAAGAACTCGGTCGCGTAGGCGGCCTTCTCTCGCTCGGGGCGCTCCCTCGAGGCCGGCTCGGAAGCTCCGCCCGCGGAGGCATCGCCGCCATGGCCGGCGTCCCCGCCCTCGGTGCCTTCGGATCGAACGCCCGGGGGCGCACCCATGTCGGGGTACCCGAGCTGCAACAACATGTTCAGGAAGGAGCGCCCCGCATGGAGCTGCGCCTTGAAGATGGCGTCGAGCGGCGCGAGGACGGCCTGCGACAACGAGATCGACGTCCTCGATGCAGGACCGATCACACGCTCCGTCGAGGCGCTCTCGCGATGCTCTTCGCTCCTTTCGTCGTCGGCCATGCGCTCTCCCTCGCGCCGCCGGGGCGGCGGCAGGCAGAGCTTACACCATTACTCCGCTCAGTTATTTCCATTCTCGAGAGAAAGGCCGGGAGCGACCCCGGCCTCTCTCGTCACGTCGATGGGCGCGCCTACTTCGCGGCGTCCACCTGCTCGAGGAGGACCTCGACAGCCTTCTCGAGCTGCTGATCCCGCCCCTCGGCCTCGAGCTTCGGGTCGTTGTCGACGACATGGTCGGGGTCGAGATGTTTGTTCTCGGTGACCTCGCCGTCCGCATCGAGGTGAGCGATCTGCGGAATGCCGAAGATCAGCGACGGATCCTGGAGCCGCTCCCACCACACGGAGCTGCAGGTGCCAGGAACCTGCATGCCGACCGTCTCACCGATACCGAGCGAGGTGTAGGCGACCGGGAAGCAGTGCGCGTCCGAGTAGTTCCCCTCGTTCATCACGACGATCGAGGGCTTGTCCCAGCGGTTGTCCGGGTTGGTCCCGACGACCTGACCGCGCGGCACCATCGTGAAGTACTTCTCTCCGGTCAGGAACTGCGTCAGCGCCTCGACGAGGTTCCCGCCCCCGTTGAAGCGGGTGTCGAGCACCAGGCCTTCCTTGCCGAGCGCGGTGCCGAAGACCTCCTGGAACACCTCGCGGTAGGGCCCGTCTCCCATGCCGCGGATGTGCGCGTAGCCGAGCCGGCCTCCCGAGAGACGCTCGACCTCCGCGCGGCGGGAGCGCACCCAGCGCTTGTAGAGCAGGCCGCGCGTCTCACCCACCGAGATCGGCTTGATCACGGCGGACCACCGCGCGTCGCTCTTCGGGTCGAAGATCCCGAGGCGCACGCGCGTGCCCGCCTTGCGGTTGAGCAGCGGGTACCAGTTCTCGCCGGCAGCGATCGTCTCGCCATCGATCGACTCGATGATCATGCCGGCGCCGACCGCGCGCTCGAGCCGCTCGAGCGGGCTGCCTTCGATCACCTCGGCGATCCGGAGGCCCGCCCCTTCGAAGCTCTCGTCCGGGAAGAACGCGAGTGACGCGGTGCGATCGCCGTCGGGCCGTGTCGGCCGGTGACGTCCACCCATGTGCGAGGCGTTGAGCTCACCCTGCATCTCGGAGATCAGCTCGGCGAAGTCCGCGTTGTTGTCGATGTGCGGCAGGAACTTCGCGTAGGCCGTCTTGTAGAAGTCCCAATCGACGCCGTGCAGGTTCTCGTCGAGGAACTTCTCACGCGTCTGACGCCAGACGTGCTCGAAGAGGTAGGCGCGCTCGGCGCTCCGGTCGAGGCGCATCTTGGCGCTGACCGCAACCGGCTTGCGCTTCCCACCCGCCAATGCGATGGAGACGAGGCGCCCGTCGGCGAGCAGGAACGCCTTCTTGCCTTCCTTGTCGAGCTCGAGGCCGCCAGCGCGGCCGGCGCCGAGCTTGGCCAGGAGCTTGATCTCACCCTTGCGCCGCTTCGAGGTCCACAGGTCGAAGCCCTTCTCGAAGCGCGCGAGATAAACGAGGGTCTCGCCGTCGGGCGTGAGCACCGCTCCGCCGATCGAAGCCGAGTGACGGGTGAGCCGGACCTTGCGATCCTCGAGGCCCTCGAGCTCGAGCTCGACCGGGTCGGCGAGCTTCGGTCCCTTCTCCTCGTCGCCCTCCTTCTTCGCATCGGCCTTCTTCTTGGAGTCCTTCTTCTTCGAGTCCTTCTTCCCGTCGTCTTTCTCCGACTTGCTCGCGGCCGCCTTCTTCTCCTTCTTGGCCTTCTTCTCCCGCTCCTCGAGCTGCTCGAGCTCGGCCGAGTCGAGCTGGAAGCGGTCCCAGGCTTCGCGCGTGAAGAACGCCGCGTAGACATCCATCTCGGCAGGCCAACCCGCCTGCATCCGCGCCCCGTGCCGATCGGAGGCCCAGATCATGCCCGCACCCTTCGCGATCCACGTCGGGCGGAGATCCCAGTAACCGCTCTTCGAGAGGTTGATCGGAGCCGCGTCGCCCTTGCTCGAGACCAGGGCGACCTCGTTCTCGTAGCGTCCGTCGGCGAGCATCTCGGCAAGGAACCAGCGACCGTCGGGCGACCACTCGTACCACTGGTCGCCGTCGATGTAGGAGTAGTTGAAGCGCGCCGGCATCACCGTCCGCACATCGCCGGACTTCACGTTGAGCACGCGAAGCGCGACACGGTTCTCGAGGAAAGCCACCTCTTTGCCATCCGGCGAGTAGCGCGGCTGGAAGGTCTCTTCACCGTTCGCGAGCAGGACGCTCTCCTCGAGCGCGGTCGCATTGAAGAAGCTCGGCTCCTCGTCGTCGGCCAGGCGCGTCGTGTAGAGATTCCAGCTCCCATCGCGCTCGGAAGCGTAGAGGAGCGTGCGCCCGTCCGGGTGGAAGCTGACCGAGCGCTCCTGCTCGGGCGTCTCGGTGATACGCCGCGTCGTCTGGTGATCCACGGCGGTGACGAAGACCTCACCGCGGGCGATGAATGCGATCTCCTTGCCGTTCGGAGAGAGCGCGAACTCACTGATGCTGCTCGCGACGTTGGTCCAGTCGACATCGTTCTCACGGCCGTCGGTCCGGACGAGGACGTCGAGCTTCGTGCTCTCGCTCGCCCCGGGCGAGCGCGTGTAGAGCGCGCCGTCGTAGGCGTAGGCCAAGGTCCCGTCGCTCGCGGTGCTGAGGAAGCGCACGGGGTGCTTTGCGTGGCGGGTCATCTGCACGGGCTCTCGGGCGCCGTCGAGCGGAATGGTCCAGACGTTGAAGGAGCCGCTCCGCTCCGAGAGGTAGACGAGGCCGCGCCCATCGGGCGTGAAGACCGGCTGCCGATCGTCGTAACCGAAGTCCGTCAACCGCTCATGCTTCTCGCTCGCGATGTCGTAGAGCCACACGTCGCGGGCGAAGGACGAATCGTCGTGTTTGCGCCACAGCCCCTCGTAGCCCTTGTTGTCCGTGTAGGCGAGCCGCTTCGCGTCGCGGTCGAGAACGGCGTGGAGCGCGGGCGAGCTCAGCACCCGTGCCGGCATGCCCCCGGTGAGCGCCACGCGGTAGAGCTCGCTCTGCCGGGGCGTGGGGTACATCGCGGAGCGCACGGCATCGAGACGCCCCGAAGTGAAGAGCACGGCCTCGCCGTCCGGTGTGAAGCTCGTCGGCTGGTCGTCCGCAGAGTGGAAGGTCAGACGTGTGGCGCGCCCCCCTTCCGCAGGCACGACGAAGACGTCCTCGTTGCCGTAGCGATCGGAGGAGAACGCGATCGTCTTCGAGTCCGGCGACCAAACGGGCCGGGTGTCGTGGGCGGCGTGCGTCGTCAGCACGCGAGCCTCGCCACCGGCGCTCGCCACGAGATAGATGTCACCGCGGTAAGCGAACGCGATCGTCTCGCCGTCCGGGGAGAGCGCTGGGTAGCGCAGCCAGAGCGCCGGCTCCGCGGGAGCGGCAGCCAGCGCGACGCTGGCGAGTACAGAGATGGACATCAAGACGACTAGCGCGACACGAAGCCGGTTCATTCTTCCTCCTCGATAGGCCCGCACCCGCCCGCGTTGGGTGGGGCGCCTCAGTCTAGGGAGTCTGGTGGACACACACCTCGTGACAACACCGAGCGGTCGCCCCGCGGAACGCGCCACACCGCGAGCGGACGAGAATCGAGGCCGAGCGGTATCCCCAGTTCGCGCTATCCTCCAGGCACTCGCCCCCTGCCCGGCGGGCGGGACTCCCGAGGAGCACGCCATGCCCAAAGCGGTGACGATCACGATCGCCCTGTTCCTTCTCGTCTCCGGCGGCCTCGCGTCCGCCGATGCCGACGCCGCGGCGACGCCCGCGACTCTCGTCATCATCGACATCCAGGAGTTCTACTTCGAGGGCGGGGCTCTTCCGCTGGAGGGAAGCGGAGCTGCAGCAGAGCGGGCGGCCGAGGTCCTCGCGCGCTTCCGGGCGCTCGGATGGCCCGTCGTTCACGTGCAGCACCTGCCCGATGGCCGCAGCGAGGTCGGCCAGGACTTCCCGCCGCACACCTACCGGATCCACGAGCTCGTCGCGCCGCGAGACGGGGAGCTCGTCATCGGCAAACACCACGTCAACGCGTTCCGGGAGACTGCGCTCCTCGAGAAGCTGCGCACACTCGGCCACGAACGCCTCGTCCTCGTCGGGATGCAGACGCACATGTGTCTCGAGGGTGCGACCCGAGCCGCCGCGGACCACGGCTTCGAGGTCCTTGTCGTGCACGACGCGTGCGCCACCCGCGCATTGAGGCACGACGGCACCAAGGTCCCCGCCGCCGCCGTGCACGCGGCGACCCTCGCGACGCTCGAAAGCACCTACGCCCGGCTCCTCGGCGCCTCCGAACTCCTCGCCGAGCTGCCTCGCGGCTCGGAGCACTAGACGTTCGTTGAGAAAGGCCGTGTTGGGCCAGCATCGCGCGCGCGTCGTCGCCCCCCCCCTCCCTGGACCGTGCCGCGTCCCGGCGGGTGCGCGCAGCTACGCCAGCACCGCGTCCGGATGAATCCCTTCGCTCGTCTCCTCGTCGTTCTGCAGATCGTCGAGCTCCTCTTCGAGATCCGCCAAATTCTCACCGAGCGTTTGGGTGTCACCCTTCGCACCCCCGTGCAGCGGTCGTGCGTGTGCGCTCGAATCCTCCCACGGGGTGACGGGGGGCAATGCGTTCGTCTTCGGGGGCGTCGCGAGTCAAAGATGGCACATGAGAATTCCAGAAAAACGCGCATCTGTGCGTGATCGAGATCGGTTCCGTGTTAATATGACGCGATGAGCACGATGCGCAGTGGAA
>NPIG01001110.1_pt1 | contig 14015 bp, 13 predicted proteins | sample 8637441 | NCBI WGS metagenome assembly NPIG01 (sample SAMN07420675, study PRJNA396082) | bioreactor metagenome | isolation source: sample BR6 brine-fed electro-methanogenic bioreactor BR | place: Japan: Kochi | collected 2016-06-14 | reverse complement strand
AGGCGCTGCCCGCCCTTTCGCTCCCGGCCGAAGAGCAACACGCAACCATTGTCCTCGCCCACGCCGGGGCCGCCCCCGAGGCACAGGAGCATGCCGGGGCCCAACTCGCCCAGACACGCGCGGCCTATGCCGCGCTGGGCGGAGCCCACGCCTTCAGGGAATTCCCGTCGCAGCATGGCAAGGTCTGCTGTTCGGGTGCCCCGGAACCCCACGGCTTCCATGAGCCCGGCATCCACCATCGCGTCGAAGTCGAAATCGACGCCGGCGCGAACAGCGTGCGCCTCGCCCAGGTCCCCAGCGCCAAGACCGTCTATCACATCGAAGACATTGACTGCACCCCCTTTACCCATGCGCGGCAGGCCATCCAGGCCGTCGCCGGACTTGCAGTGAAAGACGGCGCCGGCCTGGCCCTGCGCGNNGCGCTTTGCAGAGACTTTCGCCGGGGAATGGCGGCAGGCTGCCGCGGCCTTCGCCTTTCTCGACCTGGTCGATGACACCGGCGAACCCGGCGACTACGCCGCGCTCGCCCAGGACCGTTCCACCACCCAGGGCGCCTTTGTGCGCCGCATCAATGCGGCAATCCAGGACGCCCCGGACGACGACACCCACCGGTTGCTCGCCCGTGCGCGCGCCCTCGGCGTGGCCGCATACAGCCGCCGTGCACTCTCCATGCCGCTGCTGGCGGAAGGAGAGCTGCTATGAGAATCCAGCGCACCAGGATCGACGGCTACGGGCGCTTCACCGGCTGCACCCTGGAGTTCGACCCCAGAATTCAGGTCGTCATGGGGCCAAACGAGAAGGGCAAGTCGACGCTGCGCTGCTTCATCGGCGATGTGCTGTTCGGGCAGAAAAGGCCCGGGGCGAATCAGGGCTACGATGAAAACCGCGAATTGCGCACCCCGTGGGACGATCCCGAGCGGTACGGCGGCGCCATCGACTATGTCCTCGAAGACGGCCGCGCCTTCACGGCGGCCCGCTGTTTCGACCATCTGCGTGAATCGGTGCGCGTGACCGCGCATCCCGACGGCCGCGACATCACCGGCGCATTCGACACCCTGCGCAATGGCGAACCTGATTTCGCGGGCGCGCACCTGGGCCTCACGAAAGCCGTATTCCTGAGCACCGCCACCATCAGCCACACCAGCCTCGAGGAGCTTGGCGACGCCGAGGCCCTGCGCCAAATCCGCCAGCGCCTGCTCGAACTGGCCGACTCCGGCGGCGAGGGCCGTTCCTCCCAGGCGGCGCTGGCCCAGCTGCGCGCGCGCATTGACGCCCTGGGCCGGCCCGGTGACCGGGGCAAGCCGCTGCCCGCCGCCAAAGCGCGCATGGCCATGCTTGAAGAGGAACTGCGCGCCAGCCGGACCCGGCGCGAGGAAATCGCCCGGCTCGCGGCCGAACGCAAACAGCTTCAAGACGAAATGTCTGCTCTCCGGGCCCGGCAACACGGCGTGGCCGGGGCCTTGCGCGCGCTTGAGGCGCACCGCCGCGCCGCGCGCCTGGAAGAAGCGGAGCAGCTTCAGGCCCGTATCGACACCATCACCCAGCACTGCTTCGCACTGGGCGCCGCGCGCAACTTTCCGGCCGACAAGAACGCCGAAGTGCAACGGCTCGAAAACCGGGCGCGCACCGCGCGCATGCAGCTCGAACGCACGCGCCAGGAGCGCGCATCCGCCGCGGCCCAGCTCGAAAGCGAGGCCGGCCAGCTTGGCAGCGAATCCGCCACGCCCTACGAAGAAGCGCCGGAAGACCTGGAATCGCGGCTCAGCGAACTGACCGCGGCCCTGCAGGCGCTTGTCGAGCGCATCGAGGAGACTGAGCGCCTTGTGGCGGCCGCGGAAGAGCGGTTTGCGCGCACGCAACACGCGCTCGATGAGATGCCGGATTTCACGCGCGCCGCAAGCGACCCGGTCGAGTGGGTCTCTCAGCTTGCCAATTCGTTCCGTCTTGCCGTGCGTTCACGCGAGGAGGAATGCGCGGAGCGCGACCGCCTGCGCGAGGAAATTCGAAAGCGGCGCGAGGCTGTCGCGCCCCGGCAACAGCTCTTCCGCAACATGCCCGATTTTCCGGAACAGGCCCGCGAGTACGAAGTGCAGAAGCGCATGCACGAGGAACAAACCCTGCAGCGCCGCAACTATCTGCACACGCTTCAGGCCACCCGGCAGGAACTCAACGAAAACGTGCCGCAGTTCATCTGGATGGGCCTCCTCTGTCTCGCGGGGCTGGTCGGCACCCTCGCCGCCTACGCGGTCTGGGAGAAGCCCGCCATCTTCATCGCGAGCACGGTCATCGCCGTTGCCGGCATCTTCTTCTTCGCCAGCATGCTCTTCTCGCGCACGCGCCTGCGCAACCTCGAGCGCGGCATTGCCGAAACCGAAGCCGAACTCGAGGCGCTTATCCAGATGAACCAGGCGGAACCCGGCCCCATCCCGCAATTGATGGAACGGGCCAACTGCCAGACCGTGCGCGAACTTGAAGCGCTGTACGAAGAATTCCGTTCGGCATCGGCCGACCTCGCCGCCCGCCTTGAGGTGCTCGAGGAGCAGGAAATCCGCGCCGCCGAGACGGAAGAGCGCGTGCCCCAGCTCACGGCACGCCTGCGCGAGATGTTCCGGCGTGTCGGCGAGGACATCCAGGGAGAAGAGGATGTCGAGGCTGCGGCGGGCCGTGCCATCACCTGCTATCAGGAGTACCGCGAAACCAAGCGCCGGCTCGCGGACAGCCGCAATGTGCTCGAACGCCACCAGGCGGAACTCGAGAAGCTGACGGCGCAACGCGAGCGCGTCGCGGAACAGCATCGCGAGGCGGAGGAAGCGCTGCGTGAATTCCTGCGGGGCCGCGGCTACGAACCCGGGCCGGGCGTGTCCGCCCTCTCCGCGCTCCGTGATTACCGCAACCGCACCGTGCGCCACCGTGAGCGCCGGGGCCGCATAGAACTGCTTCAGGAAAAGGCGCAGACGCTTGAGGGCCAGCATGCCGCAGAAGAGGCCGCCCTGGCGGAGGACGAGAACCGGCTGGCCGCCATTCTCAAGTCCGCGGGCGTCGACTCACTCGAAGCGTGGCACGCGCTGGCCGAGCAGGCCGAAGAATACCGGCGCGTGTGGGACAAGCGCACCGCGCTCAAGGAACAGCTCGAAACCCTGCTTCAGGGAGAAAGCGCCGAAGCGCTGCGCGCCGCCGTCAACCAGGATGCCCCGCTTCCGGAACAGCCCGGGGAAGACGCGCCGGCCCTCGAGGCTGAAACACAGCGCATCACCGCCCAGATTGAAGCGTGTTCCCAGCGCGAACACGCGCTGCACATCGACATTACCGCCCGGGCCGCGGCGATACGGCCACCAGCCGAACTCGAGGAAGACCTGGCCGCCGTGCGACGGCGCGTGGCCGCCCTTGAACTTGAACGCGACGCCGCCGGCCGCGCCATGGCCCTCATTGAACAGGTCACGCACGAACGCCACAGCGAGGCCGCCCCGCGTCTCGCCGGGCTCGCCCGCGAGTACCTTGAGGAAATCACCGCGGGCGCCTACGGACAACTCGAAATCACCGACGACCTGCGCGTGCGGCTCACTGTCCCGCAGACCGGCCGCGTGGAAGAGGCGCCCGAGAAGGTCTTGAGCACGGGAACCGTCGACCAGGTCTACCTGGCGCTGCGGCTCGCGCTCATCCGCGCGTTCAGTGAGCGCGGCGAGCCGGTGCCGATGTTGCTCGATGACCCATTCGCCAACTACGACGACGAGCGCCTCGAGCGCACGTTGCACCTGCTGATGCGCATCGGCGAAGCCAACCAGATCATTCTCTTCACCTGCCGTGAAGACGTGGCCCGCGCGGCTGAACTCGCCGGCGCCCCCGTGCTCCGGCTGTAGCGAGGCGGCAATGGCCGCCGTCCGCGTCAGGCTGGCGGCGCGGCATTCTGAATACCAGTGACTTCGTTCTTGCCGGTGCGCATGGCGCTGCCCGCAACTGGAAAAGGAACATTTTGTGAACAGAGCCTGGAAATTGCGTTGTTTGCTGACGGTCCCGCTTGTCGCCTGCATTGGATGCGTGACAACCCCGGTGCGCGATGCACAGGAGGCGGACATCGTCGTCTACGGCGGCACCTCGGCAGCCGTCACCAGTGCGGTGCAGGCCGCGCGCATGGGACGGAGCGTGCTCATCGTGTCGCCGGCGAAACACCTGGGCGGCATGACCTCGGGCGGGCTTGGCTGGACGGATTCCGGCAATACGGAGGCGGTCGGCGGTCTTGCGCGCGAATTCTATCGGCGCGTCTACGAGGAATACGCCCGGCCCGGCGCGTGGAAATGGGAAGCGCGCTCCTCCTATCAGAACAAGGGGCAGGGCACCCGCGCCATGAATGATGACGAAGGCATCATGTGGGTCTTCGAGCCGCACATTGCGGAGCGTGTTTTCGATGCATGGGTCGCAGAACTGGATATCCCCGTCTTCCGCGGCGCGTGGCTCGACCGTGAAAATGGCGTCGTTGTCGAGAACGGGAAGATTGTGTCGATTACCACGCTCGACGGCGCGACATACCGGGGCAAAGTGTTCATAGACGCGACCTACGAGGGTGACCTCATGGCTGCGGCTGGTGTGTCATATCGTGTCGGCCGGGAATCGACGGATGAATTCGATGAGAAATGGAACGGCGTCCAGACGGGCGTGCTGCATCACCGCCACCATTTCGCGGACATGCGTATCTCGCCCTATGTGGTGCCGGGCGAGCCGTCGAGCGGCGTGCTGCCGCGCATATCGACCGAAGACCCGGGGGAGAAGGGCGCGGCGGACCACCGCGTTCAAGCGTACTGCTACCGCATGTGCCTCACGAACAACCCGGAGAACCGCGTGCCTTTTCCAAAGCCGAAGGGCTATGACCCAAATCAATACGCGCTGCTGCTGCGCGTTTTCGACGCGGGTTGGCGTGAGACTTTCCAGAAATTCGACCCCATCCCCAACTTGAAGACCGACACCAACAATCACGGCCCCTTCAGCACGGACAATATCGGAATGAACTACGGCTATCCTGATGGGACCTACGAAGAGCGCGCTGCAATTCTCGAGGAACACAAAACGTATCAGCAGGGGCTCATGCATTTCATCGCAAACGACCCGCGTGTGCCGGCGGATGTGCGCGAAGCCATGGCGGCCTGGGGCCTCGCGAGAGACGAGTTTGTGGACAATGGCCATTGGCCCCATCAAATCTACGTGCGAGAGGCGCGGCGCATGGACGGTGTCTATGTGATGACGGAGCACGACTGCCTGGGCGAACGCGTGGCGCCGCGGCCGGTGGGCATGGGTTCGTACACTATGGACTCGCACAACGTGCAGCGATACATCACACCCGAGGGGCATGTGCAGAACGAAGGCGACATCGGCGTCCATACGAAGACCTACCGCATCGCGCTCGGTTCTATTCTGCCAAAGGAAGATGAATGCGCGAATCTCCTTGTTCCCGTGTGTGTATCCAGCACCCACATCGCGTTCGGGTCCATACGCATGGAGCCGGTCTTCATGCTTCTCGGCCATAGCGCCGCGGCGGTCGCCGTCCACGCCCTGGAAGAGCAATGCGCTGTGCAGCAGGTCGACTACAGCCGCCTGCGCGTACGTCTCGAAAACGACGGTCAGCGTTTATAGCCCGGGCAGGAACAGAGTCACTCGCACGCGCCTCGCGTCAGCGTGCATGAAACGGGGCGCACAGCCCCCACGGCGCGGCCGCAGTGCGCCCCGCTCACGTTCTTTCATCTGCGGCGCCGCGCGGCGCTTGTGCCTTCCGCGCCGCCGTGCTATCTTTGGCGGCATCATCGAAAACGCAACCGGGAAGAGAGAACCATGGCGAAGAACTACATTTTGGCATTGGACCAGGGCACCACGAGTTCGCGCAGCATCCTTTTCAACTGCCAGGGCGAAGCCGTCGCCACCGCGCAACAGGAATTCCGCCAGATTTGTCCGCGGCCCGGCTGGGTCGAGCACGACCCCAACGACATCTGGAACACCCAACTCCAGACCGCCCGGGCGGTCATCGAGAAATCCGGCGCGCAACCCGATGAAATCGCCGCCGTCGGCATCACCAACCAGCGCGAGACCGCACTCCTATGGGACCGCGAAACGGGTGAGCCCGTGCACAATGCCATTGTCTGGCAATGCCGCAGAACCACCGAAATCTGCGAGGAATTCCGTGCCCGGGGTTTGGAAGATGAGTTCCGCAAGCGCACCGGACTGCTCATGGACGCTTATTTTTCCGGCACAAAAGTCAAGTGGTTGCTCGACAATGTCGATGGCCTCCGCGCGCGCGCCGAAAAGGGCGAGCTGTGCTTCGGCACCGTGGACACCTGGCTGCTCTACAAGCTCACCGGGCAGCACGCCACCGACTACAGCAACGCCTCGCGCACGCTGCTCTACAATGTGTTCGAGCGCCGGTGGGACGACACCCTCCTCGACGCCATGGGCGTGCCCGCTGAATTGATGCCGGAGGTCAGGCCGACCAGCGGTGTGTTCGGGGAAACCACCCTGTTCGGCGGCGCGATGCCTGTCGCCTCGATGGTGGGCGACCAGCAGGCCGCGCTTTTCGGCCAGGCCGCCTTCGACCGCTCCGACGCCAAGAACACCTACGGCACCGGTTCGTTCCTGCTCATGAACACCGGCGAGGAACCGGTTCGCTCGGAGCACGGACTGCTCACCAGCATCGCGTGGGGGCTCGGCGGCAGGGTCGAGTACTGCCTCGAGGGCAGCATCTTTGTCACCGGCGCGGTGGTGCAGTGGATGCGCGACGAACTGAAGCTCATCGGCAGCGCCGCCGACAGCGAATCGGTCGCCGCCGAGGTGCCCGACAGCGGCGGGGTCTACATCGTGCCCGCGTTCACCGGGCTGGGTGCCCCCCACTGGGATATGCGCGCCCGCGGCCTCATCACCGGTCTCACCCGGGGCAGCAACCGCGCCCACATCGTGCGCGCCGGTCTGGAGTCTATTTCCTTTCAATGCGCCGACGTGGCCCGCACCATCGAGGCCGATACCGGTGCGTCGATGCCGTTCCTGCGCGTCGATGGCGGCGCCGCGGCGAACAACCTGCTCCTGCAGCACCAGGCGGACGTCCTCGGCATCCCCGTGGAACGGGGCGACAACCTCGAAAGCACGGCGCTGGGCGCCGCATTCCTAGCCGGGCTGGCAGTCGGATTCTGGCCGGGTCTCGAGGAAATCCGCAAGGTGTGGAAGCTCGACCGCACCTTTGAGCCTGAGTGGAGCGACGCGCAACGCGAGGAGGCGTTCGCCGGTTGGCAGGACGCCGTTCGCCGCGCCAGGTCCACGGGGTAGCCGGCGGGTCCGGTTCCGGGGTGTGCTTCTTGACTTCTCCCGCGACCGCTCCCAGACTACGGAGTAAAACACATGCTGGGATACAGGAAGGGGAGAGCGCCGATGACACAGCTTACACGACGCGGGTTTCTAAAGGCGGGCAGCGCCGCCGGTCTCGGTGCGGGCGTGGGCCTGCACCATATCGCCACGGGTCCGACCATTCTCGCGGCCGCGGGCCCGGGAAAGGCCACACCCAACGAGAAGATCTCCCTGGGCTTCATCGGTGTGGCGGGGCGCGGCACGCATCACATGGACTGGTTCCTCAAGCATGCGGACACGGAGTGCGCGGCCGTCTGCGACGTTTATCAGCCCCATCTGGACGCTGCAGTGGCGAAGGCCGGGGAAATGAAGGGCACAAGCCCCAAAGCCTACAAGGACTTCCGCGCACTGCTCGAGCAGGAGGATATCGACGCCGTCTGCATCGGCACACCGCCGCACTGGCACCCGCTCATCACCATCTACGCCTGCCAGGCCGGCAAAGACGTCTACTGCGAGAAACCCATGTGCTTCTCACCCATCGAGGCCGCCGCGATGGTCAAGGCCGCGCGCGCCAACCATCGCGTCACACAGATTGGCACGCAGATTCACGCCACCGACAACTACCACCACGTGGTCGAGATTGTGCGCTCGGGCGTGCTCGGCAAGATTTCCCGCGTGCAGTGCGTCCTGTGCATGAACCACACGCACGAAGGTATTGGCAACCGCCCGAACAGCGACCCGCCCCCCGGCCTCGACTGGGACCTGTGGTGCGGACCCGCCCCACTGCTTCCCTTCAATCAGACGATCTTTGAGGCGGGCCGCCACCGTTTTGTGCGTGAACTTATCGGCAGCTGGATACATGAGATGGGGCCGCACATCGTCGACCTGCCCACGTGGGCGATGAACCTGGACGCGCCGCGCTCCGCTGTCGCCCAGGGCGGCAAGTTCGCCGTGCAGGATATCAGCACCATCCCCGACACGCTCGAGGCCACCTGGGACTACGGTGATTTCCTCATGACCTGGACCAATACCTGCGCCAACAGCCACGGGCTTCAGTTCAATTTCGGCGGCAAAGGAATCACGACCCGGCTCGGCATCTCGTTCCAGGGCGCCAACGGCACTCTGTTGAGCAACTACCACGACCACGAACTGCACATCGAGGGCGAGCGCATCCGCCCCGAAGACGTGCCCGGGGCCCCCGGGCACACTTGGGCCAGCCACGAGCGCGAGTTCCTCGATGCGGTGAAATCCCGCGAGATGTGCTCATGCGATGTGGCATACCACGCGCGCGTGCACACCCCGCTGAACCTAGGCAACGTGGCGTACTACACGGGCGGCAAGGTGCTCTGGGACCACGAAAAGATGGAAATTACCAATAGCCCCGAGGCAAACGCGATGTTGCAGCCCAACTACCGCGCGCCCTGGTCGCTTCCCGTATGAACCGTCATCAAGGAGAGATGTCATGCAGAAACAGATGAACCGAAGGTCCTTTCTGGGCACGGCCCTGGCCGCGGGCGCCGCGACGGCGGCCGCCTCCCGCCACGTCGCGGCACAGCAGCCTGATTACCCGGCGCTGCACAACGCCATCCAACTCGGCAAGCTGCCCAAGGAACTGCCGGACGCAGAGAAGTTCAAGCTTGCGCGGGAGTGTGGATTCGAAGGTGTCGAAGCCTATCCCATGGCCGACCTCGACGCCGCCAAACGCCAGGGCGACCTTGCCCGTGAAGCCGGCGTGCCCGTGCACTGCATAACCTACGGGGGCTGGGGCGCGCCCATGTCTTCGCCCGACCCGGAAGTGATCCAGAAGGGCCATGCCGAAATCGAAAACGCGTTACGCACTGCAAAGGCGATGGGCGCCGACACCATGCTTCTGGTCCCGGCCAAGGTAACGCCGGAAGTGCGTTACATCGAGGCTTGGGAGAACTCACAGAAGAACATCCGGCCCATGCTCCCGCTGGCGGAAGAACTCGGCGTCGTCATCGCCGTCGAGGTGGTGTGGAACAAGTTCCTGCTCAGCCCTCTCGAGTTCGCCCAGTATGTCGACGAGTTCGACAGCCCGTGGCTGCAGGGCTATTTCGACATCGGCAACGTCGTCCTCTTCGGCTATCCGCAGGACTGGATTCGCACCGTGGGCAAGCGTATCCGCCGGGTGCACGTCAAGGACTTCATCCGGAAGAGCTACGAATGGTGCAACCTCCCCTACGAAGGCGACGTGGACTGGCCGGAAGTGCGCAAGGCCCTCGCCGAAACCGGATACACCGGGTGGCTCACCGAGGAATTCCGGGGCGGCGACAAGGACTGGCTGAAGGAGTGCGCGCGCCGCATGACCCTGTTCAGCCAGGGCGCCGCGAAGGCCTGAGCCGACCATGACCCTCAAACCGGCCATGCATGAAGAGACGCAGGAGCACGTGCGCGACCTGGAACAATACCGTGCACTGCGTGAGCGGGTCGGCCCCTATCTCTACCGGCAGCGCATGAACATCCAGCGTTACCACGCCGCGCAGATCATCGGCCAGGGCCAGACGCTGCTCCACCCGGAGAACATCCTGGCGCTCGGGCCCGTGATTCGCGCCGTGCTCAAATTCTTCATGCTCTACGGCTGGGGCAACCGGCAGGCGCGGAACATTCGCATGGTCGAGCATTGCGCGCCGCTGGCCCGGCTGCCCCAGGCCTTTGCCGGATACCGCATCCTGCACCTGAGCGACCTGCACATCGACGTGGGCGGCGGTATTGCAGAGGCGATTCGCAACGCCGTCGCCCCGCTCGAATATGACCTGTGCGTGATCACCGGTGACTTCCGCTCCGCCGTCAAGGGCCCCTACGACGACATGCTCAAGGAAACCGCGCGGCTGATGGACGTTCTGCACCCGCCCGTCTATGGTGTGCTCGGCAATCACGACTGCCTTGAATTGGCACCGCATCTCGAAGCTATGGGCATACGCCTGCTCATAAACGAGAATGTGGCTATTGAAAAGGACGGCGCCAGTCTCTTCCTCGCGGGCATTGATGACCCCCACTTCTACGAAACGAACAACCTCGAGAAAGCGCTTGACGGCATCCCGGAATACGGCTGCGTTGTACTGTTGTCGCACAGCGCGGAGCCCTACCGCCAGGCACTTGCCGCGGGCGTCGCGCTCATGCTCAGCGGGCACAGTCATGCCGGGCAGATCTGTCTTCCCGGCGGCATTGCCCTCTTCAATAACGCCAAGCATCCGCGCTCGATGATGCGGGGGGAATGGCGGCGCGGGGCCCTGCTTGGCTACACTTCACCCGGCACCGGAAGCTGCCTGGTGCCGATTCGCTTTTTCGCGCCGCCGGAAGCGACCATCCACATCCTGGAGCCGGCATAGCGGCCGCGGTCAATAAATGCGTTTCGAGGGCTTCTCTTCAGGCGGCTCAACCGGCGCCGCGACGCCCTCTATCCCCTCGTACGTGCCCGATTCTATCTCTTCGCGACCTGACTCGAATTCCTCGACCGAAATGCTCCCGATGACGCGCACCGCCAGCTTCGTGTCCACTGACACAAACTCCACGCCCGTGCCCGTAGGCAATTCCCGGGGCGCTTCATACGAGCGCCATTTCTTCGCGGGCCGGCCACCGGACCACATCGTTATCACGTAAATGCTGCGCATGTGCAATCACCTTTTCCGGGCTGTGCGGTCACAGGCCAATAGTCGCGTCCAGTTCCTGCAGGAACGCCGCTATGCGTTGCCGGTCGTTCTGCATAAGATGCACAAACTCGACGCCCGATGCGAAACCCCGGTGTTCCTGCACCGCCTTCGTCCACCGCACCACGCCGCCCGCGCGAATCTCTCCGCCGCGCCGCAACTGAATCACCAGGCTCAGCTGCTGCCCGATATCAAGCTGCTGCGGGCTGAACACGGAACATCCCTCCGCGCTCAAGTCGAGGATGCGCCCCTTGATCGGATGTTCCGTCACCTGCCAAGTGTCGCCCCAGCCGCTGCTCTGGCCGAGTTTCAGGGCGATGCGCACCTGGCAATTGTGCCGCACCGCGCGGCGCCGTTTGTGGCGGTATTCCTTCGTCTCGGGGTCCTGCCGGCGGTCTCGCGGCCCGCCTGATTTCTCAAGCATTTCGCGGTCCGCCTGCCGTCGCACCAGTTTGCGCCGTTCAATCATACCGCTCCATTCCTGTGCCCCTGCTCCCGCTCCGCATGCTTCGCCGTGCGGCTTCGCCAGCGTGCCATGCGGACCGACGTCATTTTGCCTGTGCCCGCCGCGCCGTTACAAATCATCCCCGGCCGCCTCGAGCCAACGCAACGCCGCCTCCGCGACCCGCTCCGGCGCGATACCCGTCATGCACCGATGATCCGTTGCGCACACCGGCTGCTGGCAGGGGCCGCAGTCCACTTCGATGCGCAACACCTCGCCCCGCTCCCATGGGCTTGCCGTGAACGCCGGCGATGTGGGGCCCATGACGCAGACCACCGGGCGCCCGAAGGCTATCGCCACATGCCGTGGCCCGCTGTCGTTGCAGACCAGAACATCGCTCGCCGCCACCACCGCCTTCATGTGCTTCACACCGGGAGCACCCGCGCGGCAGTCCACCACCGGCGCCTTGGTGCGCCCGGCAATTTCGGTCCGCAGCGCCTCTTCCCCCGGTCCCGCCAGCAGCACAATGCGCGCGCCGGCCCGCGCGTGCAGCGTGTCCGCCACCTGCACGAAACGCTCCGCGGGCCATTGTTTGCTCGGACCGAACGCCGCGCCCGGCGCGATCGCGACCACCGGCCCGCCCTGGCCGAGGCAAGCGCGCACGCGCTCCAGTTCCGCCGCGTCGGCGCGGAGTTCCAGGCCCGCGCCGTCATCTTCACAGCCAAGCACAGACACCACGTCCAGGTACTCGAAAGCCATGTAGACGGGTTTGACTTCGCCGCCTTCCCTGCAAGGCGCCACGGCATCTGTCAGCAACCAGGCCCGCTTGTCCCGGTTCTGGCCCACCCGGCGGCGCGCACCCGTCAGCCCCGCAAGCAATGCCGCGCGAAAGCTGTGCCGAAAGACCACGCAGAGGTCGTGCGCGTCCGGCCGCAGCCGGCGGCCCAGCCGGAACAGGTCCAGCATGCCCGGCCGGTGCGGCGTTTCGACAAGCGCATCGACACAGGGAAGCCCTTCGAGCAACGCGCAGACCGAATCCCTTCCCGCGACCGTGAGGCGCGCTTCCGGGAAACGCCGCTTCAGCGCGCGCAAGGCCGGCGTGCACATGGCGGCGTCGCCGAGCCAATTCGGCGCGAGCGCCAGCACGCGCCGCACCTCTGCTGGCGCCCCGTCACGCATCGGGCGCCTCGCCGCGCAGGTGCGTAAGATTCTCCTCGCGCAACGCCTTCACGTTGGCCTCGCTCTCCCCGCGCGAATCGTTTTCGTCCGGCGTTTCGGGAGCGCGCGCCTCGAGCTTGCGGGCAAGGGCTTCCCAGGGCACCGGCGCATAGCCCCACACGTCCACGCCCACATCGCAGGACCGGCGCGCGGGCGATTCTGTCAGGCGGCCGTGGCTGTGCCCGTAGAGGTGCCAGGCGCCCTGATTGTTGTCCGGCCAGGTCCGCAGCGCGTAATGGCAGAAGACCACCTGTTTTTCCCCGATGCGGCGCGTGAGCAGGTCATGCACCTCCGTGAAGCTCGTATACACCTTCTGGCTGGCGTCATCGTGGTTCCCCCGGATGAGCACCTTCTTGCCATGAAGCGCATTGAGCCAGCGCAGGTGCCGCTTGAACGCGAAATCCCCCACCACATACACCTTGTCGCGGCGGCCCACCCTGCCGTTCCAGCGCTCGATGAGCGCATCATTCATGTCCTCAATAGAATCGAAGGGGCGGTTGCAGTATTGCAGAATACTCTCGTGGTCGAAGTGCGTATCCGCCGTGACAAATGTCTCCACCCTGGCTGGTTCCCTTCGATTCTGGCGGGCACACACGGCCGGGCGCGCCGGGCCGTTCAGCCGCCGTTGAGCCAGTCCGACTCGTCCGCTGCGTCATGCGGTCCGCGCTCTTCCCGAACGCGCCGGCCCAATTCCTCGGTGAAAGCGGTTTCGCCAATAGTCTCACGGAATGAGGTCCGTTGCTCGCGCAGCCGGCGCCGTCCTATATCGAAAATATCCATTATCGCGCGGAGCATCAACACACCGAAGAACACGACAAAGAGTGTCAGGCCCAGCGCCATGCGTTTCGGGTCGGAGCGGTCCAGCAACAGGTGCAGGCCCAGCAGCATCACAAGTGGAATCGCCAACAGAAGATAGAAGCTCAGCGGACGGCGTCCCTGCGCGTCGCGCACGGTCCGCCAAAGGTAGCCAAGCCAGCCACGCGCCTGCTTTTCATCCGTCTGCATCTCGTCTCCGCCGCTGCGGCGGCGCTCAATTCAGGCCGCACCCGCCCTCGAGCCCGCAGGAGCCACCGGGTGTCGCGGCGCAGCAACTGCCGCAGGCCGGCGCGGACGCCNNATCTGCTTCTCGAGCTGCGTTGAGCCGCAGCCCGGGCAGGCCGGCTTCTCGGAACCGCGCACCAGAACCTCGCTTGACGCGCCGCATTTCTTGCACAAATACTGAAACAGAGGCATCGGCACCGTCGCTCCTATTAGGCTAAGCCACACCGTAACAGCATGTTATGAACATTCTAAGCCGGATAATTCACACGCGGACAACGGCGATACAGGAAAAGCATATCAGCATACGCATATAACCCACGCAACCCGAAGAT
>NPIG01001258.1_pt1 | contig 14040 bp, 14 predicted proteins | sample 8637441 | NCBI WGS metagenome assembly NPIG01 (sample SAMN07420675, study PRJNA396082) | bioreactor metagenome | isolation source: sample BR6 brine-fed electro-methanogenic bioreactor BR | place: Japan: Kochi | collected 2016-06-14 | reverse complement strand
CGATTGCAAGGGACCCCCATGCTATCCTCATTCCCCCCTTCAGGTGAAGGGGGCAGGGGGGTTTGCCTTTGGGAGGAGTGTCATAGTCTGACAGATATCAAAGAGAGATGGAGGCTGCCTGTAAGCGCTTGTCTGTCTGGCATATTTCAGATAATGTGTCGCATAAGAATGGGTGTGGGAGATGGATGTCTCACAACCTTCCCTCCCGGGTGATGTCAGGGTGCCAGTTGCCGGGAGGGGAACCTGGCATCTTATTCCGCAATGGTATAGGGATTTGGGATCTGAAGACGGATGAGGATCCGAAAAAAGATGTCCCACTCACTCTGCATTTGTATTGAGGTATTCTTCAATGGCCTGTTTGAAGAGACCAAAGTCTCCAAGGTTTTCCTGCAGGATTGAAAATGCAATCTCATCATTCATCCGGCCATATCTGTGAACCACCAGATTGCGAAAACCCTTCATTGTCCGGAGTTTTTCATGCATTTCAGACCTGATGATTCCATGTGTCACGAGGTGGATGATAGTATCCTCATCCTCACCAGGAATCCCAAGCTTCAAATCCGCATTCAGGATTGCGCAGATATCGAAGACATTTTCAATTGCATATTCGATTCTTTTGTATATCCCATCCTTCATCAGGCCCATATCGAGGAACTCTTCAAAAGATTCCGGCAGATGTTTCTTCACCAGCTGAACGCTCTCCTCCATTTCGATAAGCTTTGTCCGGATCAGTGTATCCCTGACAACACCAATCATACCATCGCCTCTTTTCCGATATAGTCGTAGAAACGGTGTTTGAAGTTATCGAATTCCCTGATTGTCCGATACGCAACATCATACGCAAAACGCATATCCTTTGCATAGAGGAGACGGCCCCGGATGACCTCAATTCTGATGTAGAGCGGGAGGTGTGAAAATATCTGGATATCAATCCGGGAATCTGATAATTCTTTTATGCATGCAAACCGGAATCGTTCAGCCTCAGTGGTATCGCCATCATACCAGAGACAGAGATCGATATCCGAATCAGCCCGTGCCTGCCCCGCTGCAACGGATCCATAGAGGAAGATGAAACAGACGCGATCAAAGCCATCGATAGCTTTGATACGCTTCAGGGCTTTGTCTGCAAGGTCTTCTGTGGGGGGCATGCAGGATCTCATAGGTACGTAATGGGCGTCCATCATCATATGTAGTATTCGTCAACTACTCCAGCCTAAAGAGCGGGGCTTGCAATAGCGGTGTTTCAACATCCACCGTTGTACCTTCCCCAGGAATTCTGGCTTGTTCCTGTGTAACCTCAAGCACCAGTTCAATGGCTTCTTTGATCTTCTCAAGTGCTTCTTCTTTCGTGTCACCCTCACTGATAGCTGCTGGAAGCTCCAGACACCGTACAGTAAATCCACCTTCTTCTGCTGCCACAAGAGCTACTGTATATTTCATAATTACTCCTCGTTGTTTCGGGTATAGTTAAGGTAATCCATACACATCTCTTTGTGAAGAGCCTGTCCAAGACAGGAGGAGAGGGGTGCGGAACTCTTTATCACGAACGATAGAGGGTTCACCAAGGTACAGGAAATTGAGATCCTCATCATCGATGACCTGATGTGACTACTCCCCCGATACCCGCGCCGCACCTGCTTTCTGTCACCCCTGATAATTTTGGTTGCTGCATCGGAATCTCTAACGGGATCTTTTCCCACGTTCCGAAGGATACAGGGAAAAACCTCGCGATCAGAATTGTGGAGAAGAGTCTATAAGGTAATATGAGAATCTTATAAAAGCCTGATAGTGTTGCTAAACCTTTAATCGGAGAGTTGTATGAGCAGAATATTTCGCCGTTCAGATGGCATGGAACTTGAAATACTCTATCCTCCCTATTGTGAGGTATGTGGTGAGCCGATACCTGACAGTTTTGCCGAGCATTCTCCTTTCTGCAGGATCTGCAAGGATCTGCCCGATAGATCTCAGCCACTAATCAGGACCAGAGCGTTTGGAAAGTACTTATTTGACTCAGAATTTCCTTCTGATCGTCTCAGTGATGAAATCCGGCGATCGAAAAGCGATCATCATCTTCTTCCCGGACTCCTTGAGTGCCTCTGCTATGCAATAGACCACCAGTATACACATCTTCAGTCCCTTGACGTTGTTGTTCCGGTTATGCGGGGATCGAATGATGGTACTACTATGGTAGCTGATCTGGCAGAAGGGCTTGCCACACGATATGAATTTCAGTATCTTGACATATTGTATAAGAAGGATGATTATCCTGCGATGCATGACCTTCATGATCTTCAGGAGAAAGAAAGAGCAATTTCAGACAAGATAGGTTGTCGACACCGGTTCGATGGCGAGTCGATTCTTCTGATCGACGATACCTATATTTCTGGGGTAACAAAAAGGGAGTGTGCACGGGTGCTTCATGATCATGGTGCCGGGGAGATCTGGTCGCTTGTCATCGGAAGAAAGGTGAACAGGCATCATCTGGATGTACTCAGGAGGTATAATGGCTAACGTCACGGAACTCGAGATTGCATTTCTCGCAGGAATTAATGATAACCAGACTATCAAGAAACACGAGCTCGCAAGAGATTTCCGGGATTACGCATTTCTCCACTCTCTCTACTCAGATATATTCGCGCAGTCTGATAACAATCCCATAGGGAAATACTCAGGGAGGTTTAAACAACTGATACATCGGGCTATTGAAATCCGACAAAAAGGTCTTCTTCCCAATTATTGCGATACACTTCATCACTATCAAAAGATGGGGATTACAGTTCTCCCGATTCACGATCCTGTGTATCCGAAGAAGCTTATGGAAATCCATGATCCTCCCATCATCCTCTACTCAAAAGGGGACACAACATCTCTTTCAAAGCCTGCCATTGCTGTTATCGGGACGCGGGAGATCAGTAGTGAAGGCGTTGCCAGAGTTTACGATATAGTTGAACACCTGGTCAACCTCGGTTATGTGATCGTGAGCGGACTTGCCCATGGAACAGATACACATGCTCATACTGCTGCTCTTGAGTGTGGAGGTGAGACGATTGCTGTCCTGCCGGGAGATATTATGTCAATTATCCCCAAAGACAATCGGAATCTTGCCATGCGGATCGCTGAATCCGGTCTCCTCGTATCAGAGGTAACAGATCGTGCAGGGATGCACAAGGGCAGGTATATTGAGCGGAACCGTATAACAAGCGGTCTCTCTGAAGCTGTTGTTGTCATTGAAACCGGCGCGAAAGGTGGCTCGATTCGTCAGGCAGAGACAGCCCTTTCACAGGGGCGTCCTATCTATGTTATGAAGCCTGATGATACCCGGAGAGATGCTGTAGCCGGGTATCAAAAGCTCCTCTCAATCGGCGCGATACCCGTTGGCTCTCCACAGGAATTATCAGGGTGTCTTCGTACACGGAATCAGGATCCAATTCCGCGAGTGATGACGCTTTCTGATTTCTCATAAGAAATGATTGGTACATGTCGGTTCTCTCAATAATTGGATCAAATACGATTGACATCATCCAGCGTTTGCACCGTGTGATACCCAATACCAAATATCTTTGTGAGATCCTCCTTGTCCGACAAATCCCAGGATTCTCCCGTCCATCCTACCGGAGTTTGGCATGCAGATCAAAGCCCTTAACCCTTCTTTTTGCCAATATTTCAGGAGAGGTATGGTTCAATAGATGAGCGCTCCAGATTTCATCACTACCACCGTCTGCATCGTCGGCCTCGGGTACGTCGGGTACCCGCTCGCCTGCGCATTTGCCGAAAAGATCCAGACAATCGGCTATGATGTCGATGCGAAGAAGATCGCCGCGATTAATAATACCCCCGGCAACAGGATCGAGGCGACGACCGACCCGGCACTGATCGGTGAGGCGATTGCTCCGGGGAGATGCGGGAGTCAGGGATGGGTGTGTGTATAGAACCTTATGAAATCCCCCTCTCTTCGAACTCTCTTCGAATATAAAAGTCAATCCAAAAGACCTTTCAATATATACGTAACATTTTTCTGAGAAGAATTACTACGGAGCTCATCTCACCATGCAGATCCCAATTGCCCGTCCATACCTTGGCCCTGAAGAGGCTGAAGCCGTAACAACAGTCCTCGCCTCCGGCATCATCGCCGAGGGTCCTGTCACACGATCATTTGAGCATGAGTTTGCCGCATACTGCGGGGTGGTGCATGCGGTTGCCGTGAACAACGGGACCGCCGCCCTCCATGCAGCTCTTCTTGCAGCAGGGGTGGGTCCCGGCGATGAGGTGATTGTACCAGCATTTTCCTTCTTTGCAACAGCTTCATCTGTTACGATGACCGGGGCAAAACCAGTCTTTGCTGATGTTCTGCGGGATACCTGCTGTATCGATCCGGATTCTGTATATGATCGGATCACAGAAAAGACGAAAGCCATTATCGGTGTGCATCTCTATGGCCAGCCCTGCGATGCGTTTCTGCTGAGAGAGATCTGCTCAGACCGGGGACTTCTCTTCATCGAGGATGCAGCACAGGCCCATGGAGCAATGATCAACGGAGCAAAGGTCGGATCAATTGGGGATCTCGCCTGCTTCTCCTTCTATGCCACCAAGAATATGGCAACCGGCGAAGGGGGGATGGTGACAACCAACTCAGCTGATCTCCATGACCGGCTCCGGCGTATCATCAATCATGGGCAGTCCAGGAAGTATATCCATACTGAAATCGGCTACAACTACCGGATGACCGATATCGCTGCTGCCATCGGGCGGGTGCAACTGTCGAAACTGGATGGATTTATACGGGCACGGCAGGAGAATGCGATATTCTTCAACGAGCATATCGATGTACCCGGGATCTGCACCCCTGTCGTTGCTCCGGGCAGATCCCATGTCTGGCACCAGTATGTAATCCTTGTGACAGAGGATGCCCCGCTCTCCCGCGAAGCCCTGATGGCGTACCTGAAGGAACAGGGGATCGGATCTGCCATCCACTACCCGGTCCCGCTCCACCGGCAGCCGGTCTTTGCAGGAATTGGATCTGATGATGGAATCAGATGCCCGGTTGCCGATGAGCTCGCAGAAACAGTCCTCTCGCTTCCGGTACACCCGGGTGTCGGTGCAGCAGAGCGGCAATATATTGTGGATTCATTGAACAGACTTTAAACAAGGCTTCAGAATAAAGGAGAAGATGCTATGAGAGATGCTGGTGTTATCGGTTGTGGGGTCATGGGAAGGAACCATGTCCGGGTCTATAGTGAACTGAAGGAGGTCGGGACAACCTATGTCTTTGACCTTGATACAAAGAGTGCTGAGGCGGTCGCCGCCCAGACGGGAGCCGAGGTCTGTTCTTCGATTGAAGAGCTGCTCAGGAAGGTGGATCTCGTCTCGCTCGCGGTCCCCACCCGGTTCCATTTCGAAACAGCTAAACAGGTGATCACGTCCGGAGTGCATACCCTGATTGAAAAGCCGATCTGCGCCACGGCTGCCGAGGCAGAGCAGCTGATACAGGAGATTCCTGATGGGATTGTCGTTGGTGTTGGGCATATCGAGCGGTTCAACCCGATCGTCCCTGAGATCAGAAGAATCGCAACCGATCCTCAGTATATCGCCTTTCACCGGCACAACCCGGCATCCGGCCGGATCACCGATGCCTCGATCGTCGAGGACCTGATGATCCATGATATCGACATCCTCTTCAATACCTTCTTCCCGGATCAGGAGTATTCCTTCTCGGCACGGGGGAACGGCGATATCGCGCTTGTCCTTGGATCCAAGGATACCACCTCTTTTTACCTCTCTGCCTCCCGGAAATCGGCAAAGAAGATCCGATCGATCTATATCGAGGAGGAAGAGCGGACCATTGAAGGCGACTTCATGACCCAGGAGATCTTTGTGTACCGGAAACCGGAGACCTATGATCAAACAAACGGCCTGTACCGGCAGGAGAATATCATCGAGAAGGTACTGGTCAACAAGGTCGAGCCTCTGAAGGTCGAACTCCAGGCATTTGTCCGGGCTGCCCGGGATGGCAGACCGTTTGAGGTGACCCCGGAACAGGGGCTGTTGAATCTCCGGATCTGTGAAGGGGTTATGGAGGAGATGAACCGGTGAAGATCATCTCCATCATCGGTGCCCGCCCCCAGTTCATCAAGTGTGCCCCGGTCTCGCGGGCACTCCGAAAGGATCATCTGGAGATCCTAGTGCATACCGGCCAGCATTATGATGAGAATATGTCCGGCATATTCTTTGAGGAACTATCTATTCCAACACCTGACTACCATCTTGGGATCGGATCCGGCTCCCATGGTGCGCAGACCGGCAGGATGCTTCTCGCAATTGAAGAAGTCCTGCTGAAGGAAGGGGCGGATATGGTTCTTGTCTATGGTGACACGAACTCCACCCTCGCCGGTGCACTGGCCGCTGCAAAACTCCATATCCCGGTCGCCCATGTCGAGGCGGGCCTCCGGAGCTTTGATCGCAGCATGCCTGAAGAAATAAACCGTGTCTTAACCGACCATGCGTCTGATCTCCTCTTTGTCCCAACCGAAAACGGGGTGGCAAACCTCGCCCGTGAGGGTATTGAAAAGGGTGTCCATCGGGTCGGAGATGTGATGGTCGATGCCCTCCTCTTCAATCGGGAGCTTGCAGGGAGATCGGATATTCTGGACAGACTGGATCTCAAGGCAGGTACATATTACCTTGCCACCGTCCACCGTGCCAGCAACACCGATGATGAACAGCATCTCAGGTCGATCATGGCCGCATTTGCCGCCCTTGACCGGCCGGTGATCTTCCCGGCACACCCGAGGACGCGTAAGTTCCTTGAGCAGTATGGAATCCTTGCTGAAGGGAATGTCCGGCTCATCGAGCCACTCGCCTATCTTGATATGCTCCGGCTGCTCGCCCAGGCTACCGCTGTTCTCACCGACTCAGGCGGCGTCCAGAAGGAGGCTTATATCCTGCAGATCCCCTGCATCACCCTGCGGGAGAATACCGAGTGGATTGAGACGGTCGAGGATGGCTGGAACCTGCTTGCAGGTTCCGATACCAACCGGATCATTGCAGCAGTCAGGCAGATGACCGGAGAGGGGTGGAATCAGCAGAACGGGTACTCTGGGACACACTCTGCACACTATGGCGATGGCACCGCCGCTGATGCGATCAGACGGATTATCAGTGTATTTGACAAAGAATAAGAGAGACAGCACTATCGATGCGATGAACCCGAGGATAGGACGACCATGACAGATCAGCATCCAGCGACTCAGCAGAACCACAAGAACCACACAAAACACGACAACCATCTCGCAGCACTCATAAAGGAACGCGGACCGATCAGAACCATCGGTGTCATTGGGATGGGGTATGTCGGGATCCCCGCCGCCGTCCTCTTCGCCGAGATCCCCGGGATCAACCATGTCTTTGGGTTCCAGCGAGACTCTGCGACCTCAGGCTACAAGATCGCGATGCTGAACCGGGGCGAGTCCCCCCTCAAAGGCGAGGAGCCGGGGCTTGAGCCCCTCCTCAGAAAGGTTGTCGATGCCGGAACCTTCTCCTGCACACCGGACTTTACAAAGATCGCAGAATGCGATGCGGTGACTCTTGCCATCCAGACCCCGTTTAAGGATCATGCTGATCTCCTCCCTGACTTCACCCCGCTCATCGACGGTCTCCGGCATGTCGGCCAGAACCTCCGGCCCGGGATGCTTGTTGTCCTTGAATCCACCATCACCCCCGGCACGACCGCCGGCATGGCCCGGCAGATCCTCGAAGAAGAGTCCGGGCTTGTTGCCGGCCGGGACTTCGCCCTCGCCCATGCCCCTGAGCGTGTGATGGTCGGCCGGCTCCTCAGAAACATCCGCGAGCACGACCGGATCGTCGGCGGGATCGATCCCGTCTCAACAGAGCGTGCCGCCCTGCTCTATACCCCCGTCCTGACGACCGGCCGCGTTATCCCGATGACCGCAACCGCCGCTGAGGTGACCAAGACCGCAGAGAACACCTTCCGTGACCTCCAGATTGCAGCGGCTAATCAGCTCGCCCTCTACTGCGAGGCGATGGGCGTGAACTTCTATGATGTCCGGGCCGGGATCGACTCGCTGAAGGGAGACGGCATCACCCGTGCCATCCTCTGGCCCGGTGCCGGGGTCGGCGGCCACTGCCTGACGAAGGATACCTACCACCTGGAGCGGGGGGTGCAGCTCGCCGCAGAAGCAAGAGATGCAACAGAAGCTGAGGACGTGGCAGAAGTAGGAAAAGTAGCAGAAGCCGGAGAATCCCTAGTGGCAAGAAAAACCAGAGCCACCACCCTCGACTATCCCGAGGGGCGGCCCTCCCTCTACACCCTCGCCAGCGATATCAATGACTTCATGCCCACCCATATGCTCCACCTCACCGAGGCCGCCCTGGCAGAAGCAGGAAAGCCCCTCGCAGGCGCGAAGATCGCCCTCCTCGGCTGGGCCTTCATCAACGACAGCGACGACGCCCGCAACACCCCGTCCGATCCATTCTATCGGGCTGCAACGGCAGCGGGCGCCGGGGTCAGGGTGCATGATCCCTGGGTCGACCCCACCACCTCACCGGATCTGCCGAACCCCGATCAGCCGGACGGCGGTCTCACCATGGATCTCGGGCAGGCGCTCGCCGGTGCCGATGCCGTTGTGATCTTCACCGGGCATGCGGCGTACCGGGGGCTTTTACCTGAGCGGGTGAGAGTGTTGTGTGGATGTGAACGGCCGGTGATCGTGGATGGGAGGAATGTTGTCGTGCCGGAGGAATGGGTGAAGAATGGGTTTGTGTACAGGGGTGTGGGACGGGGGGAGTGGAACTCCCGGGAGCACTCTCAATGAATCCCACCCCATCCCGCAAACAACATGAGTGCCGGAGCAGGGGGGAGCAGCCACAGCCACAGCTGTCACTCGAGGAATTTCTCATCCAATGGCTCTTGCAATAGCCCATTTACGAACTCATGCAACACCCCCTGCACTTATGTCAGCACAAATCACGGCACTGATCCTGGCGTTGATGTCGGCGTTGACATGAGCGATATCCGCTGCACGTTCATCCGGCGTGATCTCGAGCAGGTCGAGGCCGACCTGGAGGCCGTGAAGAACGCTCTTTCCATGGCACAGGAGGATTGTGCGGCAGCGACTCTGGAGCGGGAGATCCGCCAGGCACGACAGGAGGCTACCCTCCTCGAGCAGCTGAAGAAGGACTTCGCGGACCTGCCGGGGCCTTTTCCGGGATCGCATTCGAGATCTGTTGATCCGGGGCAGATGAATACTTAGCACAATAATCCGGGGTACAGTGATTCCGGGCAGACTGATCCGGCGCATCGGATCCTCTTCCGAGGAGGTCCGGGCGTTGTTGTACCGGCAATGGCCCGGGATCGAGGAGGTTATGGTGGGTGAGCGCAGGGGCTGTGAGCGTTGGGGGGTGGGTGGGTGTGTGAGATCTTTCTCGGATCAGCTCAACCACTATTTTGTTCTTTGAAAGATTGCCGGTATAAACGCATGGTCGGTCTGCCCAGCCTCGTCGGCGGTCACTGCATCCCGGTGATCGCGGCTCTCTCCATTCGATGAATGAAAATGGTAAAGACATTGAATCCACAGCTCACCAATGTGCTGCTTGATGCAGGATATGACTCGTTTGAAGCACATGCCCTTCAGAATCCGCACCTCTTGACGAAAAACTGCAGAATTAGCACCCAATCCGGCTCAACTCACTCTCTTATTCCAAGAAAGAGGTGTCAAATTCACCCTCTCATGTCAAGAGAGATCCTTTCCTGTCACCCAACTCGCCGATCCTTCATCTCTACCCAAGTAATTTCTGGATACCCCCAGGTATCGTGTACTGCTTGTCTATTCGGGAACGATCAGGAGATACTCAGGAGATATCGTCCGAACCCATGCCAATCAGATAGAGCAGAACCGACAAACGATACTTGTTCCCTTCAGTCACACCGGAGATCTGGCGATTCCCTTCCTGGGAAATAATATCAAACGACCCCAGTGATCTCATCAAAAACGCTGCTGTTGGGGATTTCAATGGTTTACTATCAATATAGATCCGGGGTGGTTCGGGAAGTTTCTTCACATTCACCCGTGCTACCGTCTGCAGAATAGCCATGACAAGATACGAGACATACAGTAGCGTCATCATGGCATCGATCCGCTTTGGATTGTTGAGGTAGATACGGTCAGCCATGACCGACCATTTCATTGTCCGGAAGATATTCTCGACAATATGCTGTTGTTTGTAATGTCGGAGTAAAGAACGGTCATCCATCTCTGATTCTGTGTGATTCGTCAGGAGAGGGAATGTTTCCTTCTTCTCTCTGAACCTTTTTACTCGTTCCTCATGCTGAATGATCTCTTTTACCTTGACATGATACACTGTCCACTCTTCAAGAGGTCTGGTCTCCGGCCCCCTTCGTCCCCGTGGCCATCGTTGTTTCTTCTCGGATTCAACCTCAATAATCGGCTGTACAAGCAGTTTCCGGGATTGTTCCTTCAGCTCTTCAATCGCTCTCAATGCATCGGGTTCACAGGCAAATGGGCGGTTAAACTTCTTCTCTTTGATCAGTGTCTCCAATGCTTTTTGATCCTTCTCCAGCTGGTATTGCACCTTCTTATCTGCTGCTGATGTTTCGTAGACAACAAGTTCATACTCCGACCCATAGAGATTCACCGTAAACCGCTGTGACCGGTAGGTTGCCCGCTTCCCTGCCTCCTCCTCGGCGCAGCACTGACCAAGGTCTGTCCATTGATTTCGAGCACGAGCGATCGACTTGTATTTTTCCGAAAGTTTACCGGCGAAGTTAGATGGAATGTGTGAGATAAACCGTACTTCCGCCCCTTTCCGGTTTAAAACCTCCAGATTGGGATGGGTAAGAAGTTTGGAATCTGCAATATAAGTATGGTTTCTGAACTCATCACCGAAGATCTCCTGAAGAACGGTGAGCGCATCCATATTCCAGATGGGATCTGCGTGATTTCCATCCAATGTTTTGCAATACCGGATCAGACCATTTCCATCTGCTACGACTCCTGTCTGAAAGATCTTGCGATCCCTTCGACCGGTTTTGTTGAGACCATAACAGACTGTGGGGCCATACAATTTGGATTCTGAGTCGAAATCATACGCACCACAGACCTCATGTGACGTTACATCGCTGTGGAGAATGAGCGATTGGGGGATATCATAGATGGCATAAGCCCGGAGAGAGAGCTGTTGAAAGAAGGTTGAAGGGCATGCATCTACGAATTTGTCAAGGGCTCTCGTGAGACAGTCATCAGTGAACGCCGAGGCAGGAATGGGCGCTCCAAAAAGAAGTTCTGTGTCGATGTTTTCGAGCTGCTGGCTCACATGAACCAGTGCTACCCGCTGCTGAGTGGATAAAAAAGGGAGGAGAACAAGAGCGAGTGCCCTGTTGCCTGGGCTGATCGAACACTGATTTTGATCCCAGGATACCATTTCATTGACCAGGTCAACAAACCCGAGTTGATTAAGGACTCCCACAACAGCGACGGCAATAAGCGGTGTTGTCTGGGCTGGAGTGGGTGACTCCGGCACGTTTTCAAAGAGGTTCCTTAGCTCCTTGATCGGATCACTGACACTCATTTTAGTTTTTGGAAAGAGTCGGTCCATTTTGGTTAGACCTTTGCTCCCTTTCTGTTTTGGCATGGATTGTATTTGTCTCAGCCATTGATTTATACTTAACTATTATGTTGGATAATAGTTGTACTAAGTTGTACATTATTAAATGAAAATATAATTAAATGTGAATTGTAGAGAGGGTGCGGATTGTGAAATGCCCAGGTCTGGTATCATCTGAATGCCCGGCCCTGCATCGATATCCGGGAAGGAGCAGTTCTCCAGAATGAAGGAAATGTGGACAGAATCAGACATTGGGTCAACAAGCTCTGGAGAGCAGGGGGAGATATCCACGCTCCCCTGGCTCAACAGCTGCAATTCCTCTTCCAGAACGGAAGAGTGGAACAGGTCGGAATGCATTTCCGAAACAAGAATCTTCTTGACCCAGAATTCTCTGCACTCATGCGAAGCCGTGGAGAGTGTGAACGGGTACATGGCCGGATTAAGGCATCGGTTACCTTTCACCTCAGGAGGATTCAGCATGAAAGCCGGGAACTCTATATGATCCTCAACTTTGTTGTTTATCAAATGCTCCTCCTGATAGGGCTGCGTGCCGGGGTGAAGAACCCAACACATCTTAGTGGCTTGGTCTGAGGGCTGATTCCCGTATTCAAAGGTGAAAAATCCCCTTTTGATTGGGGGTAGGGAGAGCGATAGCTCTGCCTTTTCGATTGGTTTTTGGGTCGTCTGGCAGTGAAAACGTATCATTGTTCAAGACAAGGGGAGAGATGTTGAGCAGCCGGACGATATATTCAGTGCTCGATAGGGACATCTGATGGAACAAACGACACCGAATTTCATCCCATCAAATGAGGAGGAGTATTGTTTTGATGGCCTCCTCAATGTGAATAGAAATTAATAAAAGTTCAGTAACCTTATAAATATGACAGTGCATGGAGTTTAACAATAACATTAGAAATTATTTATCAGGCTTATATTTCTCTAACGGTTTAACTGTTAAGATCAGTCAGAGCGGAGAACCTCTTAGTGATAGGTTCAATATACTTGAAGATTTCTGCAAAAGTAAAGACATTATTCACTTGGGTTGTGTCGATCACGTACCCCTCATTGAGAAAAAAATCAGTGATAACATATGGCTTCATGCCCGACTTTGCGCATGCGCTCATAGGTGTCTTGGTATTGACATCAATAGTGAGGGGGTTGAACACCTTAAAAATAAGTTAGCTTACTCTGACGTGATCTATGCTGATATCACAAAAGACAATATCCCTGATATAACAGACAGTCAATGGGATTATCTTGTTATGGGGGAGATTTTAGAGCATGTTGATGATCCCTGTACTTTTCTTACAGCAATACATGAGAAATATTCCAAAAATATTAGTCGTATGATAATTACTGTTCCAAATGCGTTCTCTTTGCAGAATATATTGCATATTTTCTCTCATGAGGAATGCATCAATACAGACCATAGATATTGGTTTACACCATATACCCTTGCAAAAATTACAACTCGGGCGGGGATGGAAGTAGACCAATTTTTATTCTGTCAGCATAACCCCCTCCCATCAGGAAGACTATCAAGGCTGATTCATCCAACATCTCTCCTCAAATATGTAATACTGCATAGATATCCAGTAACCCGTCAAACTATAGTCATGGTTGTGAAGTTATGATCGGCAAATCATCGAAATCAACTCTGGTTCTCATCACAGGATCATATCCCTATGGTGCTGTGGCGGAATCTTTTCTGGATAATGAAATTCCGTACTTGTGTTCTGCCTTTGAGACCGTGACGATTCTTCCATGTTCTCTCCCCTCAAAAACTGAAAGAACCGAAAGAACTCTCCCTAAGAACGTTTATATTGATAACTCCCTTTTATTTCAGCGAGACACATCTGTTAATAAAATGCTCCATCTGCTTCATACGATTCTATCAGCAATAACATCAAGGTATTTCTATTCGGAAATTATAAAAGAACCCTGGGCAATTTCAAACTTAACTGCACTCAAAAGAATTGTCGGATACCTTTCTATAGCTCTTAGAACCCGGAAATGGGCTCATAAGTATGCAAAAAAAAACAATGTATCCTTATCGAAAACTGTTTTTTATACCTACTGGCTGAATGGTGCCACAATGGGTATTGGCATAGCAAAGAAAGATCATCCTGAGATCATGCTAATTTCAAGAGCACATGGGGGTGATCTTTATGAATACCGTCATGACCCCCCCTACATCCCATTTCGCTATGAGACCTTTTCTTTTCTTGATCGGCTCTATTTAATCTCAGAGGATGGATATAATTACCTTAGTCAAAAGCACAGTAATTTTCAAAGAAAATTTAAAGTCGCCCGGCTCGGGGTCGAGGATCCAGGATTTATCGCAGAAACCTCTCAAGACGGGACGTTCAGGGTCGTTTCTTGTTCATATGTTGTTCCGGTTAA
>NPIG01001254.1_pt1 | contig 14062 bp, 12 predicted proteins | sample 8637441 | NCBI WGS metagenome assembly NPIG01 (sample SAMN07420675, study PRJNA396082) | bioreactor metagenome | isolation source: sample BR6 brine-fed electro-methanogenic bioreactor BR | place: Japan: Kochi | collected 2016-06-14 | reverse complement strand
TCTCCTCGGGGGTGATCGGTCGGGCCATGCTCGGAAACTCCTTCTCGAAGGATTTCGCTGCTGCCCGGTGTTCCGTTCTGAACGAGAGAGAAACGAAACCGGTGATGGCAAGCGAAACCGGTCGTCGTGACCAATGAACGGAAACCTCAGCACGTCGAACCGCTGAATTCAAACGAGTTCCTTGATCACCACTTGTGAGTATTACTCACATCACCCTGGCGACAGGCTGAGGGAAGTCGTGACCGCACGGGGATCTGGGAGGTCTCGGAAAAGAAGTGGGTGTATGACGCAATCGAAGGGGCGGATCGTCACCGTCGCCTAGACGAACTTGGTTCTCTTCAGTTCCTCGCGCAGCCAGTCGATAAAGACTTGAACATCGGTGCGGGTATTGGTCTGTGGCAGGCTCCAGAGCACGAGTTGCCGCTGTCCCTCCACGAATCCGAGAGGGGCGATCAATCGTCCGGACTTCAGATCGTCCTCCACCAGATAGGCCAACCCGATGGCGACTCCCAGTCCGCAGGCTGCTGCCTGAAAAAGAAGATAGAACTCGTCGTACTCTTCGTGGGCTTCCGGATGCGGGGCGGCTCGACCGAACGACTTGTGCCAGTCCTCCCAGGCATCCGGGCGTGTCTTGGTCGCCATCAGAGGCAGTTTGTACAGGTCGTCCACGGTGCGAAAGTCTTTGGCACGGGCATATTCCGGTGAACAGACCGGCCCGATCCATTCGCGAATAAGGGGGTCGACGACGACACCAGGCGGCGGAACGATGCCGTCGTTGCGCAGGACGATGCTGATTCCCTCGCGTGCCATGTCGACGGGACCGAGGCCGGCCGAAAGGCGAATTTCGATGGTAGGGTGCGCTGCCTTGAAGCCGCCCAGTCGCGGAATCAGCCATCGCGTCATGAAGGTGGCTGCGCAGGAAACGATGATCGGTCCGGGCTGCAATTGCCTCAGCCCGTCTGCAATCATGGCGAATCCGTCATTCAGGATCGCTGCGAGACGGGCCCCTTCCTCGGTTGGCTTGATCGCCCGTCCGGTCCGGTGAAACAGCGGGAACCCGAACTCGGCTTCAAGAGCTCGCACATGCCGGCTTACCGCACCGTGGGTTACGCAAAGCTCCTCGGCCGCACGCCTCATGCTCTTATGCCGGGCAGCCGATTCAAAGGCTCGCAGGGCCGTCAGGGAAGGAAGGCGGGACATGTAAAATCGGCTTTCTCAAAAAACGAGAACATTGATGAAGCATGCTACCGGTGCTGCCAATTGTCCAGGCAGCGGTCCTGAATCGATACGGCCGCTCCGAATGGCGAATGGCCGGTATTTGGCGGAGTGCCGACACCGGTGCCGATAGAACATTCCCATCGAACAGACAAAATCACGAGTCCTGTTGATGACGATTTTTTCTCACCAGTTCCTTGCGAAATAGTCGGTTGTCGAAATGGTAATCCAATGGTTTGGTGAAAAGAAAATACCAAACGCCATGCGAAGCGTGAACATTTCTTGCTTCGAGGAAGGCGTGTCTGGGTCAGACCATATCTGGGAGAGCAGGATGACCAAAATAGTCACCCCTATATTTGTAAGCTTGTGCCTCGCGTTCGGTCTCAACAGCAATGCCTATGCGGAGTATCCCGAACGCCCGATTACGATGATCATCGCCTACAGTGCTGGAGGATCCACGGACGTCGGCGCGCGGACTTTCGTGCCGTTCATCGAGAAGTATCTCGGTACAACCATCACCGTGATGAACAAGCCCGGTGCCGGTGGCGAAGTGGGTTGGACCGAACTGGCGGCGGTCAAACCCGATGGCTATACGATCGGCTACATCAATATTCCCACCGTCCTTACGATCCCGATCGAGCGCAAAACACGGTTCAATCTGAGCAACTTCATTCCCATCGCGCGGATTGAAGACGATTCCAGCGCTTTGTCGGTCAAGACGGATTCAGAGTTCAAGAACCTTGAGGACATTGTGGCCTACGCCCGCGAGAATCCCGGCAAGCTGTCCTACGGTTCGTCGGGAATCGGCTCAGACGACCACCTCGCTGTGCTGTCGTTCGCCAGACAGGCCGGAATCGAATTGCGCCACGTACCGTTCAACGGCTCCGCCCCGGCCCGGGCGGCCGTACTCGGCGGGCATGTTGCGTTGCTCTCGGCGAACATCAGCGAGCAGGTGCTTCTCGCCGAGGCCGAACAGGTTCGTGTCCTGGGTCAGATGGCCCCCGAGCGCGGAAAGATCGGCCCCGACGTCCCGACCTTCAAGGAACAAGGCTACGACGTCGTTTCCGGTGCGCAACGCGGCATCGCGGCGCCGGCAGGTACCGATCCGCAAATCGTCGAGAAACTCGGCAAGGCCATTCGCCAGGCATTCGATGATCCGGAATTCCAGGAAAAGGCCAAGAAGCAGGGACTGGCTTTGAATTTTGCGGATGCGGCGGAGTTCGTGAAGACGCTCAACGCCAAGAACGAGGATTTCAAAGCGATTTGGCAGAAGACACCCTGGTCTAAGAAGAAAAAGTAACCGAAGGCCCAACCAACTTGGCGCCGAGGGAATCGGATTTCCCTCGGCGCCGCAATGTACGCAAACGTGATCCTGATGATGCGATTCTATCTGGAAATTCTCGCGTCGCTTGTCGTGGCCGCCTTCTTCGGAACGGGGTTTCTCAAGTCACTGGAGTTTGATGGCGCGTCCGCCTACATGCCGGCCGCGTCTTGTGCGGTTGCAACGGCAATGGCGCTGCTTTGGCTTATCCGGCATCTGCTCTCCGCCAGGCGACGGGCATTCGCGGAGGACGATGACAGAAATGCTCCGCAAGAGAGCGCGATACAAAACCTTTCGACCCGAACCCGGGCGATCCGCACCGTCGCCATTCTGCTTCTGGCAGGAGTTTTCGCCGGGCTGATTCAAACCGTCGGACTGGTAACCATGACGTTCCTTTTCGTTCTGGTGGGATCGTCATGTCTCGGCGCGTCCTGGCGCGCGGCTTTGACGGCTGCGGCCTGCTTCGCGGCTGTCGTGTACATCGTATTCGGCGTTTTCCTGCAGTTGGCTCTGCCGCCGGAAGCCCTGTTCGCGTGGTTGGTCGGGAGATAACAGTCGATGTTTGATGGCATCCTTTCGGCCATTCCTTTGCTGCTGGATCCGCTGGTGATCGGCGCCATGGCGCTTGGCACGTTCCTCGGCATTACGGTGGGTGCGCTGCCCGGCCTAACCGCGACGATGACAATCGCCGTCCTCATCCCCCTGACCTTCAAGATGAGCCCCCTCGTTGCCTTGGGTATGGTCGCGGGGATCTACAACGGCGCCATGTATGGAGCCTCGATTCCCGCCATTCTCATCCGGATCCCGGGAACTCCCGCCGGTATCGCGACGGTTTTCGACGGCTATCCGATGACGCAGCAGGGCCAGTCCAGGCTGGCCTTGCGGGTTTCCCTTATCTCCTCTTCGTTGGGCAGCTTTGTCAGCGCTGTTTCGCTTCTGCTTTTTGCGCCGCCTCTGGCCAGGTTCGCGCTCAAATTCGGTCCGGCCGAGTACTTCTGGCTGGCGATTTTCGGATTGACTTGCATCTCCGTCATGCTGAGCGACGACAAGGCGAAGGGATTGATCAGCGTTTGCTTCGGCCTCGTCCTGGGTTTTGTCGGGATTGATCAGATCACCGGCGAGGAACGCTTCACCTTCGACAGCATGCATCTGGTCGGAGGCCTGGATATCCTGGTCGTGCTTACCGGCCTCTATGCGATTCCTCCGGCACTGGAACTGATCGGCAAGTCGATCAGGATGTCAAAGCTCGAACTTTCCGAAAGCGAGGCGACCAAGACGTTCCGATGGCTTTCGCTCATTCCCACTTGGGCGCGTTCCAGCTTGATCGGCGTCATCGTCGGGGCCATTCCGGGGACGGGAGGCAATATCGCATCGATTATCTCATGGAACGAGGCGCGCCGTGCGAGCCGGACTCCCGAGCGCTTCGGCAAGGGGGCGCCCGAAGGTGTCGCCGCTGCGGAGTGCGCCAACAACGGGGATACCGCGGCATCGCTCATTCCCGCCCTGACGTTGGGAATTCCGGGCAATGCCGTCGCTGCGGTCATCTTGGGGGCGCTGCTGGTTCACGGACTGCGGCCGGGGCCGCAACTGTTCGTCGATTCGGTCGAGATCACCTATGGCTTCATGCTCGAAATGCTGGTGACGTCGGTTTTCCTGGCGTTCATCGGCATCATCGGTGCCCGCATCTTCGTCAATGCCTTGCGGATTCCGCCCTATATCCTGTGCACGCTGATCATCTCGATGACGATCATCGGGATCTTCGGCGCCCGCAACAGCATATCCGACGTCTACATCATGCTGATTCTCGGCGTCATCGGGTATTTCATGGAGCATCTGGCCATTCCCCTGGCTCCGGCGGTACTGGCCGTCATCCTGGGGCCGATGGCGGAAGCCGAACTGCGCCGGGCGCTCCTCATATCCGGCGACGATCCCATGGGATTGTTCGAGAACACCATCTCCCTGGTGATCATCGCGTTGATCGCCCTGGTGATCCTCGGACCGTTGGTCGGGAAACACGTCAAAAGGCTCGCGGGGCTTTGGAAGCCGACCGCGTCCGGCTCATAGGTCTCGACGTCGGGGAAGGGGGCCTAGGAGTTGGTCGGGAGGTCTTCCAATTCCCGTCGTTTCATCACCCGGGTGAGGAACTTCCGCCATAGCGGCGTTTGACTGACGAGCATGAAGAATACCGCGAGGGTCAGCACCAGGGATATCGGGTTCGAAACCAGTTCCCAAAGGAATTCCCCGATATCGTTGCGCGTCGAGAGCATGGCGCGGCGGTAGGAAACATCCATCAGGGGGCCGAGGATGACCCCGAGGATGATGGGCCCGACCTGGAAGCCGTAGACCTTGAGGAAATACCCGAACAACCCGAAGCCGAGCATCCAGTAGACATGGACCACGCTGTTCTCGATGGCGTAGGTACCGACCACCGAAAGCACCACGATCAGCGGAATCAGGATGCCTTTCGGCAGCTCGACCATCTTGGCGAAGATGCGGATGCCGGTCAGCCCGAAGATCAGCAGGAAGATGTTGGCAAGGACCAGATTGCCGACCGTGAACCAGAACAGGTGCGGCGTCTCGATCATCAGCATCGGACCCGGCTTGAGGCCGTGGATGTAGAGCGCGCCGATGATGATGGCGGTGACGGCGTCGCCGGGGATGCCGAGCGTCAGCATCGGGATGTAGGCGCCGCCGATGGCTGCGTTGTTGGCCGATTCCGGCGCCACCAGGCCTTCATAGGCACCCTTGCCGAAGGGGCGTGACGGCTTCTTGGTCGAACGCCGAGCGTGGTCGTAGGCCAGCAGAGAGGCGATGTCGCCGCCGGTTCCCGGCAGGGCACCGATGAACACGCCGATGAACGAGGTCCGGATGGACAGTGGAATGTATTTGGCGACCACTGACCAGGACGGAAGGATTTTCGAAACGTCCTGTTTGATCGGCTGAATGTCGACGCCGCGGAGCTGGTAGAGGGCTTCGGCGACTCCGAAGAAGCCGATCATGGCCACCACGTAATGGATGCCGCCGAGCAGCGAGACGGTCCCGAAGGTGAATCGGCCTTCGGCGGTGAGCGGGTCCATACCGACCAGGCCGAGGATGACACCCAGCGCGCCGGCGAACAGGCCCTTTGCCATGGATTCGCCGGACAGGCTGCCGACCAGCAGAAGACCCATTGTCGCCAGCAGCAGGTAGTCGCGCGGCGCGAACTTGAGGGAAAACTCGGCAACCACCGGCGCTGCCATGGCCAGAACGATGATGCCGATGAAGCCGCCCATCACGGAAACGACGGTACTGACACCGATGGCCCTTCCGGCCTCGCCTCTCTCGGCAAGCGGGAACCCGTCGAATGCCGTCGCGATGGCCGCCGGCGCCCCCGGAATGTTCAGCAGGATGGCCGTTCGCGATCCGCCGTAGACGCCGCCGCAATAGATGCCGACCATGAGGGCCAGGGCTTCGTTGACGTTCCAGGAAAAGGTAAAAGAAATGAGGATCGAGACGGCCATGGTGACCGACAAACCCGGAATGGCCCCGACATAGATGCCGGCCGCCGTTCCCGCCGCCGTCAGGAACAACAGGTAAGGATCGAACCAGGCCATCGTGAAGTATTGAAGTGTCGATTCCATTCTTTGTTCCGGCTTCCGGTATCGGCTTCCCTGGGGCGCCTACGGCAGAACGACCCTGAATATCGTATGAAAAATGACATAAATGACGGCGAGCGAGCCGGCCGAGATGAGCAGCGACTTCACGAGTCCGCCTCCCTTGAGGAAGAAGATGGATGCGAACAGGAAGGCCGCCGAACTCGGAACGAAGGTCAGCCGCTCGAAGATCAGCATGTACCCGGCAACGATCACCACGTAGATGATGAAGACCTTGGGGAAGACCTCATGCAGGACCTGCTTGAACTCCTCCTTCGCCGTCTCGGTGTCGGGTTTATCGAGCTTGCGGTTGTTGAGGATCACCGTTGCCATGGACAGGACCATGACCGTCGCCGCGGCCATCGGGAACATGCCGGGTGAACTGACCGACTTGAAGCCGGAAATCAGATAGGCCTCGAACAGCGTGAACAGGCTGAGCGCCAGCATAAGCCAGGCGAAAACGGACTCCCCCGCGCGCAGCTTCCTAGTCTTTTTCATGACTCCCCGTCAGGTGTGGTGCGTAGTCGGGAATGGCCCCGGTTTGACCCGGGGCCATTCATTATAACGTCTTACGGACGGGGAATGCCGAATTCCTCGGGCGAGGCTTTCGTCGCACCGGCATCTTGGAGCAACCAGGCCGTGATCGACTGCCAGCGGGTCAGGAACTTGTCGGCTTCGTCGCCGTTGATGTTCATGACCACCGCGCCGAAGTCAGTGATGAACTGCTGGAACTTCGGTTCGGCAGCAGCCTTCTGGAAGGCGTCGACCAGCTTCTGCTTCGCGTCATCCGGCACATCGCGCTTGACCCAGATGCCGTAGAATGGGCCCCAAGGCAGGTACTTGCCGAAATCCGGGAAGTCCTTGGTGATCAGCGGGATGTCCTCGAGGCCCGGAATCGGCTTGTCGGCGACGACGGCCAGGGCCTTGACGCGGCCGGCGCGGATGTGTTCGCGAACCGCGGTCAAGCCGGCCGGCATGAAATCGACATGGCCGCCCTGCATGGCGGTGACGCCGGGGCCTTCGCCGTCAAACGGCACCGACGTGACGTCGAAGCCGGTCACGGTCTTGACCAGCGAGCCGATCACGTGCGGAAGACCGCCGGGGCCGGTGGCACCCATCTTGATCTCGCCGGGGCGCTTTTTGGCGTCTTCGACCAGTTCCTTGAACGAATTCCAGGGCATGTCCTTGTTGGCGACGATGACGCCGACGCCATGAGCCAGGACGTTGACCGGGTAGAAGTCGGCGTAGTCGATCTGCGACAGCTTGAGCACCTTGTGCAGTTGCGGGTTTTCGGCCCCGTACAGCAGGGTGTAGCCATCGGACGAACGGCTGAAGACGTACTGGGTCGAAATCGCACCCGTGCCGCCGGGCTTGTTGACCAGCACGATCTGCTTGCCGAGGTGCTTCTCGGCGAGGGGCGTGATGGCACGTGCAACATTATCGGTTGCGCCACCGGCTCCCCACATGATGGCGCCCTGAAGATCCTTTTCCGGGAAATCGGCAGCCATGCCTGCGCCGGCCGCAAGACTCACGGACAGGGCCGCAACGGCCCCGATGAAATGTTTGATGTACATGTCAGCTCCCTGTTTCAACGTGATTCCCGTCGGGGTTGCGAGGCCCCTTGTATCTTATTTTTACCGGGTTACTTCACCGTTTTTTTCGCCGAGGTTGAACTGGCGAAGTTTTTATCGTCGGGTCGCAGCCTCCTCACCCCAATGCGGATTGTCCAATCGCATTAGATATTCCACGGACGCGGACAAGCATTCGAGCTCGCCCGCAAACCAAGTATTCGCCCGCTAGAAAATAACGTCAATTAACGATTCGACCGGCACCCTTGCCTTCCAGTTAAATTATTGACGCCAAGGACGGTTGTTGACGGCGGCCTGCATTTCTTCGCGCAATATCCGGATCGTTTCGCTGGCAAAAAGGGATTCCGGAACATCGATATTCACCGCGGCATAGGCTTCGAATTCGGTCGGTTCGATGATCGGCAGGCGGACGATTCCCTGGACCATCGGTGCCGCGACCGAGAACTCGTCGATGACGGCGATGCCGAGATTCTGCCTCACGAGACTCAGCACGGTATGCGCGAAACGGGCCTTGATACTGAGCTCGAAGGGCTGGTTGTTGTCGGTGAACGTTCTGGAAATGATGTTGCCGTAGGGGTCGTGGGGATCGATGCCGATGAGGGGAAAGCGTGCAAGGTCGGCGACCGATACCTCGGACAGTTCGGCCAGCGGATGATCCTCCGCCACGATGGCGACGAGTTCGCCTTTCGCCAAAGGATGGAAGACCATGCCGGGATGGTCGAGACGATAGCTCATGGCCACCAGTTCGCCGCGCCGGTAGAGCAGATAGTCGATGGCCTCCTCGATCTTCAGGATGTCGATGTTCATCACCAGATCGGGAAACTGCTGGCTCAGGCGCTTGACGGCCCGCGGCATCAGGAATTGCGAGATACTGGGGACGGAGGCGAAAGAGAACACCGTGGCCGTTCCGCGCTTGAGCGATTCAATGGAGTGCTGGAGGTTCTCCACCTTCCGGTAGATGTCGTTGACCTGATCGACAATGCCCTTCGCCTCGGCGGTTGGGATGAAGCGGCCATGCCGGCGGGAAAACAACCGCACGCCCAGTATGGTTTCGGCGTGCTTCATGACCCGGCTCACCCCGGGGGCGGAAACGTTGAGGAGGCGGGCTGCGCCGTTCACGGTACCCGCCACCATGATGGCCCGGATCACCTCGATTTGCCGCAAGGTCAGCATGATGTCCCCCGGTCCGGCAAGAAATTAACTTATTATGCGCTAATCGCGCCTTTTCTCCCTTATTGTTAATAGACAGGCTCGCTGTCGAAGATTCAACAGGGAAATGCCACTGGCGCCATGATCAGCGGTGACCGGCGCCGGCGAGGCCCAGGTATTCCGCGTAGATCGCCAATTGGCCGTCCAGCATCCGTTGTCCGGGAACGACCTGCATGCCTAGGCCTGCGGCCGTGGTCATCAACCGGGTGACGGGCGGCTTCATGACGATCTCGACGACCGTCGCATCACGGCGGAGATCGGTGGGATCGAAGGGGAGGGGATCGTCCACGTGTAGTCCGCACGGCGTCGCATTGATGGCGATGTCGAGGGTGCGCGGATCGGGCCAGCCCTGGCTGACCGTGACGTGGGGAAAGGCGGCGGAAAGTTCGGTGGTCAGCCGGTCCACACGTTTGTGGTCGATTTCATCGATGGCAATGGAAGCAGGGTTTTCTTCCGCGATGGCCCAGGCGATCGCCATCCCAGCGCCTCCCGCGCCGGCCAGTCCGACGGCGCGTCCGGCAATGGGGACATTGCTGTTATGAAGGCCGGCGATGAAGCCGATGCCGTCGGCGATGTCACCGGTCAACCGACCATCCGGGTCCCGTCGGATCAGATTGGCAGCGCCGCAACGGCGAACACGCTGACTGACATCGTCGAGCAGCGGAATGATGGCCTGCTTGTGCGGCATGGTCACCGTGAAACCGGCAAGGTTTTTGAGGGCGCGCAGCCCTTCGACAAAGGCCGGCAGGCCCTCCGGGCCGACGTGGAAAGGCAGCCACACGGCGTCGACCTCATGCTCGGCGAACCAGACGCCCATCGATTCCGGTGCCCGGACGTGGGCGATGGGATCGGCAATCGTTCCTGTCAGGATCGTGGAACCCTGGATCGGTTGCCGCGTGTCTGCCGACGCGGCCGACAAAGCGCCTACCGCCATTGGTCATCCCCCCATCTGTTTTGTTTCCGCCGATCGATCGAATTTGCCGGCAGGTTCACGGCAACCAAGACGATTCTTGTCGAGGGGGCGAAACAGGGTTAGCGGCGTTTCGCCCCGGTCCCTTAGCTGTTGAGGTGATAGCGCGGTTCCCCGGCCGTGCGCAGGTTGGCGGCCATGTAGGACTTGGCCGTCTCCAGACAGCGGAACGCATGTTCGGCATAGCCCACTTCCCTGACCCGCTCCAGGTTCGGCAGTTCGATGGAATAGACCATGTCGGGCAGGCGGTTGAGGATGCCTGCGATATCGACGGCCCCTTCACCCACATAGAGACGTCCCTCGCGCATGATCCGCGTCATTTCGTCTCGGTCGGACGGAGGCGCTGTCGGAACATCGCAGATATGGGCGAAATGGAACCATTCCGCGGGAAGCCCGTCGAGATCCTCCACCTTGTCGTCGGCCCGGTGGAAATGGTGGGTGTCGATCATCAGGCCCGCGTTGTCGCGCCGCACCGCCCGCAGGACGTCGACGGCCTCGGCCAGCGTTTTGACGCCGGCAACCGGCACGTATTCCAGATCGACGGTCAGCCCGAACGGCTTGGCCAGATCGCAGACCTCGCCGAACTTCTCCATCGCGTATTCGCGGTTGTCCGTCCAGATGCTGCACAGCACCGCCCGTGCATCCAGTTCGGCCGCCACTTCCATGGCTGGCAGGTAGCGGGTCGGGTGCAGGTCGTCGTAGATGCGCACCAGTTCGATGTCGTGCACCTTGAGCCCGGTGGCGTCCAGAGCTCGCTTGGTCTGGCGCAGCATTCCCGGGTTCTCGGCGAGGGCGTAGTTGGCCTCACCGGGCAGGCCAAGGGGAATGATGCGGGGGCTGATGAAGTCGTAGCCGGCCCGTGCGGCAATGTAGGTCAATTCCGGCGGCGGGCAGCCCAGGATCGTCAGATGGGCCAGGGAATACCGCGGTTCCCGTCCGCCGTTACCTTGCGATCGCTTCGCGGCATGCGCTCCGGCAAGCAGGTCGGGGTTCTCAATGGCCCCACGAGGGGTGTTCTCTGCCGAAAACGGTGATCGGCCCATGGCTTTCTCCCTTCACCCAACAGGAATGCGGAGAGCGCGATCGTTTCCGGGGAACGAGTTGCCGATCGGAACACCTGGACCCACGCCAAACGCTTCGCTTCTCCCTCGGATTCCTTGCGGTGGAATCGGATGTCTTGCGAACCATTATGGCGCTCGCCGTCAGGCATCCCATGATCAAGATGGGCCTGAATGCGTACGCGAAGTTAATTTCCGGCCGGACGGTCTTGCCATCCGGTTTGTGGGGGGTGGAGCTTTCGGCGGAAGGAACCGCCGGAGGGATTATTGGCAACTGGCGCCCTGTTGCAGATGGGCCATCCGTCCCGGCAGGGTACGGCCGACCAGTTTCTCGAGCGCCAGGGCGACCGATCCCGTCTTCTGCCAGTCGATGCCGGTCTTGACGCCCATTTCCTCAAGGGCAAACACGGCGTCCTCGGTGGCGATGTTACCCGTCGCATTGGGAATGAACGGGCATCCGCCGAGACCGCCGGCAGCGGTATCGACGATGGTCGCACCGGCCTGGATTCCGGATACCATGTTGGCGATGCCCATGCCGCGGGTGTCGTGCAGATGCAGCGAGATCTCGATGCCGTCGCCGGCGATCTCCTTCGCCCGCGCGGTCATCTCGTTGACCTGGCGCGGATTGGCCAGTCCCACGCTGTCGGCAAGGTTGATCTCGTCGGCGCCCAGGTCGCGGTACATCTCGACGACCCCGAGGACGAATTCGGGATCGATCGCGCCGTCATAGGCGCAGCCGAAGGCCGACTGGATACCGGCCCGCACCGCGATGCCCGCTTCCTTGGCGCTGGTCACCATATCGCGGACCCGGTCCTTCGCTTCCTCGCGCGAGCAGTTGGCGTTCTTGCGGTTGTGACTCTCGCTGGCCGACATCGACATGCTGAGGTGTTCGACGCCGCAGGCAAGGGCCCGTTCCAGCCCCTTCACATTGAGGATCAGGCCGGTGTAGACGACGCCCGGCTTGCGTTCGAGAGCGTGAAACACCTCGTCCGTATTGGCCATTTGCGGCACCCATTTCGGATGCACGAAGGAACCGACCTGGAGGCGTTTCACCCCCGCCGCCTCCAGGTCGTGGATGAAGCGCAGTTTCTCTTCCACCGAAAAGATGCGCTTCTCGTTCTGCAGCCCGTCACGAAGGCCTTCTTCCTCGATGACGATCCGGTCCGGCAGTTGCATCGGTTTGCTTCCCTAGTCTGTCGACACGTGGCCGACGTCCTTGCCAGGCGAGTAGATGTCGAGAATGTTCCAGTGGCCGCTGGTCGGCGTCGGATTGTTGATCATAGCAACATCGATGACCGTCGGCTTGCCCGAAGCAATGGCCTTCTCCAGCGCCGGCTTGAACTCGGCCGCCGAGCGGACCCGGATTCCCTCGACGCCGTAGGCCTTGGCGACATCCGCGTAGTTCGGCAGGTACTCGTCGCCGTCCTTCGGGAACACGGTGCCGTGGGTCATGCCGTAGTGTGCTTTCTGAAGACCGGCGATGGTGCCGAAGGCGTTGTTGTTCATGACGACCCAGACGACAGCCACGTTCTCCTCGCGGGCGGTGGCCAGCACGGCCGGGTTCTGACCGAAACCGCCGTCGCCGACCAGCGAGACCACGACCTTGTCGGGATAGGCGATCTTCGCACCGACCGCGGCCGGCGGCCCGAAGCCCATGGTCGCGTACCCGCCCGGTGTCAGGAAGCTGCCCGGGGTGTAGATGTCGAACTGCTGGCCGACGCCGTTCTTGTTCCAGCCGACGTCGGTGGTGAGGATCGCGTCCCTCGGCAGCACGGCACGGACCTCGGCCAGAATGCGTTCCGGCATCATCGGGAAGGCATCGCTGGTTGCCATCTCCATATTCGACGCCTTGAACTCCTTGCGATTGGCGGCGATCCGCTCGGCCAGGGCGGCATTGCGCCGGCCCTCGGGATAGAGCGCGCGGGCCACCCGGATGAGCACCTTCAGCGCCTGCTTGGCATCGGCCACGGCGCCGATCTCGGTCGGGAAGTTGCGGCCGATTTCGCTGGGATCGATGTCGATATGGATCAGCCTGCTCGGCGGGAAGTTGAAGGTGTAGTCGCGATACCACGACGAGCAGTCGGCTTCCTTGAAGCGCGTGCCCAACCCCAGGACCCAGTCGGCCTTGAGGCACTGCTGGTTGGTGAACTTGGTACCCCAGAACCCGGTCATGCCGAGGACGAACGGATGGTCGTCGGGAAGGGCGCCCTTGCCCATCAGGCTGTGCGCGACCGGGATGCTCAGATGATCGACGAAGTCCTTCAGTTCGTCCGCCGCCTGCGCCAGGAGAACGCCGCCGCCCACGTAAAGGAGCGGGTTCTCGGCCTCGGCCAGGGCCCTGACGATGGCCGCCGCGGTCTCGTCGTCGAGCGACGGCTTCTGCAGTGTCTTGGTGTTGGTCTTCAGCCGGTCGAACAGCTCGGTCTCGATCTCAGCCGAGAAGATGTCCATCGGAACGTCGACGAGAACCGGGCCCGGCTGGCCGCTCTCGGCGAGCAGGAAGGCCTTTTCGATGATCTCCGGGAACAGGTCGGGGCGGTCGACGCGCCAGGCCCGCTTGACGAAGGGTTTGTAGATCTCGAACTGCGAACCGTCGGCGTGGAGGTTGACCTCCTGGTGCGGGTGCTTGCCGAAGTAGTGGGTCGGCACGTCGCCGGCGATGACCACCATCGGAATGCAGTCGAGCGCGGCATTGGCGACACCCGTCGCGGCATTGGTCAGGCCGGGGCTCAGGTGAGTGAGCAGGACCGAGGTCTTGCCGGTGGCGCGGGCATAGCCGTCGGCCGCATGGGCCGCGATCTGTTCGTGACGGACGTTGACGAACTTGAGTCGGCTGTTGGCCATGGCCGAGAGGAACGCGATGTTGGTGTGTCCGCACAGACCGAAGATATGCGTGATGCCCCGTTCCTCGAGGTATTTGACAAGCTGATGTGAGACCAGGTCCTTCATGGAGCCCTCCTGGGCCGTTTCCCTCCGCTGAAAGAAAAGTCCCGGGGAAGATGGGAATGCAGCTTCCCCGGGTTGGAAGGGAGATGTGCGTTAATAGGTTTCCGTCTGATAGAAGTCGC
>NPIG01001253.1_pt1 | contig 14066 bp, 13 predicted proteins | sample 8637441 | NCBI WGS metagenome assembly NPIG01 (sample SAMN07420675, study PRJNA396082) | bioreactor metagenome | isolation source: sample BR6 brine-fed electro-methanogenic bioreactor BR | place: Japan: Kochi | collected 2016-06-14 | reverse complement strand
CACCTTCCGCTCGCCTTCCCCGACCAAGCTGCCGGCGGACCCGGTGACGACGGCGCGGTCGGGCAAAGCGAACGGAACGGAACCGTCGAACACCAGGGAGGCCTGGGCGGCGTCGTATTCCACAAGCGCCTGCGCCAGGAGCGGCGGGTCAGCGACCTGGTTCTTGCCTTTGGTCAACGAGGCGAAGACGCGCCGCGGCTTGCGGTCGCCCATCCAGCAGGCCAGGATATCAAACCAATGGATAGCGAAATCATAGAGCATGAGGTGGAAGACCTGGTTGAAGGGCGTGTCCGCCGTCCAGTTGTGGTCCCAGTGGTTGAGTGTGTGGACAGAGAGGATATCGCCGATGAGTCCCGCCCGAATCGCCTGTCGCATATAGCTGAAGTGGGGGGACCACCGGCCGTTCTGGTTCACGGCCAGTTTCAAGCCATTCTTCTTCGCGAGCCTGACGAGTTCCTCGCCGCGGTCGAGGTCCAACACAAAGGGCTTCTGGCTGAGCACATGCTTGCCGGCCTTGAGCGCCGCCTCAATGATGGGATACCGTTCCTTCGGGTGGGGCGTGACATCGACCACTTCGATGTCGTCCCGTTCGAGCATCTTTCTGTAATCCGTGTAGACATCGGCCTTCGGGAAGAAATCCGCCTGCCGTTCTTTGGCCCGTTTGCGCACGACGTCGGCCATGGCCAGCACGCGGTAGCCCGCTTTCTTGTACTCGGCGAGGTGGTGCGGGGTGATGCCGCCGCAACCGATCAGCCCTATGCCGGGGTTGTAACGGCGCGGGTCCTGCGGGAGATAGGGGAGTCTGGGCGCGGGCACTTTGTCCTGCGGCTGGGGCGTGGCGGTCCACTTCTTCTTCGGCATGGATTCCGGCTCTCCTTCGAGGTTACTGCGAATGAGGGAAACTACCAGGGCGGGCCGCACAGGTCGACGGGCCCCTCCGGCCAAGCGTCTTCCCTGCAGGCGAATACCATGGTTTTCTCGGGCCAGACGAGTCTTCCGCCCGGCTGCTCCACATAGACCGGGCCGGCCACGGTTCGCCAGCCGTTCCGGGCGTAGAACGGTACCATTTCCGGGGCGCAGAATAGAAGCCCGAAATCCGCGCAGAGCGCCTCGGCCACGAAGCGCTCCGCGCGCCGGAGAGCCATTGACGCGAGTCCCTGGCCACGCCACTGCGGCGGCGTCATTACACCGCCGATGCCGCCGATTTTGAAGGTGCTCCCGTTGACGCGCACGTCGCGCCTCACAATGGCGGTGTGGCTGACAATGCGGGAGTAATGGCGTATGAGCACGTGCCAGTCCGGTTCGGACCAGGTGAAACGGTGCAGGTCATGACCGAATATCTTCGCCGTCCAATCCGTAAGGATCTCCCGCTGGCCACGGCTGACCTCGTCCCGCCGCCGCACCTGCACCCTGATGCCGTCGCGCATGAGCGGCCCCGGCTCCAGGGGGGCGTCCGGCAGCCCGTTCAGCATTCGGCAGCGCGCTTCACAGGGCCGGAGTTCGTTGTCCAGCACACAGAAGACGGCCCGCTTTCCCGGAGCAATGCTACCGTACTCATGGTCGATTCCAAGCAGGCGCGCGGGCGTGAGGCTGGCAGCCCGAACGGCCTCGGGCAAACCGCAGCCGGTGAACTCGACGAAGTTCCGCAGGGCACGCGCCATGGTGAGCGTGCTGCCCGCCAGCGTGCCATCGGGCAGGCGCGCGGCGCCGCCGCTGATCCGGTATGACGTGTTGCCCGCCGCGATTTCCACCCCTTCCTCCGCGGTAACGCCTCCAATCACCGAGTCCGTGATGAGACACAGGGCATCGGCGCCCTTGGCGTTGAGGAGCAGCCGGACCAGGAGCGGGTCCACGTGGATGCCGTCACAGATGACCTCGCACCGCAGTTCTCGCGAGGCAAGCCCCACAAGGTCAAGCGTGGGGTCAAGCACGCCGGGTTCTTTCCATCGCTGCAGCGGGCTCGCATTGAAAGTGTGGCACACCGCTTGCGCGCCGGCGTCGAGGGCGTCAAGCAGGGCGCCGCATCCGGCAAGCGTGTGGCCGATGCTGACCGCCAGACCGTGTTCGCGGGCGGCGGCGATGAGTCGGGGGGCGCCCTTGAGTGCGGGGGAGACGTTCACATAACGGGCCCAGCCGCGGCAGGCCTTCAAGAGGACGTCAAGGGGCATGCTTTCCGGAGTCGTGATCGCGTCCAACTGGAATCCGCCGCGCCCGGCCTCCTCGACATAGGGGCCTTCGAGGTGTATGCCGGCGCAGGCGCGGTCGGAACCCAGCGCGGCGATGTTGCGGGCGACGCGCGTCAACACGGCAGGCAGTTCGGGCACCGGCACGTTCGACGGCGCAAAGAGATAGGCCGCCACGCCTTCCGCGCGCAGATGCGCGTCAAGGTCGCGGAGGCGGTGCAGGGAGAGACCGTCCTCCAACCGTGGATGGGTGTGTATGTCCACGAGGCCTGGGAGCAAATAGGCGCCTTCGAGGTCCACGCCTTCCGTCGCCCCCCCGCGAAGCAGCCGCACAATGCGCCCTTCGGCAACCTCGATGGCCGCCTCGTGCAGTATGCAGTCCGTCAGAACAATCTGTGCGTTTCGGTAGATGGGCATGGTGTCCAGTCCGGGCGCGGCGGCGGGGAATCCGGTCACGGGGTGACCGCCACGCGCATGCATATTGTACCGCTGAATGTCAGGTGCAGGCCAGTTGAAGGTGGCGTACGGCAGGTTGGTCGGGGTTTTCCGTGCAAATGCAGCTGCCAGCGGGTCATGAACGTGGGGCGCGCAGAGTGGCGAAATGTGCGCATATTGAGGGAGATGTAGAGGCGCTTTTTCCTGAAGCATTTTGCCTGAGAAATGGTATGCTTAGTATGGGCCGGGAGGTGTGTGTCCCGGCAGGAAGGCTGCCGCTTTGCGGGGAGTCCCGCGCGGAGGTTCGGGCAGACATGCCGTACAGAATCCAACTAGAATTCGACCCGGAAATCACCGGCAGCCGCAGCGTCATGCTCGAAGTGTTTGCCAGGGCCGGCGGTGTGGTCGACCCGGAGTTGAAAGGCCTTCTGGGGATGACTACCCTGGTGGATTTCCCGGAGTTCACCGTGCCGGTGCTGGTGCTGCCGCCCGCGCCGGCGAGCACGCCCTATGTGGAGTTGTCCTGGGGCATGCCGCCGGATGAGGTGCGCGGCATCCTCGCGGACCTGCTGCTGGTCGCCGACCGGGTAGAGGCGGACCTTTTCGACCCGCAGGTGCAGGCATACGTGCGTGGTGACACGCTGGCGCGCGTTCGCACGCATGACGTGACGGGCGCTGCAGTGCACCGACTGCTGTACCTGGGCCTGCTGCCCAGCCGGACCGATGACGCGGAGTCGGGGCTGAGCGAGGTGCCGCTTGAGTACGTGCAGGGCGAGGTGTACCGGGGCGACCCGGTGCTGTCGGTGCGCATCAGCGATTTGGAGTTGTCGGTGCGGGCATCGCGCGTGCTCGCCCAGGCCGAAATCCACTACATTGGCGAACTGATCACGCGCTCGCCAGAACAGTTGATTGAATTGCGCAACTTCGGCCGGAAGACCCTCCACGAACTGGAGGCGCTGCTGGAGGTCGCCGGCCTGACGCTGGGCATGCGGGTGCTCGACTGGTGCTGAGGCCGAAACGAAGTCGTGGCCAGGACGGGCGCGTTGGGGAGCGCTTCCGCTGGGCCACGATGCCCGCGTGACGACGGAAGGAGGAGTGCCGTGATGCTTGTCCGGCTGGTTGACCTGCTTTTCGACATCTACATTTTGGGCCTGATTGTCTTCGCCGTCAGTTCATGGGTGCAGCACCCGCAGGCATTCAAGCTGCGCGCGTGGCTCCGGCCATTCTACGAGCCGGCCCTGGCGCCCATTCGCAATTTGCTGGGCACGATGAATCTTGGCGGGGCCGGGCTGGATTTCTCACCGCTGGTCCTGATTCTCGGGTTGGCTGTGTTGCGGACCGTGGTTATCTCGCTGCTGGCGGGTATTTGAGCTGCTGCTACCCGGCGGGCACAGTCCGCGTGAGCACGACGTGCACGCCGGTGCCGGCGAAATCATGCAGAAGTTCCTGGCCGGCGGGAGCGGGCCCCGAGACTTCCAGAGCGTAGAGTTCCTGGAGAAGCGCTGGAATCTGCGCCTTGACGAGAGGCGCGTTGGTGCGGACCGGGGCGTAGGGCAACGAAGGCGCCGTGGTCCGCACCACGGCGGTGACCACCCGTTTGGGTTCCAGCAGTTCCTCGCGTCCGTAGTCGAGGCCGCGCTCACACTGGTTCCCGGTCACCTCGACCGTGCCGTCATTCTTGGCGGTGCATTCGAGGTGGCAGCCGTTCGGGCAGCCGAGACAGATAATCTCCTGTGCCATGTGATTGCCTCCTATTCCACCGCAATTTCAATGGTCTTCGGCGCGCTATTCACATCTTCCGGCGCCAACTCGTCGGGCTTCATGTCGAAATGGAGCATCTCGGCCGGTTTGACGTGCCGTAGTTTCCGGCGCTTGATAACCGCGCCTTCGCGCCGCACAAGCAGTTCAGCGCGGTCTTTCATTACGAGGCTGCGCAAGGCAAAGCGGTTGGACCGGTCCGGACAGTAGTGGTGGGGCACCACGTACTTCACATTGGCGCCGGGCACCACCGAGCCCTGGCTGGTCGTGGGCTGTTCCCCGCGAAGGTAGGCCGCCGCGTTCTCCCCGCAGCGCTCGCCTTCCTCGGCGGCCCAGTCCACCAATGGCAAGTCCATGCCAAGCCGCTCGCGCACGGCCNNATGCACGTGCAGCACGTTGCCGCATGCGAACACGCCCCCGGCATTGGTCATCAGTTGCGCATCGACAGTGGGGCCTCCGGTGTCGCGGCCGAGGCTTATGCCGGCGTTCCTGCTCAACTCGTTTTCTGGGACGAGCCCGACCGACAACAGCACCGTGTCGCATTCGATGCGGAATGACTTTTCGGGTTGCGCCGCGCCGCGCTCCAGCGGGGTAACCTCCACGGCCTCCACACGGTCGCGTCCCTCGATGCGCGACACCACGTGGCTGAGATAGAGGGGAATGTCGAAATCGTGCAGACACTGGACTACGTTGCGTGTGACGCCCGAGGGGTGGGGCAGGATTTCCACCACGGCGAGGACCTTGCATCCGGCCCAGCTCAGGCGTCGCGCCATGATGAGCCCGATATCACCGGAACCGATGATGACGGCGCGCCTGCCGGGGATATAGCCCTCAATATTGATGAGCCGCTGGGCGAGTCCGGCCGTGTAGATGCCCGCGGGGCGGCCGCCGGGGACTCCGAGGTTGCCCCGGTTACGCTCGCGGCATCCCATGGCGAGCACGACGGCGCGGCAGTTCATCCGCATCACGCCGTGTTCCGCACTGCAGGCAAGCAGGCTTTTCTCGGGGCCGTCGGCCTGCATTTCCATCACCGTGGTGTCCAGATAGACATCTGCCCCGGATGCGGTAACCTGCGCGGCGCAGCGTTCGGCGAACTCGGGCCCCGTCAGTTCTTCCTTGAAACGCCTCAGTCCGAAACCGTTGTGAATGCACTGCATGAGAATGCCGCCAAGGTGCCCCTCGCGGTCGATTAGCGCGACGCGGCATCCGGCTTCGCGCAAGGGCAGGGCCGCGGCCATGCCCGCGGCGCCCGCGCCGATGATGATGGCGTCGTATTCAAGTTCACGCATGGGGGGACTCCAGCGGCTCGCCGCCGATGCGGCCCTGCACGAGTTCGCTGCCCGGCCCGCGCTTGGTGAGCCGCTCCACGGGCAGACCGGTCTCGCGGGCAATGAGTTTCAGTATCTTGTAGGTGCAGAAGCCGCCCTGACACCGGCCCATGCCCGCGCGCGTGTAAAACTTGATGCCGTCGAGCGTGGTGTGTCCGCGCCGGATGGCCTCCACGATTTCGGCTTCCGAAACCGATTCGCACCGGCACACAATGTGGCCGTAGCGCGGGTCGTTTGAAACGTATTCATCCAGCTTCCCGGTGCTGGTGGTGCGCACACGCGGCAGCGGGTCGAGGAACGGGTCGTACTCGGCCTTCTCGACCAGCTTGACGCCGTCCTGCTTGAGCAGGTCCTTGACGTACTCGGCGATGGCGGGGGAAGCGGTGAGCCCGGGCGACTGAATGCCGGCCACCTGGATGAAATGGGGGGCGGTCCTCGAAACCCCGATATAGAAATCATTGCCCGGCAGCACGGGCCGCGACCCGCTGAAAGCGGTGATGATTTCCTGTCGCGAGATGACCGGCACCATGTGCGTGGCCTGCGAGAAGACGCTGTCGAGATTCTGCTGCGTTGTGGTCGTGTCGGCCTTGTCTTCGGTTTCTGCCGCAGTGGGGCCGATCATCATGGTGCCTTCGACGGTCGGGATGACGAGCACGCCCTTCGAAACACGCGTCGGAACCGGAAAGATGACATGGTTGGGAAATCCGGCCGCGTCCCGTTCGAGCAGAAATTCTTCGCCCTTTCGGGGGGTGATGGTGAATTCCTCGGCGTGGAAAGCCCTGGAAACCTGGTCGGCGAACAGGCCGGCCGCGTTGACGGCGTGCCGCGCCCGCACGGTGTCGCCGTCGCCTGACCGAATCTCGTGGGTCTCGCCATTGTGCACAGCCTCGACAACCTCGAACCCAGTGCGCAGGTGGAGCCCGTTCTTGAGCGCCGATTCGACCAGCGCGAAAACGAAGCGGTAGGGCTCGATGATGCCGCCCGTTGGTGCGTAAAGCCCGCCCACAACGTCCTTGTTGAGCTTGGGCTCGAGCATGAGCAGGCGCTCGCGCCCGCAAATCTCGATGCGCGGGACCCCGTTCTCGACGCCCTGCTGGTAGAGTTGCTCGACGGTCTTCATCTCCTCGTAGGAGAAAGCGGCGACGATAATGCCGACGCGCTTGAAGGGGAAGTGCAACTCATGGTGCAACTGCTCGAACATGAGGTTGCCCCGAATCTCCAGGCGCGCCTTCAGCGAAGTGGTGGGGTGGTGGAACCCGGCGTGGATGATGCCCGAGTTGGCCTTGGACACACCGAAACACACGTCGGCGCACTTTTCGAGCAATACCACGCTCAAATCATATGCGCTGAGCCGGCGCGCGATACTTGCGCCGGTCGCGCCCGCGCCGATAATGGCCACGTCGTAAATACTTCTGCCCACAGACTTCCTTCCCGCCCGTGATAAAATCAAGGATGCTCCCGTGAAAGACCCAGTGATCCTACCGGCCGCGCCGGCCTGAGTCAATCGCGAGGGGGCGGAAAATTGGCTGGTCAAGAAAGGCGTCTGCCCATGAACAGGACGGCCCCTCAGATTTCTCGCGGAAATCTCTCAGCGCTTCTTCGCCTTCGCTTTGGCTTTCACCTTGGTGCTGGTCTTGCGCTTGCGCGCCGGGGCGGGCAACGCGAGATAGAACTGGCGCGAGGCCTCCAGGATATTGCCCAGATTGCGTTTCGCCTCGTCATCCATGACGAGACCAAGCTTGTCCATTTTGGCGAGCAGCTTTTCCCAGGCGTCGTGGTCCCAGTCGCCCTTCTGGTCGGCAACAAACTTGCCCGCCGTCTCGAGAATCTTCTGCAGAGTTGGGTGTGTGGCCATTGTCTTTGGGTTCCTCCTGTCCGGCGGTGTTGCCGGCTTCAGCCTCCTGGATGCCCGTCCGGTGGTCAGCGCGGACACCCCCCAGATGCTCCGCCCACGGGTTTCGCTGGCCCGTGCCCGGGGCCGAACATGAAATCAATAGAAATATACACTAGACGGGTGGATATGCAAACCTTTTTTTTTGATAGACAGGGGGCGTTGCGTCGGCAGGCAAAGTGCTGTGCCGTAATGGGATACAGTGTGGGACAACGCGGACGGTTATGAACCGGCCAGGGCGTGGGGGCGCCGGTAACCGCCGGGAACGCCTTCGGGAGAAAGCACAATCTGCCACAGATTGGTGTGCCGCGCCCGGAAAGCGCCGGCGCAGGTCAGCAAATAGTATCGCCACATGCGGTAGAAGCGGCCGCCATAGTGTTCTTCGAGGCCGGGCCAGCCGTCGCGGAAGCGCCGCCACCAGGCCATCAGCGTCTTGTCGTAGTCCGCACCGAAGTTGTGCCAGTCCTCCATGACGAAGACCCCCTCGACCGCCTTGCCAACTTGCGCCACGGAGGGCAGCATGCCGTTGGGGAATATGTATTTCTCTATCCAGGGGTCAGTGCGGGTGGCCGTTTGTTTACCGCCGATGGTGTGCAGCAGGAAAAGGCCGTCCGGCGCCAGGGAAGCCCTGGCGATCTCCATGAAGCGGCGGTAGTTCTTGTAGCCCACGTGCTCGAACATGCCCAGCGACACCACTCGGTCGAACACGTTGTCGATGTCCCGGTAGTCCTGAAGACGAATCTCGACAGGGAGCCCAGCGCAACGCCGTGTCGCGAGGTCCGCCTGTTCGCGCGAGACCGTGAGCCCGGTCACCTCGGCGCCATAGCGCGCGGCGGCGTGGCGGGCAAAGGGCCCGTAGCCGCACCCGATGTCGAGGACGCGCATGCCGGGCTCGAGGCCGATTTTCCGGCACACAAGGTCCAGTTTCTGATGCTGGGCGGCGTCGAGGTTGTCCACGCCATCCCAATAGGCGCAGGTGTAGGTCATGGTCGAGTCAAGCATGGTCTCGAACAGGTCATTGCCGAGGTCATAGTGCTTCTGGCCGACCTGAAAGGCGCGCCGCCTGTTCTGCAGGTTGTGCAGGCGCGCGCCCAGTGCGGCCAGGAAAAACTGCAATTTGCGGTCCACGCGCTCCATGACCTTCGAGCGCAGTATCCTGCAGACAAATTCGTCCAGCGCGTCACAGTCCCACCATCCGTCCATGTACGATTCGCCGATGCCCACGCGGCCCTCAGCCAGCATGCGGGTAATGGTTCTGGGGTGATGGACCTGGAGGTCGTACGGAAGTCCCCCATCGAGGGTGATGCCTGCTTGCTCAAGCAGGTGCCGGGCGAGGTCGAGATGCTGTATCCTGGCCCCCCGCCCGAGAGCGAGCATGTGTGGATATCCGGATCCCATGGCGCACCTCCGAGTTGCTGGCCCGCACATTTCACCAGCGGCCAAGCCGCAAGGTGAAATATGCTGCGACAAAGCAATTTTGGTACTCGACGCAGATGGCTGCAATTGCCGTGCCAGTCGAGACCTGAGATATTCCGGGATGGATTGCGGGATTCGAGAGGGCAGGACCTGCCGTAACCTCGCCATTGTGCGCAATTTACACGCCGGACCGGGTCAAACATGTTCAATTCGGTGACAGCAGTTCCGCGTTGTCAATCCACAACGCGAAGAACGGCTGCGCCGCATCCTTCTGCCGCAGCGCCAGGAAGAAGGGCCGGTCGAAGACGAAGCGGCGGGGAAGGCTCGCCGTCATGAAGATCTGAGCCTCTGAACGCAGGTCAAACCCGTGGCGGTCCAGAATGAACCGGGTGTCTTGCAGAGCTCTACTCAGAAAGAGTGAACCTGCAGGATACGCTTCAAGGGCATTCAAGAGGGCTTTGTTTTCCAGTTCTGAAAAATGGTGCGCAATGCGCCAGTTCATCTCGGGCACCAGCAGGATGTCGTCCACCTCCAATTCCTGGCTNNTGCTCTCCCACGTGGCTGCCAGCGTTTCGCCGGGCGTCACGGCCGCCAGGATCACCTCGACTTCCCCATCCTTGTGCAGGTTCACCGCGAATTCCGGAGAAACATGGTCCATTGCGCCCATCCCGAACAGCACTTCACACTGCCGGCGCGTATCGCGAAGGCCGCCGCTCACCGACTCCGGCAGGCCGAATACCCCGACCCGCTTACTGCCGCCGCCGCTGCCAGTGAAGGTCATGCCCTCTAGCCCCTTCTTGTAGGGGATTGGGAACTCTCCCTTCGCTTCCAGGTACGCATAGGCCAACACCCGGTCGAGTTCGCCCGACTGGATATCGACCCGCTTGTGCGGGAATTGCCGGGCCATTTCGCTGCGGATGACCTTGAGCACCTCCGGCAGCATCCCAGCCTTGGCGTAGCATGCGCCGTCCGGAAGCTCGGGCGGCGTGTTGGCGGCGGCGTTCAGCCGCTCAGCGGCCGGGGGCGCGTTGCTGAGCTTAACCGGTTCTTTCAGAACATCGTCAATAAGGCTGTTCCACGCCAGTTGAAACGAGGCGCACCAGACCACGTTCTTGCCGGGCGGCATTGGGGTATCGAACGTCGGCACAACCACCGTGTCTTCAAGTTCCGCCGAGTCCCCGGAGAAGGCGACCTCCGGCGGACCCTGAAAATGCCCAAGCAGGGGAGCGCTCCAGGTCGCGCCAAGCCCGAGCGCTGCCAGGACCACCGTTGTTCCTCTCCAGAGAAGCACTTTCGGGGCCTTGCTTTCGGACGCTTCCTGCTGCCCCTGCCGCTGTCTTCGCGCCTTCCGGGCAAGAAGCAGCGCATCAAGCAACGCCAGTGCGCCAAGCACCAGGATGACCACTGACCCCACCGAGGTACCCACCGGCGTCAGAAACGTCAGGAGCAGAACGAACAGCATGAGCAGAAACAGAAACATGGCGCGCCCTCTCAAGGTCCGCCACGGCATGTGGCGCCGGTGTAAGCGTTGCATCAACAGTCTAGCCTATGTGCGTAATTTATCACGTTTGACCTCAATTCCGGTAAACCGTGCTTACGGGAATGCATCTTTACTGAGTTGCTCGCCCGCCTTCCCGTTCGCAAGTTGCCCCAATACAGAACGCACACCCGAACGCATTTGGCATGAAGGCCATGGCGCCTTGCGATTCTGGTTAGCAAACAGGGCCCTGCAGGGCCTTGTCAAATATCCGGGGATACCTGCGAAGAATAGCGAGGAAGCCTTGGTGATTTGGCGCTTGACAAATAGGCGTGCCTTGATCAAAATATGACCTGAGGTCAACCTTAAGACGGCGCAAGGATGACCATCAGTCGCCGGTAGCCAAGTCTATGTGCTTTGCCCTTTAAAAACGAATGGGAAGACAGAACGGGACGTATTATGCTGGAACTTTCCGCGAAACAACGCGAAATGCGAGAACGTGACGAAGATATCCTGCGCGCCGCACGCGCTTTGGTGCTCTCGCACGGCTACCATGGCATCACGATGAACCAAATCGCCCAGCAAACCGGCTATCCCAAGGGAACGGTCTATCAGCGTTTCGCCTGTAAAGAAGACGTCATCACCGCGTTGGCGGCTGAATCAATGAATCGGCGTGTCGCCATGTTGAGGCGCGCCGACTCGTTCGATGGCCGAACTCGGGAGCGTTTTGCTGCGCTCGCCGAAGCGGAAGCCTTGTTCTGGCGTCTCAATTCTGACGATATCCAGATCGTCTTGACCGCGTCCAGGCCGATTCTCGAAAAGGCATCGGAGTGGAACGCGGCTGCGCTCCACGAGTCTGAACGCGCTGTGGTAGGGATTATCATCGAACTGCTGAAAGAGGCGGTTCGGTCGGGAGACTTCCCGCAAAGCATGGAAGGGAGACTGGAAGAGCTGGCCTTTGGTGTCTGGGGATTGGTCGAAGGAGGATTCGCCCTTATTCGGCGCCACGTTCCGCAGTCCAGCCTCGGCATAGGGGACCCCGTAACGCGCTTGTGGTTCGCAGCGAACCAGTTTCTCGACGCGTACGGTTGGGAACCGCTCTTCGATACATGGGACTACCATGAAAGCCTTGCCAGGATTCGCAAGACCATTTTCCCAGAGGAATCCACTGAGGCCTATGGGGAAGGAGCTTGGTACGGAGATGGCCAGTGAAGCACGGGGATTTCCCCCGATGGCGATAATCTAGTTGTTTACTTGTGGAGGAAAGAATGGAATGAATAGACACAAAGGCTTCACACTTATCGAACTGCTGGTGGTGATTGCGATCATTGGCATTCTGGCGGCGATTCTGCTGCCGGCGCTGGCGCGCGCGCGGGAATCCGCGCGGCGGGCGAGTTGCCAGAACAATCTCAAGCAGTGGGGGCTGGTCTTCAAGATGTACGCGAACGAGTCGAAGGGGGAGAAATGGCCGACGGTGCAGATTGGCGCCTATCCGAAACAGAACGGGAACCCGCAGACCTGGGCGGATGTGGGGCCAAACCTGTTTCAGCTCTATCCGGAATACCTGACCGACCCGATGATCATCTTCTGTCCGTCGGATGCGCAACTGGCGCAGCACATTGAGAAGGCGAAAGACCCGGTTACGGGCGAGTTCTGTGTCGGCTATGCGGGCAACGACAGCGATGAATGCGCACAGGTGGTGGACGCCAGTTATATCTACCTCGGCTGGGTCTTCGACCGCTGGGAAAGCGAATACGGCATTGTGGACGCCTCGCCGCTGTTGAGTCTGTTGCGGTCCTTTGTGCCGGACCCCGGACTGGTTCCCGACGCGGCCGAGGCGCCCGCGCAGTTGTATCATTCGCTGATGAACTTGCTGAACAACGACCTGATCCAGGGGCTGATGACGAATGACAACGCGCGGATTCAGAAAGGGGTGGACCGGGACGTGTCCGGCGGCACGCTGAGCGGCTTCGGCAACGGCGGCGGCGATTCCGTCTACCGGCTGCGCGAGGGCATTGAGCGGTTCATGATTACGGATATCAACAACCCGGCTGCCTCGGCGCAGGCGCAGAGCACGCTTTTCGTCATGTTTGACCAGGTGGCCACGACGGTCGGCGATTACAATCATATTCCGGGCGGCTCTAACGTGCTCTACCTTGACGGGCACGTAGACTATATCCGCTTCCAGCCGGAACCGGGCGGCACCCCCCCGGTAACCGCGCCCGTCGCCTCGACCCTCGGTCTCATTTCCGGCCTGACCCTGAGCGGCGGCGTGGTCTGAGTTCCATTGCTGAGTCCGAGCCGACTGGGTTCTGCGTGCCGGTGTTGCAAGCGCGAAGGGCGGCGGGGCAGGTGCGCGCCACTTGTACAGGGGCACGCTTTGCGCTACGCTCTTTGCACGGGCAGCACACGAATGGAGGCGCTTTCATGCCGGTATCCGAGATGCGTGTCAATCTTCTGGACTTGGTGACGGCGTTGGCGAAAGTCGTCGATATGATGAGTCCGACGCTGGCGCAACATCATCTCAGTGTCGCGTATCTGGCCTTCAGGCTGGCGGAAGAACTGGCTATGCCTCCCGAAGAGCGCGTCGAAACGGGTGTGGCTGGCCTGCTCCACGATATCGGCGCGTTTTCCATAGAAGAGCGTCTGGACATCCTCCGGTTTGAGGAAGAAGCGCCCATGGCGCACGCGCGGGCGGGCAGCCTCTTGCTGAAGGATTTCCTGCCGCTGGCGGCCCCTGCGAGGATCATCCGCTTTCATCATGTTCCCTGGGGAGACGGGGCGGGCCGATTCCACGATGGTGAACCCGTGCCGCTTGCGAGCCACGTTGTCCATCTGGCCGACCGCTTGGCCGTGCGNNCTTGGCCGTGCGTCTTCCGGCCGCCGGGCAGCTTCTGGGGCATGTGCGCGAGGCGGCCTCCGACCTTGCCGGCCAGTCCGGCAGCGTTTTCGTCCCCGAGGTCATGGATGCGCTGAACCGCATGACGCGCCACGACTATGTCTGGCTGGAATTGGCCTCCGGCGCCGCCGAGGAGGCCCTGCGAAGGGACCTCGCCGTGCGGCACTACTACCTGGGCCTGGAACAGATGCGCTCGTTTGCGCGCCTCCTCGCCCGCGTCATCGATTTCAAAAGCGAATTTACGGCAACGCACACGCGCGGCCTGGTGGCTGTGTCGGTGGCGTTGGCGCGCCTGCTCGGTTTCCCGGAAGAAGACCTGGACCGGATGGAAGTGGCCGCATATCTGCATGACCTGGGGAAACTGGCCGTGCCCAGCGAGATTCTCGAGAAGCCGGGCCGGCTCGATGCCGAGGAGTGGCCGGTCATGCGCTCGCANNGCATGTCTACTACACCTACCGCGTCCTCAATGACGTGGAGGGGCTGAGTGAAATCGCGGAGTGGAGCGCACTTCACCAGGAACGGCTTGACGGCTCCGGCTATCCTTTCGGTTACGAGGGCGACTCCCTGCCGGCGGGGGCCCGCATTCTGGCCGTGGCCGACGTGTTCACCGGGCTTACGGAGGATCGGCCGTATCGTGCGGGCATGCAGGCGGAGGCGGTTCGCGGAGTGTTGCGCGATT
>NPIG01001248.1_pt1 | contig 14086 bp, 17 predicted proteins | sample 8637441 | NCBI WGS metagenome assembly NPIG01 (sample SAMN07420675, study PRJNA396082) | bioreactor metagenome | isolation source: sample BR6 brine-fed electro-methanogenic bioreactor BR | place: Japan: Kochi | collected 2016-06-14 | reverse complement strand
TGTTCGAAGTGGTGACTACTCCTCCTCCGGCAACGCCGGGAGCCTCATACAACGGCCTGCCCCGGCATGCTCCGGGTGCGGTAACCAGGCGGTGCAGAATGCCCCCCCGCAGGGCCTGTCAACAAAAGCGCAGACATACTCTTCATCGTCGCTGAACCAAAGATATCTCGGGTTCATGGGGTGGTTCCCTTCTGGGCTCGGTGGCCCGGATAGTTCCACTCCCCTTTTTTTGTGCTGCTCCTCCCAACAATGGCCGCTGGTGGATCTAGGGCGGTGCTCTGCTCCACGCCTCGGTAGGCATTGCCTAGCCCCTCCACTTTCTAAATTCTTCCCGCACCTCAGCACACCCCATGCGGGCCACCTCACGCCCTGCGGAACGCATCCAGGCCCTGATAGCACACCCGAGAGCTACATCCCGACCACCTGGGAGCGTGACAAAAACCTCCAGATCCCGCCGCCACATGGTGACAATTTTCTGCGGGGCTTCGGAAATCTCTGGGGGGATCTGGATATCTACCGGGTTGTACTGCGGAACAGATAACCTCGAAATGTCGAACGGCGCAACTTCCTTTCCGGGTTCGAAGAAAGAATCCCTCACGCTGGCACCCTCCGGAGGCTTTCATATGCCGCCTGAACCTTCTTGAACTCCTCGGGGCTGCCTCCCTGATCCGGGTGAACCTCCCGCACCTTCTGGCGGTACGCCCTCCGGATCTCCTCCTGGGATGCGTTGCGGGAAAGGCCCAGGGTGGTAAAGGGATCTGGTGCATTGGCGGTGCTTCTTGAGGCAAGATACCGCCTCCATTCCTCTTCCCACTCAGCTTTGCGCCGCCGTTCCTCCTCTTTTCTGCGGTGCGCTTCCTGGGCCTTTTTGCGACGGCTCGCCTGGGCTATGCGCTCGGCCTCTGCGGAAGATTCCCGCACCGTTTCGAAGCCACCATCCCGGAAGTTTCGGCGGTACTGCTCAAACCTCCGGGCCGCTTCTTCCCGCACGCCTTCGGGGATTCCTCCGGTCATCATCTCCGGGGTGACGGATCTAGTACCGTGCATCAGTTCGAAGAGATAACCAACCTCATCAGCGGCAAAAAGGCATCCCGCCTGTTTTACCCACCGCATAAGCTCGGCATCCCGACATACAAAAACGGCTTCACGTTTCCGATCCCTGCGGAACATTCGCTCTTTCCGGCTCTGGCTGCGGCTGAGTCTTTCCCGCCGCACTTTCGAAAGGATGCGGAAAAGCCCTTCCCTCTGGGCCTGGGTGAGCCGCTTTCCCTGCACCCCCGCAGGTGAAGTAATACGGCCCTCGATGATTCCATGGTAGATGGCTTCGGCCTCCTTCACCGTCACCAGGGGCATGTGCTCTTCAAGCCAAGAGGAGGCCAGCTTATGGGCGTACTGCGGAACGTACCGCAGGAAATACAGCCACGGGGTTGAACGGTCACCGTGTCTCATGCTGGCACCCCCAAGGCTCCCAGCCTCCGCAGCTCTGCGGTGAGCTTGTCAGCATCCCACATCACCTTCGGATTGCCCCCTAAATCGTCCAGCCAATAGAACAGTGCGTCTTCCAGGGCGGCATCCGGGTCTTTCAACTTGAGGGCCTGCCAAAAATCAGCCTGAATATCTGCCGGGGCTCCTCGGAGGATTTCCGGGAGCGTGGGGGCTTCTTCTTCGGGCTCGGGCTCCTTGACGGTGGTGCTGAATTCTCCAGGAGGTACCCCGGCTTCCCTGGATTCCTCATGGGCCACCTCGATAACCTGACGCTCTACCCTGGCCCGGTCTCCTGGGGATGTTTCGCCCTGGGATCGAAGAAGGAGATCCACCCGGCTTTGGATTGCCTCCCGGTCAGACTCGGGGAGAGAGGAGTACCAACTTTGGGTTTCGGGGTTCGAAAGGGAAGATTCCCCGGATGATTCGACACCCGGTTCCCTTAGGGGGATGGCAAGGTGACGAATCATGCTTCTATCCCGGTCACCGCAAGGCTTCCGATTCGTCACCCTGGGTGCCGAATGGGTGTCGAATGGATTTTGAGCCTCGGGGGATTCGTCATGATTCGTCACCCTGGGTGCCGAATGGGAACCGTTGGTATCACTGGGTTTGAATAATGATTCGTCACATTGTAAGCTCCCTATAGAGAACCCTAGTGCCGAATCTTTCCCCCCGGAATCCTCCTCTTTCGAACACGGTACCCAATAGAGAGTATTTTTCGTTTTCCCTTGCTTCTCCAGCCGCCCCGAGTCGGTAAGCTCTGCCAAGTATTTTTTCAGCATGGTATCCCCCACGGGGTTTCCCACCTCCCGCAGATACTTTGCTACGTCCGATGCGGAAAACTTCTCTCCGGGGATCTGGATATCGAACACGAAAGCCTCAACCGCTCCTCGGGTATCCGGTGCTGGCGGTACGGGGTTGTCGTTGACGGTCAACCCTATGATCTCGGATTTCCCGGTGTAGATGCTCTCTCCTCCGTGGATGGTGAAGGAAAAGAGATCTCCCCGCTTGCCTGTCCAGTTCTTGAGTACCGAAACGAATACTTCCGGCTCTTTAGCGTCCTGCAAGATTTCCACCCCCACCACGAACCCGGCCTTGCGGGTCAGGGTGCTGGTGCCGATCACGTCATCCAGGTGCATGCGGTCTTTTCGCTCGAACCCCTTCTTTTTCCGGGGGTGGTGTACGAGAGGGATAGCGCAGTTCTTTTCCGATGCAAGGCGTAGCAGATAGGTGGTGAGCGGGTTCATCTTCTCCGGATCTGATTCGTTCCCATCTGTAAGCCCCGTGAGAGAGTCCAGTACAAGCACGTCCCATTCCCGGCTTTCCGCTATCACCCGGAAATTCTCCAACCCTTCGGGGCTCGAAAGGTCTAGCATCATTCCCGCTTCTGCCGCATCGATGGCAGAAAATATCTTGAATTTCTCCGGGTCATGATCCCATCCCGTGGTCTTTTGCCGCCACTGCATAAGGGACTTGGGAAGCTCTCCGGTGACGTACCCCACCACAAGCCCCTCCGTAGACCACTTAGAACACAGGTATTGCATGAGCACGGATTTTCCTACCCCGGCCTGCCCTGCCAGAATAGAGAGCTGCGCCCTGGGGAAAATCCCCCCAATCTTTTCCGGGGGTTCATTGCCCGGTACCCAGTCAAGAGTGCTTTCAATGTCGAGAATGCTTTTCTTCTGGGGGGCTTCGGAACACTCCACCACCCCCGCCCATGGTTTCGCCGTGGCAAGTATCACCCTGGCCTCTTCGGGGCTCCCACACTCGCATATATCGCCCTTGTAGGGGAAGGTCTCCGGATAGGTGCAAGCCTTGATACTCTTCACCTTACCCGAAAGAAGAACCGCAATTTTCGCCATGGCCTTTTTGCCTGGGCCGTCATTGTCGGGAATCAGCACTACATCACGCCCGTGAAGGTGGGTGAAGTCTGCTTTGCCGATTGCCTCGGCTCCTCCGGGCCAACACGTATGTACACCCGGAAGGCTCCATTCCCTGGCCCGGTCAACCTTGATTTCTCCCTCGTGGATATAGACGGTAGCGGCGGGGTTGTTGTGAAGCTCGGGAAGGCGGTACAAGGGGTTCGGATTGCCGGTGGTCCTCTGATAGCCGCCGCTCTTCCAAGAGCCGTTGACCATGGTGGATTGTGGGAAGTCCTTCTCCGGCTTGCCCTGTTTTCTTGCGGCCTGGGAATTGCGGTACCTCTCGATTTTCAGGAGGGGATTTCCCTTTTCGTCCGTATAGATGAAAGTGCCCTCGTGGGTTCGCCGATCCGGGGCCTCTCTGCGCTTCTGGAAGCACTCGGGGGGATCTACTTTCAAGAGCTGAGACAATGCCACTATCCCGCCCTTGTCACCGGTGGCTAGATCGTGCCAAGAGCCTTTCTCATAATTGACCGAAAAGGAAGGGTTTCTGTCCTCCCGCAGAGGAGAATGTACAAGTGCGTCGGCTCCGTTCCATCGGATGGGTTTACCGTTGTTGGGGATGTGGGACTCAAACCATGCCTTGACTTGCTCGGGGTTGATCTGCCAGCTCATTACAGGCCACCCCCTTCTTCGGGGAAAAGGCCCTTGCCGCTGTTCCGGGTGGTGGAGATAAGCCAATACCGAGACCAGCGCTTCCCGCCGCCCCTGACGGTTTCGGAGACGATGAGCCAGCCCTCTTCCCGAAGTTCGAAGATGCGGGGTGCAAGGCGTTGAACGCCATACAGCCTCAAGGCCGTGAGCGCATCTAATGGCCCGGTATCTCGGAGGTGGTGTAGGACGGTTTGACGTTGGGATCTGTAGACACTAGACATTAGCACCACCCCCGATCGGAGGAGGTGACAATGGTGTTTGTATTGTGATGGGGATCTACGCTATGGGGAAGCGGGAAGGGAAGACATGTCGCAAGACATAAAGTAGCTGCTGGTGGCTCTGGATCTGAACCTCCGCTATCATCGCCACCGTCACCGCCGCCTCCGGAAGAGGAGGATGAGCGGCGGGAAGGGCTCTTGTATTCTTTGGAGCGGGAGAAGATCACCACCGTGGGGATGATTGGGGCATATCTACCTTGATTTCGAGTTGCCCCCCGGGTTCCATTCTTGCTGAGCAAATCTCCCACCCAAAGTAGGATTTTCGACATCTCGACAATGGCCGTTCCTGGCGTATGCGTATAGTCTTTTGCATCGTGTTCTGCTAGCTTTGCCCGAACCTGTAATAGCGGCTTACAGTCCCCTGCCATTAGGCAAGATCTCCGAAGACCGCCCATGAGTCGATTCTTTTCCCTGCGCTGGTCATGTCCCCAGATTTCTAAACAAAGGGTTTCAATCCACTCGACCCACCTATCATCCCGGGGGGCTTCATCGTCATCAAAAAGCATCTCTTCGGGGCTGCAGATAGATCCCGAGTCGATTTCCCCCGTGCGAAAAGAAAGGAGGTTTTTTATTTCGCTACGAGAATACTCAACATCCGTACTTCCCCAGCCGTCATAATCATTCCAGTGGACTGTGTAAAAAAACTTCGGAGCGTCCAGGGCTAAGCTCTTAAACTGCCGTTCTCTTTTCCATAGCCGAAAATGGGCCTCCCTGCACCGCTTCTCTTCCCTCGTTTTGGCCTCCAAAGAAGGGATCGGTATGCATCGGGAAGCCGGCCTTGTGCCGCTAAAGCCATTGCCACCACTGCATTTTGTGGTATAATCACTATACACAGATTGCGTCATTTAACAGCCTCACTTTCTCTCGTTTGCCGCCGTTGGATTGCCCCTCCAGCGGCTTTTTTTGTGCCCTCATTTCGGAGCACTCCCCTTTCACGCTGAAACAAGCTCTTCTTTCGAAACTGCCAACACACCCCCTTCCTCCGTGAAAAGCATCGCCTCGGGGACGCCGAAGTATTCCGCTACAATCTGCCGTCTTTCCTTTGGCAGGCTCACCCGCCCCTTTTCAAGAGCGCACCAGTTCGAATTATGCCACCCCGCAATCCGTGACATTTCCTGCTGTGCTATACCAGCCTCCAGGCGTAGTGCTGTCACTCGTGCCAACAAGAAAAATCCCTCCTTTCGATCTCCGTGGATTCGTGATACTATGAACTCTGCAAATATTATACCACCACACCATGGTGTTCTCCAAAGACTCCAGCACTATATATGATACTTTTTCATTAGAAAGTCGTGGATAACATTGTGGACAACTTGGTAGGAATTTGTTCGAAAGGGGAGATGCTTCTGGAAGGAAACCAACAAAAAAACCGCCCTCCTCGGGGGTGAGGAAGGCGGTTAAAGAGCTGAAATGTAAAGTTAGTCTTTTTTGATTAAAAACAAAGGCCGTCGCTTGTAGGAGTGCAAAAAAGTGCTTGAAGCCTTGTGGTTACTAGCTTTATCCGGTCTCTTTTCCCCCTACGGCTTAGGAGGCCGTCGCTCTATCCTGCTGAGCTACGGGCCCGTTAAAACACGCAGCATTGTACCACGGGAAACCTCATCTTGCAACGATTGAGAGGGTTTTTTCAGAGCTCCGGGAAATGCCTGAAAAGAGCGGGGATACCGTTTTAGGCCGTCACTGCTAAATTCTGAGGGGGCTTAATGTGCTTTTTTGTGCACCTGCAAAATGGAAGGGGGCAGGAGGTGCACATTATGGGAAACGTCGTGCGTATTGTTCGGAATGATAGTTACTCTTGGCAGGAACTGCTTATGCAGTTTCTCAATTTCAAGCGGGCCGATGGAAGAGCACCGCGAACGTTGAAGGATTACCAGGCGCACATATCGCACTTCTATCGAACACGCCCCGAAGCCTGGGAGAGTCCCCGCACTGCTGTCATGGCGTACCTGGGCCAATATGAGAACAACAACACGTTCAATCTTCGGTACAAAGATCTCAAGCTATGGTTTGATTGGCTGATGGCTGAGGGGCTTTTCCCTGGGGAGCGCCACCCCTTGAGAGGGATATCCAAGAGGAAATACCAGAACCGGGTGGTGGATATTCCCGCCGCCACATTGAAAGCTCTGCTCGATGCTCCCGACACATCCACCTATGCGGGGCTGAGGGATAGAGCCTTGATACTGCTCCAGATGGATACCGGCATAAGGCCGGGGGAAGCGTTGAACCTGATGGAAACGGATCTCGATATGGCCTCCATGGTGGTGCATGTTCCTGCTCATGTAGCAAAGACCAGGGAACGCCGCTCCATGCCCTTCTCCGCTACCACCGCAGAAGCTCTGCAAAAGCTCCTGAGGGTTCGCCCGGAAGAGTGGAAGAACGCCCCGGTATTCTGCTCCTCCTCGGGGGATGTGCTCAACGTCAATTCCTGGGGTCACACCCTGCGGGGCTACTCGGGGAAGATCGGAGCCAAGGTGACACCCTACCACCTGAGGCACTGCTTTGCTCTCTCCTTCCTGCGAAATGGCGGGAACGTATTCAGCCTCCAGAAGATGATGGGACATTCCACCCTGGCAATGACGCAAAAGTACCTTGCCCTGAGCATGGAAGATCTCCAGAAAGCCCATGCCGCCGCATCTCCGGTGAACTCGCTGGTGCCAAAAAAGAAGCGGGTAGGGAAGGTGCAGTCATGATTCTCCTGGGTGTTCGAAGGATGGGAACGGATAACCACCCTGCCCTCATCGATGCGGCCCGGGAACTGATGGCTTCGGGAGATGGGGTGAAAGTGGATCTAGTTATGGGTGCCTGGGAAGGGATTGTGCTCCTGCTTCCGGAAGGAGACGTGCATGTATTGCCGGGCCCGGATGCGGGAACCGTGGAATTTTGGTGTGCGGAACCTTCGGAGGAGTTCAGGGGGTAGAGCCACCTCGCCCTCGAAGAAAGAGGGGTTGTCCAGTCGCCCTATGTTAAACATAGCCCTCGGCATTGCTCCGGGGGCTTTTCTGTTGGCGTGGGCTCCAGAACCATCTTGCCGCCGTCAGTAAAATGGCCTCGGGGCTTTGGGGGCTTTTCCCCAATTTCGGGGAAAACTCGGGGTTCATCTCTTGGCGTGGGCTCCTGAATTTTCAGGTGTCCTTTTTGGCTCCCCAATTTTGGGGGATGAGATTTTCCCTTTCGAACATCCCAAGGGTTATCATTTATTGATAAACCTTCAATTGTTCGGCCCTTCCCTACAATTCACCTCTTCGTGGGGGCTGAAACGCTCCAAATACTGCCATTTCGCCGTAAAGGGCATTCAGAGCCTCTGTGCTACAATCGGGGCTCTGAGACGATAAAATACCCCTCCAGCCACAAAGAAAGGGCTGAGAAGGGCTCTATGAGGCTCGAAAGTGGTGCTACCTCCACAAGCCCCGCCGGAACATCTCCTTGCCGTTGTAATCGGGACTTTTCCAGTCCTGAAGGAGGAAAGGCCGTATTTGATTGCGGTATTTCTCCACTCCCTGTGCGATGATGGCCGCTGCCCGGTCAGCCGGTACCTCTCGGGCCTGATAGAGAATCTTCCCTTTCGTGGTGGCTTCGGGCTCCACCTGGGGAGTAGGCTCTTCCCTGGCCGCCTTCGCCTCGGCATGTGCAAGTTTCAGGCCAGCGGATAGAGCCGCCTTGTAACTGTCGAACTCGCTCCGGCGGGATCTGGCCCATTGATGGGCTTTCTGCATGATATTCATTACTGATCCTCCTTTCCGATCTCCGGGGCCTTCTCCGGCTCCTTGAACATTTTCTTGACGATCTCTCCGGCAATGGCCGATAGGGGAGACCGCCACCACCACGTGCTGTGCTCCTCCAGGGCCTCTGTAATCTCCGGTTCCCAATTTTCCCCCATCACCTTCTCTTTGGCGTTATTGAAGGCATCCATGATCTGCTCCCCTGCCCTGGCCTCTTTGAGAATCTTCACTGTGGTGGCCCTGGCTATCTCTTGGTGAAGATATCCGTTGAAGGTTTTCTCTATTACCTCCGAAGGCGGTATCAGCTTCTTCGGTTCGAACTGCTCCATCTTCGAATCCAGCCAAGAAAGAAACTGCGGGGTGGTCATGGCGTTGAGCTCGATACGGTTGCTCCTGAGCCATTCTTTTTCCTCGGGGGAAAGGTAATCAGCGGGGGATTTCCCCTTGCTCCGGTCAACCTTCTCCGAAGGCAACCCCATCTCCTCGGCCTCTTCGGGATCTAACCCCAGATTGAAGATCTCCACTTTCCGCTTCCCTCTGCTGGCGGTCTCCTCTACAAGGCTCTGGAATATCCGTGTTCCATCTGCATCAGCGTCATGGATGCAGAAGCACATGATGGGCTCTCCGTCATCCTCCAGCATATCAAGAAGATCTTTCACCGCACGAGAAGCATATCCCTTGGAAGTGAGAAGAGCGCAATCCCACTTTTCAGGCCACTTTGCGGATCGAAGGGTAGGGAAAAATCCTTCCTTCTCACAATAGAGAATCTTGTGGAACGTCCAGGCGGGCCGCTTGAACTGGGCTACGCTCCGGGTTCCTATGGGGATCTCCCCGCCGCCGTGCGGAACGTATAGCGTCCCTCGGTTGTCTCTGTACAGGCCCGGGATATCGCCGTTCTCGTTTTCGTACTCCGTCAGCACCCGGGTGAAGTGTTCGTACTGGAGATCTTCCCCGGTGGCTTCTGCTACGAAAGGCCGCACCACATAGAACAACTGCCTTTGGGAAAATTCGTACTTTCCTTCTCCTCCGGTGGTTCTTGCGGCTTCGGGGAAAACCTTCATCATGACCTGTTTTTGAGATGGGGCCGCTCCTCTCTCGGGGGATGATTCCCTGGCTTTCCTCTTGGCAATGTTCACCGCCTTTTGCGTGGTGGCCTCCATCACCCCGGATCTCACAATTCCCGTAAGGTCAGGGGCTTTCCCGTCCGAGAGGAAAGGGATATAGGGAGTGGTGATGTTTACCCTCACCGAGAGAGGTTTTTTCCCCACGTTCACCGAGAAGCTTCCAGGGAAGAAATAGAAGCTCTGGATGTTCGCCTTCCAGGAGCTCCAGGGAGCTAACGCCATGGTGGGGGTTCTGTTTATGTACAGGTTCACGCTTGCACGCTCCGAAACCGCCGCCCATACATCAACCCGGAAGGGGATAACGGCCGCTCCATCGGAGATCTCGTACTCCCCGACACCCGAAGCGTACGCCTCGGATATCCCGGGGATCTGCCCCACGCCCTTTAGCCTCTGGGGGTTGAAGGCCTTGGCGTTCCCTCGGAGAATGCCAAGAAGGGATTCCGCATCTTCCAGGGTGGGGGTTGTCACTCTCCCCAGATCCCCTATCCGTACCTGGGCGTTCCCTTCGAAGAGTACCGCCACCTCTCGGATAGTCCCCTCTGCGGAAAGAAGGAGCTCCAGGAGATCCGCAGGAGCGTACCAATAGGGAGAGCTTTTCCCGGAATACCCGCCACCACCCCGGGCCAAAAGAAGGGCATCCCCCCCCCATGCAAGGCAATCATCCCCCGGGGCGTCCTCGGGAGAAAATGTCATCTCCACCCGCATACCCTGGGTGTAGATCGAAGGAGAGTCTTCAAGAATTTCGGCTTCTCCCGTTTCGGGGGATATGCTGAGGGTATAGGCCCTGCCGTTGCTGTGCACCGAGAGATCCGCACCGAAGGCCGCCGCCACACCCCCCACCACCCGCAAGCCGTTACCCAACGCCCCCCGAGTAGGAAGGCGCAGGAGCTTAGAAGAGACCAGGGAGCGGTTCACCGAGAGGGCCCGGATAACGGTATCCCTGTCCATTCCGGGGCCGCCGTCCTGCACGTAAAAGCCGGAAGGGATCAATCCCACCTCCACAGTGGTAATGTCTGCGCCGATCTCCTCGGTCACATCCAGGGCGTTATCCGTGAGTTCCTTCACCGCAAGGGGAATAAGGGCGTTCTCGGTTACTCCTGCCTTCCGGGTAAGGGTGTTCTTGTTGAGAAAGGATCTCCACTCTTCGGGGCTGAAAAGCATGTAGTACCTCCGTCAATTTTGAGAATTTGAGTTTTCCGCTCTTTCAGGTATCTAGGTAACTGCTTTCAAAATAGGCGAAAATCTCAAAAAGGGAAAATTCCCCCTCCCTGTGAGAGAGGGGGAGCTAGTTTTCTTACCGAGTCTGCCGGGCCCGGGCTCGAAGGAAGAGCCAAAAGAAAATTCCCGCCACTGCTCCGTGCTGGATCTGACAAGCTCTCTTGATGGTCATTGCTGGGCCTCTTTTTCTTCCCTGATCTGGTGCCACTCCAGGGTTGCAACAATCCCAGTTCCGAAAGAGAGAACAACGAGAGCCACGAACAGCGGGAACATTACTCTGCCTCCTCTTTTTTGGCCCGGTAAACATTCCCCATGATGGTATCCATGTCCCGATCTGCCGTAATCAAAAGGGTTGTCACCATCGCCCGGAAGGCCAGTTCTTTACGCTCGTCGTTCTCCGCTTCGGCGAAATTATGCGCCTCCACCGCCTGGGACAAGAGAATGCGAATTTCCGTGAGCCGTTCGTAAAGCTCTGGTGCTACGCCGTATTCTGTGTTATGTTGTGCCATGACTTTGACCTCCTGTGGTCTGGTTGTTGGGAGCCTCTTCTTTGCTGGGGGGGCTCCCTTCTTTTGGCTAAAAATCCTCGCTTTTCAACTTGGTGGCGGTTCGGTCTAGGAACTCCTGAATATCTGATTCCCGGATTCTCCACACCCGCCCTGTCAGCTTCGAACCACGAATCTTTCCGGCTCTAAGCCACCGCCTCAAAATCTCGGGAGTGATCCCTAGCCTTTCGGCTGCCTGCTCAACGCTGTAAATAGGCTCAACCTGCATTTTCCACCTCCTCTCCTTCCATCCCGCTCTCGATGATATCCCAAAACAGCCACTCAACCTTCCAGAGGATTTCCCCGCTCCGGTAGGCTCCCATGGCCGCCTCCTGCAATATTTCGCCGATCTCGCAATCTAGCAACTCGGTGTAGATCTCCTCCAGGGGGACTACCACTTCCATCAGCACCTTGCCCTCATGCTTCGGGGGTTCGAAGGTGAAGGGCTCTGTGTCCCAAAGGAAGTCGCTCATGGCCGCCTGGGCTGCATCGGTGAGCCAAGAAAGAAGCTCCTCGGGGCTGCTCCAGTAGAGCTCCACTATCTCGTGGAAGTCCTGCTCGGTTCCGTTGTACCTGGCCATGTCCTGCTCCGTGGCGGTGATGGTGATCTTCATGCTTGGCTCCCCCCTTCCTGGCGTGGTACAATAATAGCACGCCTATATACGCCTGTCAATACACTAAAAAGCCTTGAGAATACGCTTAATAATCCCATCCCTGCACCACATAGTAAGCATTATAGGACATGAGCACAATTTAGGTTTAGTGGGTTCAGCCCTTGCGGTCACTGATGTTGTCAAAAGTCAATTTGTAACAGCCCATTGTTAAACCGGAACCGCAGTTTCTTTTTTGGCTCGAAAGGTTTAGGGGCTCCTGCACGAGAGGGAAGGGCTGACTTCACTACTCCTGATGGCAGGGGCTGCGTGGTGATTTCCGCCATGCAGGTGGTGATAGGGCTAGTGGGACGGTCAGATGTTTTCTCCCGTTGCTGGTTCAGGACTACCACCGCCTCCATGTGCCTCTCACCTTCGAACCATTGCGAACACTGGCAATCTCTATTTGATACGCCGATGTTCCCGCAATGTATTTCGGAGACATACCCCGTGACATTTTTCCAGCCAAAAAGAACGCAATCCCTTGCGGTGCCTGAAACAACGTGGGACATTTCAAGTGACATTCTGCGGTATAATTGCGTGGTGTTTTTCCCTCCTACATCGATCTCCCCAGCCAATAGAGAAAGGAGCCTCCCCATGGCCTCAAGTCTCCTCGAAAAGATGGAACCTGCTGCTGACCACCTGCGCATCTGCGGGGCTGCTCTCCGGCATCTGGGCTTTCGAACCGCCGCATCTCTGCACCCTCCTGCAAAGGGCTCCACCTGGTGCGGGGATTCCCTCGGCACGCAAGGCGGTGAAGGATTGTCCGAAGCGGAACGCCGCCTTGAGTGGCAAGAGCGGTGGGCCCGCATCGGAGATCTGCACAAAGATATCGTGGTGGCCGTGCTGCGGATGAGCCCGAAAGCTCAAGCTCTGGGGATGTTTTGCATGGGGCTCCTCAAGGAAAGAGATCTGCCAAAACAGATAGGGGCATCCGTTCGGAAAGAGGTTTCGGCTGCTGTGCTTCGGATTGTCGAGAGACACTACCAGGCATACCTCCGGGAAAATCCGTTACCCTGGGAGCGGTGCCGGGCGTAGTGGGGGACATTCCCAAATACCCCCCATGGTATAATCACCCCACGAAAGGAGCTGATTCTTTTGGCGAAAACGGCTGACCGTATTTCCGTAGATGTGCCCCGGATCGCCCTTGAAATTTGCGGTATCGCCCTCCGGGACGCTGGCATCTCCAGACTCGAACAATTGGAATTCTGCATGTTTCCAGACGGCGGCGGTGAGATGGTGCAGGGTGGTGAACGTCGGGCCGTTCAGGATAAGTACCTCGATTTCCGGGAGCGGTTAGAGCGCATACCGCCGGGCGTGCTTCGGACAATCCAGGCGGTGCGGCGGTATCTGCCCGAAGATGGGTATAATGTGGCCCTCTGCTACCTGGGATATCTGAGCCCGAAGAAGATAAAGCAACGTGTCGGGGAAAGCGGAAGCCGGCAACTTGCGGAAATGTTCGAGAAGAGATTGAAGGGCTGAGCCAAGAGGAAAAGCCCCACCCGGTGAAGGGTAGGGGCTCTTTTCTTTTTATACGGTGGAAATACAACTTCCCCCTATCAGACTATTTGTGACCAGAAGCCCCGCCTTGGTGCTAAGTATCCCTGCACCGAAACTATCAGACTATTTATGACTAGTCGCCTTCCCTTGGTGTCAACCGTCACCCTTCTGGCAATCCTTGGTACCTAGTGCCTAAAATTGAAGCCTCACACTAGGGCTAGTGTCACCCGGCAAAATTGAATTTTCATGTAAGTAATAACTGCGCTGGATTCGACCCTTGTGCAAAAAGCTCCAGGAAGGACCCGCTTTATCTGAGGACGTGATACCCCCTCTGGACGAAAGAGGATAGCTTACAAGGGCTCTGAGTGGCCTCCACGAAGAGGTGAGCCGGGGAAGGATAGCCCCGCCCCGGCTGGTGTGGGTGGCTAAGCTTTCCCTGCGTCCAGCGGGTGCACCGCCACCCCGTGCTCCATGATTAGCTCTTCCGCTGCGTACAGATATTCGCTCGCCCGCTCCAGCTCTTCGGGATCGCTATCTACGATACTCCGGGCTGATCCGATGTACGCCAAAACTTTCTTAGTAGCATCTTCGTCAGGGCGGTGCTCCTTCTCCTCTGCTTCAATCTTGTCTCGTATATCGTCGAGTTCCGTGTCATCCAGATAGCTCATAGCCGTCTCCAGATACCCCTTCGCCCGCTCGATCTCCTCGGGGTGCTTCTCAAGAAGGGTAAGGGCTGAGCCTACGCAGTCGGTGATGTGCTCTATCAAGTCTGGTGTGAAGGCAACAAAATTAGTCATATGCTGTGTTCTCCTCTATCAAAGTTCGTACTGACCCAATGGCCTCTAAGCGCTCAATGTTCGAAGGGATACTAATACCCGCCTCGCCCGAAGAGGGGGTGTTGTGGGGGCCCTGAGGGGGCTTGTCGGCGGTGCCACCCCCGCCCTCCGGGGGTTGCCAAAAGAGAGCGGGGCGTGGTGTTCGAAGTGGTGACTACTCC